>ENA-UOWO01004393-UOWO01004393.1-activated-sludge-metagenome-genome-assembly--contig:-NODE-4393-length-15609-cov-5.249839_pt1 | contig 15609 bp, 17 predicted proteins | sample MGYA00238148_ERZ761564 | MGnify/ENA primary metagenome ERZ761564 (study PRJEB28885, sample SAMN05720194) | activated sludge metagenome | isolation source: Anaerobic digester | place: USA...
TTATTATATAAAATAAATAGAACCTTAAAAAAATAAGTTATGAAAGCAGATTCAATGGAGCTGACTTTTTCCACGGAAGAAGATATTCGCATCCAGCGAATAGAGGTTATTAGTCAAAAAGAAGCTAATCAAATTTGGGGAATATATAATCCCAGAGAAGATTACGATAAACCAAGATTTCCCAAAGAGGCCTTAAAGGAGGTGGCCGAAATATCAGACGAAGATTTTGACAATGTTAGCGATTATCTTATTATTTTTTTAACAGGATTATCTATTAAAGAAATGAGAAAAATCGCCAACAAAAACGTCCGATTTATAACCCAGGAATTAGCCAAAAAGGAGTATGACAAAAAAGGGGTTGGTGGATATTACCTAATAAAGATGAAGAGAACCTATCTTGAAGGTTTAACCCCCGGAAGACAAGATGGTTTTGGTATAATCCCTCCTAAATGGCGACGAGCTAATATTAGAGAGGCGGCTGAAATTTTATTAATTCTTTTTTTTCTGACTGGAGAAAAACACTATCTCAACCAATGGCATATTTGCTATGGCGAAGAAGATAAAGATGGTAGAAATTTTTACAATTTAGTCAGATTTGCTGTTAATAGCGAAAAAATGACTTTTTTTACCAGAAAAAAAGTTTCAGGTTGCTATGACTTGAACTCTATAACAATCAGGAAAGCACTGTAAGCAACAAAAAACCTTCAATAAGAAGGTTTTTTTATTTTCTCTATTTATTCAAAAAAATTTAAATATATTTACATCTCCAAACTTCCGTTATACTCCAATTCATAAATATGAAAAATAGTAACGGCCAAGGAAATAATTAAAGGTCCAACAACTACCCCCCAAAAACCAAATAAATTTATTCCACCAATAATAGCAAAGATGATAAAAATAGGATTAACCTGAGATTTGCCTTTAATAATATAGGCTCTAATAATTTCATCAATATTACTAACTACTATCCAACACCAAGCTAGAACAAATATTCCCTGCCAAATTTGTCCTGAAGCTATTAAATAAATAGAGGCTGGAATATAAAAAATAGATGAGCCAATATAAGGGATGAGTGATAAAAAGGCCATAATAACAAAAACAAAAATAAACGGCCAACCCACCACTAAAAATCCTAATCCACCCAATAATCCTTGAACGGCTGCGGTCACAAAGACAGAAATAAAGGTGCTTTTACTAACATTTCTAAATTTTTTAATTATCTCAATATCATATTTATTGGGAAGAGGCGACCACAAAATTAATTTCTTGGCCATATTTCTGCCTTCCACAAAAAAGAAAAACATAATCAAAATTATCAAACCTAGAGAAATAATAGAATTAGTGGCCCCCTTAACCAAAACAGTTGTCCCACTAACCAGCCAATTTTTGATATTACCAACTCCATCAATTATTAATTGTTTAACAATATCTTCTCCAGAACCGCCTAAATTAATTTTTTCCAAAAAAGTAGATTGAATCAAATCGGCTTTACCAATAATTTCATTAACACTGGTATAAGCCACTGAGGCTTTTTTACCAACAAAAATTAAGAAATTGCTAAAAGGAATAATAATAACCAAAACCAATAATAAACACATAATAAAAGAAGCTAAATATCTCTTATTCCAAAGAATTTTGGTTAATTTCTCATACCAAGCATAAAAAACCGATACTAAGGCAGTGGCAATAACTATTTCAATTAAAAAAGGACGAAACAGAAAAAAAATAGCCGCCAAACAAGCGATAATCAAAAAAATTAAAAAAGGTTTATAAATTATTTTTTTCATATATTTTTAAAACTCATAAACCTGACCAAAATCAGGAATAATCGGCTTTACTTTTAATTTTTTAGAAATTTGATCTGCTAAATTATAATTTGACTCCTCTTCTCCATGTATTACAAATATGTATTTAGGTTTTGGGCTTTTTATTTTCTTTAACCACCCCATTAAAGCATCATTATCAGCATGAGCCGAATATGAATTAATAACAGAAACTTTAGCTTTTACCGGGATATTCATATTATCAATATTAACTGATTTATGGCCAGTCAAAAGCTTGCGACCCAAAGACCCAGCTACTTGATAAGATACCAATAGAACATGGCTGTTTTCATCATCTAAATTAAATTTTAAATGATGTCCAATTCTTCCCCCATTACACATTCCACTTCCGGCTAGAACAACTTTAGGCGCTCTAATATTATTAATTTTTTTAGATTCCTCGGCAGTTAAGGTAAACTCTAGTCCCGGAAATTCAAATAAGTCATCGCCAGAGACTATCAACTTCATAGACTCCTGATCATATAAATATTCATAATCTCGATAAATTTCGGTAGCCTTAATAGCCAAAGGGCTATCTAAAAACATTGGGATATATGGAATCTTCTTGTTTTCTACTAAATCGTTTAATTCATAAAGAATTTCCTGAACTTTTTCTAGAGCAAAAATAGGAATCATTAAAACCCCCTTATTATTAACACAATCAATAATAGCCTTTCTAATCATTTTTATCCCATCATCACGTGATTCATGTGATACTCCAGCATAAGTTGATTCTACTAAGACCAAATCTGCTCCATCAGCATATTCCAAATATCTAATAATTCTAGCAGGAGAATTTCCTAAGTCTCCAGAAAAAATTATTTTCTTTTCTTCTTTTCCCTCCTTAATCCAAATTTCATAAAAACAAGAACCCAGAACGTGTCCAGAATTTTTTAACCTTACCCTAACATCTCCAGCAATTATTATTTCCTCACTATAGGGCAAATCGTGAAATAATTTCATAACGGAGGCGGCATCTTCTTCAGAATAAAAAGGTTCTAAGCCAGCCCCTCTAGATTCACTAGAAATTATCCTAGCTGAATCAGCCAACATTAGGCCAGTCAAATCTTTAGTTGCGGCCGTACAATATATCTTTCCCTTAAAGCCGTGCTTATATAATTTCGGCAATCTTCCACAATGATCAATATGAGCGTGAGATAACAAAACAAAATTAATCTCCTTAGGGTCAAAACCAAAATCATCAAAGTTTCTGCTATTGGCAAAATGCTCTCCCTGAAACATACCACAATCAAGCAAAAATTTGGTTTTTTTGGTTTCAATTAGGACGCATGAACCAGTCACTTCGCGACAAGCCCCATGAAAAGATATCTTCATATTTTTGTATTAATTGTCTAATCAATAATTATTCCACAATAACAATTTCGTTATTACTATAAGCTCCACATTTTCCTCCTAAATATTCACAAACTCTAAAATAATATGTTCCTGGAGTAGAAACTTTCCAAACGTCGGATTTAACATTCTTATCAGAAAAATAATGATAATCATTTCCAGGATAAACTGGATTTTCTTTCTCGGAAACAACAACCTTAAACCCCATACTAGAAATAAAATTAGTTTGCCAATCTAGCTTTACTCCACTAGAGGTATAAACTGCAGTTAAATCAATTTTTTTATCAACTTGCTCCGCATTTTGAGTCTGAGTTTTAGTCTGAGTTTTTGTTTTAGTATTAGTTTTTATTTGAGAGGCCTCCTTTTTACTAATCTTTGATAAATTAGCATTTGATATTCCCAACCCCTTACTTCTCATAATTTCAAAAGCGGCTTCACCATCTTTCAAATAATAAATTTTTAAATCACTAGGATTAATATAATAGGCCTCTCCATTTTTTTCTACAGCCAAAACTATTTTTCCAGATAATCTGTTTTTTAGAGTTTTATCACCTTGTTGCAATTTACTTAGATTAGCATTAGAGATACCTAGTCCTAATTTTCTCATGATATCAAAAGCACTAACCCCATTTTTCATATAAATAGCTTCCCCGTCCTCGGTGACATAATAAGCCTCTCCTTTTTTTTCTACTGCCAAAATTATATATCCCTTAACACGATCAATGACGCTCTTAGAATCAGCATTAGTAACGGCTTCTTCGGTCGTCTTGATTGCTTCTGTCTTGCTATAATCAATATTTGATTCTCCAGAAACTTCTTTTATTAAAGTCGAACCAATCCAGCCAGTTTTTCCATCACTAGTTTTAATTTTATGCCAACCATCAGTCTTAGCAATTACTTTTACTTCGGTATTAGCTGGCAAAACAAAAGAAACCTTAGAGTCACTCATACAAGCCACATTTCTAACATTGGCCGCGATAATTGTTTTAGCAACAAAAGAAATATCATAGATAGGATCAGCATAACAAGAACCAAACTCAGCCTGATTAGTGTTTGATTCTTCATTCTCAAAGGTCGCTAAAACAGAAGATGAGAGAAAAAATACTCCCAACAAAGAAACTGACAAAATTAATAGTCCTTTTTTCATTTTTTTAAAATTTAATTATAAGAAAATATATTATTTATTTTTTTTAAATTTTTCCCCATAAGAATTAACGTCATCTAATAAATCATTCTTCTGCCAATCATCTGTCCAATCTGAAACATTATAAATTTTTAACTCCCCCGAAGGAATATTGGAAACCAATCTTTCTAAGCCAGAATTAACAATCATTTTTTTACAAATAAAACAAGGATAGGATTCAATAATTTCAGCCCCTCCATCAGCATTAATCTTCTCTGAATAAATATAAATTGTCCCCCCTAATAAATTGACGCCAGCTCGGGCGGCATTAATAATAGCATTTTGCTCAGCATGAACACTACGACACATCTCGTATCTTTGGCCAGAAGGAATACCTAATTCATTTCTCAAACAATTTCCCCTTTCAAAACAATCCTTGGTTCCACGAGGTGCTCCATTATAACCAGTAGATATAATCTGATCGTCCCTAACAATAATAGCTCCATGCCTAGCTCGATAGCAAGTAGCTCGACTAGCAACCTCTTTAGTAATATTCATATAATATTGATTTTTGGAACCACGCTTAGTATTAAGATTAGTCATATTTATTTGAATTATTTATATATAATTAGATTATAGCAAAAAAAATAAATTAATAAAACTAATTTTAAAGATTTTCTATTTTGCCCACTACTATAATATATCTGTTTAACCCTTGAAGCACTTTAATTAGACTTGACTTTTCCCATGTAAAATGTTATAATTATCAGTTAGTTCGAATGTATAGTTTAATCACAAAATACCGAGGTTAAGGTTAAAAGTAGCGGTGAAGCTGTCGCGGGCTGATCCTTGAAGGAAAAGAAATCGCGGTTTTGATTCCCTTTTGACCAGAGATATTCATAAATCAATGAAATATCCGGAGACAATAAAAGTCTCTTCTCGGAGTTGCTGGTCGGAGTCCGGCGAGAACTAACACCCGGGGCGTTTTAAGAAACGCCCCTTTTTTATTTTTAAAATAAAGTATGTTATAATTATAAAAGAAAAACTTTAACAATCAATAACAATAATATGAAAAATTGTTGTCAAAAAAACAAACAATTGCCCCTTATTTTATTATCTATTTCAATTATCTTACTTTTAGTTCTATCTTTGTGGAATTTACAACAAAAAAAGAACACTCCAATAGAGAAAAATAACTCTGAGGTAATCACGGAGATTAATGATAAAAATAAATTAACTCTCGAAGAGCAAGAAATTATTTCTGGCTATTTAGAGAAAAATATTTCCGAGCTATCTCCGGAAAAAGAGGTTTTAGGAGGTAAATTTTATATTACTTCAATAGACTTTTTAAGCGATCAAAAATTAATGATTGAATATGAAGATGGCCATATTGCTCTAAAAGCTGAAATTGATTTTAAGTACTTAGACTCTGAAAATATTGTTATCGAAAATTTTAAGATTATAAACCAATAATACTTAAAATAAAAACACCGACCCCCTGAGCCGGTGTTTTTATTTACAGAAAAATTATTTTTTATTTCCCAACATCAATCTTTCTAATGCTTTCATTAGTTATTCCCAAAGCAGAACCTATTAATAATTTAAAAGCGTCCTGGGGTCGCCCTAAATACTCCATAACAGAATTAATTGGATTAACATAATAAGCCCTTCCAACGTCCTCAGTTTTTATCAATATTCTACCAGATAATTTGTCTGGAGCGATATTATCTTTATAAGAATTAAAATCTTTATTAGAAATTCCTAGACCAAATCTTTTCATAAGATTAAAAGCATCAACGGCAGACCCTAAATAATATCTCAAACCATCAGTTGGGTTAACATACCAAGTTTCACCATTTTCCTCATTTTGCAACAAAACAAAGCCCAAAAGTCTTTCTGTTAAATTTTTATCAACTTGAGAAATTAGGGGCTTTTCTTTATTATAATAATCTAAATACTCAGAGACTTCTTTAATAGATTCAGTCAAATCCTCACTCAATCCAGTAGAACCATTTTCTTCTGCTAACGAACAATCCCTCTCTAATAATTTTCTTTGCTCCACTGTCAAATAACAATTAGAAGGAGTAGATGATTTTATTGTTCTATATTGAGTATTAAAGCCTGGTTGACAAGCCTGCCATTCATTATATTCAACAGAGGTACAAGCTAATATCGGCAATGACCCGGTGATAATATTGGAAGTGGTGGTATTATCATTTTCCTGACCATCTCCCTCATCTTTATCATCTTTATCTTTAGTAAAATCTATTCTAAAGATCTGAATTCTGTCATTGCCAGTATCAGCTACATAAAGATTCCCGGAATTATCAACTTTTAAGTCATACGGAGTAGAAAATTGACCATCGCCAGAGCCAGCTGAGCCAAATTGAGATAGATAGGTACCTTCGGTATCAAAAATTTGTATTCTATTATTACCGCTATCAGACACGTAAACAACATCTTCAGAGTCAATAGCAATTCCATAAGGATTTTTAAATTCACCATCTCCAGAACCTTCTATCCCCCATTGAGAAATATAATTACCAGAAGAATCAAATTTTTGGATGCGATGATTACCAGAATCGGCTACATAAATATTTTTTGAAGAATCAAAAGCAATTCCGTAAGGCATATTAAATTGACCATCACCAGAACCAGTTGATCCAAATTGAGACATATAGTCAAGGTTAGTATTGTTAAATTTTTGAATACGATTATTTAAAACATCTGAAACATAAGTATATTCTTCAGAATCTAAAAATACGCCCAAAGCTTGAGAAAATTCACCGTCACCAGATCCTTGAGATCCCTTTGATCCTAAATAATTTCCATTGGAATCAAAGATCTGAATTCTATAATTTCCACCATCACCTACTAAAACATATCCACCAGATGTAACGGCTATGCTATAAGGATGATCAAACTCACCGTCTCCAGACCCTTCTGACCCCCATCTAGAAATAAAATCTCCACTAGAATCAAATTTTTGAATACGATTCATACCAGTATCGGCTACATAAATATTACCATCAACATCTAGATCAACTCCATAAGGATCATTTATTTCTACCACAACCTCTTCTTCTTCAGGAACATATTTCCATTCATTAATATAATTAAAACTACAGTCAAAAATTGCTATTCTTTTATTTCCATTATCAGCTACATAGAAATAACAACCCTTAGAGATAAGTCTTCTATCTAAATTCATTGGTTGTGATAATTTAGCATCTCCAACGCCGTCACCAAAATAAACTGAAGGCTCCCCTGTATAAGAAAAAGACTGAACTATGCCAATAGACGAGTCAGCTACATAAACCATGCCACTAACTATAAATATACCAGCAGGAGCAGCAAAATAACCAGGTGTGGTGCCATAAGATCCCCATTGATTTACATAATTTCCACTAAGATCAAAAACTTGTATACGATAATTTTTAAGATCTGTTACAAAAATCAAATCATGATCAACATCAAAAGCAATACCTCTGGGAAAATTAAATTGACCGTCGCCACTTCCGAGCGCCCCAAATTGAGAAACATAATTACCGCTGGAATCAAATACTTGTATCCTATGATTTTCTAAATCAACTACATAAATAGTACCAAGGGAGGATACAGTAATATCTGTTGGAGTCTTAAATTCTCCATTACCGCCACCAACCGATCCAAACTGAAGGACATAATTTCCATCAGAATCAATTTTTTGGATTCTATTATTACCGGTATCAACTACATAAAGATTATCAGAGGAATCAATGGCTACAGCCGAAGGATTACTAAACTGTAAATTACCAGAACCAAACGATCCAATTGTTGAAATTAAATTTCCATCAATATCAAATTTTTTAATAACATGAAGAGATGCATCTACAACGTAAAAATAATCATCAGAAGATTTAACCACATCATAAGGACTATCAAAATAATTTTCTGTAACCGACTCTGGCTCAGCCTCCCCAAATGACGCTAAAAAAACAAAACTAGAATCAAATTTCTGAATACGGCTATTGTTCTTATCGGCTACATAGATATTCCCCGCTCCATCAACAAAAACACCTTCTGGAGAATTAAACTGACCGTTCTCACTCCCGGAAGAACCAAATTGAGAAACATAAGCGCCAGAAGAATCAAATTTTTGAATTCTATTATCGGCAGAATCAGCTACATATATATTGCCAGAAGAATCAACAAAAATACCAGAAGGTGAAGAAAATTCTCCATCACCAGATCCTTTTGTTCCTCCAATAGTTAAAAGATGAGCACCACTAGAATCAAATTTTTGGACCCTATAATTATTAAGTTCGGTCACGTAGATACTATCAGATGAATCAATGAACAATCCAATCGGACCAGAAAATTGACCATCACCACTACCCAAGGTTCCAAATTGAGAAACATAAGCGCCAGAAGAATCAAATTTTTGAATACGATGATTTTTTACATCCACTGCAAAGATATTTCCAGAAGAATCAACGCTCACACCTCCAACGGACAAAAATTGACCATCATCAGAACCCTTTGTTCCAAATTGAAATAAAAAGTTGCCAAAGGGATCAAATTTTTGAACTCGATTATTATCAGAATCAGCCACATACATATTACCAGATGTGTCTACATAAATATCGAAAGGATTACCAAACTCGGAAATATTTTGACCAAAGCTACCAAAATTTAACAAGACTTCGCTATCTTGATTTATTTTCTTTACTTGATTATTACCAGAATCTAAAATATAAATGCTATTAGAAGAATCAACAAAAACATCTCTTGGGGCATATAAATACAAAGGGGTAGGCTCCTCTTCAATAACCTCCCCATATATAGATTTTAAATGAGCAAGAGGGTCAGAGCTCGCGACACAAAAAACAAAAAAAGATGAGAAGCTTATCCCTATTGCTAAAAAAAATATAAAAAACCTTTCAAGTTTTATTTTTTTAAACATATATTTAAATTAATATTAAAATTACTTATATTTTAACAATTTTTTAACAATAAATCAAAAAAAATTTATTTTAAGGAAAAGAGTATAGCCCCGGCCACAATTAAACTAACGCCAATTAAACCTTTAATAGTAAAAGTTTCTCCTAAAAATATTAAAGCCAAAATAAAAACAAAGGCCATACTCAAACGATCAACGGCTACTACTGCAGTGGCTGGTCCACCCTTAAGGGCAAAAAAGTAAAATAACCAAGACAAAGCTCCAAAAATACCAGAAAAAGCAATTAACCACCAATCCTTTGAAGAAAAATTATTAAAGGAAAAATTATTAAATTTTTTTAATAACAGGCTAACAATCAAAAGAAAAACAGCCATAATAAAAGCTCGAATAGTTGTCGCGAGAGTTGAATCGATATTCTTTAATCCTAATTTTCCAACTATTGCTACTCCGGCAGCAAAAATAGCTGAAAGCAAAGCATAAATTAACCACATAATAATATAAAAATTAATGAATGAATGAATTATCTATATCCTAAAAAAGGGTTAGGATCAGTAAAGGTTATAGCTGATATCTGATGACAAATAACCTCTATTGGGGTTCCATATTTCATATTGTATATTTTGTCCACTGAGCAAAATAAAGCCTTAGAGTAATTAAATCCCAATTTGACGCTAACACTTTTAACCTCTTCTTCGGAATTGCCCTCAACCTCAACATAGGGTTCTAGATAGGGCCATTCATCTATAGTTATCTCTACTCCATCTAAGGTCCAAAGTTCTCGTCGACTTTCTTGATATGATTTTTGTCGACACCCAATCATTGATAAAAATTCAGTAGCTAAAGAAAAATCACTAATATCAAAACTCAACTCTTTTTGATCTTCAATTTTATCACCATCAATAATTTTTAGACTTAAAGTGTTTTTATCACCTTCGTCTCTTACTCTGATCCAAGCTCCTTTTCTTTCCTGTCCAGAAGGTAACTCAAAGGTTTTTCTGGTTTGTAAAAACTCTGGTCTTACTAATACAGCTCCAACTTCAGATAATTTTTTTCTTATTTTATCTTTATCGATATCAATAAAAGTAGCTTCATATTCAATTTTCATATTAAAAAATAATTAAATTTAATAAGAAAATTATACCCCAATACTGACAAAAAAGCAAAAAATGGATTGACAAATTACACTTAATAATATATTATTTTTTAACAATAAAGATGAACCTTAAAAAATTAAAAAATGGAAGAAAATGTAATCAAATTAATCCCCGGGGAGTGGTATTTAGCAAAAAATAAGAAAGGAACATTTGTTATTTTAATAACTAAAGATGCCCAAAAATGTTTTATTCCTTATTTTAGAAACACACGCAAAACTGAGGAATTAGAAATAGAGAGGCAAATAAGTAAAGAGGAAGCTAAAAAAATTATTGAAAATGAAATAAAAAACTTAAAATTTGCCGAGGGGTTTTCAGCGGATACCGAAGATCAAATGGTAAAAGGATTCCTGGTGGCCAACACCATGGACTTTATTAAAAAAAATTTTTAAAACGATAAGCGGAAACAAAGGTTTCCGTTTTTTATTAATGCACAGTGTCATAGACTGTGGTAGAACTAAAACAAATATTTAAATAATTATAACACAAAATCTAAATAATTATTTTTATTTACTACCTTATACTCACTATTTTTATAATTTTCAATGAAGTTTTTTGGTGCTAACAAATTATCCTTTGTCCACTTAATTTCATAAGCAAATAACTTACCATCCCTCTCTTCTAATAAATCTATTTCCTTACCTTCATAATTTCTCCAAAAATATTTGCTACCATATATTTTATTATAAGCACATTTTTTGATTCTTTCTGATATAATAAAGTTTTCGAATAATTGTCCAATATCATTTCTATTTTCTAAACTTCCATATTGAGAAATAACAGCATTTCTAATTCCATTATCTAAAAAATAATATTTAGACTTACTATTAATCTCATTTCTTAAATTTCTGCTAAAGCCACCCAACCTAACAATAATAAAACTTTTTTCTAATAAGTCTAAATATCTATCTACTGTTTTAACATCTATCTTGAGAGTGTTAGCTAGTTCATTCAGAGAAACTAAATTACCAATTTGAAAAGATATCAATTTTAATAAATTTAATAAAACACTACTCGATTTTACTTTATCCAAAGTTAATATATCCTTAAGTAAATATGAGCCAACAATCTCTTCTAAAAAATCTATTTTTTCTTTATCATTTTTAGCTAATATAATATCAGGGTACGATCCAAATATAAGAAAATCTTCTAACTTTTCCGTTAATTCATGTTTATTAAATTTATATAATAATTCTTTTTGAGATAAAGGATATAAAGTAATAGTGGTCTTTCTCCCTGTTAAAGGCTCCCCTATTTTTTGCGACAAATCAAAAGAAGATGATCCAGTGGCGATAACCCGAATATTTTTGATATTATCAACTAAAATTTTCAAAGCCATACCAATATTAGGAACTTGTTGAGCTTCATCTATGGCTATTAATTCGTAACCCTCTGCATAGGATAATATTTTTTTAAAATCTTGTGATTTTAAAATATTTTGTAATTTTATATTATCTCCATTATCTAATTTATACTTAAACTTAGTGTTTTTAAGATAATTATTTAAAAGAGTTGTTTTACCGACCCTTCTTGGACCATATATTATCAAAGCCTTATTTTCTTTGATATTTTTTTCCAAAGGATCGTAGATTCTTTTTATCATATATAGTTTTAAATATTAATATTTATATATTAAATAATACATTATTAAAAATAATTTGTCAAATTTATGGATACAGACTCCATAAATTAGTATAATTTCTTGTATGCATTTTTATAAAAAAACAAAAAAATACACTAATATTAGTGCATTTAATTACAGAACTGGATAATGGACGAACTAAGAATTTATTTTATTAAAAATTACTCTTCAATTGTTATGCCAAAATTATAAGAAAAATAAAAAAGCCCTAAAATTGTTTATTTTCAGGGCCAAAGTTTATTTTTCTCGCTATTTTTTAATAGGAAGAGACTTCCACCAATCAACACCATTACCAGGTACTGATGAGTATCCCCAATAAGTATTTTGTCCTTCCACTGGGACAGCTGGAATAAACCATCCTATCTGATCTCCGTCGCCTATCGAGAAAGGACTTCTCCAATCAGCTTCATGGTTTTTTTTCTGATCTTCTTCTGCACAGTGGGCGCAAAATAATTTTGTTTGAGAAGCTATTGTTTGGTATTCCCTCCAAAGCTTTACCCCATGAACTCCGCAACCATCGCACTTATAGTCATCAGGAATTGTTTTTTGAGCATAATTAACAATTCCAACATTTCTAATTATTTCCTTCATAATCTCTTATTTTTGGTTAAACAACTAATTTTTTAGCTCCTTTTTAAAAGCAAAATACTTACGTATAATGACAACAAGCCAACCATCCCAATTACGATGCCAATGCTTATGTCGGCAACACTATAAGGGGGGTATATTTTATCCAAATAATAAAGTCAAGGGCTAATGTAAACATAGCGATTAAACCCAAAACAATAATATTAACTTTTCTTTTCATTATTACTAATTTTTATGGTTAAACAATAATTTATTTTAAAGGACAATAAAAAAATATAGCATAATTGCTATATTTTTGTCAAGCACGGGATGTAGGAATCGAACCCACGTCTTTTCTTTTGGAGAGAAAAATGTTACCACTACACCAATCCCGCATTGTTAATATATTTTACAAATCTATCAATAATAATAAAAACCTCTTTAAATATTCTGCTATCTCCATATCGAATAGATATACACCCTTTATAGCCAGGTTTTTTATTAATTCCAGTATGTGGTTTATTATATACAGAAAAACTATTTTTTTCAATACCAGTAATTCTGGACCAAAAATTTATCATTTCTTTTTTACAGTGATATTCATGTAAATGCAATCTAACACGAAATTTCTTTTCATTTATAACAAAAGATTTTCTTAATAAATATAAAAAAGTATCAATCATTTTTGGATCAGAGTTTATAAAACTAAAATAATTGTTAGTTTTGCCGCCCTCACCCCAATAAAGGAGAGATAAAAATAATTTATAATCATCGATTCCATATTTTTTATTTTTCAAAACCAAACAATTTTTATCAATTAACTCTAATTCTCTGACCCTATTTCTTCTAACACTAATTTTTCCCTTCTCTCTACCAACATCACCCAATTTTTTTATTCTCTCCTTGGCCTCATTATCTAAAAATTCATCGCGACACCACAGAGAAGCTGTACTTTTAGAAATATTAAAAATCTCACTGATTTCTCTAAAAGAATAACCTTTTTTTCTTAATATTTTAGCTTGTTTTTTCAAATCCTGTTTCATAATAAGATCATAACAAAAACAAAATAAAAATAACTTAAACACCAAATAAACTACCACCAGCAAAACAGCTGGTGGTATTTATCTTGCCCGCTAAAGCGGGCTAGAATCTCAATCAAAAAGTGTTGGTAATTCTATTTGGTGATGTTGTTGATTTTCAACATATTTTCTAACTATCATTTCGTCTATTCCTACGGTGGTAACAAAGTATCCTCTGGCCCAAAAACTACCAGAAGGTATTTTCTTAGTTTTCTTTTTGATCCAACTTGATGATTTAGATTTTACTATACCAATGATATACGAAATGGAGTATTTGGGTGGAACTATGATAATCATATGGATATGTTCATCTCCAATATGCCAAGCTTTAATTTCAAAACCTTTCCATTTCGCTATTTGCTTGAATATTCTTCCCAACTCTGCTTTAATATAATTATCAGCCATGACCTTACCTCGATATTTTGGTATCCATACCAGATGGTATTGACACCTGTGGGTACAATGGCTCAATTGATATAGTCTAAATTTTTTAGACACAAAAAAATCACCTCCTTTCTAAACCTGGGGGTGATTTTATTATATCATCTTTTATTATGAATCCGAGAGCTTCGCTTCAAACGCACACACCAGCTTACGCTGGTGGTTTTTAAGCTAATAAAAACCGCTATTGCGGTTTTTCTTTTCCTATATTATTTCTAAAATTTACTCTGATATTTTTTCTTTATCTTTCATCGGCTCACCACAACAAATAATTGGTGCTCCACTGTCTTTTACAAACTCCACTTCATTTCCGCAAATTTCACAAACATAAATTTTTCCTACTCTATTAGCCATATTTTTAAAGTTAATTAATAAGTCTCTACAAAAATTTCAAAATGAGCCTGAGGATGAGAACAGGCTGGGCATTTTTCAGGAGCTTCTTCGCCCTCATGAATATATCCGCAATTATTACATTTCCAACGCTTAACTTCATTTCTTTTAAACACCATTCCCTTTTCAATATTTTCTAATAATTTTTGATAACGAGCTTCGTGAGCCTCTTCTACCTCAGCTACTTCATGAAATAAATCAGCAATATCATCATGCCCCTCTTCTCGAGCCTCCTTCTCCATTCGAGGGTACATAGAAGTATGTTCATAATTTTCTCCCTCAATAGCGGACTTCAAATTATCTTCCATATTATCATGGATATATCCTAATTGTTTAGCCCATAACTTAGCATGTTCTTTTTCATTGCGAGCAGTCTCTTCAAAAATATTAGCAATCTGTACATAACCAGCTTTACGAAAAGCGCTAGCGAAATAATCATACTTATTTCTAGCCATTGACTCTCCAGCAAAAGCTTCTTCTAAATTTTTTTTTGTTTTTTCTCCTAACATAATATTAAAATTAATTATAAATATTTAAAAATTATTTTTCCAAATCTCCGTCATATTCTAATTCATAGATATGAAAAATAGTCATCACTAATGATAAAATTAATGGACCCAATATCAATCCCCAAAATCCAAATAATATTAACCCACCGGTTAAAGAAAAAATAAGAAATATCGGGCTAACTTTAGCTCGACCATGTAATATATAGGCTCTAATCAAATTATCGGTATTACCAATTATTAAAGCCCCCCAAGCTATTATAAAAATACCTTGAAAAACTTGTCCAGAAAAAATTAAAAATAATCCAATAGGAATATATATCAACATGGAACCAATATATGGAATAAGTGAAAATATGGCTATAAACAAAGCTGGATAAAAAGCAGGCACTCCAGCAATTAAAAATCCAATAGCCCCTACTAAACCTTGAATTCCAGCAGTTACAAAAGTTGAAATCATAGCAGTATAGCTAATTTCTCTAAATTTATTAAAAATCTCTATATCGTATTTATTAGGCAAAGGTGACCAAATTTTTAATTTGTTTAACATTTTTTCTCCATCAATGAAGAAAAAAAACATAGCTAACAAAAT
>ENA-UOWO01004394-UOWO01004394.1-activated-sludge-metagenome-genome-assembly--contig:-NODE-4394-length-15599-cov-10.318065_pt1 | contig 15599 bp, 12 predicted proteins | sample MGYA00238148_ERZ761564 | MGnify/ENA primary metagenome ERZ761564 (study PRJEB28885, sample SAMN05720194) | activated sludge metagenome | isolation source: Anaerobic digester | place: USA...
TTAGAGCGGGTAAGGGGAGTCGAACCCCTTTCACAAGTTTGGAAAACTTGGATAATAACCGTTATATGATACCCGCAGTGAGCGAAAAGCAAATTCATTTGCTTTTCCGAGCAAGGCATCTTATACCATCGGTATATGATACCCGCGCGAGTGGAGAGTAAAAATTTATTTTTACTCTCCCGAGCAAGGGTATCTTATATCGAAGATATATGATACCCGCAGTGAACGATAGTGGGTCAATTGTGTAAATATTCTACCCCAAAATCCCCTATTCGTCAAGATGCTTACGGAATCTATCACCCGGTAAATTTGTTTTATTATGCAATTTATCATCATTGAACGAGAGCACAATCAGCATTAGCACCGTCGCCGCAATTGATTGCCAAAACCAACCCACACCGACAGACATACCGATCGACGCCACCGCCCAAAGCCCTGCCGCCGTTGTGAGCCCCTCCACACTCCCATCATTTTTACGCAAAATCATGCCCGCACCAATAAAACCGATACCCGTCACCACCTGTGCCGCCACATGCGCAGGATTTGCCGCTCCGAAACCATTGATCGAAAGCAAAGTGAACAAAGCCGATCCAAAACTGACAAGTGCATAAGTACGCGGACCCGCCGCCTTGCCAATTCTCTCCCTCTGCCACCCGAGCACCCCGCCGAGAATTATGGCGAGCACCATTGGCCAGACGAAACGCGAGATATAATACCAAAACATAGATAAAATTTATAAATTTACCCGCACATTATATCACAATCGCACCCAAACATTCAATAAATTCTAGTGTCTTTTGAGAATCACAAGACCCTCCACATGTGGCGTGCGTGGGAAGAAATTATAAGCACGCAATTTTTCCACATGATATTTTTCTGCAAGCAATTTTATATCACGCGCCTGTGTCGCGATATTACAAGATAAATAAGCAATTGTTTCTGGTCCATCTGTCATAATTGCCCTGACCACATCCGAATGGAGACCAACACGTGGTGGATCGAGAATCAAAAATTTCTTTGGCGTAATCAAATCCGTAATTCTTTCGGCCGGTACACACTCTGCTCGATATTTTTTCGCCCCGAGCGCCATGATATTTTCATTCGCGTACTGTATCCCCTCTTCGCTATTATCGACGAGCACGGCTGAGCGCACCTGATCGTGAAGTGGTAGAGAAATCGCCCCTACACCAGAATAGAAATCCAAAATATCGGCGTTTTTAGGAATTTCCTTCGTAATATCTTTCAAGGCTTCCTCGAAAATTACCGGACTAATTTGGAAAAAACTCAACAATCCATACTTCATTTTCACACCCAAAATAGTTTCATCTAGGAAGTCCTGTCCGATGCCATAGAGCAATTCCGTCGGCACCGATGATGGACTCATGTGGGTGGAATAATACACCTGAAACCCGCGCCATTTTTCATCCAATTCTGGCAAGTCTTCAAATTCCATTTTATCTTTTATAAACAAAGCCGCCACTGTCTCACCCACCCGATTAGCACGCACGACCAAACTTTTCAAACTGCGCTTTGTGATTTTTTGCTCTCTCACCCATTCCAAAACTTTTTTTGCCGTCACATTGATCGCCGGATCCGCGAGCACGCAACCCTCGTCCCCAATCGCCAAAGCAAATCGACCACCTCTCTCGAAAAAACCGAAAGTAATTCGGCCACCCTCTTCCTCCTCCGCAAATGAATATTCCATTTTATTGCGATAGCCATACTCGATTCCCAAATCCACCAAATCAATTTTGGCAACTGGCAAATCCGCGAGCCTCTCATAAGTCTCACGCGTCATTTCTGCTTTCCATTCGCGCTCGCGCTCTGATGTGATTATCTGCCAAGGCGAACAAGAATGAAAATGTTCCTCCTGAGCCTCAATTCTGTCCGATGAAACTGTCAAAATTTTTCTCGCCACCGCCTCAATATATGTCTTTTTCTTTTTTATTACATCCGCTTCGACGACTTCCCCAGGCAGAGCATTCCACACAAAAACAATCTGACCTTTTTGCGGTCCTTCATCAATAATCTTCCCCAATCCCTGTCCACCGAAAACTAATTTGTCAATTTTTATTTTATACATAAATTTATACTTGCTTGCCCGCCGAAGCTTTAGCGAAGGAGGGGTCGCCAAATACCATTTTTTCGATTTTAATTGTAGGCATAGTGATTGACTATATTGTGATAAACGACTAAAATTAAAAGCATCCGCCTATCTTTAAGCTGATTTTACAGTAAAATTGGAAAAAAATCAATACCCCCTATGACAAAACCCCTATCCTACATAGAAATCTCCAAATCCGCTCTAATTAGCAACCTAGTCAACTTTCGACGCTTTCTACCGTCGCAAAGCCGTTTGGCAGCCGTAATCAAAGGAAACGCCTACGGTCACGGCCAAAACGAGGTCGCAAAAGCCATCGAGAAACATGTCGACTACTTCCAATTGGACGGAATTGAGGAATTGAGGCAACTGCGCCAAGTGACCAAAAAACCTGTCCTGATTTTGGGCTATGTTCAACCAGCTGATCTCGAAGAAGCTGTCCGACTAAACGCCGAACTCGGTATTTATGATATCTCTATCGCCAAAAAATTAAATACACTTGGAAAAAAGTTACGAAAAAAACCAAAAGTGCACATAAAAATCGATGCCTACCTCGGACGTCAAGGAATTTTACCGACTGGCATTTTGAAATTCGCAAAAATTTTGCGCACGCTAAAACATATTGAAGTTGTCTCTGCGTACAGCCACTTCGCCAACATCGAAGATACCGTCGACGATACTCATGCCCGAAAACAAATTGAAACTTTTGAAAACGCGGTAGAAATTTTACGCGCAAATGGTTTTGAAAAAATCCAAACCCACATGTCCGCCACTTCTGGCGCGCTCGTGTTCGAAGGACGAGAATTGAGGAGCCAAATCGTCCGCATCGGCATCGGCCTCTACGGTCTCTGGCCGTCAGAAGCGCTCGAAAAAAAGTATTCAAAAAAATTAAAACTTACACCCGTAATGCGCCTCGTCACACATGTCGCTCAAGTGAAAGAGCTCCCTCCAGGGCACACTGTCGGCTACGGTCTCACCTTCACCACTTGGCGGAAAACCCGCATCGCGGTAATTCCTCTCGGATACAGCGACGGTCTCGATCGCCGTATGACGAATAACGGAAATGTACTCATCCAAGGAAAACGTTGCCCGATAATTGGTCGCGTCGCGATGAATATGTTTGTCGTTGATGTAACACGAGTACCAAACGTCAGAGCGAATGATGAATTCATAATTATCGGCAAACAAAAAAACGAAACCATTTCCGCCGAAGAAATTGCAAAAAATATCGACACTATAAATTACGAAATCACCACTCGGCTTTCACCACTTCTACCAAAAATCCTAAAAAAATAATCGGCACTCGCCGATTATTTTTTCCCTTCTTAAAAAACTTTTTACCAATAAATTAGACCCCGAAACGGTTTCTTTCTTTTCGCCTGCGTACAGAATACCACAACATGAGAATGAGGAAAATCACCACACCCGTCACAGAAAGCACCACCACCCAATACTGCAAAAGGAAACGACCAAATTGCATGAGGAACGAATCACGCACGACGATCAAAACTGGTGCGCTTGATTCACTTTTCGTACCATCACCCCGGACCATTTCTGCATAAACACGATATACACCTTGCTTCACTTTTTCTCCCGTTGCGAACACGAATTTCCCTTCTTCATCGACGAGCACGAGTCGACTAGTGACTTTTTCATGATTGTATTGCCAATACACCCGTACTTTTTCATTCGCTTCAGATACACCCGAGATCACCAAGTTATCCCCAGACTTCAATTCGAGTGGATAATCTGTGAATAAAGGCGCTTTTAGCTGTTTAATCACGAACTCCAAGCTCGACGAAGTCATGTTACCCGCCTTGTCATATGCCGCCACGGTCACTGTTTTGCTACCTGGGGTTTGTTTCGGTAGTGTGTATGTATATTCACCGTTCCCCGCCACCTTCACTTCATCCCAATCAAATCCACCCCCAACATTGACTTGATACGACGCAATTCCTGACAATCCATCGACCAAACTGAATTTTATTTTTGGACTTAATTCAAAAGTCTCCTTTGCACCATTCACGAGACTGATAGCGAAAGGTTCTGGTGATTTTGTATCTACCTTGAATTCGTAAGTCGCGACCGGTCCCCAACCACCGGAATTTTTGAATCTCAAACTAAACACGTATACACCATCTTCTAAATCAGTTTTTTCAAATGTAAACGTGGCTGGCGTAATCACCATCGCTGGTTCAACGTACTTATTCGCGAGAGAATACCGCACCGCTTCTACGCCCGCCTCACCCGTCCATGATAATTTAACCGCATTTGTCGCGAGCCACTCTGCTGTAATTACCGGCGCAACCGGGAAAATTTTTGGTGTACCCGGTAATTCAACTTTTGGCGCTTCTGTCACAGGTTTCACTGGCTCCGTCACCGGTTTTGTCGGCTCAACCGGTTTGACCGGCGGCTTCACAGGCTCTACTTTCACTTCCGCAACCTTGTAACTCGCGGAACCTGTGCCCGTCAAGATTTCTGTTCCCTCACCGTCATTTGCAAGCACTGATGCCGATCCGATCGATACACTACCCGTGCCAGATTTTTTCGCTCGAAAAACTACTTGCAAAATCTTGCCAGCTTTACCCGTGAATCCAGGATTGAAAACGACTCCCTCGAATCCCACCGTACCTGCAGTATTTGAAAACGACGGTTCCTGCGTCCAGAGGGTGAATAATCCACCTTTGGTCACCGAAACTACCTCCAAAACATCCTTCGTAAAAGAAATTTTTCCACTTGCGCCATTCATCGCATCATCACCCGAATTTACATAGACGACAGTCGTCACTTTATCTCCCACATTCAAATTTGCACTTGCTGGCGACACATACAAAGTCGCCGCCGAAACATTTCCGGCAAACAAAAAACAGACTGCAAAAGCAAATAGAAAACTTAAACTGTAAATTATCTTTTTCATTTGCGCCTTTTTATGAAATACCCAACTGAAAATATAATTAACGCGAAAATCCCTAAACCAATGACCACAAAACCACGTTCATACCATTTCACTATCACAGTCGGCTCCATCACGACTTCGCGCACGTTACCCATTCGATCAATCGCCCGTACAAATACATAACTTTTCAAATCTTGATCGCGCAAAACATATGGACTCTCGACAATCTTCCATTTTCCGACAGACAGTGGTCTAATTGTACCATTTTTTTGCCTCCATGCGAAGTCCGATTCCAAAATTTCGTAGTGATCCATGCCAGAATTTTTATCTTCCGTCGCAAAAACGATAAATTTTTGCCCAGAATACATTTCCGCCTCAGTAGCAATCAACGGCGAAAAATCTTCTGGTGGATATGCATCGTTTTTTTGAACCAAATTGACTGTAGAAGTAGGGGCTGAAATGGGTGTGTCTTGCTCATCTGAAATTCGCGCTTTTACACTATTTACGGACACTTCCGTCCCATTACCGTCGTTCAAAAACACTTTTGCATCTGACAAACTAACAAATGAAGAATCTGAAACACTGCCTAGTGTAAAACACCCGAGTTGTCCCATTTCACCAGCGAAACCACCAGGAATAACACCCTCAATTTCACCACCACTCACGTCTGGTTTTTTCAACCAAAAATTAACTACTGAATTTGCTTCCGAGAAACCAACTGCCGACAAATTCTCAAAAAATATTTTTCCTGACACCGCATTCACACTGACGTCGCCAGTATTCAAAAACAGACAAACTCGATCATCCGATCTCTGCCAAGAAAAATCCACCGCCCGCACAAACGTCGGGCAGAAAAAAAGACTTAAAAATATTACAAATAGAAATTTTTTCATACTAGCCTGTCCAATAATAAGCCATGATACTGAAATCTACCAAATTTAATTTACCATCACCATTCAAACGCTCTTTCTCTTTTACCAAAAATGGCGCACTGAGTGTCCGCTTATACCAAAAAGCCGCAATCGAAAAATCTACCAAATTTACGCGTCCATCGCTATTCAAATCCCCCTTCAAAAATTTCCCCGTATTCGGTTTCTCACTCACTTCCATTGCCACTTTGAAAGCCACCGGTTTACCGAAATTACTAATTTCAGTTTCTATCGCCGCTTTTGATTTCGCCGAATGATCCCCGATCTCGAGCACGGTCGTATCCAGATTTTGCAAATACGCGCCGTCTTTATCTGACTTCGTTTTGAAAAATAAATTACTTTCTGAATTTACATTGATAGTAATTTCACCATATGGCACACTTTTACCAAACAGCACCAAATTATCTCCTTTTTTCACCTCATATTTATTCGCATCAATCGTCGGCGAAATAAATACTCCACCAATATTGGTAATTGTCCCCGCTGTCACCATCACATTGAAGGAAAATGAGGCTGATTTATTCCCTGAAACATCTTCACCATATACCACAATATTGAAACTACCCGGAGATAGTCCTACCAGGGCCACCGAAAATTTCGCATCCGGACCAGAAATAGTACTAATCGCTAATTGACCATCGCGCAAAACCGAAATTTTACTGAGGGGAAATGCCCTGCCAGAAATCGTGATACTATTAGGAATATTTGGTACATCTCCACCACCACCGCCCCCGCCTCCTCCTCCACCACCACCTCCGCCACCACCGCTCGTAGAACACCCTGTTTTATTGAAAACACAATCAGGCCGACACAGTAATGTCCCCTGATTATACCCAAAAGTCGAACAGCTTTTACCCGCCAAATCGGAATTGTCACATTCTTCCACTGCTTCACGCACGCCATTTCCACAAATTGTCACACTTACTCGTGCTGTAATCTGCCCCGTACCAGCCGAATTTACAAAATACCAGCCAACAAAAAAAATTCCCACCCCCACGAAAAGAGCGACAAATAATATTTTTTTTGAAAACCTGCCAAACATTTTACTATTTTTTAATTCCCACCTGAATATGTACGTACTTCTTGAAAAGTTTCACGACCACAAAAGCAATCACCATCCCCAACACTACATAAATCCACGTCTTGTAAATTCCAACAAGCGACAAAAATCGATACCACACACCCATAAACCAATTGGCTGGAGCAACATTAAAATACAATTTGGATGCGGCTGCCACACCAATCGACGTCCCTTTTCCCGGTATTACTTTCGGGGATGCTTCCACAAAAGCAAAATAGCGCCCAGGCGCGACTTTGACTGGCAACTTCAATCGTATGGACACGTTTTCCCCTTTTGCAGGATCTAAATAGAATTCATTTTTTCCAAATTCAAACCAACCCTCATCAGGGCGTAATTCTTTTGCGTCTCCCAAATATGTTATATTTATTTTGTAATTTCCACCCTCATCTCCAGTGTTGAATACAAGTAAATTCCCCAAATCATAGACCCCTCCTGGTTTTAATTCTTCCCGAATGTCTATTCTCCCTGTGCCTACACCCACACCAATACGTGCAAAAACGCACACTGGCAAGAGCGTGCTTAGGATGACAAGCATTAGTACGCACCGAAAGAGTTTCATATCATTAAGCTTGAACTGCTTGAACAGTCACCACAATCGTCTTTTGTGTTGATTCATCCGAAGTCGAAGGCATGTGAAGACGAAAATCCAAAGTATCAGTTGCAGATGCACCCAAAGATTCAATTAGTGTAAGATATGTACTTGATGCTTGCAACCATCCGCTACCGGTAGTCGTACTAAAATCCATAGCGAAAATATTTGTACCAGTCACGGTGCTCAAAACCCAATCCACAGCACCACCCGTAGCATCAGAACATCTAATGTTTATATCTTCCGTAATATTGCCCGCGTTCTCGACGGTTTGGGTCTGATCACTACCCACAGTCGATGTAGATGCCCCCAAATCCACCGAACCAAAAGCTACCGAACCATCTGTCGCTGTGACAGAAACACTTTTGGCTGTCACCGTCACTTGAACATTTCCTGTGTCTGCCGCAAAAGTTACACCCGCTACCATTAATGCAAAAGTAATAATAACTATTAAACCCGTATTATTTTTCATAAAATATTTATATGACAGTATTATACCACATTCCTTCATGGCGTTGTAGCCACAATCATCACATTTGAAGAAAACTGTGCATAATTATTAGAATTTGACGGCATTGTTATCTGAAACCTGAGGTCTCTCGTGCCACCTTGGGCTACATTTCCATCGACCGCATACACCGTCCCACTTGCGCTAAACGTGGTCCAATTAGCATTTGTACTTGTCGCGTATTCTAACTTCACCTGATCCACACCATTACTTCCCCCCAAAGCCCAAGTACTAGTACCAGAAATAAAATCTGTACTCCTCACACTCAAATTGGCCGGACCAGAGTCCACTCTCACTGTCTCTACCGACGCCGCAGTCGTCGATACAACCGCACTGAAATCCAAAGCGCCGAAGTCCACCACCCCATCTGAAGTAATACTAATCGCCACCGCACCCACCTCGAGTGTCGCCTCAGGGTATATCCCGTAAGTAAAATTACTAGTTGAACCGGCGTTAGTAAGACGAAAACAATAAGTCGCTCCACCGGTCGCGCTCGCTGTCGCTTGGATATTATATTCAATTTCCGTAAAATTAGTCGGAGTCAAGGTGATGCTTCGCGTAGAAGGCCCGCTATCTAAGACAACCCCCGAAACAAAAGTTGTGTTTTCATCCGTCAGACCACTGCTTACATTCGTCGTATTTTCCCCATTCGTAATATATGAAGAATCCGCTATTTTCCAATGTTCCGTAGTCGGATCCGCGGCCACCGTCGTCCACGAAGAAATAGCCCCACATGTAGTTTCCTTCAGACCGTATTCCAAACGATAAGTCGCTGATGCGGCTGAGCTCCCCTCGTTTGACATTTCAAATCTCAATCTTTTGTTGGTACTTTTTTGTAAATTCGCAATCACGGTATTTTCCGCTTCAGCAAAAGTTGCGGCCGACTCCGTACCATTATCATTACGCCAACGATAACTAATTTGTTGTAAATCTGGTGGCAATGTCTTCCAACTTGCCCAATAATAATTTACATTATTACTATTCACCGTTGCGTCAGTACCTATCTGAAAACCAGTCGAAGAAACTGATTGAACAATATTTGCCGCATTGGCGGTCGCTGTGAAATACATTGATGAATCCCCGGCGACTTCTGCACTCCTATGCACCGCCGCCCCAGCGTTTGTCGCACTCTTCACCCACACCACATCCGGCTGAAAACCAACATCCGTAATATTACGATTATCCCCCGCATTGCCAACATACTTTCCCACATTGAAATAACCTGCCGTATTTTTAAAAGCAAAATAGATATGTGCCGTACCTTCTGTCGTGTTATTTGTCTGCACCCCCGTGCCTACCTGGAAACCATCGCTCGCGAGCGATTGTATCATATTCGTGGTTGATGCCAAATTTGAAAATTGTAAAGAGCTATCCCCCACCCAAGCACTCGTTCGCCAAACACCCATCTGACTGCCGGCCGATTCAGAAAAAACAAAATCCGGCTGAAAACCAACCCCTGTAATATCTCGATTATCCAACCCGTTAGAAGCATAGACCCCAACTCTGAAATTACTACAGCCCGAATTACCGAATGCATACCAATAATATGTATTTCCACCCGTATTTACAATCGAATTTGTGCCAATAGAGAAACCATCTGAATCGAGCGATGTGATTGCCAACAAATTACTCACACCACCAGCGGTCCCAATATTGAAAGCACCGTCACCCACCATGAAATCGGTTTTATAAACTGATTTATTTGCCGCCGCATCTTTGACAATCACCATATCCGGCCTAAAACCAATCCCCGTCACCGAAAAAGCAGATCCCGTGCCAGTATATGTGCCAGATTCCAAATAGAAATTACCACTTCTCGTGACCGTACTCGCCCCACCAAAAGCAAAATAGTGATAAGTGATACCATTTTTATTTACTTTCGTTCCTGTACCAACCTGAAACAAACCGTCTCCAAATCCTTGAATATTATTCGCGGCACTAGTGTCAACGACCATCCCAACCGAAGAATCCCCAATTTGTTTATCCGTCCTCATAACACCGACCGATGCTTCAGAGATATTTTTTGTCATGATAAAATTAGGCGTAAAACCAATCCCTGTAATATCACGATTGTCCGAACCGTTCCCTACATAAGTCCCCACTTTCAGTTTGGAAGATGATGCCTTGAAAGCTACATAAAATAATGTTCTACCGGAACCATTCGCGGCAGAATTCGAACCGACTGTAAATCCATCCGCATCCAAACCTTGAATTAAATCCGATGACCCCGCAGTATTCGTGAAATAATTTGACCAATCTGAACTAGTGACTGAAGAACTCCAAATTGCCGCCGGTGTATATTCTGATTTTAAAAAAACAAAATCCGGCCGAAATCCGAGACCTGTAATTGCTGTATTATCCACCCCCGTTCCAACAAATGCCCCAACCTTAAAATCCGTACCACCATTTCCTGTAAAAGCGACCCACTGGTACAAAACTGCATCATCGTTGACGTCGGTGTCACTACCAATAGTAAAACCATCACTATCCAAAGATGTAATCGTATTAGCGCTACTACTCAAAGTTCCACCGGCGAATCCTCCCGTAATATCTCCGTTCATTATACTCGTCCTAAACACGCCGGAATTAGACTTTTCAGCTCTCACTATTACCAAATCCGGCTTAAAGCCCAAACCTGTTATACTTGCCGAAGCTCCATTTCCTATATAATACCCTGTCTTGAAACTAAAAGATTGGGATCCCGGACTATACGCAGGAGAACCAGCAAAAGCCACATAGTAGTAGACAACGGCGTTCGTATTCACAGAAGCATCCGTCCCGACCTGAAAACCATCACTCGCATCAAAACTTTGAATTTTGTTAGCCGCGACCGCGCCAGCAGTAAATGAACCAGACAGATCACCAAACAACTGATCATTGCGCAACACCCCCGCCTGAGTACTGTTTTGTTTCACCCACACGAAATCCGGAGAAAAACCAGCGCCTGATATTGTCCGATTATCATTACCATCGCCCGTATAATTCCCGACCGCAACCGAACCGGCCGACACTTTGAAAGCAAAATAATAATATGTCACTCCACCAGTATTGACCGCCGCATTGGTACCGACCGAAAAGCCCCCGACATCCAAACTCTGAATCAAATCCGAGCCGGAAGCACTCGCCGTAAAATATTGCGAAACATCCCCCGCCATATTTGAAGCACGCCACACAGCTGCCGTCGCACCATCTGCTTTCACCACCACCACGTCTGGCTGAAACCCAAAACTAATCGATTTTCCATCCACACCATCACCGGTATATGAACCAACTGTAAATCCGGCACGACTCATTGTATCTTTGAAAGCAATGTACTGATAGGTTGAAAAAGCCTGATTAGTATCATCATTCCCGGGGCCAACCATAAAACCATCCGAGTTTGTACCAACAAAAGCAGTCGCTGAATTAGCCAGAGCAGCCCCCAAAAACCCTCCTGACGCCGCCGGCATACTGGATGTATAGAAAACACTCCCGTTAGTCTCTGCTTTACTCGATTTGACGATCACTAGATCTGGCTGGAAACCAACCCCCTCCACGGTGGTGGTCGAAGCTCCGCCACCCACATAATACCCTGTCTTCATACTGAAATCAGCCGCCTCGGCCACTTCAGTTTTCGGAATATATTCATTGACCGGCTTGTAATTTATTGGCCACCCAGGAAACAAACTAAATAAAACAAAAAACACCATCAACCCCCTAGATACTTTTGCATATGTTTTTCCTCTCCGAAATCCTCTCATAACAAAACCTTGTTTTATAATGTGATATTATATCAAATTTTCTGATTTATACATAATAAAAAAACCGCCCAAATAAATCCAAGCGATTTTTTTGAAATTACGCCACTATAAAAACCTCAAACCCCCGTCACCAAACGCCAATAAAAATCCACCAGCCTAACCAAATCTGAAATAATCACATATTCAGACAACTGATGATTGAGACGCGAAGCCGAACTTATCACTACCGCCGTCAAACCACGATTATTGAAAACATTGGCATCCGAACCACCGACCGCTGAAACTAATTCCGATTTCACACCCTGCGCTTTGAATATACTCCCAATTTCTTTGATCAACCTATTATTTTTATTGAAACTATAACCCGGAACCAGCTCCCGAACTGTAAAAATACTTTTTCCTCCAAACCGATCCGCAACCTGCTGAAAATCAGATTCGATTTTTTTCAATGTTTTCCCTACTCTCGCCCGATCAATCCCCCTCACCTCTCCATAGACCACTGCTAAATCCGGCACAGAATTACGAATTTCCACCCCCAAAGTACCAATCCCCCTATCACCATCATCCACCACACCCTGCAAGCCACCGACTTGAAAAGCGATATTGGCCGTAGTTTTCTCATCAACTCGACCCAAAGGCATTTTCGCAATCGCTTGCGCCACAATTTTAATTGAATTTATTCCCTCTTCTGGCGCCTTTACATGCGCACGTTTGCCCACCACTTTGACTTGGAATTGGAAGTTGAACGGTGCACTCTGCACGATCACCCCATACTTCGCACAGTGGTCAGAAATCACACACTCTCGTCCTCTCAATAGAGAAAAATCGAGATTGCTTGCCCCCTTCGAAATCGCCTCCTCGTCTCTCGTGAAAACTAATTCGAGCGCCCGATGCTTCTGGCCAGCTTCTTTCAAAAGTCTCAACATTTCCAAAATCGCCGCCGCCGAGTCTTTGTTATCCGCACCGAGAATAGTCGTGCCATCACTTTTGATTGTTTTACCCCCCACCACCGGTCTAATCGCCTCGCCCGGACCAATCGACACCGTATCCATATGCGCACACAAAATCAACGGCTCTCCCCAACCCGCCAAACTAGCAATCAGGTTGCCATACCTATCTCGTCGTGCGGATATACCAATCGTCCCCAACTCTTTCTCAATAAACCGAGAAATTTCTTCTTCCTTTCCAGAAGGACTTTTGATCTTGGCTAAATCGCAAAACAATTTTACTAAACGTCTTTTATTAATTTTTGGCATATTATGAAACTTTTCTTGATGAAAATAATTACATTCCTAGTTTAGACATAATTCAGTCACTAGTCAAATATCAATCAAACAGAAAAAACATTATAATCCACCAAGTGCTTCTTAATTTTTTTATAATCCACAGGAATTCGCCCACCCCTACCGACGAGCATGTGACCCCACACAACTTTCTTCGATGACACGACCACATCTTCTCGTAAAAACGAATCCGCCGGTAAAATCTCCGATGCCAAAGTGAAGTTCGGCAAAGCGGCCAAAGCTAAATTGAATTCTACCCCTACACCAGATTCGAGTCGCCCCCCCACCCAACACGGCAAATTATTTTTTTCACACAAATCATGAATCTTCACCGCTTCTAGATATCCTCCCACCCGCGCCGGTTTGATATTTATAATTCTTCCGCTCCTCATTTTTATCGCTCGCGCCACCGTACCGAAATCGGCCGCGCTCTCATCGAGACAAACCGGTGTTTTTATCTTTTTTTGGAGATCCGCATGCAGTTTCAGTTCGTTTTTACCAAACGGTTGCTCAATCATGTCGAGACCGTACTCATCTAATTTTTCGAATAAAGGCAAATGTTTCCGACCATATGCCGCATTGGCATCTACCGAAAATTTCAGTATCGGAAATTTCCGACGGACAAACTGCACAATTTTCAAATCATGCCCCGGTTCAATTTTCAATTTGATATGTGAATAGCGTTTTTTTATGGCACTTTTCACCGCTCGATATAATTCTTCTTCGCTCGCTTGCAAACCAATACTCATCCCAATCGAAACCTTATTTTTTTTACCCCCAAAAATCTTTTTCAAGCCCACACCCTGATTGATTGAAAATAGATTAAGCAGAGCGCTCTCCACCCCGGTAATTGTCACTGGGAAATTATTGCCAAAACAATGACTGAAATCTCCGACAGATTTCACCGAAGAAAATTTCTTACCCAACAGTTTTGGCACCACTTTTTCAATAATAAAATCTTGCCCCGAAGAAGAAGTCTCTTTTTCTGAAATCGGCAAATCCAGAAGCGAAGACTCGCCCATGCCGACATTGCCTTTTTCGTCTGTCAGTTTCACCAACAAAACCGGTCGATAATCAATTTTACCAAAACTCGTCTGAAAAACGATTTTCATCGGCAAACGGAGATAAAATAACTCAATTTTTTTAATCAACATACAATTTTTAAAAAAATGGGCCCGCGACTTTCGGAGGCAGGCCCTGATTGAACGAACTAGCCGAAGAGGTAGAAATTACGACTACCTTCCCCATCTCTAACATGCAAGAAATCAACTATCTGATACCCCTGTTCGAAAGCCGCCGTGAAGATCTCTCGAACCCGCAACATACTCTCACAAGCGTCTTCATCCGTCATCCCCTTGACATCCGGAGGGATTTCTACTCTGAAGTAAATTCCCCCATCCAGCCCGTCAGGAGAGCTCACTATCGGCAGAGAACGAATCTCCTCGAGAGACCATGCCGGCCTCTTCGCTGATTCTTCCAACTGCCAACGAACGAACAGTCGATCGGTTGGTCTCTTCCCGTAGATTCCCTCCTCACTCGTCTCCCCATAAAGCGCCGGTTCGTAGTGGTTTGCCACACCCGCGATTTTGTGGAAATACAGATTAGCATTCTGTCCGAGCAGGGGGTCGAATGTCCAATTCACTTCTTTGATCCCTTTTTGCAGGGCAACTCGCTGATAGCAACGAAATAGTCCGTATCCAATTCCCAGACCCTTCCCTTGCATTTTCCCCTGCCAACTCGGCAACACCCCGATCTGGTGAATGTGCTGAATATTCCTGTCACCAGTCGCGAGCGCCAGAATAAACCCAATCAATTCTCCGTCGACCAACGCACCAATTACCAAGCCGGCTTCATACTTACAAACCGCCTGAAATAGATGGGTTGGAACGATTGTGATATCCGGAATAACCCAAGCTTGCCTCTGCACCTCCTCGAGAGTGTCTGATTGAAGATCCTCAATTGTCAATGGACGATAAATCACTTTAGCTTCTATCATCTTCCACCTCCCTGTTGGTAGAACAACCTATTTAATTCGCCGACAAAATTCCTCTAAATCTTGATCCTTGGGCAAACGCAACCGGCAATAGGAATCATCCCAACCCTGATGTGTTTTCCCGAAACAAGAGCCTGCTTCTACCATTATTCCCCAATCTGCCATCCTGGCGACCACATTAAATCTGTCTTTATGAATCGTCATGATAGAGACCGCTGGGTGTGTAGGTAGAATCTGAAAACCTGCTCGCAACAACACACTCGTCACTGCACGCTTCGACTTCGTCACACCCTCTCGCAACTGCGTCTGAAATTCTCCATCCTCCATGGTGGCACGAGCCAAAGTCGCGGCATACAAAGATGGCTCGAACGGAACATCCAACGGTTGATACAGCCCAGCCATTTCCTCTGACAAAAACATATAACCCACACGCTCTGCCGCCAGCCCCAAACCCTTGGAACAAGAACGCAATACTGCCA
>ENA-UOWO01004396-UOWO01004396.1-activated-sludge-metagenome-genome-assembly--contig:-NODE-4396-length-15592-cov-9.239750_pt1 | contig 15592 bp, 7 predicted proteins | sample MGYA00238148_ERZ761564 | MGnify/ENA primary metagenome ERZ761564 (study PRJEB28885, sample SAMN05720194) | activated sludge metagenome | isolation source: Anaerobic digester | place: USA...
AATACGTAAAAGACAAAGGTTACGCCAAAAAGGGCAATCCAAAGTTGGAAAATGTACTGGAGGGTAAGTTGTTGTTTATGAAGATGGTGAAGGGAGGGGAAGATGGGACTTTTATGGGTTTGTGGAGACGGTTTGATCATCTTTTGATAGAACTCAACGATGTAAGAGTCAATACTTCAATCCCAGAGGAAGTTTTTACAGAAAAAGAGCTGTTAAAAAGAACTATTAAAATTTCACTCTTACCTATTGATGATGGTAAATTTATTCAAACACTCCAACATAATAAGCTAATCCCGATCGGAGTCACACTTCCATATGAGGAAACATTCGAAAATAATATTGAGGAAAACTATGAAAAACCTCCTTTACAACATGACCCTATCAATACAATGAAATTTTTGAAAAACTTCAAATTTGACAACGATTCTGGATTTAAAGAACTTGTGCATGGGCCTTTTGATGTAGGTAATTTTGATTTTGCAAAAGTTCTCGACAAAGTAAAAACCCATCCAAACTTTATTTCAACTTTTAAAAACACTAGGGTTAATGAATTTGTAGGCATGCTACCAGAAGGTCTTTGGAAAAAAACCAAAGAATTAATTCAAATACTCAGTACTGATGGGTTAGAATTTTTCAAGCAAACTAAACAACATCCTATCGAGGGTGAAAAATTCATTCAAATAATTCAAAGATTTAAAAAAGAATACAGATTCGGTAGCGACAAAACTGAATCTTCTATATTAATAGACCTTATAATGAATGTTGCAAAAAAGGCTAAGCATCAAGATTCAGAAAAAAATATTGTGTTTTCATTTGGAGAAAGTGATCAATCAGGACAATTTAATGATGAACAGTTAGTCTTTTTACCCAATGAAAAAAAATTTAGACTGAGGTCTGTATTTTTTACTTGGGTTCCTTATATTCAATATACTTTGTCTTGGATTTTTAAGGGTATTTTGCAACATTCTAATGTTAACGGGAATAGAATCTTTGAGAAAGAATCAAAAAAAATAGAGATAGAAATGAATAGAATAAGGGACAAGGAGAGAGGACTCACTCAAGTACAGCTAACCATTTCGGATGAATTAAGTGTGCTTAAAAAGAGCCCAGATCAATTCTTCGAAGATCTTTTGAATTCAGAACCATATAAACGCTATCTAGTAAGTATTGCTGATTGGGCGATTGAATGTGATTGCGATAATGGGGAATCTTATCTTTTCCAAATACTACCTAAAAACGATTATAAACGTTTAGAAAGGAAAGTAAATGGATTCAAACACATAATTACTTTTTATGACTAAGCAAAAACCTATTTTGTTCTTTGATGAAGGGTATGTAGAAGATACAGGCGTATTTAGAGTTCTCTCACTTGAAGAGACATGTTCTGATTACGAACCTATTATTGGTTTTTTTACAGAACTTAATCAGCATTTTGATTTCGCCGACGGCAGTGGAAACGAGGTAAATATATTGTTTTCGACTGATGAAATTGACTATGTATTTATCCACCATAGTTTCAATATGCCCTCTTCTATACCTTCAAATTGTTTTGATCTTTTAAGAGAGCAATTAGGCAAAAAACTAGTGGTTTTTTCTGGTGAAACAACTAATAATATTAAATTAAATCGACTAAAAAGGGGTGATACTTACAAAAACTTCAAATTGTTTTTAAATATTTTTAAATTATTGGGTGAGTATCGTTTAGAAGCTTTCTCCGAAAGGAATTTTTATAGAATTTTAGCAGAGGAGTATTTAGAAGGCTTTAGACTCATTCTAGAAGAAAATAAAGAAAAAGCTCTTTTAAGTCTTGAGTTTGAAAAACTCACTATACTCATAAACAAGAATAAAGATGTACTAATCCAACGGATCAGTATTATGGATGAAGAAGAGATAATTCAATTTATTGACAAACAAATTGAAACTTTATGATAAATGATTTGCTACTAATCACTAACTTAGCCAACTCGCTTTCTTGTAAAGACTACTTCACGGATTCGAGTATACTGGACTTCGATCAATGTCTGAAACTAGATACTCCACCAGAATGGATTACTCAACCTCGTGAGTTCCTACTTAATTTTACTCAACGCGAAATTGAACAAAGGATAAAAATTACTCAACCTAAAGGTATAGTGATCGATTTATTTTTAGAAAGTTCAAAATCGACAGCGTCTAATCTTGCCATAGATCTAACTGTTTTTCTCCGACTTTGCGATGTTAAGCTTCCTATCATTATTGTCTCTAAGGGATTTCTAGCAACGGAAAAGGATGGACTAATCATCGACCCAAAAAGCTATCAAACATTAATTGATTTAAAAGTCGGAAAATTTCTGACTTACAATCATGCTTTTAATAAGATAATATCCATTGATTCTGAAGTTTACCCAATTTATGAATATTTACATCAAGATAATTTTAACCTAACAGAATTTTTAGCAGAGTTTTCTATTGTTCCTTCTGATGATCGTCATCAAATGACAAATGAATGGGGTGCTATTAAACTTGCATTTAATGCAGGCTATACATTAGAGGACATTGGTTACGATTTTCCTCAAAACACCTATTTTAAATACCTTCAAAAGAAATTCTCTCTTGATTTTTTGACCTTTACAGAAAGAGAAGAACTGCTAAAGGAATATTCATTGCCTACTACTCAAAATAAAATCAATCTATCTACTTTCCTGAAAAACAAAAAAATATTACTTATTGATGATAATGCTGAAAAAGGTTGGACAAGCGTCCTAGAGAAGATTTTTGACGCGAGAATAGTTAGTAAGTCTAGTATCAAAGACTTTATAAATATCGATCGCCAAGAATACATTTCTTTTGATCTTGTGTTTTTAGATCTATATATGCCCAATTCCCACGGAAATTTAAAGGAAAAAGAAAACTCTATTAAACTATTAGAGGCTCTTAAAATAGGGTTTCCTCAAATCCCTATCATTGTATTTACAGCTTCCAACAAATCTTGGACATTAGACGAAGTTTTAGAGAAAGGCGCGGATGGAATGTATGTCAAAGAATCTCCAGAATTTGCCGGTAATGCTACCTATTCTAAAGAAAATTTCAAAAACTTCTTCTCTACCGTTGTTAATTGTTTGAAGCGCTATAAAACCCTCCGGCCATATTGGAGTAAAATAGAGTTCATCTTCCAGAATTTTCTTCCAGAAGTTTTAGATATAGGAACTACCCAATTTGAGTCTCGGATCACAGAACGTTTAAAAATGTTTTTTGGTCTTCTTAAAAGGGGGTTAGAGGAAAAAGGGTTTAACTCAAGAGAATTCTATTTTTCTGACAATGAACTAGTATTTATAACTATTTGGAGTATATTAAATGAAATTAGTGAAGCCTTTTATGAGAAAATACATCCAAATGATATAGAAAAATATATTGATAAAAAAGGCAAAGAATATTTCTTAACTCCTATACCAGGGTACAACTGGAAAATTAAAGGGCAAGATGATTTTCTGATTAAATATAAATTTGAGCTTGACTATGATGAAAAAAATAATATCGTGCTTACACGTAGAGGGCTTCCAAGTTTGAAAAAAAAATCATGTGTGAGTAATCTAATATTAATCCATGAGGAACCTTATTTTGAACTAAAATCAAGCAACCGAGAAGAAGTCAAACGAGAACTTTTTTTACAAATTGCCTTTCTAATACTGAAATGCAACAAATATTCCATACCAATGCTTTACAAAGAAGACATGACCACTAATTTATACGACTTAAACAAGAAAAGAAATAAGCTTTATCTAACACATGGAGACTATATATATAAAGGTTTTTTTGAAAAAACTGAACAAGAAAAAAGAAAAGACCGTGCATATGAAATCACACCCTATGGCGACATAAAAAAATTATTTGAATTAGTAGGGCTTCTTTTAACAGGCCAAGAAACTATTGTAGATATTTAATGGTTTCCTAGCCCTAAAACCATATATTTCATCTATGCGCTTTTTCAATAAAACACTACACCATGAACATCCACCACCACTTTCCAAACCTCCAACTCACCCAAGACCAACAAACTACCCTTGGCCAAGTAGAAGCATTTTTGGAAAGTGGTGACCAAATATTTCTCCTCAAAGGGTACGCAGGCACAGGCAAAACCACTTTATTACATGGCATCTGTCGCTATTTAGCAGCAAGACAATCTGATTTTAGGTTGATGGCACCTACTGGTCGAGCTGCGATGATTCTAGCTCGAAAAACTGCGATAAAGTCCAGCACCATCCATAGGGGCATCTACAATATGGATCAATTGGAAGAGAAAGAAGAAGGTACCTCCTTCAAGTTTTTTTATGCCCTCAAAACCAATGAAGATAGTTCTCGCTGTGTTTATCTCGTAGATGAAGCATCAATGATTTCTGATGTTTACAGCGATGATGAGTTTTTTACTTTTGGCTCTGGTTTGCTGTTGAAAGACCTCATAACTTATACCCTTCAAGGAGAAAACCATCATAAGATCATCTTTGTAGGGGACGACGCACAATTGCCCCCAGTAGATATGCCATTCTCTCCAGCCCTTGATGCTCATTATTTGCAACACCAATACGGCTTGCAAATACAAACTGCGCAGCTTACTCAAGTTGTAAGACAGGCACAACAAAGCGGCATTCTGACCACTGCTACTCATTTGCGCCAAGCTATCGCAGCTAATAAATTTAATGCTTTTACCATCCATACTCAGTATAATGATGTACACACTATTCAACCTGAGCAAGTTGTAGAGGAGTATGTCTCACTGGTGAAGCAACAAGGCATCCAAAACACCATTATTATCACCCATTCTAATCGCCAAGCATTAGACTACAATCAACTCATCCGGCAGCGCCGCTATGGAGAAAATGGAAGCCAACTTCAGAAAGAGGACATTTTGCTGATTACCCGGAATAACTATAATGGTTCGATTGAACTGTTTAATGGGATGTTCGCCAGGGTTCTTGAAGTTGGTGGAATAGAATATACCACCTCTCCTCGTTTTAAAATAGAAGGCGGTACCACTATTCAACGCGAACTTGTTTTTCGATCCTTAAGAGTAGAAATTACGGCAATCGATGGCAGTATACATCAACTCAAAACTACAGTACTTGATCCATTTTTAACTGCTAGTGAAGGTAGATTACACCCTTATGATCAACGAGCTTTATATATTGACTTTAAGATGCGAGCCATTGCTAAGGGATTGCATCCTAAAAGTGAAGCCTTTCGTGAAGCGTTAAAAAAAGATGTCTATTTCAATGCATTACAAGCCAAATATGGCTATGCCATTACTTGCCACAAATCTCAAGGCGGCGAATGGACTGGAGTACTAGTCGATTTTAAAGTTTTCATTGGCAAATTGAGTTCAAGTTTTTTCCGTTGGTCTTACACCGCGATTACTCGTAGTAGCAAAGCATTATTATGCATTGATGCCCCAAACTATAATGCGCTTAGTGAATTTGTAGTGCACGACATCTCTAACCTTAGTAGAGTTCTACCGGAGAGTTACTATGTTCCGGATGGATTGAATTTCGTAGAATATCGTAAGTCTCGACTGGAACGAATCTGCCAGCAGCAAGACTTAACAATGCTGGTTGTAGAGCATAGTTACCAATTGGAAGTAGGGTTCCAGCAAGGGAATGAATCTGGTAAAGTGCAGCTTTGGTATAGTCAAGCGGGGTTTTCCAGAGTGACTTGGGGAACCTTTTCAAGCCCTGAGTTTAAAAATTTGATCAATGAAGTTTTACTTGAATCTCTCTTGCCAGAAAACATCCCTTTTGCACCAAAATTTGATTTTCAAAAAGATTTACATCTGTATTTCCTAGAAATTTTATCCGAATGTAACCTTCCTTTAACCAATATCGTACAAAGAGAATGGAGTGATTTATACTGTATGCGCACAGATGCAGATTGTGCTGCTGTAGAGTTCTTTTTTAACAACAAGCACATGTACACATTTGCTATGCCTAAATCGACGGCAGGAGTAGGCGATGTAAAACTCCAGGAAGTGGTAAACAAGCTACGTGGATTATAAAAACCTCTAAAAATTGGGCTTATGTCATTTATTCAAGTGAAAGAATTACGGCAAGCAGGTAAATTGGATGAGGCCTATCAAGTTGCATTACAATACTTGGCAGAAAAAAAACCAACTAGTGAAATAAACAATCCAATTATTGCAGAATTATTTCAAAATCTGCCAGATTTGATTTGGGCAAAACGGGCACTTGCATGGGTGCTTTACGAGTATCTTAAACAAAGTGAAATCCAGGAAAATCATGAAGCTTTTTTTAAATACTTGACAGAACTCGTTCAACTTGAGTTGCCTAGCTCTGAGGTAATGGTTTTCGATGCTATGGCTTGGCAGATTGGTAAACTTGTGTTTGAGCTTCAAAAACAAGAAAAAATTGAGTATCAGAAGATAGATCTACTATTTGAAACCATCCAAAAATTTCATTTTACCAAGCCTTCTCCCGCTTATTCTTTTTTGTACAAAGCGTTCCATAAGGGGCATCAAGGCTGGTCGAATTACCTGGAATTTGCTAATTGGTGGAATTTCGAGTACTTCGAGGCAGCAGATTATCTAGAGGAAGAACTACCCAAAAATGGTAAAAAAGTCATGGCGTTGGTAGAGCAGGCTTATATCGCTTACGCCAAGAAGTTGCTAGAAAAAGCCGCAGGAGGTTTGGATAGAGACAAGATAGCTGTGTTTTTACCTATGCTGGATGCGCTTATTGAGAAGTATCCTCGATATCGATACCCTCCCTATTTCAAGGCTAAATTGCTATTGGCAATAGGTGATCCAGAGGATGCATTTAGTGCATTTTTACCTTTTGCAAAAGTGAAGAAAAATGAGTTCTGGGTATGGGATGTGATGGCGGAAATGTTCACCAACAACCCTGACAAACAGATAGCTTGTTATTGCAAAGCGCTTTCCTGTAGCACTTCGGAAGAGTTTCTTATTAAAGTTAGAACCAAACTAGCGGCATTGCTCATTGAAACTGAAAAATATAATGAGGCAAAAACGGAAATAACCTTTGTGCTGAATATCAATGAACAACAAGGTTGGAAAGTATCCCGTCAAGTTTCACAGTGGCTGATTTCAACTTGGTACAAAGAAGCTGATGTTCAAAAAGATAATCGAATTTTGTACCAAATGCATACCCCATTGGCAGAACAGCTTCTTTTTGCCAACTTACCCGAAGAGATTGCCGTGGTTGAATTTGTGAATCGGGATAAAAAAATGCTCAATTTTATCATAAACTTGAAGCGATATGGTTTCCTTAAATATGACGGTTTTTTAAAGGAAGTTAATATTGGCGATGTAATTGCCATTAGATTAGATACTCGGTCATCCGATGGCTATTATACTGCTTTAACGCTGCAACAAACCGATAAAAAGCCAGATAACAGTGTGCTAAAAAACTTTGAAGGGTTGCTTGATATTAGAAATGATAATCCATTCGGGTTTGTAGAAAATATCATGGTAGATTCTAAGCTGCTTCAAGAATATCGACTGAACAATGGTGATTTTATCAAGGGAACAGCCATTGCTTCTTTTAACAAAAAAAAGCAAGAATGGGGCTGGAAAGCAACCCATTTGGAGCGTTTATAACCTCACCCCTTTCGCCTCGACGATTTCCGCACAATCAGCCGCGTAGCCAACATCCTTTTCTCCACCGTGGGGTGCTCCATCTGCTCCAACAACAGCCGCGCCGACTCCTCGCCAATTTTCCACACCGGTTGCTCAACCGTGGTCAACGAAGGCTCAATGATGGCCGAAATGGGGTCATTGCTGAACCCCACAATACCCAGGTCTTGAGGGATTTTGATGCCCCGTTCCTTGGCAATCAGCATAATTTCAATGGCGCAGGGGTCATTGACCGCAAAAATAGCATCCGGCGGCTGGGGCATATCCAGCAATTGCCGAGCGCAAATTCGGGCGTGTTCCTCGGTCAAATCGTGGTACACAATCAAATCCTGATCCAGCGGCAACTGGTGTTTTTGCAAGGCATCTATATAGCCCTGCAAACGCAGTCGACTGACTTGTAAGGTGACCGGACCAGCCAGGTGGGCAATGCGCCGATAGCCCTGTTCAATCAGGTGTTCCACCGCCTGGAATGCTCCTGAATAGTCGTCAATGATCACTTGGGGTGTATCCAGTTCAGGGCAAACCCGGTTGAAAAACACCAGCGGTATTTCCTTCTGCATGACCGCCCGGAAGTGATCAAAATTGTCGGTTTTGGCGGTAATGGACACCAAAAGTCCATCTACGCGGCTCCGCAAAAGTGCTTTTACATTGGCCACTTCGGTTTCGTAAGACTCATCCGACTGGCAAATCATTACATTGTAGCCCGCCTTCGAAAGCACCTCTTGTGCCCCCATAATGAAGGTGGGAAAAAAGTAATGCCGAAACTCGGGCACCAGGATACCCACAATGTTGGTCTGGCGTTTCAACAGGGCATTGGCCAGGGGATTGGGCTGATAATCCAGTTCCTGTGCCAAATCCAGAATCATCTTTCGCGTGCCTTCATGGATATCAGCATGCCCGCGCAGCGCCCGCGAAACCGTTGATTTGGAAATGCCCAACTGATGGGCAATATCCATGATCGTGACCTCGTGAGGACGCCGGTTTTCCTGGGGTGCTGTCGTTTCGTTGATGGTAAAATGAAAATCACAGGACTTGCAGTAGTAACGCTGCTTTCCCCTCATAATCCCGGATTTTTGGATGAACTCAATCTGGTTGCACTTTTTACATTTGATCATTCCCATGGACTACGCATTGATAAAAGAAGAGAATGTACAGAATATCACCAAAATTTTTTCGGCAAATCTTCCGTGCGCCAATAATTATTACTATCGCTACCCGTTTCGAGAAGCTTCCCGATAGTTTTTGTGCAAGACTACCTGGTTGTCGCCGTTGATTATTTTGAAACTGGGCTTAATTTCGATCAATAAATCTGCAAATTGATCTTTTTTAAACTATACGATCGATTTTGAAAATCACTCATTTTGGACTTTAACCGTATTCACCTATGTCAGGCAAATTACAAATATGGCTTGTGTTTTTTGGTCTACTGACCACTGCCCAAGCCCAAAACCTCTCCCTGCGGGGAAAAATATCCGATACCAGCGGAGAAGTACTACCCGGTGCCAGCATTTCGGTAAAGGGTACAACCAACGGAGCAGTCTCGGACCTGGATGGCACCTATCAACTGGAAGGGATTTCGGCACAAGCCACCTTGGTTATTTCTTACACTGGGTACATCAGCCAGGAGATTGCAGTCAACAACCGCACGCTCATTGACGTGGTACTTAGTCTGGACGTGGAAGCACTCAACGAAGTGGTCGTGGTGGGTTATGGTACCCAGCGAAAATCGAGCACCACGGGTTCCATTGTATCCATCAAAGCCTCCGACCTCATGCAAACGCCCGTTGTCAATGTGGCTCAAGGCATCCAGGCACGAGCCTCGGGTATCCAGGTCACTCAAAACTCCGGCGCGCCCGGTGGCAACGTCAGTGTGCGCATTCGAGGCACTAACTCCATCAACGGAACCTCCGAACCACTCTATGTAGTGGACGGTATCCAGGTATCCAACGGCGGGGGCATCAACGACATCAGTCCTTTATCGACAATCAACCCGAGCGACATCGAGAGCATTGAAATCCTCAAAGACGCCGGAGCTTCGGCCATTTATGGCTCGCGTGCTGCCAACGGGGTGGTGTTGATCACGACCAAAAGAGGTAAAGCTGGCGCAACCCGGGTGACTTTTGACAGCTATTACGGCACCCAAAAAGTGCTCAAAACCTTGCCGGTACTCAACGCTGCCGAGTTCGCTCAAGTGGAAAATGAAGTTTTTAAAAATAACTATTACAGTGACCCTGCCTCCCTTGGCCAAGGCGTCGACTGGCAGGGCCTCATCTTTCGGGAAGCCCCCATCCAAAACCACCAGTTGTCCATCAATGGAGGCAATGAGAAAACCCAACTGGCGGTTTCGCTCAACTACTTCAACCAGGATGGGATCATGATCAATTCCAGCTTCAAACGTTACTCCTTCCGTACCAACCTGGATCACCGCATCAGCAAAAAATTCAAAGTGGGAACCAGCCTTTTGGGTAGTTACTCCGTCAACTCCGGGGTGACCACTGGATCCACTTCAGTGGGTGATGGCGCTGTGGTAACGGGCAGTATCCTGGGTGCTGCCATTGGTGCACCGCCCGTCTTGCAACCCTATCGTCCCGATGGCTCCATCTTTCCCTTTGGCGAGCAGGCCGATGGGCGCTACCGGGAAGTGTCTAACCCTTTGGGCTTTGCCGAAAACTTGAACCGTACCGATCTGCGCCGTACTTTGGCCAACTTCTACGGCGAAGTAGAGATTTTGAAAAACCTGACCTATCGGGCTTCTTTCAACATCGATTTGCAAAACAACCTGAATGATCGCTACTCGCCTCGCTCGATCATAGCTGTACGCGATTTGAACGACAACTCAGGCTCCGGTTCCAAATCCAATTCCAACTTCACCGGGCTTTTACACGAAAGCATTTTGACTTATGCACAAAGATTGGGTGAAAATCAAACCTTGAAGTTCACCGGCGTTTTTGCCACCCAATCCGACCTGTCCAACAGCAACTCCATTAGTGCTAACGGTTTCCCTAACGACGCTACCCAAAACGAAGCCTTACAATTGGCGCTCAACCGCACGGTGAGTAGCGGCCGCAGCAAACAACGCCTGGATTCCTACATGGGCCGGATCAACTACGGCTTTAAGGACAAATACTTCGTTGACCTAGTGGCTCGGGTGGATGGCTCCAGCCGTTTTGGTGCCGAAAACAAGTACGGCTTTTTCCCCGCCGCATCCGCATCCTGGCGGGTCATCCAGGAGCCTTTTATGGACAACGTAAAATGGATTTCCGATTTCAGAATCCGTGGCGGCTATGGCATCACGGGTAATGCTGGTGGTATTTCCCCTTATCAGTCTTTGAGCACCGTGGCTTCGGTAGGCAGCGATTATGTGTTCAACAACACCTACGTGACCGGGATCAACCCTACGGGTATTGCCAACCCGGCGCTGCGTTGGGAAAAATCCAAACAAGCAACCTTGGCAGTTGATTTGGCTTTCTTCAAAGATCGCTTTAGCCTCCAGGCAGAGGTGTACCATAAAACAACCGAAGACCTGTTGTACATCAAAACCTTGCCACTCAGCTCCGGTTATACCAGCATCACGGGCAACTTTGCTTCACTGGAAAACAAGGGTTTTGAACTCATGGCCAACGCCCGCCTCAGCGACGGCGCAGTAAAATGGACGGTAGCAGCCAACGCCACCATCAACCGCAACAAAGTACTGGATCTGGACGGCGGCACCACCCTGGAGCGTTTTGTGACTTCTTATACCGTGCTGAAAGTAGGTGAACCTTTGGGTTTGATCAAAACCTTCGTGTTTGATGGTGTCAATCAATCTGGTGAAACCATCCTGCCCGGCTACGACGGTCGTTTGGGCGGCCACAAGGTCAAAGACATCAACGGCGATGGTGCCATCAGCGCAGCCGACCAAATCATCGTCGGCAACCCTAATCCAGATGTCATCTTTGGTTTTTCTACCAATTTGTCTTTCAAAGGGTTTGATTTTAGTACCTTCTGGTCCGGCACCCAAGGCAACGATATTTACAACGTTAGCCGCTTGTCTTTTGAAAACCCACTGGGGCAACGCAACTTGTTTGAAGGAGTCGTAAACCGCTGGTCGCCAACCAACCCCAGCCAACAATACGTAAGTGCTGCTCAAGGTGGCCGTCTGCCTGTTACCGACTATGCGCTAGAGGATGGCTCTTACCTCCGCTGCAAAAACATCACCTTGGGGTATACCCTTAAAGGCATCAAAGGGGTGCAAAACATCCGTTTATACGTGAGCGGGAACAACCTCATCACCATCACCGATTACTCTGGTTTTGATCCTGAAGTGAACACCTTCGCAGGTTCCAATACCGTAATCGGCATCGACAACCTGGTATATCCTCAGGCGCGTTCCTTCATCGGCGGCCTACAAGTGAACTTCTAAACGGTTGAGAAAGTTGAGGAGGTTGAGAAGGTTTAGGCTACTGCAGCGATGTAGACATAGGCTATGTCCAAGTCGCTGCGGTAGCCTAAACCTCCCTCAACCTTCTCAACCTCCCTCAACGTCTCAACTTTTATTGATTTTTAAAAGAAAAAAACATGCGAGCACCATATAAATTCATCGGACTGGGCCTGGCTTTTTGCCTGCTGAACACGTCCTGCGAGCTGGAGGAAACCATTTACTCCTCCATTTACACCGAAGCTTTTTATAAAACTGCAGCTGATGCCGAAAAAGGACTAGTCGCGGTGTACGACCCGATCGGCGACATGGGTGCAGGGCCAGCACTAACCATTGTGTCCGACTTTAGCGCCGATCAGTGCTACCCCCGGGCGGTAGTCGGGCGCAATACCCTGACCATTTTTGCCTACGATGACAACTACACCACCCAACGCACCGCTGGTCGGATTAATGAATCACCGCAGCAAATCTGGCAATCTTGCTACGATGGCATCGAAAAGGCCAACTGGGTCATTGCTAAAGTGCCCGATGCGGTGATGGACGCTACGCGCAAAAACCAAATCCTCGGCGAAGCTTATTTTCTGCGGGCTTTTTACCACTGGAACCTGACCAAGAACTTTAGGGATGTGGTCATCAAAACCTCGCCAAGTACTTCAGAAGCGGAGGGTATTGTAGCTAAAAGCCTTAAAGCCGATGTATACAAGCAAATTTATGCTGATTTGGATCAGGCTCTGGCAGCAGGGTTGCCTTCTTATCCCGCCGTGGAAAAAGGTCGCCCGTCCAAAGAAGTGGTGAATGCCCTCTACGCCAAAGCCGCCTTGTACAATGAAGATTGGGCCAAAGCCTTGCAAAAAGCCCAGGAGGTAATCAGTTCTGGCAAATACAGCCTCATGGCCGATGTACGCGATGTGTACCGCTACGACAAGGAAGACGCTGCCCGGATTGAAAACATGTGGGCTTATGAATCTGCACCCATTTCCCCAGGTCGTAGCCACCAGTTGACCAGCCTTTGTGGCCCTCCTGGTAGTGCGGGTGCAGACTATTCTCGCACCTCTTTCGGATCGATGTTTGCCTATCAAACCTTCTTTGATTCTTTTGATCCTAGCGACAAACGCCGCCAGTTGTTGGATACCACTTTTGTCAACCGCAGCGGAGTGACTATAAAGCAGAAAGACATTACACCCATCACCACCAAAGCTGTTTTGATCAAAAAATACCAGGATCCGATTTCTGTCACAGGTTTGATCTCCAACATTCCCATCCTCCGTTTGCCCGACATGTACTTGATCGCAGCAGAAGCAGAAGCCCGCTTAAACGGTGCAAGCGCTGCCGCGTATGGTTTTATCAATCCAATCCGCAAACGGGCAGGTTTGAGTGACCTCAAGCCAGGTTTGAGCAAAGAAGCATTTATCGATGCGGTAATTCAAGAGCGTGCCTGGGAGTTTTTTGCAGAAGGGGACCGCTGGTATGACCTTACGCGGACCAATACATTCCTTACTGTTGTGCCCAAGGCCGTGAACAATGTGTATCCTGTACGTACGCCACTAGCCAAGCACCGGTATTTCCCCATCCCCTTGGATGAGCTACTTGCCAACCCGAAAATCGAGCAGAATCCAGATTGGAAATAAGTATAACCTTCATGTCCCCGGTAAAGCACAGCAATGCTTTATCGGGGCTTTTTTCACCCAATGAGTGCAATTCATACCTTGGTTTTTATGCTTGTCGGCCTCGTGGCCTTCGCCCAAAACAAACCTTTGGTCAATCAAGCGGGATACAACCTGGGCGAAGCCAAACGTTTCGTTTGTGTAGGGGCCAAAGACGGTACCAAATTTAAAATCCTTAACAACACCAGCAACAAGCTTGAGTTCGAGGGGGAAATGCTGAATCAGGAAGGCTGGTTTACAGCGTTTAATCCAACTGCCAAAAACGAATTCCGCATTGAAGTAGATGGATATGGTACTTCTGTCCCTTTCTGGATTGCCGACCATTTGATGGAAAAATTATCGGCTAAACTGGCTTACGAATTTTTCATCGATGTGCGTGGTTCAGAAGATGCCTCGATCGCGGATTTGAGCAAAATCTACGGTGGTGGTCCCTCGCGTGATGGCGGGGCCTATGGACTGGAAACTGTTTTTGAATGCCTCTACTACGCCTCCAATCCGGCACTATTTGACCGCTGGAAAACGGATTTTGGGGACAACAATGTACCCGACCTCATTGACTTGATCCTCTGGCACGCCGAATTTGCGTATGCCCATGTGGCCTATCAGGGCCCCGTGGCCAATCGGCATGGCAGCCTGGGCTACGAAGGCCAGACCCGCATGCAATACGACTATTGGAACCACCTGGATCAACTTGCGGTGGTCTGTGCGGCTTACCACGATTTTTTAAAACCCTACCTGTCTCGCGAAAAGTACCTCCAGTATCGCCAGATTTGCAACGAAAAATGGCTGGAATACGAGCGCCACAAAGTAGTGCGCTACTGGACCTACAGCACCAAATGGGTGGACATCGGGTTCCAGGAATTCAACGAAATGGGCAATGCCTACGGGCAGTCGGTATTCAGCAACCTGTTTATGTATTATTGTGAAAAAAACGAGCCCCAGGGCAACCCAGGCAAATACCTCAAATGGGCGCAGGAAAGTGCAACCGACATCATCCAGAACTGGGACTTCAACAACCCGCGCCACATGTGGTGGATTCGCAATGCCGAACACATCACGCCGCAAGCCCTGGCTTATTTCTTACTCCTCGCACCCGAACATGCCCCTAAGGGAACACGTGAAAAACTGAGCGCATGGGCCATCCACATGCAACAAAAAACCAATAATTTTTGGAAATACCGGGTACACAGTGACACAGAATGGGCACATCCCAAAACCAAAGAACTAGGCGGTGCGCCAGCCTTAGGTGGATCGATGTTTGCGGTAGCTCACTTGTTAAAAAATAAACGTTTGCGTGACATCGGGTGGGCACAGGTGGATTTCGTTTTTGGGATAAACCCCCTTGGCGCACATTTGAGCAACAAAAGCCAGGATCGTTTGGACATCGGTGGCTACTGGACAGGCGTTGAACAGGGTTGGCCCGCCGCACACCCCAATGGCTACGGGCAATTGGGAAAGGCGCGCGGCACCTTGGATGGCTCCCCACTGGACAAGGATTTTCAGAAAAAAGCAAATGTTGCTGCTGGACAAGAACCTCAGGATCAGATTGGGAAAGACGCTTACGCCACCGAAGGCTGGTGTGTGTCCAATCGGGGCTGGATGGCCACGCTGACCTTTTCTACTTTGGGTAGCCAAGAGGTCAAAATTCTGAATGCCCGTGGCGCAGTCCTTACCCAAGCTAAAGTGGGTGAAACCGTGACGATTGAGCTAAAAGCTGCCTTGAACCTGGATTGGGATCAGGTTGAAAAAGGGAAGGTTTGGGTAAAAGTGGATCAAAAACCCGCCATCGCCCTTGAAGTGACGGAAACTGGCGAAAATACGGGCATTTTTAGGGCCAATTACAAAGTACCCAGTACCGGACGTTCCTTGCAAGTT
>ENA-UOWO01004399-UOWO01004399.1-activated-sludge-metagenome-genome-assembly--contig:-NODE-4399-length-15579-cov-6.883857_pt1 | contig 15579 bp, 18 predicted proteins | sample MGYA00238148_ERZ761564 | MGnify/ENA primary metagenome ERZ761564 (study PRJEB28885, sample SAMN05720194) | activated sludge metagenome | isolation source: Anaerobic digester | place: USA...
CGGCCGGAGCTGGACCCGGCCGCGCGGGCGTGCCTGGCCGATGCCTGTACCGGGCAGGTCGTGGCTGCGTTCACCCTGATCCGGGTCGACGCCGAGCAGGCCGCGCGGTGCCTCGACGCCGCCCTGACGCTGGTCGATCCAGAGCCGGCCGGCTGACCGGCCCCGGATCGCCGGCCTACTTGAGTCGCGCGGTGGTGGTCTGCACCAGGGTCGGCGACATGGTGACGCCGGAGACGATCGCCTGCTGGCCGTAGATGTCCTTGACCAGCAGCGTGTACGGCCCGGGACCGGCGCCCGGCTGGTAGATCCAGTAGTTGTAGTCGGCCAGCGTCGCGGCCACCCATTTGCCGTTGACCTGCACCGACACCGACTGCAGGCGGTTGCCGTGGTTGAGCACCTGCAGCGCGAACCACCACCGGGAGGAGCCGTTCTTGAACCGGAAGTTCAGTGCCGGGACGGTCGGGTTCTTCACCGTGCTGTAGGTGACCGGGATGATGCCGTCGCTGAGCGCGCCGATCTTGGCGAACGCCGTCTTGCTCAGGTCGATGTGCCCGGTCGCGCACTCGGGGCACTTGTCCATGACCACGACGCGGACCGTTCCGCGCGGGCCGGTCACGTCCAGGTAGGTGCCGCAGGCCGCACCCTTGGCGTACTCGGTCGGGCTGACCGCGACGTAGAGCTTGTCGGCCGGCAGGGCGGGGAACGAGCAGTTGCCGTTCGTCGTGCTCCCCCCGGTCGCCTCATAGTGGGTGGCCTTGCCGCTGGTCGCCGCGGCGGCCGGCGGCGCGGCCAGCAGCAGCGTGGCCGCGACGGCCCCGATCAGCATGGCAACGGCGGTGCGCCGGCGCGGCCGGCGGGCACCGGCGAGCGGCGTGGTGGATTCGGTCAGCAACGAGAACTCCGGATTGATCGGTTCAACTCCGGTCGCCATTGACCGGCTAGACGGACGAGTAAGTCCAGAGAGTGACATGAAGTTGCCCACCGTGACCAGGCAGGTGGAAAGAGTCACAGGATCGATGGACGCCTGCACCGCAGGTTTCACCCGAATGCCGGCGTCCGATCCGTTCCGTACCCGGTCGTACCCAGAACCCGGAACCCGGGGATGTCCGAGCGGGTGCAGCCCGGTCAGGTGCCGAACAGCGGCCGTGGGTCGAAGGTGACCCGGATCTGGGTGATCAGGCCGTCCTCGACGTGGCTCCAGTTCACCGTGGGAATGGGCGGCGTGCGCGCGGTGATCAGGTCGAACCAGGTCATCGCGTCCGCGCCCTCGACCACCCGGGCCTGCAGCACCAGGTCGGTCATGATCGATTCGGCCATCCCGCGCAGCCCGGCGATGCACTCGTCGGCGCCGGTCGCGGTGCCCATGACCCCGACGAAGTCGACGTCCGGCGCCAGCACGGTCCGCAGCCGTTCGAAGTCCCGCGCCCGCCAGGCGTCGAAGTAGGTGGTTGCCGCGGTCCTGGTCGCCTCGGTCTGGTTCGTCTCGGTCTGGTTCATGGTGCGCTCCTCTCGTCGAACTCCAGCCTCGGCCGCCGCGAACTATCTGTCCAACATCAAGATCAGATCAGAACTATCTTCCTGGGTTATGGAGCTGCATCAGTTGCGGTACTTCCTGGCCGTCGTCGACGAGGGGTCCTTCAGCGCCGCCGCCCAGGCGGTGCGGATCAGCCAGTCGGGGGTCAGCACCCAGATTCAGAAGTTGGAGCGGGAACTGGGCGTCAGCCTGATCGACCGATCGCCCCGCCGGGTGACCCTGACCCCGGCCGGGCGCGCGCTGCTCCCGGCGATCCGGTCGGTGCTGACCGCGGTGGCGCAGGTGAGTGCCGCCGCCCACGACCTGCGCGGGCTGGTGGTTGGGTCGCTGCGGATCGGCACCGTCACCGGGCTGGCCTGGCCGCGGCTGGTGGACGCCTTGGCGGCGCTGCACACCCGGCACCCCGGGGTCGATCTGCGCCTGCACGAGGGCAATTCCGACGACCTGGTCGCCGGCGTGCGGGACGGCCGCCTGGACATCGCCGTCGCCGGGTGGGCCGGCGAGCCGCCGCCCGGGCTGCCCTCCCGCATCGTCATCGACGACGCCCTGGTCGCGATCGTCGCGCCGGGCCACCGGTGGGCGGATCGGGCCGCCGTCGACCCGGGGGAGCTGGGCGTCGTCGACCTCATCGCCCTGCCCGCCGGCACCGGCGCCCGGACCGCCCTGGATGCCGTGCTGGCCCGCGCCGGCGCTGCGGCGGACCCACGCTGGGAGGTGTCGGCGCCGGCCACCGTGCGGATGCTGGCCGCCCGCGATCTGGGGGTCGGCGTGCTCAGCGCGACGACCTGCGCCGGCTGGGACGACGTGGTGGCCTTGCCGATCGACGACCCGCTGGCCCGGTCCCGGTTCGGCCTTCTCTGGTCGGCGCGGCCCGGCCGAGCCGCCCGCGCCCTTCTGCAGCAGCTCGATCCGGACTTATGATGGCGGCCCGTTCCGTTCGCTGAATCAGCGCCGTCGATGGCCCCGGTGCGCCGCCAAGCACCGTCTGCGATGAACCAGTCCGGCACCACCGTGCACCCCGAGGGGACGGTTACCGTCCCGCCCCGATGAGCGCGCCGCGGCTGCGCAGCCGCGCCGACCTGCGCCGGCAACGCCGGCGCGGCACCCATTCCTGCTGGGACCACCTGATCGCGGCCCCGCTGTGGCCCAAGTACGGCGTCAACCTGGGCACCCTTTTGCGCACCTGCGACGCGGTCGGCGCCTGTCTGGCCGTGCCCCGGTTGCCCTGGGTGCCCGAGGCGCTGGCCCAGGGCAACACCCTGCGCCGGCCGAGCTGCGTGCACTGGGTGGGCCGCGACGTCGGCGCCTGGCTGGACGGGCACCGCGCGACGGGCAGCATGGTCGTCGCCGTTGAACTCACCGACGAGTCGGTCCGGCTGGCCGATCTGCCGGTGGCCCGGCAGCGGACGGTCATGCTGCTGGGCCACGAACAGAGCGGGGTGCCGCCGGAGGGTCTGGACCGGGCCGACCTGGCCGTGGAGATCCCGATGATCGGCACCGGCCACAGCCTCAACGTCGCGGTGGCCGGATCGCTGGTGCTCTACCGGCTGGCCGGGCTGGTGTGATCGGCCGCCGCGCCCGCCCGGTCGCGTGGCCAGGCGGCGTCGTAGTCGTCGATCTCGGCCAGCAGGGCGCGCTGGCCCGGCCCGTCCAGGAACGACTGCCGGACGGCGGCGCGGGCGAGCTCGGCCACGCCCTGGTGGTCCAGGTCGAGCAGGTCGGCGGCCACCTCGTACTCCCGGCCCAGGGTGGTGGCGAACATCGGCGGATCGTCGGAGTTGATGCTCACCGGCACCCCGGCGGCCACCAACCGGGGCAGCGGATGCTCGGCCAGCGAGCGGACCGCCCCGGTGCAGACGTTGGACGTCGGGCAGACCTCGAGCGGGATCTGCTGCTCGGCCAGGTGATTGAGCAGCCGCTCGTCGTCGGCGGCGGCGATCCCGTGGCCGACCCGGTCGGCGCCCAGCAGGTGCAGGGCATCCCAGACCGTCTCCGGCCCGGTGGTCTCCCCGGCGTGCGGGACGCTGCGCAGCCCGGCCGCCCGGGCCTCGTCGAAGAAGGGGACGAACTGCGCTCGGGGCACGCCGATCTCGGGTCCGCCCAGGCCGAAGGCGATCAGACCCTCCGGGCGCAGGCCCAGCGCGATGTCCCGGGTGAGGGCGGCGGCCGGCACCCCGGACTCACCGGGAATGTCGAAACACCAGCGCAGCACCACCCCGTGGTCGCGCTCGACCCGGACCCGGGCGTCCTCGACCGCCTCGCAGTAGGCCTCGGCGGCAATGCCGCGGACCACCGAGGTGTAGGGCGTCAGCGTGAGTTCGGCGTACCGGATCTGCTGGGCGGCCAGCCCGGCGCCGACGTCGTAGGTCAGGTCGGCGATGTCCTGCGGGTCGCGGATCAGGTCCACGACCGAGAGGTAGACCTGGATGAAGTGGGCGAAGTCGTCGAAGGCGAAGTACTCGGCCAGCCGGGCCGGGTCCTGGGGCACCGTGGTCGACCCGGCGTGCCGGGTGGCCAGCCGGGCCACCGCGTCCACGCCGGCCGAGCCGACGTGGTGCACATGCAGTTCCGCCTTGGGCAGGCCGGCGATGTAGGCGCTCAGGGACTTCTCGTCGGCGGGCACGACATCCTCCTGGTGGGCGGTGGTTTCGTCGGTGATGGCGCGGACGTCAGCTGCGCAGGATGCCCCGCTCCCGGGCCAGGGAGACGGCCGCGGTCCGCGAGGAGACGCCCAGCTTGGTGTAGATGTGCACCAGGTGCGACTTGACGGTCTGCTCGGTGATCACCAGCTCGCGGGCGATCTCCCCATTGCTGCGGCCGGCGGCCACCCGCTCCAGCACCTCGATCTCCCGCGGGCTCAGGCTGGTCTGCGGGGTGCGCAACCGCTCCAGCAACCGGGACGCGATCGGTGGGGCCAACGCGCTCTCCCCGGCCGCGGCCGACCGCACGGCCAGCAGCAGCTCGTCGGGCGGGGCGCCCTTGAGCAGGTAGCCGCTGGCCCCGGCCTCGATGCTGCGGATGATGTCGCCGTCGGTGTCGTAGTTGGTCAGGATCAGCACCGGTGGGGCGTCGGGACCGGACCGGATCGCCTGGGTGACGTCGGCCCCGTTGCCGGCCCGGCCCAGCTGCAGGTCCATCAGCACAAGGTCGGGTCGCAGCTCGCGGACCGCGGCGACGGCCTCCTCGGGCGTGCCGGCCTCGCCGACGACGGTCAGGTCGTCCTCCTGGTCGAACAACGCCCGCAGGCCCAGGCGGACCACGGGATGGTCATCCACCAACAGGATCCGGATCATGCCGTCACCATCGCGACGGGCAGCTCGACGGTGACGGTGGTGCCCCGCCCCGGCGCGGTGGTCAGTTCCAAGGTGCCGCCGAGCTGCTCGACCCGGGTGCGGGCGGCGGCCAGGCCGAACGAATCCGGCCCGCCGGCAGGGGGCTGCCAGTGATCGACGTCGAAACCGATCCCGTTGTCGCGCACCGTCAGCCGCACCGCCGCCGGCCGGCGGCTGATGCCGATGGTGGCCCGGGTCGCCCGGGCGTGCTGCAGCACGTTGGCCATCGCCCCTTGGGCGAGGCGCAGCAGTGCCGTCTGCGTCGCCATCGGCAGGTCCAGCGCCTCGTCGGCCTCGATGGTCACGGCCAGATCCGGTCGCTGCCACTGGGTCTGGGCGAGCCGGCGCAGTGCGGCGACCAGGCCGGCGTCGGCCAGCGGGGCCGGGGTGAGTTCACGCACGAGAGTGCGGGCCTCGGCCAGGTTGTCGGCGGTGGTGGCCAGGGCGAGCCGGACATGGCCGGCCGACGGACCGGTCGGGTCGGCCCGCTCGGCGGCCTGCAGCAGCATCTGGATGCTGGACAGGCCCTGGGCCAGGGTGTCGTGAATGTCCCGGGCCAGCCGGGCCCGCTCCTGGGCTGCGCCGGCCGCCCGTTCCTGGTGGGCCAGCTCGGCCCGGGTGGCCACGAGTTCGGCGACCAGCTGCTCCCGCTCGGCCGCCTCCCGTTGCAGCGAGTGGTGGCCGGCACCGATCAGGATCGCCACCGCCGCGCCGATGATCGGGCCGAGGATGCCGCCGGCGGTCCAGCCGCCGGCCCAGCCGCTGCCCAGGATCGCCACCACGGTGGCCAGCGCCACGGTGAACGGCCCGCGCCAGCCCGGCATGACCTCCAGGTAGAGGAAGAACAACGGGAACGCCAGGTAGGCCGCCTCCGGGGTCAGCCAGATCAGCGCCATCCACAGCACCGACAGTGCGGCCACCCAGATGCGACTCCAGAACCGGATCCGGTTGCGGTCGGCGCGGGTGACGAAGCCGGCCGCGTACACCACCAGGAAGGCGGCGGCGACGAGCGTGATCGCGACGGCGGACGGGCGGCCGGCCGACCAGGCCTGGGCGACCACGAACAGGGCCAGGCCGGCGACCAGCACGTGCAGCCCGGTGCGCAGCCCCACGAACACGGGGCTCAGGTGAGACACGGGCACCGCGCCCACGGTATCGGACCCGTTCACCGCGGCGAATCCATCGAAAGGTGGACCCGCGGGTGCACCCTGCGCGCGGCGCAGAGCGTTCCCCGGGGCGATGCCGGCCTGGCCCCGGCTGACGAGGCTGGAGACCTCATGCAGTACCTGTGGAAAGGACCATCATCGTGTTCGTCGCCTGGCGCGACCTGCGGGGTGCCCGCGGCCGGTTCGCGCTCATCGCGGGCGTCGTTGCCCTCATCACCGTCCTGGTCGGCTTCCTGACCGGGCTCACCGGCGGCCTGGCCGCCCAGAACGTCTCGGCCGTGCTCGGCCTGGACGCGACCCGGATCGTCACCGCCGCCGGGGCGCAGTCCTTCGCCGACTCGTCGCTGACCGACACCCAGACCGCCGAATGGACCAGCCGGGCCGCCCCGGCCCAGGTCAGCCCGCTGGGCATCAGCCAGCTGCGAGCCGCACACGGTGCCACCAGCACCGGGGTCGCCCTGTTCGGCGGGCCCGGCACCCTGGACCCGGCCGTGCCGGCCGCCGACGGCACCGTCTCGCTCTCCGCCCCGGCGGCCGCCGCGCTCGGCGCCGCGGTCGGTGACCCGGTCGAGATCGCCGGCGCCACCTACACCGTCGCGGCCATCACGCCCGACGCCTGGTACTCGCACACCCCGGTGGTGTGGACGACCCTGGCCGACTGGCAGCAGATCAGCCGGACCGTCGGATCCGGTGGCAGCGCGGCGACGGCGCTGATCGTCCGCGGCGACGCCGACGTCGCGGCCATCGATACGGCCACCGGCACCCAGTCCGCCGGACCGCTGCAGGCGCTGCCGCAGATCGGCGCGTTCCGCTCGGAGATCGGCTCCCTCGGATTGATCATCGGACTGCTGCTGGCCATCTCGGCCCTGGTGGTCGGCGCGTTCTTCGTCGTCTGGGGCATGCAGCGCCGGGGCGATGTGGCGATCCTCAAGGCCCTGGGGGCCTCCACCGGCTCGCTGCGCCGGGACAGCATCGGCCAGGCCGCCGTGGTGCTGGCCCTCGGTGTCGGCGTGGGCACCGCCGTGGTCGCCGCCGTCGGGTCGGCGATGCCGGCCGCGGTGCCGTTCCTGCTCACCCCGTTGACCATCTTCGGACCGGCCGCCCTGCTCGTCGTGCTCGGCCTGATCGGCGCGGCCGTCGCACTGCGCCCCGTCACCGCCGCCGACCCGCTGACCGCACTTGGGAGCAACCGATGATCACCCTGGACGACGTCACCCTCACCTACCCCGACGGCGACGGGCGGGTCACCGCCCTGGACCGGGTCGACCTGACCGGCCGGTCAGGCACCGTCACCGGCATCACCGGACCGAGCGGCTCGGGCAAGTCCAGCCTGCTCGCGGTGGCCGCCACCCTGGTCGCGCCGGACGCCGGCCGGGTCGTCATCGACGGCGTCGACGCGGTCGGCCTGTCCGCCGCGGAGGCGTCCCGGCTGCGCCGGACCCGGATCGGCATCATGTTCCAGCAGGCCAACCTGCTGCCGTCGTTGACCGCGTTGGAGCAGGTGCAGGTGATGAACGAACTGGGCGAAGCCGGGTCCCGGGGCCGCCGGGGGGCGGTGCGCGAGCGGGCCCGCGAACTGCTGGCCGCGGTCGGCCTGGCCGGGTTGGAGGGCCGGCGCCCGCACCAGCTCTCCGGCGGGCAGCGGCAGCGGGTCAATCTGGCCCGGGCTCTGGTCAACCAGCCGGCCGTGCTGCTGGTCGACGAGCCGACCAGCGCGCTGGACTCGGTGGCCGGGGCGGCCGTCGTCGAGCTGATCGTCCGGCTCACCGCCGAGCGCGGCACCGCCACCCTGCTGGTCACCCACGACCTGGAACACCTGCCGCAGCTGGACGGGGCGGTGCAGCTGGTCGACGGCCGGGTGAGCACGCCCGCGGCCGCCTAACGGGCGCCGGCGACCCGGCCCTGGAGCACCGCGCGGACGCTGGCCACCGCGCACAGCGTCCAGGTCCCGGCCAGCACGAGCACCAGCACGGTCCCGGCGACCAGGAACCCGGTCATGCCGCTGCGGACGCCGAGCAGGTGCGCGCCCAGGGCCAGGGTGCCGATCGGGAACGTCAACGACCACCAGCCGGGCACGAACGGCATCCGCCGGCGGAACCCGCGGACGGTCATCGCCACCGCCCAGGCGGCCAGCGGGACCCCGAGGCCGAGCATCAGCACGCCGTAGTCGTTGGCCAGGTCCTGCAGTACGCCGGCCGGCCCGGCCGGCAGCAGCGGCCCGGCCGACCCGGCCATCGCCTGCGCGGCCGCGGTCGACTGGCCGACCACGCCCAGCGGGATCCAGGCGGTGGTGCTGGCGGCGACGGCCAGCCCGGCCACCCGCCAGTGGTGGTGGTAGGCGACCGCGAAGATCACTGCGCCCAGGGTTAGCGAGAGTACGAAGCAGGCCGCCGTGACCAGCAGCATCGTCACCTGCAGGGTGGGGGCCAGATGCGGCACCAGCCCGGCGCCGACCGTCGCCGAGACCATCGGCGGCACCACGGCCAGGCCCCAGACCGTGGTCGGCGCACCGGCGTCGGACCGGACCAGCAGCGTGGCGAAGCCGACGGCGGTGGCCAACCCCAGTGCGGTGCCCAGCACCCACAGCGCCGCGTCCAACGCGACGGCCACGCCGGCCAGCGCCGGTGCCCACGCCGGCAGCACCGCCGCCGTCGCCGATCCGACGGCCAGCATCCCCATCGAGACCATGCCCCACAACGGCAGCGCCCCGAACCGGACGCTGGCCGCCAGCGTGCCCGGGTGGCGCCGCGCGCGGACCGCGAAACCGACGGTCAGTCCCGCCAGCAGCAGCCAGGCCAGCACCAGCAACACCTGGGCCACCCACAGCCCGGGCACCAGGGTCTGGGTGAGCGTGGTCAGGATCGCGGTGCCCATCACGGCGCCGTACCAGGCCGGCCCGACCGCCGGCAGCGCGGTCCGGGTCGGGCGGTGGGGCAGCAGCGTGGTGGTCATGTCTTCGAGTTTCGGCCCGCCGGGGCCGGCCCGGTAGTCGTCGATCCGCTACCTGGGCCATATCCTGTGGATATGGCGGATTGGCCGGATCTGGCCGCGGTGGAGGCGTTGGTGGCGGTGGCCGACCACGGCAGCCTGGCCGCCGCGGCCCGGGCGACCGGGATGGCCCAGCCGAACGTCAGCCGGTCGATCGCCCGGCTCGAACGCCGCTTCGGACTCCCGTTGATCCACCGGTCGACCAGCGGCGCCACCCTGACCGCCCAGGGCCTGGTGGTCGTCGAGTGGGCGCGTGAGTTGCTGGCCGCCGCCCGCCGGCTTGCCGACGGGGTCGAGGCGCTGGGCGAGGGGCCCAGCACCCTGACCCTGGCCGCCAGCCACACCGTGGCCGAGAACCTGGTCCCCGGGTGGGTCGCCGACCTGCGGCGGCGGCGCGCCGACCTGCGCATCCGGACCGAGGTCTGCAACTCGACCGAGGTGATCGGCCAGCTGATGCGGGGACAGTGCGACGTCGGTTTCATCGAGGGCCCGGACGCCCCGGGCGGGTTGAATCACCGGGTCGTCGGCGAGGACGAGCTGCTGCTGGTCGCCCCGCCCGGCCACCCGCTGACCCGCCGGCGCCGTCCGCTCCCGCTGACCGCGTTGGCCGACTGGCCGCTGGTCACTCGCGAGGCCGGATCCGGCACCCGGGTGGCCCTGGACCACGCGCTGCGCAGCCGCGGACTCCCGCCGATCGAGCCGGTGCAGGAGGCGGGCAGCAACGCGACGGTCCGGGTGGCGGTGGCCAGCGGGGCGGGCCTGGCCGTGCTGTCCCGGCTCGCGGTTGCCGCCATGATCGACGCCGGTACCTTGGTGGCCGTGCCGATGGACCTGCGCCTGCACCGCTCCCTGCGGGCGGTCTGGGCCGGGCCGGCTCAGCCGTCGGGGCCGGTGGGTGAGCTGATCATGATTGCCTCCGGCCGGGACCGGCGGACCCGATGACCGCGGCGGACGAGGGTGCCGCGGCCCTACGGGCCCGGATGCGGGCCGATCTCAAGACGGCGATGAAGGCGCGGCGACCCGACGACGTGGCCGCCCTACGGGTGGTGCTGGCCGCCTTCGACAACGCCGAAGCCGTGCCGGTGCCGACCCCATTGCCGGCCCACTCGTCGACCCCATTGCCGGCCGCCGCTCCGCTGGTGACCAGCGAGCACGTCGCCGCCGCCGCGGTCGGGCTGGGCTCGACCGAGGTGCCGCGGCGGGAGCTGACCCTGGCCGATCTGCACGAGATCCTGCGGACCCAGGTCGACGAGTGGACGGCCGAGGCGCAGACCTACCAGGGTCTGGGGCAGACGGACGCGGCCACGCGGCTGCGTCGGCAGGCCGAGCTGATCGGCGGCTACCAGCCGGGCTGACCGGCCTCAGGGCACCCGGTAGCCGGCGGCCCGGAAGAGCTCGTACCACTCCGGTCGGGTCAGCGGGATGTCCGAACCCTGCACCGCCCCGGCCACCCGTTCGGCGTTCGTCGTGCCCAGCACCACCTGCATGTTCGCCGGGTGCCGGGTGATCCACGCGGTGGCGATCGCGATCGGCGGCACGTCGTAGGCCGCGGCCAGCCGGTCGATGACGGCGTTGAGCTCGGGGTATTCGGGCGCACCCAGGAAGACCCCGGTGAAGAACCCGGCCTGGAACGGCGACCAGGCCTGCACGGTGATGCCGTTGATCCGGCAGTAGTCCAGTACGCCGCCGCCGTCGATGGTGCTCGACTGGTCCACGCCGGCCATGTTGGTGGCCACCCCCTGCCCGATGATGGGCGCGTGGGTGATCGAGAGCTGCAGCTGGTTGGCGACCAGCGGCTGGCGCACCGCCGTCCGGAGCAGGTCGATCTGCCGCGGGGTGTGGTTGGAGACGCCGAAGGCCCGGACCTTGCCGGCCGCTTCCAGCTCGTCGAACGCCCGCGCCACCTCCTCCGGCTCGACCAGCGCATCCGGCCGGTGCAGCAGGAACACATCCAGGTAGTCGGTACGCAGGGCCCGCAGTGAGTCCTCGGCCGAGGTGATCAGGTGCTCGTAGGAGAAGTCGAAGTACGGCCCGTCGGGCACGATCCCGGCCTTGGTCTGCAGGGTGATCTCGGCCCGGGCTGACGGCGTGAGCTGCATGGCCTCGGCGAACCGGCGCTCGCAGCCGTGCAGCTGGTCGCCGTAGACCGCGGCGTGGTCGAAGAAGTCGATCCCGGCGTCGCGGGCCGCGCCGATCAGGCTGCGGATCTGCTCGTCCGTTCGGTCCGCGATCCGCATCAGGCCGAGAACGACGTTCGGTGCGGTGGTCTGGCCAAGAGTGATGCGCTTCATGATCTCCCGATTCGTCAGCCGGCCAGGCCGATGGCCAGGGCCACGACGGCGACCAACGGGGCCGCCAGTTGGATGAGGGCGGCACGTGCCTTGCTCCGGTCGGACAGCACCAGCACCAGTCCCGCCGCCACCATCGAACCCGCGCCGGCGAACACCAGCGTCGCCCCGATGGCGGTCGACCCGGCCACCACGAACCCGCTGCCGACCAGCACGACCACGGCCAGGAACAGGTTGTAGAAACCCTGGTTGAACGCCAGCTGCCGGGTCGCCTGCGCCTCCTGCTCGGACGTGCCGAAGGTGCGACGGGTGGCCGGCGCCGTCCAGGCCAGCGATTCCAGATAGAAGATGTAGACGTGGATCAGTGCCGCCAGTGCGGCGGCCACCAGAGCCAGGACCACCACGACGGCCTCCTTCCGTGCACTGCGGGGTGCGCTGCGTGCCCGACCCAGCATTCCGTACCGGGCGGGCGGCCGCTTGGGGGCCTGGTGCGGGCCTCACCGACGGGGCTACCGTCGCGGCCGTGACCGACCACACCGGCGACCTGGGCCGGATCCGCCGCTGGGCGGACGCCGGCGGATCCTGGCTCGTCCTGGCCCGCGGACCCGGGGCGGTCACCGTGTCCCTGCGCCGCTGCGACGGCGGCGAGGAGGCCGACCGGCTGGTGGTCACCGACCCCGACGCCCTGGCCTACCTGGCCCGGCGCAGCAGCAGCGAGGACTGACCGGGTTCGCCCCGCAATGGGTGGGGTCGGCCCCGGCGGGCTGACCAACTCGGCGCGAAAACGGTCATACCGGACCCAGTTTCGCCGAGTTGATCAGCCCGCCCGGGCTGGCAGTGCCGGGTGTGGCGCCGCGCCTCGACCGGCCCACCGGGTGTGACAATGATCAACGTCCCTCGACCACGACGCGGTCGCACGGCCGCTGTCCCGGCCCGCGCGCCGGACAGGAGCGCTCGGCCTTGAAGATCGGCGATGTGGACCTGCACGTGGACGTGCGCCCCGGTGACGGGTCGCGGCGGCCATTGCTGATGTGCAACGGGATCGGGGCCAGCCTGCGCATTCTTGACCCGCTGGTCAGCGCGCTCGACCCGGCCATCGAGGTCATCCGCTTCGACCCGCCGGGGGTGGGCGCCTCGCCGGCGGTCACCCTGCCCTACGGGCTGCCACAGCTGGCCGGCGTGCTCGACGAACTGCTGGACGAGCTCGGGCACGACGAGGTCGACCTGATGGGCTACTCCTGGGGTGGCGCCCTGGCCCAGCAGTTCGCCCTGCAGCGCGGCTCCCGGGTGCGGAACCTGATCCTGGTCAGCACCAGCACCGGCGCGCTGTCGGTGCCCGGTACCCCGCAGGCGTTCCGGGAGATGCTCATCCCGCGGGAGCTGGCCGACGCCACCGACGCCTCCGTCATCGCCGAGGTGATCTCGGCCGCGCCCGGCGCCGAGGCCAAGCGCTCGGCGTTCACCCGCACCCACCAGCCGACCGACCTGCGCGGCTACCTCTACCAGCTCTCCGCCGTCATGTGGTGGACCAGCCTGCCGTTCCTGCCGCTGATCGCGCAGCGGACCCTGGTGGTCGGCGGCCTGGACGACCCGATCGTGCCGCCGGCCAACGCGATGATCCTGGCCAACCTGATCCCGCGGGCGACGCTGGCCCTGGTGCCCGGCGGGCATCTGGAGATCGTGACCTCGGCCAGCGACCTCGGCTCGCGGATCACCGCGTTCCTGGCCGGGCGGGCGGCCTGACCGGGCCGGACCGAGCGGTCAGCAGACCGTCGACGACGGGGCCGACCCGGTGACCAATTCGAAGATGTAGCTGGCGTAGGCGTCCGGCTCGGCGACCAGATCCTCAGCCGGTTGGGTGGCGAACTCGCTTGCGTCGCAGTAGGTCTCGAAGATCTGATGGACCGACGGGCCGTACTTGTGGGCCCATTCGTGCAGCAGGACGAACGCCCGGTCGTCCACCGACGTCAGCTTCCACCAGGCCGGGCACAGGTGGATGTTGAGCAGGGTCACCGCCATCGTGCCCTCGGTGCACAACCCGTCCTTCCAGGACTGGCGCGGCTCGCATTCATAAGTGGTGCCGTCCTGGCCCCGGCTCATCCCGGCCAGCACCTGGCGGACCCGGCCGAACCACAGCCGCTTGTCCCGGTTGGTCATCGCCGGCACGGTCAGTTTGAAGTACTTGCGGGCCAGTGCCCGCACGGTCGGGTCGCTGGGGGTCGCACTCTCGGTCTCGGCGATGGAGAGCATGGTGCGGGCCCGGCCGTGCGCCGCGTACACCGCGGAGGCCGGATGGGCGGCGCCCGCGCCCGATCCGCAGTCCTGGACCTGGTACCGCTGCACGGTCGGCCGCGAGCCGGCCAGCAACGCGGCCACCGCCCGGTTGCCGGCACTGCGCTGCAGGTCGAGCACGGCCTGCTCCGGCGACCCGGACACCTGGCCGGATCGCCGGCCCGCCGGGTGCCGATGGGTCATCGCGCCGCGGTGTTCCAGCATCAGCATGGTGATCGCCCCATCTCGGCCGGTGCATCCAGGGTAGGCCCGCCGGCCCCGGTTACGGTGGGCCGTCCAGCCTCGGCGGATTCCGGCCGGGGCCACCGCGATCGACCCCCCGGGAGCCCGTGTGAGCCGCGTCCGCGAGTTCTACGAGGCCAACACCTGGCAGTTCCTGCTGGTCGGCAGCGGCCAGGCCATTCACCGCGAGCTGCACGGCCCCGGCGTTCGCGGGCGGGCCCAGGCGTTGGATTTCGCGCACCGGCTGGTCGACGAGCAGCTCGATGCCGTGGGCGTCCGGGACGGCGGCCGGGTGCTCGACCTGGGCTGCGGGGTGGGCGCGGCGATGCGGTACCTGGGCGCGCGCAGCCGGGCCGACCTCGTCGGGGTGACGATCAGCGGCCGTCAGGTGCGGATCGCCCGCCGGATCGCGGCCCGGTCCGCGGCCGCCGCCCGGCTGCGCTTCGTCGAGGCCGATTTCTGCGACCTGCCGGCCGATCTCGGGACGTTCGCGCTGGCCTACTCGATCGAGGCGTTCATCCATGCGCCCGCCGCCGATCGCTACCTGAGCCAGGCGGCCGCGGTGCTGGCGCCGGGTGGCCGGCTGGTCATCATCGACGACCTGCTGGCCGAAGGAGCCGATGCGGACGAGCCGAGCGTGCAGACCGTGCGCCGCTGCTGGCACTACGACAGCCTGCTGACCGGATCGGCATTGTTCCGGCTGGCCGATCGGGCCGAATTCGACCTGGTCGAGGACACCGACCTGTCCGGCTACCAGAACCTGGGCCGGCCCCGGGACCGGCTGATCGCGGCGGGCCAGCCGTTGCTGCGCCGGGCGGCGCCCCACCACCGGTGGTCGCAGATGCTGGTGGGCGGGCACGCGCTGCAGGACGTCCTGCGGCGGGGGCTGCTGCAGCATCACCGGTTGGTCTTCCGGCGCCGCTGAGCCGGTCGGCAATGATCACGGGGTGCCCACGCAGCCCGATGACGACGAACTCCTGCTGATCCGGCAGTCCGGGGTGGTGTTGCGCGCCGGGCTGCTCTCCTTGTCCGCGGGCACCGGCAGCTACCGGGTGAAGGAGACGATGGCCCGGATCGCCGCCGCGCTCGGGATCGACCGGCACCACGCGCAGGTCACGCTGACCGAGATCACCTCGACCTCGCACCGGGGTCGCAGCTTCCGCACCGAGGTCGCCGAGGTGGCCACGGTCGGCGTCAACGCCTCCCGGTTGGCCGCGCTGGAGGCGCTCTCCGTCGAGGTCGAACGCCGCCCACGGCCGGTGCCGGTCGACGTGGTGGCCGACGCGCTGGACCGGATCGAGGGCCAGCCGCCCCGGTTCGGGGTGCTGCTGGGCGGGCTCTGGGCCGGCCTGGCCTGCGCCGCGTTCTGCTTCCTGATCGGCGGGGGACCGTACGAGGTGGCCGGGGCTTTGCTCGGTGGCTGGGCCGGCCAGCTGGTCCGCCGGCTGCTGCTGGGCCGGCACTTCAACCATTTCGGCGCCACGATCGTCGCCGCGGCGGCCGCCTGCTTCATCTTCCTGGGCTTCGTCGAATCGCTGCGGTTGATCGACGAACCGGTGGCCGCCCACCAGGCCGGCTACGTCGCCGCGGTGCTGTTCCTGATTCCGGGCTTCCCGTTGGTGACCGCCGGGCTGGACCTGGCCCGGCTCGACCTGTCCGCCGGGGTGGCCCGGTTGACCTACGCGGTGCTCATCGCCCTGTCCGCGGCGCTGGCCGTCTGGGCGGTGGCGATCGCGTTCGACCTGACCCCGGCCACC
>ENA-UOWO01004400-UOWO01004400.1-activated-sludge-metagenome-genome-assembly--contig:-NODE-4400-length-15579-cov-5.334772_pt1 | contig 15579 bp, 18 predicted proteins | sample MGYA00238148_ERZ761564 | MGnify/ENA primary metagenome ERZ761564 (study PRJEB28885, sample SAMN05720194) | activated sludge metagenome | isolation source: Anaerobic digester | place: USA...
AAGCATTTATTGCAACGAGCAATATGCCGCCTATCTTGGTTACGCCTGGTTGCTTGGCCGTCTGTGGTATGTGTTCGGCTATATCGCCGAGGCCGGAAAACGCAGCATGGGCTTCACGATTGGCGCCATCGCGCAATTGGGATTGCTTGGGATGAGCCTGTGGGGAATCATCAGTAAAATGATGTAAGAGCTCTGACGACAAGATGTGAATGCTGAAAGGGTGAATCATCAAAAAAGGGCGGAATATCCGCCCTTTTTTATTTGAGGCTCTCTTGTACTCAGGCAATTTTTACCAGCAAATGTTTTGCCATCATGCCGTGCAGTTTGCCGATACCGCGTGCCACGTGCAGGGTCACGAAAATCCCCAACGCACCCACCAGAAACATCGGAATCATCAGCAATGGCTCGTCTGCCAATGTCATGCCATTGAAGGTCAGGGTAATGTCGTGGGCATAGCCTGTCAGATAGGTGACGGGTGCCAATAGCAAACTCAGGGACAGGGACAAGGCAGTTACGGCAATCGTGAAGTAGGTAATGCCCAAAGGCAGCATCAACAACATGTACAACAAGGTTGCCCAGGTGCGGGGATCTACCAGGATTTCCTTGATGCGTTCCAGGAAGCCGCCTTCACGTTTGCCATAAGCCGGACGACGCGGCATGCGGACACCCAGCATGGTTTCGACCAGCCTGCCTTCCACCAGTGACAATGCCCACACCGAGCCCATGAACAAGACGGTAAACGGAATACCGATGATCAGAATCATGAAGCCTGCCGACAAGCTGATACCGGTCACGGCCCAGGTGAAATAGAAAATACCGGTAGCCAGCGAAAGCAACATGTAAAACAATGCCGCATAAGCGCGCGGATCGGCGGCGACACCGAAAAACCAGGAAATCGGATTCTGCGGTTTCTTGTTCACGCTTACGCCAACACTAGCAACACCGGCACTGCTTTGTGTTTGCTGGATGCTGGCACGCGGCGAACGAAAAGCTTCGCTGACGGCCACTTCGCGTTCACTGTAGATTTCCGCAACTTCTTCCGGCGCTCCGTAACTGCTTGCCACTTTTTCGAGTACGCTCGCTTCGTCCTGCTCGGGATGTTCGGCCAACTCCGCACGAAGATATTCTTCGGCGTCATAAAGCGCATCCTGCACGAGGGCCGGGTCCTTGCCTTTCAAGGCGGCACGCAACAAATCGAGATATTCGGGAATTGTTTTCGGCGTGTTCAAGTTGTTGCTCATGACTGTTCCCCTTTCAAAATTGAATCCACGAAACTTCGTGTTGCATCCCAGGTGTTTGTCCATTCACCGAGTACAGCTCGGCCATTTTCGGTAATCCGGTAATACCGTCTGGGTGGACCGGAAACCGAAGGTTCGACAAAACTGTCCAGCAGTCCCGAGGCGCTTAAATTTCGCAGTACGGGATAGAGCGCGCTTTGCTTGCCGGTCAGGACTGCCTCGCCCGCACCTTCGAACCGCTTGGCAATCTGGTAGCCGTACATGGGTTCGCTTGCCTGATCCAGAACTCCCAAAAGGACCAAGGAGACCATGCCGGCGCTCAGTTCCTTCTGGAATTTTTTCAGATGAATATCGGTTTCGGTCATGGCGGGCTCCAATGGCTTATCCATGACTGCAATATAGTGTTAAGTTAAGTATAGTGAACCTGCCATAGGTCACGGCAGCTGATATTTGTCACTATGCTCGTCAATCCTGCCTGGAACTTCTAATGAACACACGAATGCCCGCCCTTTTCATTGGCCATGGTTCTCCCATGAACACCATTGAAGACAATGATTTCAGGCGGTGCTGGCAGGCATTGGGCAAAAAGCTGCCGAAAGCCAGGGCGATACTTTGCATATCGGCCCACTGGGAGACCCTAGGGCTCGCGATTACTGCAAGCCAATCGCCTACCACGATTCACGATTTCTACGGCTTTCCGAAAGCCTTGTTCGATGTCCAATATCCGGCACCTGGCGATCCGGAACTCGCGAAGCACATTGCCGATTTAACAGGCGACGAAAAAGTCCATCTGGATACCGATCGTGGCCTGGACCATGGCGCCTGGAGCGTATTGCAACCGATGTATCCCTCGGCCGACATTCCGGTGTTGCAATTAAGCCTGGATCGAACACGCAGTGCCGCAGCACATTACGAGCTCGCCAAGAAATTGAGGCCACTGCGCGAGCAAGGCATCTTGATTATCGGTAGTGGCAATATCGTGCACAACTTGCGGGTATTCAATTTCGAACAGACAAAGCCTTACGATTGGGCCACGGTGTTTGACCAGATGGTGAAAAACTGCATCCTGCAAAAAGACCATGCCGCACTCTGCAACTACTCAAGCTTCGGCCAGATGGCCGAACTCAGCATTCCGACAGCAGAACATTACATGCCACTGCTCTACGTTCTGGCCCTGCAGCAAGAAAGTGACTCCCTCGAATTCTTCAACGAGGAAGTGATGAGTTCCATCAGCATGCGGTCCTTGCAAATAGGATGAATTAATCATTTTGCCTGGAAATACCCGCTTGCCAGGTCACAAGGATTCATGAGCAATCAGGCATGGGCGCGGCAAGCAGGCGCACCTACCTCTTCTTTTTTGTACTTGCCTTCGTTTCTTTTCGCAATGCTGCGGCCAATGCGTACCTTGCCCAGGGCAGCATCTGTTCGGAAGATTCCATCGCATCATCGGGTACCGACCAGTAACTCATCGCGACACGCTTTTTTTTCGTTTCATAGACGAAGGGTTCACATCCCTGATCGGCAAACAAGTCGCGGGTCTCATCATCGACCTTCAGATTCAAGGCGTCGTCAATCACCAATCCCATGATCACGCCATTGCAATAGACACCCCTTCCGCCAAACATTTTCTTGCTCGAAATTTTCCCGAGCGGCGCCAGCAGCTCATGCAAATATTCGATGTAGGCCTCGTCTTTTGCCATGGTTGCCTGCCTGTGCTGCTCGCCGTTTAAACCCGCCACCGCCAGGGAATAAAGCTCAGTGTGGCGCCAATGATGAACATCCATAGATTACTTTCAACGAAATACGGGTACACCATCAATGCCGCGCCGCAAGCCATGGCCATGTATCGGTCCTGGCGTTTTCCGTAAACAAAATAGCCGAGGCCAATCGTGCTCCACCAAACATTCTGCAAGAGCCAGGTGACATCCATATCCATTCGCGTGAACCCCTTCATATTGGCAAATGCGGCATAACGCGTAAGCTAGCAGAAATTACGTCGGGCCCGATGATGACCAAGACATACGATAAACACTATTTTGACCGCTGGTATCGAAACTCCAGTCACGAGCGCGATAGCCGCGCCTTGCTGGAACGCAAGGTACATCTTGCGGTATCGCTTGCGGAATACTATCTCGAGCGCCCCATTCGCTCGGTGCTGGATGTCGGCTGCGGCGAGGCCGTCTGGCGCGCCCCCTTGCTGAAGCTTCGTCCCAAAATCGACTATCGCGGCGTCGATTCAAGCGAATATGCGGTGTCGCGCTTTGGCCGCAGCCGGAATATTGCGTTCGCCAGTTTCGGCCAACTGGAACAGCTTCGCTTTGGCGCTCCGGTCGATCTGCTGGTCTGTTCGGACGTGATGCATTACGTCCCCGATTCAGAATTGAAACGTGGGCTCAAGGGGTTTTCCGAGCTCTGTGGCGGCCTTGCTTTTCTGGAGCTCTGGGCAAAGGAAGATGATATCGTCGGCGACAAAATCGGCTTTATCGAGCGCCCGGCGGCGTGGTATCGAAAACAATTTGCCAATGCCGGCTTTGTCGCCTGTGGTAGTCATGGCTACCTGGGCAGCCACCTGCATACCGCTGCCGCCAGTCTGGAAGTCTTGCGATAATCCACCGACTACCTGCTGTGGCAAACTACCTCGACCTCAACGGACACCGACATGAAAACACAAATCAAACTCAGTCTCGCACTCGCCATTGCCATCGCTTTGAACAGTCTTGCACTGCAGGCGCAGGATCAAGCGGCAGCACCGGCAAAACCGAAAACCATGCAGGAAATTCTGGACGCTACCCAGCCTGGTGACTGGCGTCCTCTGGATCCAAACAACACGATTTATCTTGAATTGGCGACCGGCAGAGTGGTCATCGAACTGGCGCCCAAATTCGCGCCCGAACACAGCAAAAACATCGTTGCCCTGGCCAGGGAAAAATATTGGGACGGATTGAGCATCAATCGTTCGCAGGATAATTTTGTCGTGCAATGGGGCGATGCCAATGGCGACGACGAAAAACTGAAACGCAGCTTCAGGTTGGCGAAACAAACGCTGCCTGCGGAATTCGTACGCAAAAGTGATGGTCTTGCCTTCACCCGCCTTCCCGATGCCGATGGCTGGGCTCCGCATGTCGGTTTTGTCGAAGGCATGCCGGCCGCGCAAAGTCCTGTCAACAATCAGGCCTGGCTGACACATTGTTATGGCATGGTGGGTGCCGGGCGCGGCATGGAACCCGACAGCAGCAATGGCTCCGAACTTTATGTCGTGATCGGCCAATCACCGCGGCAACTGGACAGGAATATCACGGTAGTTGGCCGCGTCGTACAAGGCATGGAACTGCTTTCCATCCTGCCGCGCGGAACCGGCCCCTTGGGTTTCTATGAAAAAGCCGAACAACGCGTGCCAATAAAATCCATTCGCCTGATGGCGGACGTTCCCGACGAAGACCGCACCTCGATTGAAATACTGCGTACCGATAGCGAAAGCTTCACGCAATTGGTCGAAGCACGCCGAAACCGCCGCGACGATTGGTACAAGGTACCTGCCGGTCATATCGATGTTTGCAATGTGCCGATACCGACCAGGCCGATCAAGAAATAATCCATAACAAAAAAGCCCGCCTCTGATAAAGGCGGGCTTTTTCTCTGGCTCAAGATGCAAATCAGAACTTGGTAAACAAGCGCAGGAAATAAGCCCTGCCATTCAAGCCGAATTGCACGCTGTCGTAGATATGACCATTGTCGGTTTCGTTCGGATCCTGCACGTCCGGGAACTGGTCAAAAATATTCGTACTGCCGAACGTCAGGCGTGTCTTGTCGCTGAAGCTGTAGGTGAAGCTCAAATCCGCCGAAGCTTTCGCGCCATACTCGGCATTCGGCACCGGCGGGCCGGAGAATGTACCCAGGGTTTGCGAACCGAAATAAATGATTTTGAAATTGGTATTCCACTTGCCTTGCAGATAGTCGAAACCCACCGTTGCTTTCTGCTTTGGCGCACCCTCTTCGAGGAATAAACGTTCACGGTCCGAAAGCAATACGTCTTCACGACCAACCAATGAAGGCGGCGCGTGAATGGCGGTGACTTCATTGTCATTGATGTTCAATGCAATCGTCGTATTGAGTTTGCCGGGACCGAAATCATTCATCTGCGAGAAAGTGAAATCGATACCCTGCGTGCTGGTATCCACCGAATTCACGAAGAATTGCGCCTGGCCAACACCCAGCGCCAGCAGTGCGGCACCAATATTCGGATCACTGGTGTCAAAACGGCCGGACAATACGATTCGGTCATCGATATCGATGCGATACAAATCGATCGTCAGCGATGTGTCGTCATTGGGCGACCATGTCATGCCGAGCGTGTAGTTTCTCGACTTTTCCTCTTTCAGGGCGGGAATGCCGGCGGCATTGGCAATCACGCCGCCGTTCGGTGCAAGCACCACGTCGAGCGGCACGCCGCTGATGAAATCGGTGAAGGTCGAAGAAAAATAACGCTGTTGCAGTGAAGGTGCACGGAAACCCGTACTTACCGAACCGCGGAAACGAAGCGTATCGCTAGCCTTGAACAACAAGGCAGCCTTGCCCGTTGCGGTGGAGCCGAAGTCGCTGTAGTCCTCGTATCGAATGGCAAAATCGCCGGTGACGCGATCATTGAATCCCACTTCGAGATCGCCGTAGAGAGACCAGCTGTCGCGACTCTTGTCAGTCGTATCGCTCGGCGCAAAGCCCGGGAATCCCTGGCTACCGGCATTACCGCCAATACCCACGCCATCGGCGTCGATGTAGGAACCCGGCTCACCGGCATATATCTGGTAATTTTCACGACGGAATTCGGTACCGAAAGCGACGTTGACACCATTCATGGCATCTTCAAAGTAACGCGACACGTCGAGATTCGTGGTGTCCTGCTGGAACGAAAAACCACCGGCATTGAATGCGGTCGGGCTGATACCGGCACCGCCGCTCAATAAATCCTGATTGGCAATCGATGCATTCAAGGTGTGGTTGATATTGTAGTCAAGGCGGTTGTAGCCATGTGTTTGCGATATATCCCAATGCCAATCACCCCACATGCCTTTCAGGCCGGCCGAAATATGCCGGTCTTCGATATCGCCATCAATAAACGGTACGAAACCATCGGGATACATCGCGGCAGAGTTGCGCGAAGGAATATCGCCCGACCCGATGCCGCCACGGGCAAACGCGGCCGAGGAAGCATCGCGATTCTGGAATCCAGCAACGCCGTAGAAGCTCGTCGTATCGCCAATCGGCAATTCGGTATTGAGAAATATCGTTGAATTCTGCACAGCGGTATCGCCGATGATGCGGGGATTGCCTGGCTCCGAACGGTCCGAACGGCCGCGATCACTATATTCGGCGGTGATTGCAAAAACGCCGTTGTTACCTGCTTCAAATCCGCAATAGGCGGAGGCGAGATAGTTTTCTCCGTCGCCACGGCTGTATTCGCCGTAACCCAGCACGGCTTCGCAATCCTTGCGTTTTTTCAGTCCGATATTCATCACGCCGGCAATCGCGTCGGAGCCATATTGGGCAGCTGCGCCGTCACGCAAAACTTCGACACGATCAACGGCCAACATCGGAATCGTATTCAGATCCGAACCGGTGTTGCCGCGATTGCGGGCACCGAAAAGATTTACCAGAGCGGTAGTGTGATAGCGCTTGCCATTCATGAGAAGCAAGGTCTGATCCGAGCCCAGTCCCCTGAGGGCAGCAGAGTCGACCAGATCGGCACCGTCCGCTCCGGTCTGCCGGGTCGAATTGAAGGAGGGTGATATGTATTGCATCGTTTGCGCCAGATCGAATTGACCGCCCTGTTCTGACGCCTTGGTAATCGAAATGACATCAACCGGCACCAGGGTTTCGGTATCGGAGCTACTGCTCGTGATGCGACGCGAACCGACAACCGTCAGTGCATCCAGCGTGCGTGCCTCGGTAGATCCGCTTTCCTGCGCCATCGCCAAACTGAAAGGCGCTACCGCAGTAATCATCGCAACCCCACTCAGTGCCTGCAAAATCCCCAAACGTAATTTGCTCATACAGCCCCCTTTTCAAAGAACATCTAGATTAGCCTGAAACCCCGTTTTTTGCATAGAATCGACATCGTCCATGACACGCTGTGCAACCACTTCAAGAGAACCCAAGATATGTTAACGATCGGCAGCACCGCACCCGGATTTAACCTGAAAACCGAATCGGGTAAAACCGTCAGCTCCGCAAGCCTGAAAGGCCAGCGCTTTGTATTGTATTTCTATCCGAAGGACGATACTCCAGGCTGCACGAAAGAAGCCTGCAGCTTTCGCGACAACTTGCCAGCCTTCAACAAACTCAAAGTACCGGTCTTCGGTATCAGTGCCGATGACGAAAAAGCGCATGGCAAGTTCGTCACCAAATATCAGTTGAATTTTTCGCTGCTGGCCGACCCGGAACACAAAACTTGCGATGCCTTCGGCACCTGGGTCGAGAAAAGCATGTATGGCAAGAAATACTTTGGCATCCAGCGCTCTACCTTCATCATTTCCGACAAGGGCAAAATCGAACACGTTTGGGAAAAGGTCAGCCCCGAAGGGCATGCCGAAGAAGTGCTAGCTTTCTTGAGCGGGGAATCGAGCACAAAAATTTCGCCCGTGAAAAAAGCCACTGCAAAAAAAGTTATTGCAAAAAAAGCTGTTGTGAAAAAGACGGCTGCAAAGAAAGCCCCGGCGAAAAAAACAGCGGCAAAAAAGTCGAAAGCCTGAGCAATTCAGGCAACAAGAAACCCGATAAAGCACCAGCGAAAAGCTGGTGCGTTTACTTGCTGGAATGCCGGGATGGCAGCTTTTATACCGGCATTACCAATCAATTGGCAAAGCGCTATGCCGCCCACGAATCTGGCAAGGCTGCCCGTTATACGCGCTCTCATCCTCCGGTACGCCTCATTGGCAGCCTGCCGTGCATTGACCGCTCGCAGGCCTCCATAAAGGAATATCAGATCAAGCAACTCAGCCGGACACGAAAACTGGCCATGTTCATGAAAGAAAAAGTGTGACGCTTGCCATAAAAACGTGATGGGGCCACACTAATCCCACAAGTTTCATGGATTTTCAGCGATGAGCCTGCTCGACCGATTAAAACAATTGTTTGCCGATGCCAAACAGGTAAAAGAAACAGCCCCGGCAGCGACGGCTGCCTCCATGGTTGAACTTCCCGATGGACAGACAAGTATTCCCGAACGCCGTGGCCGGGAAAGAGTCAATGCCGTTGCCGGCACCAAGGTACTCGTAATCGACGACTCGGCCACGATCGTTGCCCTGATGAGCCGAATGCTCAAGCAAAACGAATATGAAGTGCTGGAAGCGGAAGATGCCGAAAAAGGTCTGGAAATCGCCTATCGGGACAATCCGGCCATCATCTTTCTGGATATCGTGTTGCCGGGCATGAGTGGCTTTACCGCGCTGCGACATCTTCGCCAGGATCCCCGTACGAAAAATATTCCGATCATCATGATCAGCGGTAACGAACAGGCAACCGAACAGTTTTACGTGCAACGCATTGGCGCCGACGATTTCATGAAAAAACCGTTCTCGCGGGCTGAATTATTCACGCGCATTCAAAAATTGCTCGACAAAAATTTTGTGCCGGTTCGTTTCAATGAGTACGTGCATGCCAGCGAAACGACAAGCGAGGAAGACAACTCCGACCAAGTCGCAGAAAATGAAAACGAGGCCGAAAAATCGAATTAACAGACCAGCAGCGCTGAAACAAAAAAACCTGCCGCATTCCCGGAATATGATTTGGGAATGCGGCAGGTTTTTATCAACGGGCTCAGGGCATGCAGAAGAAATTGAGCTTGTTACCGTCCGGGTCACGGAAATAGCCGGCATAGAAACCGTCGCCACGCGGGCCAGCCGGGCCTTCATCCGTGGCGCCAAGTTCCATGGCTTTTTTGTAAAGGCGATCTACCTTCTCAGGACTGTCAACGATGATCGCCACCATCACGCCGTTACCCACGGTCGCCGGCTTGCCGTCATTCGGATAAATCAGGCCAATGCCGGGCGAATTCGGGCCGGTACCCCAGGCAATGAATTTGTCGGATTCCATGAAGCGTCCCGCTCCGATTTCAGCCAATAATGCATCGTAGAATTTTGCCGCACGCGTCAAATCATTCGTGCCTAATGTGACATAACCAATCATCTACCGCCTCCGTACATTGAACAGGATTAATTTCTCGCACGCTTTGGAAAACCGACCATGCGTTGCAACTCTTCGTCCCATAACTTCAAGCGTGCGCATTTCAGACTGGTCCACAAGGTCAGCCTTGGTGCCAACTGCAGCAGCGGGCTCGATTCAAACGCTTCTCGCAAACGGTAATTGGGAACGCGGCTGGCGAGATGGTGGATATGGTGATAACCGATATTGCCTGTAAACCAGTGCATGACTCTCGGCAAGTCATAGAACGAGCTGCCTGCAATGGCCGCCTTGTTGGCATCCCAGTCTTCCTTGCGGGTCCAGTAAGCCTGCTCGAAGGTGTGTTGCACGTAGAACAGCCATACGCCCAAGGCACCGGCGATCAACACGATCGGCACATGGACCATGAACACGGTATGCCAGCCAATCCAGAAACCCAGTGCGACGGCGACAATCAGCAGCATGAAATTATTGATCAGTACGCTGGCCCATTCCTTCTTCCAGGTAAAAGGCATATCAAACGGAAAGCGATGTTTGATGATGAATTGATAGCAAGGACCTATGCCGAGCAATACCGGCGTACTGCGATAGAAGCGATAGCAGAAACGGCCAAACCACGAACGCGCCTGGTATTCGGCGACCGTCAGGGTTTCGATGTCGCCGATTTCGCGACGATCCAGATTGCCGGACGTGCCATGGTGGATGGCATGTGTTTTCTTCCAATAGCCGTAAGGAAACAATGTAATCAAGCCCAGGATGGCGCCGACCACATGATTGGCTTTTTCACTGGCGAAAAACGAACCATGGCCACAATCGTGCTGAAAGATAAAGATCCGGACATACAGACCGGCGGTCGGAAGCGCCAGCAACAATGTCCAGCCGTAACCCCACTCGCTGACAACGCTCCAGGCCATCAAACCCCACAGCATGAAAAACGGAATCAGGGTATTGATCAGCTGCCAAATGGCACGACCCAGATGCGGCTTCGCAAATTTGCTCAAGAGTTGACGAAGATTTACCGTCGTTACTTGCGGCGTTTCTGCAGAATTGATTTCCATATTATTTCGGTTGCCTGTGTTGTATACGCATATTGTCTGATCCGTTGCCGGGATTAGCAAATGAATTAGTGACTTCTGCCAACCACGGCGTAGCTTTAACAGTAAGTTAATGAATATGTACACTATATGTAGGCGCAAGCCATCAAAACAAGCATGCGGTGCGCGATAACAATGACCATCTCATTATCACAAGCCATCCGCGTATGGGCCAAAATCGGTCTGACCAGTTTCGGCGGGCCCGCAGGACAGATTGCATTGATGCATCGGGAACTGGTCGAAAAACATCAATGGATCAGTGAAGAACGTTTTTTGAACGCCCTGAATTTTTGCATGCTGCTGCCCGGTCCGGAGGCACAGCAACTGTCGATTTATCTCGGCTGGCTGATGCATAAAACCCGGGGCGGCCTGATAGCAGGCCTGCTTTTCATTTTGCCCGGTTTTCTTTGTATTTTATTGTTGAGCCTGCTTTACGTCATGCTCGGCAACTCATTCCTCATAAGCGCCCTTTTCTTTGGCCTGAAAGCCGCCGTACTGGCCATCGTTCTGCAGGCCATATTTCGCATTGCCCGTAAAACCATAAGACACATGCCGATGCTTGGCATTGCGATCGCGAGTTTTCTCGCCCTTTATTTCTTTCATATTCCTTTTCCCGTGATCATCGCTAGCGCTGGTCTGCTGGGCATTGCCGGACAAAAATTTTTTCCGTCCGCCTTCAATGCCGCTGCAAATACCCATGATGCTGCGCATAATAATCATGCGATCGATTTCCATATTGATACGCAAGATCTGCCACACACCAAAGCTTCCTGGCAAGGCAGCCTGAAAACTCTTTTCATCTGGCTTGCGATTTGGACAATCCCGGTCGCGGCGGTGTTTATCGCTTTCGGTAGCCAGAGCGTGCTGGGAAAGCAGGCCGTTTTTTTCAGCCAGACAGCCGTATTCAGTTTTGGCGGTGCCTATGCCGTGCTTACCTATGTGGCGCAGCGAGTTGTTGATAATTACCACTGGATCAGCCCGCGAGAAATGGTGGATGGCTTGGCATTGGCTGAAACCACACCGGGCCCGCTCATCATGGTGCTGCAGTTCGTCGCCTTCGTCGCGGCCTACCGCCACCAGAGCGATTTATCGCCGATCACGGCCGGCATTCTGGCCTCGTTCCTGACGGTCTGGGTCACCTTCGCGCCCTGCTTTCTCTGGATATTCCTCGGCGCACCCTATATCGAAAAACTGCGAAGCAATACGCAACTGCAATCAGCCTTGAAAGCGATTACCGCCGCCGTTGTCGGCGTGATTGCAAACTTGTCGCTATGGTTTGCAATACACACATTGTTCGGCGATACGATCACGATAAAATGGCAATGGCTCGCATTTGAAGCGCCGCAACTTGCAAGTATTCAATGGCCGATGCTTTGCATCACTGCGGTCGCAATGCTCGCCACGCTGAAATTCGGCATCAGCACGATGAAGACCATGCTCCTGTGTTGTCTGCTCGGCTTGGTGACTTATGCGTTTGTGTACTGATTATTTCGACGTATGACTATCGGTAAACAAGTCGACCACGACGGTATTGCCATCGTCGATGACCACGCGATTTCTTCCGGTGTTCTTGGCGGTATATAGCGCGGCATCTGCCCTGGCCAGCCATTCCTGGCGATCTTCATTGCCTTGCAGCAAGGCAGCCCCGATCGACGTGGTGATTTTTTCATTCAGGCAGTACAGATTTTTTTCGATATTGTGGCAATGGTGGTCACAAATCGTCGCCAACGTCGCAAGGTCGACGCCCGGTATCAATAAAACAAATTCCTCACCGCCCATGCGGAAGAAACGATCCAGCTTTCGCGAATTTTTCCTCACTATCTCCGCAAAATTGAGTAATACATTGTCACCTTCTTCATGGCCGTACTTGTCATTGATTCGTTTGAAATGATCCAGATCGAAAATGGCCAGACCATAGGCCTTGTGATCGCGGCTGAATGCCTTGACGGCAATTTCCAGCTCGCGATCCATGCCCCGCCGATTTTGCGCGCCGGTCAGTGGATCCAGCAGGGTAAGATTTTCGAGCTTTTTCCGCTGTGATTCGGTTCTGTAGGCATACATGAACGCCAGAAGGCCAACCACCGATGCACTCACCAGAAACATGGCCAATTCAAGCCTGGATTCAAAGGCCCTGCCGTGCCAGGTAAGAATGCCGAGCGTAAACAAGCTGAGAGCCAGGGCCATGCGATGGCCGAGCAGCAGAAAATTCACCAGCAAGACCGGAAAGGTCCAGAATAATCCTGCCAGACCCAGCAAGGTTGCACTGGCTATGCAACCGAGATTGGTCGCGATGGTCATGAACAGGGCAGCACGTTTGGTATTGCCGCTGTACCAGGCGTGCGCCAGAGCAAGGCTGATCCCGGCGACTATCGAAATGTCCATGATTGCCGCAGCCGCATTTCCCGTGAGATAACGGTAGACGGCAAAAGGCGCGATTCCCAGGATTGCAACGCCACCAAAAACCGTGATGGTCGCCAGATCGAAGTCGTTGCGCAATCTATGCAGAATCATCCCAAGCGCCCTCCCAAGCCACCGTGGAACTCCATGTAGGCAATGTAGCAGCTAATGGACACGGGTTGGTACTTTCAAAAAAACAAAAAAGGCGGGGAATTCCCCGCCCTTTGCCAGCAATGCCATCGGCATTTATGTTCAGGCTTTGCGTGACTCGATCAGATGGAAGCCGATCATGCCAAAACCCGCCGAAGCAAACAGAATGCCCCAGCTCGCCGGATCATTCGGCGTCAGGTTCAAGCCATCAATGAGGCCGAAGGCTGCACCGATGAGGGTAAGCACCAAGCCCCATTTCAGGGCGGACATGCGGCGAATCTGTGCGTCGGCCAGAAGCATTGCCTTGATCAGGTCTTCGGACGCATGGGTTTCCGAGAGGCGGCGGCGCAGCCCCGTTTCGGCAATAATTTTTATGGCGGCAACGACGCAGATAAACAGTACGATGGGAATCAGGATGCTGAAGTCCATGGGAAATCCTTGAGTGAGAACGTTGAGTAGTGGCGATGTGGATGGTTCACATGAATAGAGACAGGGACTTTACGACAGGTTGCAATCCAATAAGCGAAATCTTTCTGCAACCTGATGTTCGTTGGATGTATCCAAACTGATATGAAAGACGACCGTTCCCTGGTGCAAGCGGTACTCGAACGTGCCCCAGGCGCTTTCGAGCGCCTGGTCGTGCAACATCAGAATCTGGTCTGGCATATGGTCTATCGAATGGTGCAGCAGCGTGATGATGCAGAGGAACTGAGCCAGGAAGTCTTTTTGCGGGTCCATCAGAAACTGCACCAATTCCGCCATGACAGCGCCTTGTCGACCTGGATTGGCAGCATCGCGTTCAGCATTGCCACCCGCCACCTGCAACGAAAACGCATATCGCTCGTGGACGAATGTGATGACGAAGAAGGCAGCCAACTGGAACGCATTGGTGATGACTTCGATCTTGAAAACGCCCATGCCGATCGGGAATTTCAAAGCCATGTTGCCGAGGCAATGAACAAACTGTCGCCGATACAAAGGACGCTTGTTACCTTGTACCATCTAGATGAAATGAGCCTGCTCGATATTGCCCGAGTCACTGAACTGCCGGAAGGCACGGTAAAAAATTATCTGTTTCGTGCACGCCTCAAGTTGCGGCAAGCACTGGAAAGGAAAGTTGGAGAACCCGCATGAACAAACCCATCCATCAGCCGATGACATCGCAGGAAATAGAACGCGAGTGGCAACGACAGGAAAAAGCCGAACAGCGCGAACGCATGCAAAGCGGCGAACATGATGATGCCGCAATCGATCAGTACCGGCTTATCCACCGCCTGTTGAAACAATCCGACATTCCCGCATTGCCGGCTGACTTTGCCCACCACGTCGCACGGCAACAGCTGGATGTCGAGCAGCAAGCCCAATTCGAAAACCTGACGCTTCGGGTAATTATCGCCATTCTCATGGTCGGCGGTTTGTTGTACGTGGCGCCGGCATTGATTGATGGACTACAGAAGATGTCGGCTGCAGTTACCCTGCCATGGCCAATGCTATGGGCCACGACTCTTGCATTGGCTTTTGCCGGCATACTGGATCAGATATCCAAACGCTATCGGATCATGCACCGGTGAACGGATGGCACAGGCGGCATTCATGCTGACGGACTATCATTCCCGTCGCATGTACAAGCCGCCCACACTGTTTTTCGCCCTGCTTTTCTTTGCCATCCTCTCCGATGCACAGGCGAGGACGGTGTATCGCTGCATTCAAAAAGGCACTGTCAGCCTGGCCACCGCACCAGAGCCTGGCTCGAAATGCACGGCGCAGACATTCGACGATAATGCGGCAAAGATCCCGAACCTCTGGGGTGCAAACGGCAAACAAAGCGGCGTACTTTATCAGCGCGAGCAGGACGGCAAGACCGTTTACAGCACGCGCAACCTGCCGGGCTCAACTCCGGTACTCGCCTACACGGTCACACCGCCGCCGGGTGCATTTGCGCACTCGGGCCTGGGCTCGGTCGGGAAACCAAAAATCGATGTCCATGCGGATCTATTCAAGTCGGCCGCAAAGAAGAACAAGATCGAAGACGCCTGGCTGCGTGCCATTGCCCATGCAGAAAGCAATTTCGATGCCGATGCCGTTTCGCCAAAAGGCGCGCAGGGCATTATGCAAATGATGCCGACGACGTCAGCGCAGTACCAGGTAAAAGATCCCTTTTCACCGGTGGAATCTATCAATGCCGGTGCAAAAATGCTGAGTGAACTTCAACGTCGCTATAAAGGCGATCGGCGTCTTGCCACGGCTGCCTACAATGCCGGCATCGGCACGGTGACTCGCTACGGCGGCATCCCGCCTTATGCGGAAACGATCAGCTATATCGACAAGGTGGACGCTTTGTACGAGCTTTACCTCAAAGCGCTGACGCCGGTTAAACGCAAATCCTCCCGCAAGAAAAGAAGCTAGCGTTTGCGGAAAGTCACCACAAGCACGTCGCGATAGGCAGGCAGGCTTGAATCGAGCGGCTGGACAGCGGTAACGCCGTGGTAGGCACGCGTATCATCGACCAATGCAGCATCAAAAGC
>ENA-UOWO01004402-UOWO01004402.1-activated-sludge-metagenome-genome-assembly--contig:-NODE-4402-length-15573-cov-7.133393_pt1 | contig 15573 bp, 15 predicted proteins | sample MGYA00238148_ERZ761564 | MGnify/ENA primary metagenome ERZ761564 (study PRJEB28885, sample SAMN05720194) | activated sludge metagenome | isolation source: Anaerobic digester | place: USA...
CATCCCCGGCCGGCTGACCGACCGCGTCGTCGCCTGGGCGAAAGAGTTCAACACCTATATCGTGTTTCCGACCTACGAGCGCGGGAAGCGCGAAGGCCAGGTCTACAACAGCGCCGCGCTGATCAGTCCCGACGGCATTCTCGGCGTGTATCGCAAGACGCACCCGTTCCCGACCGAGCGGATCGAGGGCGGCGGCTGGACGACCCCGGGCAGCAAGCCCTTCTGCATCGAGACCCCGATCGGCAACATCGGCATCGTGATCTGTTACGACGGCGATTTCCCGGAACTGGCCCGCGTCACCACCCTCCAGGGCGCCGAGATCATCTGCCGGCCGTCCGCCTTCATGCGCACCTACGACCACTGGGAACTGACGAACCGCGCCCGCGCCTATGACAACCACGTCTACTGGGTCGCCACCAACAGCGTCGGCGTCGATGCCAGCGGCTCGTACTTCTTCGGCTCCTCGATGATCGTCCACCCCAGCGGCGTCAAAATGGCCCAGGCCCGCGCCAGCGACGAGTTCGTCTGGGCCGAGCTCGACCCGGATCCGATCCGCACCGTCGTGCCGAACTCCTCCTCCCCCCAGATCTTCGATCACATCGAGGACCGCAACGTCGTCTCCTATACCGGCATCATGAAGCAGGGCCGGTCGGCCTTCGAGCCCGCGCGGCGCATTCCCTACCAGCGCTGGCGGTGATTCTGCAGGGTATATTCCTAGAGCTATAATAACGTCTGGTATTTCAAGACGGCGTCCCTCGGGGCGCCGTCATCGATTTCAAGGAAACGGAAAAACAACGAGATGAGCGCGAACCATTCCACCGGACACCCCACGAACGCCGCGGCCGCGAAGCCCGGCAACCCCGCTGCGAAAGGAGCCCTGGACGGGATCGTCGTCATCGATCTGACGCGGGTTCTCGCCGGGCCCTACTGCTCGATGATGCTTGCCGACATGGGCGCGAGCGTGATCAAGATCGAGCGGCCCGAGGGCGGGGATGACGCCCGCGCCTTCACCCCCTTCGTGAACGGCGAGAGCGCCTACTTCATGAGCATCAACCGCGGCAAGAAGAGCGTCACCCTCAACCTCAAATCCCCGCGCGGTCGCGAGATCCTGATCGATCTCGTGAAAAAGGCCGACGTGGTGATCGAGAACTTCAAACCCGGCGTCATGGCCAAGCTGGGCCTTTCCTACGAGACGCTTTCGAAGCACAACCCGCGGCTCATCTATGCGGCCTCCTCCGGCTTCGGCCAGAACGGCCCCTACAGCGATCGGCCCGCCTATGACCTGATCATCCAGGGAATGGGCGGCCTGATGAGCATCACCGGCCCCGATTCCGCGACCCCGAGCAAGGTCGGCAGCTCCGTCGCCGACATCTTCGCCGGCATGTTCACCGCGATCGGCATCCTTGCCGCCCTCCACGCCCGCGAGAAAACGGGGAAGGGCCAGATGGTCGATGTCGGCATGCTCGACTGCATGGTCGCGATCCTCGAAAATGCCATCGCCCGCTTCGCCGCCACGGGAAAAGACCCCGTGCCGATCGGGAACGCCCACCCCTCGATCTGCCCCTTCGCCACCGTCACGACCGCGGACGGCGCCATCAACATCGCCTGCGGCAACGACGAGCTGTGGAAGAAGTTCTGCCGCCTGACGGGGCTCGATGCCCTGATCGAGGATGCCCGCTTCACGACGAACGGCGACCGCGTGAAACACTGGGCCGACCTTCAGAAGCTGATCAACGAAGCCCTCTCGCGCAAGAGAACGGATGAATGGATGGCCATTCTCCAGCCCGGCGGGATCCCCTGTGGGCCGATCAACACCATCAGCCGCGTCATGCAGGATCCGCATCTGCTGGCCCGGAAGATGCTCGTCGAGGTCGCGCACCCCGTCGCCGGCCTGATGAAGATTCCCGGCGTGCCGATCAAGTTTTCCGACACCCTCGCCGACGTGCGCGGTCCGGCGCCTCTGCTGGGAGAGCACACCGCCACGGTGCTCGGCGAGATGCTCGGCCTCGGCCCCGTCGAGATCGAATCCCTCAAGGCCCAGCAGGTGATCTGACGGCACCCCGACGGCCGATGCCCGGCACATCCCCGAGAAGGGCGGAGCGAACCGCGCCATGAGTTCTTCGAAGATCAGGATATATCAATCGATATTCATCCTTGCGATCGGTCTCTTCCTGGCGAATCACCTGCGCGCGCGGTTCGCCCTGCTCGAGGGGTTTCCTCCGCTCCTCTTCCTTCCGGCCGGGATTGCAGGGATTCTGTTCGAAATGCGCCTCCGAAGGTTGTTCCCGGACGCGTCCCCCGGCGGAGGGTTCGGCTTCGCGACCGGGGCCGTAGCGGGGCTCGTTCTCGTGTATCCGCTCGTTCTGATACTGAACGGCGCGATTCCCTTGTCTGCCCGGACCTTCGGCGGGACAGTGCTGAAGAAACATCTCGCGTATGGAAAAAGCCCGCGAAATCGCGATGCGGTTCCGATCACCGAACTCGACGTCGCATCGCGGGATGCCCCGGGGCGGGTGCTCCGCATGAGGGTCGACATGGAGACGTTCGCGGCCGCGGCCGAAGGACGGCCGATCGAGCTGCCGGTGATGAGAGGGGCGCTCGGACTCGAGTTCTACGTGATGAAGCGGGACCAGTTCTCTTTCCCGCCGTGATGCCTGGTTCGATGTAATTTACGTTATATAGTTGACGCTCGCCGGGACGTGCTGAACGGTGCGGTGGTAGGTCACGGCCGGCTTGCCGAACGGCATCACATACCCGATCTGGTGGTTGGCAGGGATGCCCAGCCGGCTCTTGAACTCGGGGGCGATATCGGTGAACGCCCATTTCGCGAGGCCGCACCAGAGGGTGCCGAGGCCGAGCGAGCGGGCGAAAAGTTCGAAATACGAGAGCGCGATGATCGTGTCCTGGCCCGGGGTGGGGGCATCGGCCGGGGCGGAGGAGATCACCATGTGCGGGGCTCCGCGGAAGATCGCGTCGATCTTCTTTTCCCGCCAGAGGCCCACGAAACTCGCGAAAAATTCCAGGTCGCGCGGCAGTTTGCCCGCACCGGCCACGGCCGCGATGGCATCGACCAGTTCGGTGCGGAGCTTCGCCATGACGTTCCGGTCGTCGACGACGGTCAGAACCACCCCGCGGGCGTTACAGCCGGTCGGGGCGTGCCAGGCGACCTCGAGCAGCCGCCGGATCGTCTCAGGCGGCAGGTTTTCGTCGACATACTTCCGGACGGAACGCCGGCCTTTGATCAGGAGTTCCATGGCATCGGGGGAGGGGAGCTCGCCATTGAGGGGAAGGGAATCGGACGGCCGCTTCCCGAGAATCGAGACGGCGCCGGTCGGGCAGACGGCCAGGCAGTGCTGGCAGCGGATGCATTGATCTTCGCCGCCGGATTTGATGAAGGGCAGCCCGCCTTCGAGCGAGATGATGTTCGACGGGCAGTCTTTCGCGCACTGGCCGCATTTCACGCACAGGGTCGGGTCGACATGGAAATCGATCGTCATGGGAGCCTCCGTTTTTTTGTCCATCGGTCGTTCCATACAACATCAGCCGGAGGGGTTTGTAAAGTCCCGCGATTCCGGATGCGCCTGGAAAAGGGCCTTCCAAAGCGGGTTCTGCAGCATCTTTCCGGTTGACATGCGGGGCGATGCTTGGTATAGTCTCACGACCGATCAAGCCCCTCGTTTTGGGGCGTGAGAAAGGGCTGAGTTCGCCACAGCAGCGGCTCCCAGACATCGAATGTGCTACTCCATACCGGGTAAGGTCGTTCGCATCGAGGGACGGAACGTCACCGTCGAGTATTTTGGTGAGCCTCGTCGCGCGGTCAGCGAAATGTCCGACCTGAAGGTCGGTGATTACGTGTATGCCCAGGGCGGCTTCGTCATCGAGCGCATCCCCGCCTCCGAAGCCGATTCGGTTCTGGCCTTCTGGAAAGAGACGTTTTTCGAGCTGCAGGAACGGGATCTCCAGCTTTCCCGGCTGCACCTCGACGGCGCGGGAATCGACCGCTCGCTGCTTCAGCTCTTCGACCGCGCCCTCGAGGAGCGCCCCGTTTCCGATGAGGATCTCGAGCGGCTTCTGACGCTCGAAACCCCGGCCGAGATCGATTACCTGTTCCGGGTTGCGAATTTCCTGAGACACAAACGCCAGGGAAACTCCTGCTGCGTGCACGGCATCATCGAGTTCTCCAGCCATTGCGGGGGCGGCTGTCTTTACTGCGGTCTCACGAAGGACAACACGGTTCTGCCGCGGTTCCGCCTGAGCCGCGACGAGCTGCTGGCGACCGTCCGGGAAGCGGTCGAGACGTGGGGGTTCAAGACCCTCGTTCTCCAGTCGGGCGAGGATGCCGGCCGTTCGATCGAAGAGCTCGCGGCGCTCGTCGCCGAGATCAAAAGCCGGTGGCCGCTGCTGCTGTTCATCAGCGCCGGAGAGATCGGCGTCGAGGGGCTGCGCCGCTGCTATGAAGCCGGTGCCCGTGGGCTTCTGATGCGGTTCGAGACGTCGAATCCCGAGCTCTACGCCGCGATGCGGCCGGGCCGGCGCCTCGAGGATCGGCTCGCACAGCTTCGCGCGGCCCGCGAGATGGGATATCTGCTCATCACGGGCGGTCTCGTGGGCCTGCCCGGCCAGACGGCCCACGACCTCGTCGGCGACATCCGGACCGCCGTTTCCCTGCAGCCCGACATGTTCTCGTTCGGGCCGCTCGTCCCGCATCCGGCCACCCCGCTTGCCGGGGCGCCCGCCGCAGGCACGCTGATGACCCGCAAACTCATGGCCGCCTGCCGGATCGCCGAGCCGCGCGACACCCGCCTGGTCGTGACCACCGCGTTCGAAACGCTCGAGCCGCGTGCCCGCGAGATGGGGCTCACGGCCGGAGCGAACTCTTTGATGTTGAACCTGACGCCCGAAGCCGTGCGGCCCGCCTATGACCTGTATCCCGGGCGGGCGCACGTGCATGAAAGCGTCGCAAGCCAGATCGACGATGCGCTGGCGCTGCTGAACCGGCTTGGCCGTGCTCCCTCCGACCTCGGGGCGGGCGGCGGGCTCGGGATCGGCGGCGCCGACGTGTCCGAGACAGCGAGGTGAAACCATGGTGACCTGGCTTTTACTGCTTTTGATCGCCGGCCCGATCCTGTTCGGGTTCGGCATCCTGCTGGCGCCCACCCGCGAGGTGAGGGTCGGCCTGACGCTCGTGGCCGCCGGTGTGACCGCCGCAGCCGCGCTGTATCTGTCGCGCTGGGGTCCGGCCTACGGAGGGATCTTCGTGCCCTCCCACGCGCTGCCGATCCTGCTCGACTGGCTGATGATCGCTGCCGTCATCGCGATCGGCTGGACGAGCCGGAACACGCCGGTGCTGATCATGGGCGTGGTTCAGGCATGCATCGGGCTCGTGCTGGAGTTTCATCCGCGGGCTCCGCAGGCCATGCCGCAGCCAGAGTTCGTGTTCGACCAACTGTCGCTGATGCTGGTGCTGATCACCTCGGTGGTCGGCGCGCTGGTGTTGGTCTACGCGATCGGCTACATGGACCGGCACGAGCATCACGGGCCTCACAGCCAGGCGAGCCAGGGCCAGTTCTTCTTTTTCCTGACGGCGTTCCTCGGGGCCATGAACGGCCTCGTACTGGCGAACGACCTGCGCTGGCTTTCGGCGTTCTGGGAAGCCACGACGCTCTGCTCCTTCTTCCTGATCGGCCATGACCGCACGCCGGAAGCGAACCAGAGCGCCCGCCGCGCCATCATCATCAACGTGTTCGGCGGTATGATCCTCCAGACCGGGTGGCTGATCTCGGTTCTCAACGGAAGCGGCGACTCCCTGATCGCGTTCAATCAGGCTCAGGCGCTGATTCCGGTGGCCTTCCTGGTCGTGGCGGCGCTGACCAAGTCGGCGCAGTTGCCGTTCCAGAGCTGGCTGCTCGGCGCGATGCTCGCTCCGACCCCGGTTTCGGCGCTGCTCCATTCGAGCACGATGGTGAATGCCGGTGTCTATCTCGTCATGCGCATGGCTCCCGGCTTCGGCGGAACGCGCCTGGCCACGGTCATCGCGATGGCCGGCGCCTTCACGTTCATGGCCGCCTCGGCTCTCGCCGTCGGCCAGAGCAACGGCAAGAAGGTTCTGGCCTACTCGACGATCGCGAACCTCGGCCTGATCATCACCTGCGCGGGCATGTCGACGCCGCTCGGCTACGCCGCCGCCTTCCTGCTGATCGTGTTCCACGCGATCACCAAGGGCCTGCTGTTCATCTGCATGGGCACGATCGAACAGGCGATCGGCAGCCGCGACATCGAAGACATGCACGGTCTCATGAACAAGATGCCATTCACGACCGTCATCGCCATCGTCGGCATGATCGCGATGCTGATGCCGCCCTTTGGCGTGCTGCTCGGCAAATGGATCGCGATCGAGTCGGCCGTTCACCTGCCCGTCGTGATGCTGCTGGTCATCATCGGCAGCGCTCTCACCGTCGTCTTCTGGGCGAAATGGCTCGGCCGCATCGTGACCGTCTCCTACCATCAGAAATATGTGATGGAGGATCTGCCCCCGGTGATGAGCGGCTCGATGCTCACCCTCGGGGTCGCGACCCTGCTGAGCGGATTTCTGGCCTACCCGCTGTTCGAGAACTTTATCAAGCCGCTCGCCCGCGTGCTGTATCCGCTCTCGAGCCGCACCGACGCCTCTTGGAAGATGCTCGAGATGACCGAGTCGTTCATGACGTGGCCGATCTACGCGCTCGCCATCCTGCTCGTCGGCTCGCTGCTGCTGACCCTCATGGCTGTCGACGAGAACCGGCTCCGCAAGCCGTTCCTGTGCGGGGAGAACATCGCCGACAGCGCCCTCACGTATGAGTTCCGCAGCATCATGGACCGGGGCGAGGTCGCGATGATGCGCAGCTACTACTTCTCGTCGATCTTCGGCGAGGAGAACGTCTCGGCCTGGGCCAACCCGATGGCGGTGGCCCTGATTCTCAGCCTCTTCGGGGTGATCGCGATATGATGTCGACCATGAACCAGTTGCTGATCGCGCTTTTCGCCGTCGTTCTCGCCCCCGCCGTCGGGGCGCTCCTGCAGGGCATCGATCGCCGCATCAACGCCCGCATGCAGAGCCGCGTCGGACCGCCGCTGCTCCAGCCCGTCTATGACGTGCTCAAGCTGCTCGGCAAGGAGGGGGTCATCCTCAACCGCACCCAGGTGCTCTACGCCTGGATCCATCTCGCGTTCCTGATGCTGGCCACGGTGCTGCTGGTGCTGGGCCAGGACATGATCATGGCTTTGCTCGTCGTTGCCGTCAGCACCATCGCCCTGATTCTCGGCGGCATGTGCGTGCGCTCGCCCTACAGCCGCATCGGGAGCAGCCGCGAGATCATGCAGATGCTCTCCTACGAGCCCATCCTTGTCCTGCTCGTCATCGGCATCTTCATGACCAACGGCAGCTTCATGGCTCGCGACATCACCCTCGCCGGCAAACCCCTGCTGCTGACCCTGCCCCTGATCTTCCTCGCCTTCCTGCTCGTGACGGCGATCAAGCTCAAGAAGTCCCCGTTCGATCTGGCCACCTCCCACCATGGCCACCAGGAGATCGTCAAGGGCATCACGATCGAGTATGCCGGCCCCTACCTGGCCATTCTCGAAGTGGCGCACTGGTACGAAACCGCCCTCGTGTTCCTGGTGCTGGCCGCGTTCTGGGCGACCAACTGGGTCGTTGGTATTGCATTGGCTATTATAGCATTTGTTATCGAGATCCTGTTCGACAACCTGTGCGCCCGCCTGACCTACCAGTGGATGCTCGTCCACATGTGGACGGTCGGCCTGGGCCTCTCGGTGACGAACCTGATCTGGCTCTACTGGAAATGAAAGAAGGGGAATGAATCGTGCTCGGATGCATCGACCGCTCACCCTGGATCGTCCATTACAACTGCAACAGTTGCAACGGCTGTGATATCGAGCTGCTGGCCTGCCTGACCCCGCTGTATGACCTCGAACGGTTCGGCGTCCTGCACGTGGGCAACCCCAAGCATGCCGATATCCTCGTCGTCACCGGCTCGGTGAATCACCGCAACGCCCGCGTGCTCAAGAACGTCTACGACCAGATGCCCGGCCCGAAGATGGTCGTGGCGATGGGCGCGTGCAGCGCCACCGGCGGCATCTTCGCCGACTGCTACAACGTGCTCGGCGGCATCGAGAAGGTCGTCCCGGTCGACGTCTGGATCCCCGGCTGCCCGCCAAAGCCCGAAGCCATCATCGACGGCATGGTCAAGGCCGTCGGCATCTGGAAGAGCAACCCGGCGTTCCAGGCCCAGGGCGGTGCCGCGCGCATCTCCCTGACCCGCCGCCCCCCCGCCGCTCCGGTGCAGCCCGCCGCCGCGCCGCAACCGCAACAGCAACCGCAACCGAAGGAGGGAAGCCCCGATGGCCGTCAGTCTTCCTGACCTGAAACAGGTGACCGTCGACACCATCGCCGCCGAGGTGACCGACAAGTTCCGCAACGGCTGGCGTTTCGTCACCATGACCTGCGTCGACAAAGGTGGCGCCTTCGACCTGATGTACCACTTCGACAAAGAGTACAAGCTTGTCACGCTCCGGATCGACGTTCCCCACGGACAGCCGGTTCCCAGCGTTTCGGGCATCTATTTCGCCGCGGCTGTGATCGAGAACGAGATCAAGGATATGTTCGGCATGCCGTTCACGGATCTTGCGATCGATTTCAACGGCCGCTTCCTCCTCTCGGAAAACGCCCCCAAAGCTCCCCAGTGCCGCGAAGGCTCGGGGATCGACCTGCGCATGAAGGTTCCGGCCGAGGCCCAGCCGGCGGAAGGGAAGTGACACGATTATGGCTATCCAGTCGCTGATTCCGTTCGGTCCGCAACATCCCGTGTTCCCCGAGCCGATCCAGCTCCGGCTCGTGCTCGAGGACGAGAAGGTCGTCGAGGCGCTTCCCGCCTTCGGCTACGTGCACCGCGGCCTCGAAAAGATCGCCCAGCAGAAGGATATCCTGCAGGACGTCTTCCTCGTCGAGCGCGTCTGCGGGATCTGCTCGTTCATCCATTCGCTCACCTACTGTCGCGGCGTCGAGACCCTGATGGGCCTCACCGTCCCGGACCGCGCCCGTTTCCTGCGGGTCGTCTGGAGCGAGATGAGCCGCCTGCACAGCCATCTGCTGTGGCTGGGCCTGACGGCCGATGCGTTCGGCTTCGAAAACCTGTTCATGCAGGCGTTCCGGCTGCGCGAAAAGGTGCTTGACCTCATGGAAGCCACCGGCGGCAACCGCGTCATCATGTCCAGTTGCTGCATCGGCGGCGTGCGGCGCGATCTGACCCCCGATCTGGTGAAGATGATCCGCACCACGCTCGACGAGGTCGAACGCGAGCTCGATCCGATCGTCGTGACGATGCGGGACGACTACACCGTCCAGCAGCGCACGATCGGCGTCGGCAGGCTGACGAAGGAAGAGGCCTACCAGCTCGGGGCCGTCGGCCCGGTCGCCCGCGGCTGCGGCATCCAGATGGATTTCCGCACCACCGGCTACGAGGCCTACGGGGAACTCGAGTTCAAACCCGTCGTGTTCGAGGGGGGCGACTGCTACGCCCGGTGCAAGGTGCGCCTGTACGAGATGCTCCAGTCGGTGGCCCTGATGCGGGCCGCCCTCGACAAGCTGCCCGAAGGCCCGCTGGCCGTTCCGGTCAAGGGGAATCCCGACGGAGAAACGATTTCACGCTGTGAACAACCCAGAGGCGAGGTGATATACTATATGCGTGCGAATAACACCCGGAATCTCGAACGGCTCCGGATCCGCACGCCCACCTTCGCGAACCTGGCGCCGCTGCTGAAGATGCTGCCCGGCTGCCAGCTGGCGGATGTTCCCGTGATCGTCCTCGCGATCGATCCGTGCATCAGCTGCACGGAGCGCTGAGACAGGGAGGAAACGATGTTCGGACTGCTCAAGAAAACGCTTTCGAACCTGTTCAGCCGGCCTGCGACCCGCTCGTATCCGGGAACGACCCGGCCCGGCTTCTCCGGCTCGCGCGGCCATCTCGACATGGATCCGGCCGTCTGCATCTACTGCGGGGCCTGCTCGAAACGGTGTCCGACGAAAGCCATCACCGTCTCGCGTGAGCCGAAGGAGTGGAAGCTCGAGGTCGGCCGGTGCATCATCTGCGGCCACTGTGTCGAAGTGTGCCCCAAGAAGTGCATGTGGCTCGACATGAACCACGGCCTGTCGAAAGATGCGGTGACGGATGCACGAAGCGGCGATCGCCAGGGGAATCCTTGACGCCGTTCTCGCCGCCCCTGCGGTGGCCGGGCGGCGAATCACGCGTGTGAATGTCGTGGCCGGGGCTCTTGCCGGAATCGTCGGCGAGAGCCTCGATCTCTTCTGGGCCGAACTGTGCCGGGGGACGCCGGCCGAGGGCTCGGAGGTGCGTCTTTCCATCGCGTATGCGATCCTCTCCTGCCGTTCCTGCGGGGTGAAGTCGGAGCACCGGCCGGGTCGGACCGTCGAACTGGCCTGCGCGGTTTGCGGCGGTCCCTTGCGCCTCGAGGGCGGCCGCGAACTGTATGTCGAATCGATGGAGGTCGAGGATGCTGATCCCGGTCAGAAAAGCGGTCCTGGCGCACAATGACGCCGAGGCGGCCGAGAATGCCCGTCTGTTCGAGAGCCGCCGGGTGCGGGTCGTCAACGTCATGGCCTCGCCCGGCGCCGGCAAGACGAGCCTGATCCTCGCCGTGGCCCGGGCTTTGCCCGAGGGCCTCCGGCCGCTCGTCATCGAGGGGGATGTGGCCTCCTCGATCGACACCGAGAAAGTGGCGGCCGCCGGAATCCCGGTTCACCAGATCAACACCGACGGCGACTGCCATCTCGACGCGGGATCGGTGCGCCGCGCCTTCGAAGCGTTGCCGGCCGTCTCCGGGCCGGGGCTGCTGTTCATCGAGAACATCGGGAACCTGATCTGTCCGGCCGAGTTCGATCTCGGTGAAGATCTCCGCCTTGTCATCGCGAGCGTGCCGGAGGGCGACGACAAGCCCCGCAAGTATCCGGCGATCTTCGCCCTCGCCGACGTCGTGATCCTCAACAAGACCGATCTGCTCGGCCATGTCGAGTTCGACCGCGCCGCCTTCGAGGCCGGCATCCGGGCTGTCAACGACCGCGCCCCGATCTTCGACGTCACCTGCCGGGGCACGACGAGCGGTATCGGCGCGCTCGTTTCGTGGCTCGTGACGGAGCCCCGGCCGGAGCGGCCGGACTCACCCGCGATGGGGACGTAAGAATCTCGAAGCTTATAAAATGATTGAATATAAAACCGCCCCCGGAAAGAACCTGCTTCCGGGGGCGGTTTTTCTGCAGTCGGGCGGAGGAGAGCGCCGCCCGGAGGGGATCAGGCGGCCCCGCCCGGGGTGCCTACGAAGCCGGGGCTGACGGCGCCGACTTCGGCCGGGGTCCCGGCGATCCGCGCCAGGAATGTTGCGCCGAGGGTCTTGAGGTGCTCGCCGACGTTGTCGAAGTAGTTGAAGTGGATCTGCTCCTCGCTGATGATCGTCTCGAACAACTTCGCGGTGATGCTGTCGCCGTTCTCGACGCAGAGGCGCTGGAACGCGTTGTACGCCGCGATCGTCTCGTCCTCGAGGTCGGCGTCGAAGGGGTAGATCACGTTGACCTTCTGGTTCTTCTCGACCTTCGCCGCCTGCTCCGTCGTCGGCTCGCCGCCGAGCTCCTTGATGCGCTCGGCGAACGCTTCGGCATGGCGCATCTCGTCGATGGCGATCAGCTTCATCTTCGCGGCCAGTTCCCCGTAGTCCAGGTTGTCGAGGTTGTAATGCTGGTTCATGTACTGATGGATGCCGTGCAGCTCCATGCTGCGTGCCGTGTTCAGCGCCTCGATCACCTGCTTCCTCTGCGTGTCCCTCTGGGCTTTGCCGGGTATCTTCGCGGTCTTCATGAAATCCTCCCTGGTGAGATGATGGAATCAGGATAGCCGATCCGGAATCGGCAGATCAAATGCACGAAATACTATAATATGTGGCAGAAGGGTCCGGGCGCGCCGGAACGCGATCATCTGCCACCATGGCCGGCCGGGAGGATTTCGACCCAGTAGCCGTCGGGGTCTTCGATGAAGTAGATGCCCATGGCCGGATTCTCGTAGCAGATGCAGCCCATCGCCTTGTGGCGGGCGTGCGCCGCGGCGTAATCGTCGGTCGTCAGGGCGAGATGGAACTCGTTGTCGCCGAGATCGTAGCCTTCGGCGCGGTCGCGCAGCCAGGTCAGCTCGAGAGTGTGGCCGGTCTTCCCGTCGCCGAGATACACCAGCGTGAAGCTGCCGTCGGGCGGCGAGTAGCGCCGAACCTCGCGCAGGTCGAGCGCTCCCTTGTAAAAGGCGAGGCTTTTCTCGAGATCGCGGACGTTGATGTTGTTGTGATTGAACGTGAACGCCATGGCGGTTCCCTCCCGTTGCATGCGGATGCCGGTACTCTATCCGCCCCCAGGAATGACGTCAACCCTGCGATCACAACGCGGTATCGCTGTTTCCCCACAATGATGCTCCGTCGAACCATCCAACGGTTTCAGAAACGCATCCGCAGATGGAGGGCAGATGAACGCAGATAAAAACAGGGAGAAATGAACGACTGGGACCGCCGGATCATTACATGCACCAAAACTCCCTGGAAAGAAGAGATTCGGGATTTCATCTGCGGCATCTGTGCCATCTGCGGATCGGTTCCTGGAGGACCTGGGGCGATTTGCGGGAATCCGGTGAAAAGGCTTGCGTACGGAAGGGGATTATGGTATAAAGATCCTCGTTCTCAAGGTTCTGGGCATTCGACCCACCGGGGCGTAGCGCAGTTGGCAGCGTACTTGAATGGGGTTCAAGTGGTCGCCAGTTCGAGTCTGGCCGCCCCGACCGGTGAAAACGGGCTTCGCATCAGCGGAGCCCGTTTTCCTCTTGGGGAAATCCCGCTGGACAAGCGAACCGAAGGCTACTAGAATGCCTGCGTTCGCATACATGCGCGGCTGAGGCCGCAATCGGGAAAGGAGTTCGTTCATGAAGAAGGGCAAGACGGGGTTCGACACGGATTGTATCCACGCCGGGCAGCATCCGGACAAACTTTACGGAGGCGTCAGCGTCCCGATCTTCCAGTCGTCGACCTTCGCGTTCGAGAATGCCGCCCAGGGCGCGGCGCGGTTCAGCGGACAGGATTCCGGCTACAAGTATACCCGCCTCGGCAACCCGACGACGGCCGGTCTCGAAGAGTGCGTTGCCGAACTCGAGGGCGGCGGCATGGCCCTGGCGACGGCATCCGGCATGGCGGCCGTTTCCACCGTGTTCATGGCCTTTCTCGGCCAGGGCATCCACATGGTCGCGACCGACTCGGTGTACGGGCCGACCCGCACGCTGGCAGAGAATGAACTTTCCCGGTTCGGCGTCGAATCCACCTTCCTCGACACCACCGATCTCAACGCCGTGAAGAAGGCGATGAAACCCAACACCAAGCTGGTGTACCTGGAAACGCCCGGCAACCCGACTCTCTCGATCAGCGACATCGCCGCCTGCGCGAAGATCGCCCATGCCAATGGGGCCATCCTCGTCGTCGACAACACCTTCTGCAGCCCGATGCTCCAGAAGCCCCTCGAGCTGGGCGCCGACGTGGTCCTGCACAGCATGACCAAATTCCTCAACGGTCATAGCGATGTCGTCGCCGGTATCATCATTGCGCGCGATCCGAAGCTGTTCGCCCAGATGAAGAAAGTGCTTGTCCAGATGGGCGGAACGATCGATCCCCACCAGGCCTGGCTGGTTCTGCGCGGCATCAAGACCCTCGGGATGCGCGTGCGCGTCGCGCAGGACAGCGCGATGAAGCTGGCCAACGATCTCCTGAAGCATCCGGCCGTCGCCTGGGTGAAATATCCCGGCCTGCCCTCGCATCCGCAGCATGATCTGGCCAAGAAGCAGATGAAGGGCTTCGGGGCGATGATCAGCTTCGAGCTGAAGGGCGGCGTCGAAGCCGGCCGCATCCTCATGGATACCGTGAAACTCAGCACGCTGGCCGTTTCCCTCGGCGGCGTCGAAACCCTGATCCAGCACCCGGCCAGCATGACCCACGCCAGCGTCGGCCCCAAGGGCCGCCAGGCCGCGGGCATCAGCGACGGCCTCGTGCGCTTCTCGGTCGGCTGCGAGGATTACGAGGACATCCGTGACGACCTGATCCAGGCGCTCGACAAGGTTCTTGCCTCGAATCCGGCGAAGGAGCAGGTCACCGGTATCTGATTCCCTCTCGAAACCGGAGCGCCGCCCGTATCTTCCCGGGCGGCGCTCTTTTTTCCCCGATTCCCCAGAGAAGCCGGCCGATGAAAAACCCCCGCCCGGGTTGGAGGGGCGGGGGCTTGGAACTCCGTTGTGGAGGGGCTCAGCCTTCCGAGGCGTTGACCAGTTTGAGCATGGGCATGAAGACGGCGAGAACGATGCCGCCGATGACGACGCCCATGAACACGATGACGATCGGTTCGATGACCGAGGTGAGGCCCTTGACCGCGTTGTCGACTTCGGTGTCATAGAAGTCGGCGATCTTGCTCAGCATCTTGTCCAGTTCGCCCGTTTCCTCGCCGACGGCGATCATCTGCACGACCATCGGGGGGAAGACGTTCGAGTTCTTGAGCGGCTCGGCGATCGATTCACCTTCGCGGATCGAGACGCGGGTCTTGTCGACGGCTTCGGCGATGACCACGTTGCCGGCGGTCTGGGCCGTGACTTCGAGGGCCTGCAGAATCGGAACGCCGGAGGCGATCAGGGTGCCGAGCGTGCGGGTGAACTTGGCGACGGCGACCTTGCGCATCATCATGCCGATGGCGGGCATCTTCAGGATGTTCGTGTCGAAGATGCGCTGGCCGGTCTTGGTCGTGAAGAAGCTGTAGATCAGGAACGGGACGCCGAGGAGGCCGGGGATGACGATGAACCACCAGGCGACCATGAAGTCGGAGGTCGCGAGCAGGATCTGCGTCGCGAGCGGCAGCTCGACCTTCATGCCCATGAAGATTTCCTTGAACTGCGGCAGAACGAACATGACCAGGGCGACGACAACGAGGCCGGCGATCGCGAACACGACGATCGGGTAGGTGAGAGCGCCCTTGACCTTCGATTTGAGGTTCTCGGAGCTTTCGAGGTAGTCGGCGAGACGGTTGAGGATCTGGTCGAGAATACCGCCGACCTCGCCGGCCTTCACCAGGCTGCAGAACAGGTCGGAGAACACCTTCGGGTGCTTTTCGAGCGCCTTCGAGAAGGTGGCGCCGCCTTCGACGTCGGAGCGGATCTGCGTGATGATCTTCTTGAACGTCGGGTTCTCCGACTGCTGCTGCAGAATCGTGAGACACCGCACGAGCGGCACGCCCGATCCGATCATCGTGGCGAACTGGCGGGCGAAGATACAGACTTCCTGGGAGTTGACGCCCCGCTCGAGGAAGCTGAGGGAAATGCCTCCGCCGCCCTTCTTCTCGGCGATGCTCGTGACGAAGTAGCCTTTCTCGCGCAGTTTCGCGATGCAGACTTCCTTGCTTTCGGCGTCCATTTCGGACGTGACGATCTTGCCGTCCCAGTTTCG
>ENA-UOWO01004403-UOWO01004403.1-activated-sludge-metagenome-genome-assembly--contig:-NODE-4403-length-15573-cov-5.317180_pt1 | contig 15573 bp, 19 predicted proteins | sample MGYA00238148_ERZ761564 | MGnify/ENA primary metagenome ERZ761564 (study PRJEB28885, sample SAMN05720194) | activated sludge metagenome | isolation source: Anaerobic digester | place: USA...
ACCGGTTTTTTTGATACTTTTGGTGATGGTAGTAAAGTCTAAAGGTTTGATAGAGGAACAATTGATAATTTCTAGAGAAATATTGGGTTTAGCTAAAGATAACTGTTTCTGGGCTTGTAAAGCCTGATGAAGAATAGGGCCGTAACCAATGACGGTAACATCTTTGCCTTTTTTGATAACTTGAGATTTGCCGATAGTAAAAGGGGTTTTGGGATTAGTAATAATGGGAGTATTAGGGCGAACCAGACGAAGATAAGCGGGGCGACGACTGCGAGCAAGAACAGTGGTAATTTTTTCGGTTTCATAAGCATCAACAGGAGCAAAAACCTCCATGTTAGGTAGAGCTGACATGAGAGCAACATCTTCAAGGATTTGATGAGTAGCGCCAAGGTCAGCAGTCATCAGACCGGCATGAGAACCAACGATTTTGACATTTAAATTGTTGTAGCAAATAGACTGACGAATAACCGCCCAATTAATGGCCGGCGAGAAACAGGCAAAAGAGCAAAGGAAAAGGGTTTTGCCAGTTTTGGCTAGGCCGGCAGCAATGGCAGCGGCATTATTTTCAGCAATACCGCACTCAATAAACCGATGAGGAAATTTTTGGGCAAAATCGTTTAAATGTAAAGACGATTTTAAATCCATACTGACAACATAAAGATTTTGATTAGTTTGGGCTAATTTAAAAATGGTATCACCAAAAGCGTGGCGGATTGATTGATTATCGGTGGAGTTCATCTTTGGCTTTTAAATATAAATTTTGGTCTAAAGCTTTAATATCGTGATATTGGAAATTGTTTTCCATAAAAGAAATACCCTTACCTAGGGTAGTTTTGGCAATAATACAAACAGGAAATGAGTTATTAGATCTTAGATCTGAGATATTAGATCTTAGAACTTTGGTTAATTGGGAAATATTGTGACCATCGACAGAAGTGACTGTCCAGCCAAACTGAATATATTTGGCGGCCAAGTTTTTTAGCGGCATAATTTGGTCGGTAGTACCGTCAATTTGAAGACCATTACAATCAATTATATTAATTAAATTGCCTAATTTATATTTGTTAGCAAACATAGCCGCTTCCCAAATCTGACCTTCCTGATGTTCGCCATCGCTAGTTAAGCAAATGGTGGTATGTTTGGGGTCACCAAGAGCTATACCAGCAGCAAAAGAAAGACCCTGGCCGAGAGATCCGGAAGAATATTCCACACCGGGAACTCCGGCGTAAATGTGACCTTGGAGAGGTGAGCCAAAGGAAGTGTAGGTAGATAATAATTTTTTAGGAAAATAATTTTTAGAAGCCAAAACGGCATAAAGGCCACAGGCCAAATGGCCAGCCGATAAAACAAAATGATCTTGATTAAAATCAAAAATATTGGAGTGATAAAGAGAAATTAAAATATCCAGTGAAGAGAGAGAGCCGCCAATGTGACCACTTCCCGACTGATAGATCAGGTCGAGTAAATCAAGACGAAGGTCTTTTTTGAGATGGTCTAAAGGTGAACCAAATTGGAGCATTAAATAAGTATAACGCAAAACCCTTCCCTAACCCTTCCCTTGACAGGGCAGGGAACAAAAAGTAATGGAAACTTTAAGTAGGTTATAATACCTAAGATGGAAGATTGTTATAAAAAGTATGGTTTTGGGTTGAAAAAATATATCAGCCAAAAAATTGACGATGAGGGGGTAGTAGATGAATTGGTGAATGATGTGATGTTGGTAGCGATTAATTCTGGAGAAAAATTTGAGGGCAGATGCAGTGAATTTTCGTGGCTTTGCAGTATCGCTAACCATAAAATAATTGATTATTACCGAAAGAAAAAAATTAAAACAGTGTTGTTTTCGGTTAGCCCGATGTTTGAAGAAATTGCTGATAAAGCGTTAACACCAGAAAGGGATGTCTTAAAAAATGAATTGAAGGATGAAATAAAAAAGACGTTCGGGGAAATGAAGCAGGGTTATAGGAACCTCTTGCGACTTAAATATTTAGAAGGTTGGAAAGTGGAAGAAATTGCTAGAAAAATGAACACAACAATAAAGGCAGTGGAATCAAAATTAATAAGAGCTAAAAAAGAATTTAGAGAAAATTGGGCTTATGATAAAAAAAAGAATTAAAAATATTTTTAAACTGACAGTGTTAATCGTGGCCAGACAAATTTGGAAATTGTTATGCAATTTATATCATTTGATAACTGAACCAATTTTAACCATAAAAACTTTGATTAAAGAAAGGGATAAGTCACAAATATTTTTGATTATTATGGTAATAATTTCTCCTATTGCTGCCTATTTTTTGGCCAGAATTATATGGGATTATTATCGATACGGATTGGTGGTGAGAGATGTGGGAATGTTTTTTGGACTGTCGTTAGCCTTGGAAATATTAATATTTTCGTATTTAGGTTTTTGGATAGTGAAGGTAATCAGACAAATCCCCGACTAAATTGGTGTGGAAAAGAAAAAAATCTTAGTTCTGGGGTCGACTGGTTCAATCGGACAGCAAACATTGGATGTAGTTAGACAAAATTTAGATCTTTTTGAATTAGAAGGAATATCATGTAATGATAATATAGAACTGATTGAACAACAGGCACAGGAATTTGGAATTAAAAAAGTCGCCATAGCTAATAAAAAAAGACTTGATAAGAATAGAAGTGGATGGTATTGGGGTGATGAAGGAATTGAAGAAATGATAGAGAATTCTAGTGCTGAATTGGTAGTAATAGCTATAAGTGGAGCTAAAAGTTTATTACCGACACTAAGAGCGATTGGAAAAGGCAAAAATATAGCTCTAGCTAGTAAAGAAGTGATGGTATTGGCTGGAGAGCTGGTGAACCAAAAGATAAAAGAGAGAGGAGTGAAATTATTCCCAATTGATAGTGAACATAGTGCGATTTGGCAAGCTTTAAGATCGGGAAAATCGGAAGAGATAGAAAAAATAATTTTGACCTGTAGTGGTGGGCCATTTAGAAATTTAGATCAAGGTGATTTTGAAAAAATAACGGTAGAACAGGCATTAAATCATCCGAATTGGAGTATGGGCAGGAGAATAACTATAGATTGTGCCACTTTGATGAATAAAGGGTTAGAGTTTATTGAGGCTAAGTGGTTGTTTGATTTAAAAGACGAACAAATACAGGTAGTGATACATCCACAAAGCCTAATTCATTCGGCGATTCAATTTCAGGATGGTTCGATAATGGCTCAAATTGGAGATAAGGATATGAGGGTGGCAATACAATATGCACTTACTTATCCAGATAGGGTTAAAAATAGCTTAAATAGAATTAGTTGGTGGGATGGATTAAAAATGGACTTTGAAAAACCCAATTTTGATAAATTTCCCTGTTTAGGTTATGCTATGGAGGCGTCAAGAGTGGGAGGAACGATGTCAGTAGTTTTGAATGCAGCCGACGAAGTAGCAGTGAGGATGTTTTTGGAGAAAAAAATAAAATTTACGGATATCCCAAAAATAGTAGAAAAGGTAATGGCCAAACACAGGGCAATTAAAAATCCAAGCTTAAACCAAATTTTGGAAGTTGACGTTTGGGCGAGAGGCGAAGCAGAAATCAGACAGTAGAGGTAAGAAATATCTTTGAATAATTCTTCTTGAGAGAAAGATAAGCTTTTTGGGCAGTAGTTTTGGCTTGAAAAAAACCAATAATGCCCAGGCCAGATCCGGAGAGAAGAGTGGTGTTTGCTTTTTGGGCGATTAAACCATTAACAATTTCTTGGGTTTCGGGAAAACAATTAAAAACCATAGTTTCAAAATCATTGTGTAAATTGTCAAGAATGTTTTTTTGGTTTTTAGTTTTAATAGCAGTCAAGAGTAATTTTTCCTTATAAATACTTTTACCTGTCAAAGAAAAATCAAGATGCTGAAACATCCAACCGGTGGAGGGTTTTTGTTCGATATTGGGATAAACAATAATTAACCAAATTTTAGGTAATTTTACTTTTAATTTATGAGGAATATCACCATAACCTGTAAGATAACAAAGATTTGAAGAAAGAAAATATGGAACATCTTTACCTAAATTTCGGGCAATTTCAAAAAGTTTTTGACGACTAATTTTTAGATGCCAAAGTTTAATTAAGACTTTTAGAGTAGCAGCAGCATCGCTGCTGCCGCCAGCTAGACCAGCAGTGATGGGAATATTTTTATGGAGAATTATTTTGATCCCTAATTTGGGATTTTTAGAAAATTCTTTTAGTTTGAGAGCGACTTGAAAAACTAAATTCGATTCGCCTGAAGGAAGAATATTTTTTGGATAACAAATTAATTCAATCTTGTTTTTTTGATTAATAAATTCTAATTCATCAAAAATATTAATTTGATGATTAATTAAGGTTAGTGGAGTAAATTGATCCCCTGTTTTTTTAGGGTGAATATGGAGATTAAGGTTAATTTTAGCGAAGGCTTTAACTTTCATTTTTCATTAAGTAAAACTGTCGAAAAAACTTGAATACCAAATTTTTTGCCAAATGAAGTAAGGTTTTCTCCGGAAGTATAAGTAATACCAATCTGATCAGGGTTTATGTTTAATATTTCAGCTAAACTTTTTTTGACTAGTTGTTTTTCTTCTGGGGTAAGACGAGGAACTTGAGCTTCGACACAAATTGAAATATTGTTAATACAAAATTTTTGAGAAACTAATTTAAAGATACATTTTAAATATTCCCGACTATCAGTAATTCCCTGTTTGAGACACATATCGTCTGACCAAGTAGATAAAGATTCACCGCCAATAGCTGAACTTAGGGCGTTACAAAGAGAATGAATTAATACGTCACCATCTGAATTACCTTTAAGTTTTAAGTGTTGTGAAAAATGAATACCGCCAAAAACTAGACCATAAACTGTTTTTTCAAAATGATGACTGTCTTGACCAAGACCAATCCTCATAAATTGTATTTAATTTTTAAAATTTGTTTAGCTAAAAAAATATCTTGAGGATAAGTTATTTTAATATTTTGCGGAGAACAAGGAATAATTTTTGGTTTAATTCCATTTAGTTCTAAAACTTGGGAATCGTCAGTAATAGTAAGTTGTTGGTCAAAAATTTTTTGATAAGAGGAAAAAAGTAAATCAAAACGGGCTACTTGAGGTGTTTGAGCGCAAAAACAAAATTCTCTGTTTGGAGTTTGATTAACAAAATTTTTATTATTGCTAATTTTAATAGTGTCAGAACTAGGTTTAGCTAAAAGAGCGGCTTGGTATTTTTTTGCGTTTATAAAAACAGAATTAATTTCCTGATCACTAACAAAAGGATTAGCAGCGTTATGAATACCAACTAAATCGTTTGAAGAAATTTCTTTTTTAATGTAATTAAGAGCATTAAAGACAGTGTCTTGCCGAGTTGGACCAGCAAAACTAAATCCAGAAACTTTGGTAAATTGATATTTTTTAATAATTTTTTGAATAGATTTTAATTCTTCTGGTTTAGAAGAAATAATGATTTTGTTAATAGTCGGACTGTTTTGAAAAGGCAAAAGAGTCCAATATAAAATTGGCTTACGGTAAATTTTTATAAAAATTTTATTAATAGATAAATTCATCCGATTACCAGAACCACCAGCAACGATGACAAGCCAATTCATATGGTTTTAGTCGTTAATTATAATAAGATCATGTGAAACGAAGGGTTTGGAAAAAGGTAACGACGTAATTATCACCATGATTAAAAACAATAAAATTGAATATACCAGTCAGGAATATTTAGAATTTAGAGATTTGACTGAAGAGATAGAACAACAGGTAAAAGAAGCAAAAATTAAAAATGGCTATGTGTTGGTTTATTCCTGTCATACGACTTTGGCAATTTGCGTTAACGAAAAAGAGGCGGGAATCGTAAAAGATTTTAAGAGTTTAATGAATAAAATGATCCCCAGAGAGATTTATTATTGCCATAATGATTTGAGTATAAGAACGGAAAATTTGGTTTGTCAGTCAGCAAAATCAGATTGTCTAAATGGTCATTCACATTGTACTCACATGTTAATGCCAAATTCAGAAATGATTCCGATTATTGGGGGTAAAATGGCTTTGGGGATGTGGCAGAGAATTTTTGCCATTGAATTAGATAGTCAAAGGAAGAGGCAGGTAATCGTTCAAATCAGCGGCGAGTAAAAATCTCAATTTGTTGGATAACTTCGTCTAAAATATCTTGGGGAGTGCTGGCACCGGAGCTAACAACAATATTTTTTTGATTAATAAACCAATCGGGATTTAATTCGGAAGCATTATCAACAATGTAACTGACAGCTCCGGCAGATTCAGCCACTGCACGAAGACTATTGGAATTGGCACTAGTGGGAGAACCAACAATAATGACAAAGTGATGCTTTTTAGCTAGTTTAATAATTGCCTGCTGTCTTTCGGTAGTGGCCTGACAAATGTGGGGCAAAATAGTGATTTGAGGATATTTATGTCTTAAAAAATCAAAGGCTGTTTGGGTTTCAGTAGTAGATAAAGTAGTCTGAGTGAGAACCACAGTATTTTCCGGATGGGAAATTTGATAATCAAAAATCTGACTTAAAGTAACCGGAGTAATAAATTCAGGAGTTTCGCCGACAATGCCAACAGTTTCGTCATGATCAACTTTATTACACAACAAAATTATGTGCTTATTTTGTTTGACTAAGTCTTTGACGGTTTGATGTGATTTCAGAACTAAAGGACAAGTGGCATCAACTATTATTAATTCCCTATCTTGGGCTTGTTGATAAACTTGGGGAGCAACCCCATGAGCCCGAATAATTACGACTGAACCAATGGGAATTTCGTCAATAGAATGAACAGTTTTGATTTTTAAATTATTTTCCAACCAATCGACAACATGTTGATTGTGAACTAATTCACCGAAAAAATAAATGAGTTTATGAGGATATTTTTTGGCAGTATCTTGAGCCAGTTCAATAGCCCTGGTAATACCGAAGCAAAACCCATGAGGTTGGGCTAAAATAATATTAGCCATGATGTCGTTTAAATCTTTTTTTGAAGCGAGTATCAGGAATACCGGGACAGAACCAATGGTCGGCACAGCGAGCTTCGTAAGTAATTTTTGAATCACTAAAATCCTGAATAACAACAGTAGGACTATCGTATGGGGCTGGTTTACCGTCAATAAGACGTTGAGTCATAGTGGCCGGAGCGCCACAAGTTTTTTTGTGGCCGTCTTTATAAGTACAGCGAGCGGTTAAAGTTTCAACAGTAGTAGCTAAACCGAGTAAAGATTCAATAGAGGCAAACGGCTCGCCGCGAAAACTGCGATTAAGACCGGCAACAACAACTTCAATATCATCGTAAAGCAAAGTTTTAATAACTTCTTTAATATTTTTATCGAAAAATTGGATTTCATCAATGGCAATCAAATTAGGACGTTTATTTTTAGGAAGTTTATAAATATCTTTTAAGATAAAAACAGAGTCTGATTGATCTTTTTTAGAATTAGGAACAGGAATAGCAACCCAACAACCACCATTGCGACAGCGGACTTCATTAAGATCAAAACGATTATCCAGGGCCGGTTTGTAAACACGAATGTCATAATTTAGGGCGTCGCGACATTCAGAAAGATGGTCTAAAAGCCGGCGGGTTTTGCTGGAATTCATCGGACCGACAAAACAGGTTAAGGGTGCTCGTTGACGGGTCATAGGCTCATTGTAGCGTGAAAAAACCGGCTTGGAAAGTGTTTGTTATAATTAACCGTAGTATGGAGGAAAAAGAATATCATCGAAATAGAAGGATGTTTTTTGTAATTGATGATAATTTAATAATTGCGCCAGCAAATTCAGAGAAAAGTCATTTTGATTGGCTGATAGAACAATATTGGCCAGAAGAAAAAGTGACTGAGTTTATTGAAACAGGATTGAGAGGGGTAGTTGAGGATGGAAATATTAAATTTTTTACGGGAAAAAATTGGGAGATTAACGATGAAATTGAAGTAAAATTTTTTGAAATTTTTGACGAATTGGTAAAGAAATTAAATATAAATCCGGAGGCAAAAATTGGTGGCGGAGCAATAAAGGGAGAAGAGGGAGAAATTTGGCCAGCAAGAAAAAATTATGGACAAGTTAAAGATTATTTAAAATAATGAAAATATATTTTGTGACCGGAAATAAGAATAAATTAAAAGAAGTTCAGATGATAATGCCGGAAGTGGAAAGTTTGGAATTGGATTTGCCGGAAATTCAGGAGTTAGACCATAAAAAAGTAGTGGAGTATAAATTAAATGAAGCAAAAAAATATAAACCTGGTTTAAATTTGATGGTAGAAGACTTGTCGGTGGAAGTAGATGGGATGAATGGTTTACCCGGGCCATTAATTAAATGGTTTTTAAAATCTGTTGGCAGAGAAGGAGTTTATAAGATGGCAAAAATATTTGGCAACCGAAGAGCAACGGCAACGGAAATATTGGGATATATTGATACTCAAGGGAAGATGGTGTTTTTTGAGGGGAAAGTAGAAGGTAAAATTGTGCAACCGCGAGGCGAATCTGATTTTGGATGGGATCCAATTTTTGTTCCTGACGGATTTAATAAAACTTACGCCGAAATGAGGATTGAAGAAAAAAATAAAATTTCTCACCGAAAAATTGCTTTGGAAAAATTGAAGAAATACTTAGAAGAAAAATAAGAGACGCGGATGGGAGTTGAACCCATCTATACGGTTTTGCAGACCGCTGTCTAACCGCTTGACTACCGCGTCGGATTAGATTCTAAGGAATTCTTAATTTGTAATTTTAACCCAATTTTGGCTTTTCCACCAGACTTTAGATATTTTTCTCTATTTTGAGCGTCTTTTTTATCTAAAAATGCTTCGTAATAAATTAATTTTAGCGGTCGCCTATTTTTTGTTGATTTAATTAAACCTAGTTGATGTTGTAAAAATCTTCTTTTAAGATCAGAACTATAACCTGTGTAGATCTTTTTATCTTTAAGGCTTTTTAAAACATAAACATAATACACATTAGAATAATATCAAAGTAAAATACGGTTTTGCACCCCGCCGCTGCGGGGTAACCGCTTGCCCCGCAGGAACGGGGTAAAACTACCGCGTCAGGTTAGAAAGTAGACTTATTATACCAGTAATATGACAATTTTGGTGATTGACATAATTGTACAATGTTGTACAATTAATTTATGAATACTCTGATTTATATCGATTCCAGTAAAGCGAGAAGCAATTTTGCTGATATATTAACTGACGTTTTTAATAACAAGAAAACGTTTATTATAAATAGATCGGGAATTCCGGTAGCAAAAATTGTTAGTTTAGAAAAAGATAATGATGAATTTATGAATTTTGCCGGAATGTTATCTGAAAAAAAAGCAGACAAAATATTAAAAAAGATTAAAACTGGAAGGAATGATGGGTCTAGATTAAAAAGTAAATTGCTTTAAAAAATGTATTTGATTGATTCTAATGTCTTAATTGATTTTTTAAAAAATAAGGAATATGCCGTTGAAATTTTAAAAGGATTGAAACATTATGAAAGAGGAACTAGTACAATTTGTGTTGGAGAAATTTTGGAAGGATTAACGCTGAAGAAAGAAAAAGATAAATTTGCAAGGCTAGTGAGTTTAATGACTATATACAATGTTGATCTAAAAGTAGTAGTAAAATTTGCAGAAATAAGAAAAAAATTAAGAAAGGATGGTAAGTTAATTGATAATTTTGATTTATTGATTGCCGCGACTTGTTTGGCTAATGATTTAACCTTAATTACCAATAATTTGAAACATTTTGAAAGGGTTGAAGGGTTAAAGATCTTAAAAAGATAATTTAAGCAGCGTAGAGACGTTCTGCAGAACGTCTCTACGAATTAGTTTTATTCTCTGGCTTTTAGGAGTAAACCTCCCCACTCAATTAGAGTAAATCCGTTGCGTTTAGGAGCAGATAATGTTTGAGGAATTAATTTAACAGGTTGGTCTAAACCTTCAAATTCCAAAAAGATTCTGATACTAGTATCTGGCTTAGGAGAAACGTTGAGAGGGGCCAGAGTATCCATGTCTTTGGTATTTAACCAAGTTAATCTGATATAGGGAGTTTTTGGAAGCTTGGGTTGCCAGAATTCCATAAAATCAGCAGATTCTTTTTGATTAAGACCAAGCTGTGAAAGTTGTTTATAGACGGTAGGAATTAAATCTTTTTGAGAAACTAGGGTTCCTTGATTACGATAATCAGGATAAATACCGTTACCTAAACCTTCCCAAAAAAGATAAGGATAGGATTGATTTTGATAAATTAATTCCCCATTGGGTTTGGCAGTAACCAACCAGCCAGTTTCCGGATAAGTAGGTTCACTTTGGGTAATTTGGGCGCCAACCTGAACTTTGACTTGAGTATCCTTGGGAGGATAAAGATAGATGACTGGTTTAGCGCATTCAGCCATTGATCCATAATCATTGTTAATAAATATTAACCAATCTCCGAGAAAGTCTTGATAAATAAAATGATTTTTAGCCTTAATAAAATCTTCATAAGAAATAACGTTTGAATAATCTGAATCACGTCCCACTTTATAGTTACTATAGAGTTCTTTTAAGATTTGACTATTACTATCTTTTATTTGATAAATGCTTTGATTATTAATTTCGGCTATTTTAATTTTTGAACTTAAAGCAGAGTCGTTATTTTTAATGATATCTGGACCAAGAGACGAACCACCACAGCTGGTGCTGGTTTTTTGACCAAAATTGGAAGCATTTTGATCACCGTCTAACCATTTGAAGTTAATAGTAGAATTATCGGTTAAAAGATTTGTATCTAACGAATAAGGATAAATTAAAGAATCTTTAGTTTTAAGATAAAACTGACGACGACTCCAAAGTGGATAATTTTGATAGTCCGTATAAACGACGTAAAAATCACCGTAGTCGGTTTCTTTAATTAATTTTGGATTTACTAAAGTATCAAAAGTTTTGTTGCTACTATATCCAGAGGTAAAAGTATTATTGTCTATAATTATGGTTTTTGGTGATTCTAAAATATTTTGAATAGCAACGTTTATTTTGACCTTGTCTGAAATATAGTAATTAATATTATTGGTGGTGTCATTTGATAAAACAGAAATATCTCCTTTTGGAGATTTTATTACTCTAATAAGAGAATAATAATCACCAGGGCCTTCGTTAAGTAAATAGAGATAGATTAGTTGGGTGCCATCATTAAAATTACCAACCAGATAATAATTGGCTTTGTCTAAGTAGTAGTAAAAACTGTCTGTTGGTTCAGTAGGAGTTTCTGGTTTGAGAACAGAAATTGATTCAATTTTTTGTTGTTTTGGTAGCCAATTAATTTTTGATAAGTCATATTTAGTATAGTCATAGATCACATCAGAGGTTTGATTATTATTAACTGTTGGATCAGTTGTTGGAATAACTTCCCAAGCGCCGGTAATTCTGGGTTGAGTATTATCAACGATGGTATTAGTAATAGTTGGAGTTTTTATTTGTTTAATAACAGATAATTTTATTAAGACAGTAATGGTTAGTGATAAAGATAAAGTAAGACAAATTGAAATAACCCAAAAAAGTTGAGGTTCGGTTTTTTTAAATTTTTTAACAGATGAAGTTGCTTGACTTAAAATAGGCTTAAGAGATTTTAGTTTCATAAAAAAGTTTAGCACTAATTTTGACAAGTGAGGTGCCAATTCTTACTATCTAACCAGCAGTTTTGAGGAAGATTGGCTTGATTGAAAAAATTATTAAGTGAAGATATTTTAGTTTGGCCACGAAGCAGATAAGTGGAACCATTTTTGGTTTCGGTGGGAAAGAATTGATATTTGATTTGCGAGTCGTTGACAGTTTTGGTGACAACTATATTGTCGGGTAAATCGAAAGGTAATTGAACAAATGAATTTGAAGAATAATTTAAGTCAAGATAATCGGTACCGTAAAAAAATCTGGCGCCAAGAGAGGAAAGACTTTTTTCTTTGTTAATTTTTTTAGAAATTAGTGAAGTTTCTGTTTTTAGGCGATTACTTTTTAGTAGGCTTTTTTGATAAGAACCGATGACGTAACTGGTAGTTTCAATATCGGAATTATCGGATAACTTACCGGAATTAGAATTAAAAAATAAATCCCAATTTTTGGCGTTCTTATTTTGAGCAAATTTAGCTAAAACATAAAGAGATTGAGGACTATCAACTTCTAGTTTGGGAATCTCAGTAAGGTTTTGATTATTAAGTTCTTTGATGTTTTTAAGATCATGAATTTCGGCTAAACCTGATGGAAGATAATGAGAAAAATCGACAGAAGTGACCAATAAACAATCAAATTTACAATTTTGAGAAAGAGTAGAAACTAATGTGTCTAGTTTAGAAACCGAATAATTTTGGCCAATTAATATAGGAAAAACCGTAGCTTCTGGCCAAACGGTTTTAATATCAGGAAGTAAATTAAAAATAGCGTGATCATTTTTGACCAAATTATTTTCAAGATTAAGAAAAGGACTGAGATTTGACTCTAAATCTGGATTAAAGTTGATAATTCCATTAGACAAATTCCATTGGCGATTGGAATAAATTAAATTATTTTGATTGGGAGAAAAATGATTGGGGCCAATAATAATGACGGTTTTGGTAAAAGGTCGTTTAAGAGCGATGGTTTTAAAATATTCAAGGCGTTTTTGAGCGACAAAATTGTGATGAGGGACGACAATAGTGATTGGCTGAAAATAAATTTTAAGACCAAAGAAAAGAAAAGGAAGTAAAAACAGAAATAAAAAAAATCTGACTAATTTCATTAAGTTAGTCTACCAACAAAAACCCTCCGGTTAAGGAGGGTTAAAGTTTAATTTATCGGCCAGAGGCTGATAGGCCTGTGGCCTACATCATGCCGTCCATGCCACCCATACCGGCCGGAGAAGCTGGAGCGGATTTTTCCGGAATCTCAGCAATGAGAACGTCGGTAGTCAAAATCATTTGACCGACAGAAACAGCGTTGGTTAAGGCAGATTTGGTAACTTTGGCCGGGTCAAGAATACCGGATTCGATCATAGATTCCATTTTTCCAGTAGCAGCATTGTAACCATAATCTGATTTGCCATCTTTACTAACTTTATCTTTAATCAAATTAAAGATGTAACCAGCGTCTTCGCCAGAATTTTGAGCCAGACGGCGGACTGGTTGTTCGAGGGCATATTTCAAAATATCAATACCAACTTGTTCTTCAGTAGAGTCAGTTTTAATCGAATCAAGTTTTAAAGAAGCTTTAAGAAGAGCAACTCCACCACCAGGAAGAATTCCCTCTTCAACAGCGGCTTTGGTAGCTTCAATGGCATCTTTGACTCGTTCGAGTCTTTCTTTCATTTCGACTTCGGTAGCTCCACCAACTTGAATGACGATAGCTCCACCAACTAATTTGGCAATTCTTTCTTGGAATTTTTCCTTGTCGTAGTCAGAGTCAGTTTTGGAGAGTTGAGCCCGGAGTTGAGAAACACGAGCTTTAACATCAGCATCGGAACCGGAACCGCCAAGGATTCGGGTTTTATCTTTGTCGGAAGTAATAGTGTCGGCGTGACCACAATACTCTTGAGGTTCAGCAGTATCAAATTTAATACCTAAATCATCAGAAATAACCCGACCACCGGTAAGAGCGGCAATATCTTCCAACATAGCTTTACGGCGATCACCAAAACCAGGAGCTTTGACAGCTAAGACATTAAAGACACCTTTGATTTTGTTGACAACAAGAGTAGCTAAAGCTTCACCATCGACATCATCGGCAATAATGACAAAATTTTTGGTTAATTTAACCAGTTTTTCCAAGAAAGGTAAAATCTCCTGGAGTGAACTGATTTTTTTGTCAGTGATAACGATGTAAGGATTATCAACCACAGCTTCCATACTTTCGGTATTGGTAGCAAAATAAGCCGACAAGAAGCCTTGGTCGAATTCCATGCCGGAAGTTTCTTTGGTTTCTAAAAATAAGCCTTTACCTTCTTCGGCAGTAATTAAACCATCTCGACCAATTTTAACCATAGATTGGGCAATAATTTTACCAATTTCAATATCTCCTGCTGAAATAGTAGCCACTTGTTCAATAGAATCTTGATCATTTGCTTTGATTTCTTTTTTCATGGAATCAAGCTCTTGAAGAATAACTTTCAGACCTTTTTCAAGTCCACGGCGGATAATCATAGGATTGGCACCGGCAGCGACATTTTGAAGACCTTTGTTAACGATAGCCTGAGCCAAAACAGTGGCAGTAGTAGTACCATCACCGGCAGCGTCATTAGTTTTACTGGCGGCTTCTTTGATTAATTGAGCCCCCATATTTTCGTATGGGTTTTCCAGTTCAATTTCTTTGGCGACAGAAACACCGTCGTGAAGAACGGTAGGGCCACCCCATTTTTTGTCGATAGCGACATTGCGACCTTTGGGGCCGAGGGTAGTGATGACAGCATCGGATAAAATGTTAATACCGTTGAGCAGAGATTGTCGGGCTTCAGACCCGAATTTGAGTTGTTTTGCCATAGTTTAGTTTAATTTTTAATTTGTAATAAACCCTTTGTCCCTTCGGGACATTTCCCTTAAAAAGGGCAACTTTTATTTGATAATAGCCATAATATCATCGAATTTTAAAAGCAATAAATCGACGTCATCTTTTTTAATTTCTTTACCACCCCATTCACGATAAACGACAACATCGTCAATTTGACAAGGAGATTTAATTTCCCGACCATGATCGAAAATAGAATCGCCCATAGCCAAGACTTTACCCTCTTGAGGTTTATCTTGATGATTATCGGGTAATAAAATGCCAGAAGCGGTAGTAGATTCTTTCTTTTGAGGTTCAACTAGAATAAATCCAGGAACCGGGTGAATTTTGGTTTGTGTCATGATTAGTTTATTAGCTAATAGTAATTAGCTTTTAGTAAATAAATAATTTAATTAATAAATGAGCAGTCAAATTCTTGGACTGCTAATATTATAGCCGCCAAGATAAAAATGACAAGACCTTAAAAACAAAACCCTCCCCAACCCCTCCCTTGACAGGGTGGGGCTTTAATTTACTGTTAAAATACTTTAGATATGGGGTTTAAGAAAGTTAAGGTTTTTGGAAAATATAAGTACTTTTATCGCCATGATGATAAATATATTGGACACCGCATCGCCTTGGAAAAATACGAGCCGTATGAAACGCAGTTAATTTTAAGACAAGCAAAGGCTGGAGATGTAGTGGTGGATGTGGGAGCAAATATCGGATATTATACGGTACTTTTGGCAGATAAAGTGGGTAAAAATGGTAAGGTTTATGCTTTTGAACCGGATAAAATTAATTTTGAAATTTTGATTAAAAACATTAGCGAAAATAATTTAGAAAATGTAGTGGCGGTGAATGCGGCGGTGGGAAGTAAAAGTGAAACAAAAATTTTGTATAGATCGGAGGAAAATCTGGGGGATCATAAACTATATAATGACCAATTTCTAATATCTAATGTCAAAAAAATACAAAACCCTCCTGTCTCGTCAAGCTCGACATCCTCCCTTAAAAAAGGAGGAAGTCTTAAAACCAAAGAAGAAGTAGAAATAATAAAACTAGATGATTATTTAAAAAATATA
>ENA-UOWO01004404-UOWO01004404.1-activated-sludge-metagenome-genome-assembly--contig:-NODE-4404-length-15572-cov-10.960559_pt1 | contig 15572 bp, 8 predicted proteins | sample MGYA00238148_ERZ761564 | MGnify/ENA primary metagenome ERZ761564 (study PRJEB28885, sample SAMN05720194) | activated sludge metagenome | isolation source: Anaerobic digester | place: USA...
CTTAAGAGCCAGTAACACCTATACCGGAAGTACCATTGTAAGAGGCGGAACCTTGCGTCTGGATCAGGCCAACCGTATCGCCGATGTTTCCCCGATGGTTTTCGCCGGCGGAACGTTCAGCACCGGCGCCGCAACCGGTTTTTCGGATACCGTAGGCACCATGATGCTCAATGCAAGTACGGCTTCGACACTCGCCTTGGGGTCAGGAAACCACACCTTGACTTTCGCCAATAGCAGCGCACTCAACTGGGGAGCAGGCGGCACGCTTACCATCACTGGCTGGGCAGGAACCGCAGGGCAATCAAACACCTCAGGCGGAAAAATCATCGTCGGTACAGGCGGGCTCACACTTGCCCAACGCAGCCAAATCAGCTTCGCAGGTTACAGCGGAACCCCAATTATCGTAGGTGGTGAGTTGGTTCCTCCCGGACCGGGATTGGCTGTGACAGCAGGCGCACTAGATCACGGATTGATGTGTGTGGGTGCTCCAGCCTCATTGATTACCTATACAATTACCAATACAGGAGCCACCGCAACAGGAGTGACTGTGGTTTCAAACAATCCTGAATTTGCAGTATTGAATGCGCCCACAACCGTCAATGCTGGAAGCACAGCAACCTATGACGTATTGTTTACGCCAAGTGCCGCTGGAACCAGGAGTGCGACAATTACCATCAGTACAACTACCGCCAACAGCAATACGCCAGTGACCAGCAACCTTACCGGAACCGGTGTGGCTTTGCCAACCGCTACGGTATCAGGAACAACAACGGTTTGTCGCAATGCAGCCGCACCATCGATTACCTTTACCGGAGCCAATGGTTTGGCTCCGTATACCTTTACTTACAGCATCAACGGCGGTGGCGCCCAAACGGTTACCACTACGGTAGGAAATAGCGTTACGGTATCGGTACCCACAGCAACAGCAGGCATTTATACTTATGATTTGTCAAGTGTTTTGAGCGCGAATGCATGTAACAACTTACAATCGGGTAGTGCATCGGTTACCGTCGATGCGGGAACCACTTACTATGCCGATACCGACAACGACGGATTTGGAGATCCAGCTAACCCAGTTGTATCATGTACTGGGCAACCAGCTTTGACCGCAACCAATAACACCGATTGCGCACCAGAAGACGCAACCAAATGGAGAACCGGAAGTTTTTATGTTGATGCCGATAACGATGGCTATTACAACGGAAACCCAGAAGCCATTACCCTTTGTTATGGCGCAGCGAATCCTTCAGGCTACACTTCTTCTATCATCGGCACGGACTGTGACGATGCCAACGCAGAGATCAACCCCAACCATGTTGAGGTTGCCGGCAACGGAATCGATGACAACTGTGATGGTGCTATCGACGAGGTTGGTCCAGCTATCAGCCTGATTCCGACCCAGTGCGGGGCTACCCTTAGCAACATCGCCGCTACCATCTACAGCCAACAGGCTGCAGGTGCGCAAGGCTACCGTTTCGAGGTGAGCAACGGCCCTAACGTACGTACATACGATTCGGCCACCAACTCATTCAGCCTTTTGAACCTTCCTGGAGGAGTTACCTACGGAACCACCTACACGATCCGTGTAGCGGTTAAAACCAACGGTTTCTGGAGGTCTTACTCAAGCCCATGTACGATCACTACACCTGCAATGCCAGCAACCACCAACGTGATTGCTTCACAGTGTGGTATCACTTTGGCCAACATCACCAACTTGATCTATTGCAACCAGGTGACTGCCGCCAACCAATACCGTTTTGAGGTTACCGATACTGCGACATCTAACGTTCGTACTTTCGATTCATCCTTGAACAGGTTCTCATTGACTAGCCTTGTAGGAGGTGCGTCTTACGATGCTACTTACTCAATCCGCGTGGCCTTGAGATTCGGTGCTACCTGGGAAGATTACGGAGCAGCTTGCAACGTGAGTACTCCTGCAACTCCTGGTGTGACCAATCTGGTGGCTTCACAGTGTGGTATCACTATCAGCAGCAGATGGACTACGCTTTACGCCAATCAGGTTCCTGATGCGCAAGGTTACCGTTTTGAGGTTTCTGACGGCGTGAGCACAAGGTTTGTTGACCGCGCGGTGAGCAACTTCGCCCTAGGCCAAGTGTCTGGAGGTGTAAGTGCGAACACTGTTTACACAATCCGTGTGGCGGTATTGTACAACAGCGTTTATGGCAATTTCGGACCTGCCTGTACGGTGACTGCCTCTGCAGGATTCTCAAGAACAGCAGCCGCTCCGTTGGCTGTATTCGATGTAAAAACTTACCCGAACCCATTTGCTGAGAACTTTAAATTGGATATCAACACTTCAGGTGAAGAGAGCGTATCGGTTAAGGTTTACGACATGATCGGAAAACTCGTTGAGTCTAAAGAGATCAGTGTATCTGAATTGGGTACACAAGAACTTGGGCACCTTTTCCCATCAGGCGTTTACAATGTTATTGTATCACAAGGTGAGAATATGAAAACCTTGCGTGTCGTTAAAAGGTGATAACAAATAATAGTTAACAATTATCAAATAGTAATTAATAATTGAGCATAAAAGCCCTTCCGGAAACGGAGGGGCTTTTTTAATATAAACATAATCGTACTGAACGCCAACGTTTTGAATGTTAAAATCGGTTAAGTGCACGTTAAAATGGATTAACGGAAAGCCTGTTGTTTTTTATCGAGTATTCGTTCAATTTGTCGGCTATATTTTTTGAAAGCGCAATTCTGTATTTGCTTTGTGTTGTATTCTAGGGAGGAGAATTTCTCGAATTGCGATAATTCCGCCTTCTTAAAATAGCCCTAATAACAATTAAAATACAAAGTCCTATGAAAAAAATTACAAATGAATTAAGTGAAAAGCACTTCATGAAGTTTCTGGCTTTCAGCCTGCTTCTGGTGCTTTGCCTTTGTGGTTTGAGTGCGAGCGCCCAAACCACAGCGACATTTAACGCTTCTGGAAGTTTCGTTACTCCCGCAGGTGTTACTACAGCTACTGTAGAAGCTTGGGGTGCCGGAGGCGCCGGAGGTGGAAGTACTTCTAACAGCGACGGCGGCGGCGGCGGCGGCGGCGGTGCTTACAGCAAATCAACTGGAGTTTCGGTGTCGGGAACTATCCCCGTTACTGTGGGTACCGGAGGTGTTGGAGACAATGGCGCCGGAAATAACGGTGGCGACTCTTCGTTCAATACCAGTACAGTAGTAGCCAAAGGTGGTGTCGGGGGTTCTGTAACCTCAGGTTCTGGAGGTCCGGGAGGAGCGGGAGGAACAGCTTCGGCAAGCACAGGCGCGACCAAATTCAACGGTGGAACCGGAGGAAGAGGTAGAGACAGTATTACCGGACAAGGTGGGCCAGGAGGTTCATCAGCCGGAACTGCTGCTGCAGGAACCTCGGGACCTGCAAGCTGGACTACCGTGACAGCTTCGGCTGCACCTACCGGTGGAGGAAAAGGCGGAAACGGAGGAACTTCTGGCAACGGGGGCGCCGACGGAACTGTACCAGGAGGCGGTGGCGGTGGAGCCGGAGACGGAACCAATGAAATCGGCGGCGACGGTGCTGCAGGACGCGTCATCGTAAGCTACACTTGCCCTACTTATGCCTTGACGGCGGCTACCACAGCTACAGGTCCTTTTTGCGCGGCTTCGGCCTCGGTAGTGACTTTGACTTCATCGTCAATGCCTAACGGAGCTTACACCGTGACCTACAACCTCACAGGCGGAACTACCGCCACTGCACGTACCGCTTCAATGACTTTCGCGTCAGGAACCGGAACTTTTACAACATCGACATTGAGTTCTAGTACTACGCCAACTACCATTACCATTACCGGTCTATCTTCTGGAACTGCGGGTAACGGAGCTTGCGTGAGCACGATCAGCACATTTAATACGGTGAGCGTTATCGCCTATGCTTTTACCGCCAATGCGGGTAGCCCTTTCACTAAAGGCTGTACGACAAACGTTTCTGGTCTTGCCATTGGTGAGGCTAGCGCGGCAGGTTTTACTTATTCATGGAGCCCAACCGAAGGATTGAGCTCGGCAACGGTAAGCAACCCTACTGCCAACCCTACTACAACCACTACTTACACAGTGACCAAAACTTATACGGCATCAGGCTGTACTGCTCAGGCGTCAGTAACAGTAACAGTGGATACTACGCCACCAACGGCTGTAGCAGGCGCAGATTTTACCAAAACTTGCAGCATCAATCCAACCGGTAAAGTAATCGGTGAGGCTAGCGTAGCAGGATTTACCTACTCATGGTCGCCAAGTGCGGGACTAAGTTCTGCTTCGGTTGCCAATCCAACGGCCAACCCAACAACAACAACCACGTATACTGTGACCAAAACGACAACTGCTTCGGGTTGTTCGGCCACAGCACAAATTACGGTTACTGTAGATATTGCAGCGCCTACTGCTGATGCAGGGGCCGATTTCACCAAAACCTGTATCGCCAATACTTCTGGCCTGCAAATCGGTGAAGCAACCGCTGCGGGATTCACTTATTCGTGGTCACCAGCAACGGGATTGAGCGCTACTAACATCAGTAACCCAATCGCGAACCCAACCAGTACACAAACCTATACGTTGACTAAAACAGACACGGCGAACGGTTGTAGCGACACCGATACGGTAACTGTCACGGTAAACAACACTTTGTCTGTCAATGCCGGTACCGATTTCACGAAAACCTGTACCACAAACCCTAATGGTAGGGCGATTGGGGAAGCCAACGTTTCTGGAAACACTTACGTGTGGTCTCCTACAGACGGTTTGAGCAATGCCAATATTAGCAACCCTACGGCAAATCCGGCGATAACCACTACGTATACCGTAACCAAAACCAATACGGCCAGCGGTTGCGTGGCGACCGATCAAGTTGTGGTCACCGTCAACCTTGAAACTCCTGTGGCAGATGCGGGATCCGATTTCACCAAAACCTGTACACTGAATCCAACCGGTTTGGGAATCGGTGAGGCGGCGCTACCGGGGCACACGTATTCGTGGACACCAACAGCCGGTTTGAGTTCATCTACATCGGCGAGCCCTACGGCGAATCCTACCAGTACGACAACCTATACGATGACCAAAACCAATTCGACTACCGGTTGTACCGATACCGATACCGTAACGGTAACGGTTAACACGACTGCTCCAACAGTTGCTGCACTAACCGGAACGCAAGCCATTTGTGAGGGCGCAACGACTACTTTTGCCAGTACAACTCCAGATGGTGTTTGGGGGACTTCTAATGCAGCAGTTGCCACCGTCACCGACGGACTTGTAAGTGGTATAGCTGCCGGAACTGCCACAATCAATTACACCGTGACCGATATTGTTAACGGTTGTTCGACGACTGTTTCCAGAACTGTAACAGTGAGCCCATTGCCAACTTCAGTTTCTGCGACCGGATCGGCTACCATTTGCGACGGTAACAGCACGAACCTTACCGGATCGGCTACCATCCCATACTTGCTAAGCAGCGCGCCAATCGATGACAATTTCAACGGGACGCCTACTTTTGCTTCGGCAGGAACAGGAACAACCTTCGCAGGTAAAAACAGCGGTAGTACCGTAGGATTGACGACCATCACCAATAACGTGGATGCCAGTCGTTTCATGATGGCTTCGGCTTCTGGTTTTGGCTCGGCGACTACAACCTCTACTTTGACATCGGCACCGGTAAATACCAACGGCATGACGAGCTTGAGCTTTACCTACAACCATACGTTAACCAGAGGAAACAGCGGTACCAATACCAATGTGGTACAAGTTTCTACCGACAACACCAACTGGACGACCGTTAAGACTTATACCACTAACCAAGGGGCCAACAATAATTTCGTGGCCGATAACATCAACCTGAATGCTTATGTCAATAACGCTGCCTTGCGCATCCGTTTTAGTACAACCATTTCGGTGAATTTTGGTACCGGATGGTGGGGCGTAGACAACGCAAAATTGACCGGAACATCTCCGCTCGCAGCATTATATTCATGGACAGCCGATACAGCTCCCGGAACCAACGGTTTGCCTGTTGGAGCAGCAACACCATCTGCAGGGAATGCCTCAATCAGTGTTAATCCTTCGGCGACGACCAACTATACTTTGGTGGCTACCGACCCGATTACCGGATGCAATGATTTGTCTTCTGCGGTTACGGTTACGGTTAATCCTTTGCCAAGTGTAACTGCACCGGGCAACCAAACCCACTGTAACGGTGATTCGGTTGCGGCCATTGCTTTGACAGGAACACCAGGTGCGACGTATGACATCTCTGGTGGTGCAGCTATTGGTTTGGCCAATGCTACCGACGTGACCGAAATTGCCGCTTATACAGCAACTTCAGGAAGCGCAACGATTACCATCACTCCTAAATTGAATGGATGCTCTGGCGCTGCTGTGACTTATAACGTAACCGTATATGCCACCCCAACGGTAACAGCTCCGGCTACGCAAAACTACTGCAACGGTGTGGCGGTTCCGGCAATTATTTTGTCGGGAACACCATCGGGAGTGGTAACCTATGATATTTCGGGTGGTTCGGCTATTGGTTTGGCTGATGCTACAGGCGTTACTTTCGTACCTGGTTTCACACCGATAACCGGAAGCGCTACCATCAGCATTACGCCAAGTGCCAACGGTTGCGTAGGAACTGCGGTGACTTTCACAATCAATGTTAATCCGGTGCTTACACCTACTTTTGATCCTGTAGCGAGCATTTGTGCAGGCGGATCACTATCGGCTTTGCCAACGACTTCGCTTAACGGCATCAGTGGTTCTTGGTCGCCAGCGCTGGATAATATGAATACCACCACGTATACCTTTACCGCCGATTCGGGGCAATGTGTGACTGCTACAGTAGTGACCTTGACCATCACGGTGAACACCAATACGACTTATTACGCCGACACCGACAATGACGGTTATGGAGACGCTTCTGTGTCACAAACCACTTGTTTGGGCCAGCCAGAAAATTATGTCACTAACAATACCGATTGTGATGATACCAATGGTGCCATCTACAGAACCGGATTGCTTTACACAGACGAGGATAACGACGGATACAACAACGGTCTTCCTGCAGTAGAAATGTGCTACGGTGCATCGGCTCCATCAGGCTTTGTAGCCGAGAATAATGGTACAGATTGCGACGACACCAATGCACAGGTCAACTTATGGCATGTAGAGGTTTTGGGTAACGGAATCGATGACAACTGCGACGGCAATATCGATGAGGTTGGTCCTGTAACCAGGATAGTACCCAACACTTGCGGCAGCACCTTGTCAAACATCGCCAATACTATCTATGCGTCGACTTATCCGCAGGCCACCGGCTACCGCTTTGAGGTGGTCAACGGAGCCAATGTAAGGGAGTACGATACCACGCTAAACCGTATGAGCTTGTTGAGCCTTCCGGGTGGTGCTACTTACAACACCACTTACACCATCCGCGTATCGTTGCAGATCAACGGATTCTGGCAAGCCTATGGTGTAGCCTGTACGGTAACCACTCCGGCCGCGCCTGCCACGACCAATGTAATCGCTTCACAATGCGGAATCACATTGCCTAACATGGCTACAACCATCTATTGCAACCAAGTGACATATGCCAATCACTACCGTTTTGAAGTGTCTGACGGCGTGAATGCACCGATGACTTTTGAAACGCCATTCAATCGATTTGCGATGGGCAATATGCCTGCACCACTTTTCAACACGACTTACACAGTAAGGGTCGCCTTGAGATTCGGAAGCACTTGGCAGGATTACGGCGATGCTTGTAACATCACAACGCCAGAAACGCCTGGAATGACCAACCTGATTGCCTCACAATGTGGCATCACGATCAACAGCTTCTGGGCTACGCTTTACGCCAACCAGGTACCTGGTGCACAAGGCTACCGTTTTGAGGTAACCAACGGTGCTACGGTAAGATATTTCGATACACCTGTGAACCGTTTCGCATTGCGTAACCTTTCGGGGCCTATATTGCCAAATACCGTGTATACAATCAGGGTAGCCATTTTGTTCAACAGCGTGTACCAGGATTTTGGAAGCGCTTGTACGGTGACTACTTCGCCTGGAGCGTCAAGACAAGCACAGACTGCAGTAACGGTGTTTGAAGTAAAAACTTCACCCAACCCATTTGCGAGCAGCTTTAAGATTGATCTCAACACGTCGGCAGAAGACAATGTTGACTATAAAGTTTACGACATGATCGGAAAATTGATCGATACCCAATCGCTTAGCCTAACCGAGTTGGGCGAGACAGAACTGGGTGCGCAATACCCGTCGGGTGTCTACAACATTATCGTTACACAAGGGGAAAACGTCAAAACACTCCGCGTGATCAAACGATAAAACAAAGCAGTAATTAAACTCAGGAAACGGCCCCGGAAAAGGGGTCGTTTTTTTTATGGTGTGGGGTTTAATGCCCAGGCAATGGCCTTTTCCTTGGTTGCCCTGAAGATGGTCTGGTGTTTCTCTTTGGGTTCGTCAGAGTAGTTCCATTTGAGATTGGGACGATCCAAAGCCTTAAGGATAGCCGCTAGCTCTTTGGTATAAGGCGAAATGTCGGCTGCTTTTGAACCTGCAAACCAAAGCGTTTTTGGCGCGGCCGGGAATTGCTCCAAATGCTTTTTTGCACTGCTTACCAGGTAATGGTTGTTCCACCACAAGGAAGGATCAAAAGCAATGTATTGGTCGAACATTTCTGGTGCCAGAAAGAAAGTTTCCATGACGAACAAGCCCGAAGCCGATTCGCCTATAATACTTTTCTCTTTAGTGGTTCGGTAACGTTTGTTGATTTCGGGAAAGAGCTCGTCTTTGATAAAGGCCCTGAAGTTTTCTGATCCTCCCACAACCGGCGCAATCTCTTTGTCTTTTGCAACCGTGGTAAATCCGGTTAAGTCTCTTCTGCGCTGCGTATTTTCTATGCCTACCAGCATGACGGGTTTTATCTTTTTTTGCCGGATCAGTTGCGCCAGGGTGTTGGCAATATGCGGAAAATCTTCATTTACGCCACCGTCGGCCATATACATTACCGGCAAAGAATCGGTGCTGGATAGGTAGGATTCTGGCAGCCATACGTTTATGGTTCTGACTTCTGCCAAGGGCTTTGACGTGATTGTAAGCGTATCATGAATGGGAATGGGGTCTTTGGTTTGAGCGGTATTAGAACAACTGTTAAAGGTGGCCAGTATCAATAGCAAATAGTAATTGAGAAATTTCATTTTTTTTTTACAAGGAGGATGTGAATAGTTAGAAAAACAAAGCGGGACGTCATTTAAAACCGTGCTATCAGCGTTGCACCAAAGCCCTTCCAAAATAAACCAATGACAAGACCAGAAAGACCAGATTTACAATGCGCGCAAAAGGCGGTGCGCCCTCGGGCCAGATTTGTCCCAAAAGGACCACAAGGTTTAAGATGATCAGGAGGGGAAGGACAGCTCTTTTCATAGGATTTGCAATTGGGTTGTTTGTTAGATTACTGTTCGTGCAGACAAGATTCCCGCGAGGTGAAATTAGAAATTTGCAGCAAAAAAACAAAACCCGTTTGGCTTGCTATTTTTTTGAACTGCTTTCCAATACCAGAGCGGCAATGTCCTGCACCAGTTTTGTTGGTGAGTTGCAATCGCAATTGGTGAGGCCTGCCACATAAATATCGGCGCCGGGAATGTAAACGGCCATGGTTTTAAAGCCAAAGACGCTTCCGCCATGTTCGCGGCTAGGTGTGCCTTTCATGTCCCTTAAATGCCAACCGTAACCGTACGAAAAGCTTTCGCCATTGTTGAGTTGGTATTTGGTGAATGCTTTTTTGGCATTTTCGGGTCTGAGCAGCAGGTTATTGTTGAGCCCGTTTTGCCATTGGAGCAAATCATCCAATGTAGCCATCAATGCGCCCGACGCATAAGGTACGCTAAAGTTTATGACGGTCTTGTTTACGTAGCCGTTTTCCTTTTTTTGGTAGCCGTACGCCCTTTTTGGAACGATTTGCCGGTCTGTGGCATACCGAGAGTCGTTCATGCCCAGTTTTTTGAAGATCTGCTGTTCAATGAAGTCCTGGTAGCTTGTGCCGCTGGCCAGTTCAATGATGTACCCTAATAAGACATAGCCCGAATTGTTGTACTCAAATTTTTCCCCAGGCGCAAAATCTACGGGTTCATCCTTGAAAAAGTCAACCATCATTTTTGGCGTCATCTCCTTTTGCGCGATATCCTTTATGGCTTTCATCTTGGTAAAATCCTTGATTCCCGAAGTGTGCGTCAGCAGATGATGCAGGCTGATGTGCTGTCCGTTGGGATAATCGGGCAGGTATTTGGCAATCACATCGGTGGTGCTTAATTTGCCCTGTTCCTCGAGCATGAGTATGGCGATGGCGGTGAACTGTTTGGTCATCGATCCCAACTGGAACACAAAATCGGTCCCGAGGTCTACGCCCAATTCTATATTGGCTTTACCGAAAGCTTTCTGGTAGATTGGTTTGCCGTTTTTGGCTACCATAAATGCGCCACCGGGTGCGTTTTTATCTTTGATTTCGGCCAGGATGAGTGCCTCGATTTGTTTGTTGACTCCTTGTGCGGTGGTCGCGATGGGGCAAACGGTCGAGGTTGCTATAAACAACAGTAAATAAAAAACGGGTTTGCGGGCTTTCATGTTATTTTGGTTTTAAGAGATTGGTTTGGTGTTTTTGTTTTGATCCATCGGCAGGTAGAATTTTCTTAGCGCTTTTGGGCCAAAAGCATGCAGCCCGTGTGGCCTCGATTATCTTTTTTTTCGGGAAACAAACGGTGTAAAATCCTCGGCTTTGCTAAAATACTCCAGTGCTATGACCAATAGGATTGCGCTGAGGTTATACACTTTCTGCAGTATGGCAGCCCAAATCAAATTGCCAAATCCAAAAAAGAAAAAGAAACAGTAAAAAGTCATCAAGCAAATAATACAGCCGATTTTGAGCAGATGGCGCTTCGTTTTCAGGACAAATACAGTGATGATAAACAAGCCAATCAACGTCAAAAGAATCGATAGCGTCCCCAAGTCATGCAAGGGCGTCGCAATCAAAAAAATGAATAGGACGTTGGCGGTGCCAATAAATTTTAAGATTTTAGACACCGGTCTTGAGGGTATTTTCTTTGCCATCCGGATGAAAAAAATGCCATATCCAAAAGATTGGAACGCCATGCCCGCAACCGCCCAAACCCGTCCGCGATTGGCCAAGCCGTTTATCGCTTGTGGCGCAAACAAATTGCTGATGAAATTTTTAGACCAGTCAAACCCCGCGGCATGTTTGTCTAGTAACGACCCACCGGGATAAAGTTGGCTCGCCAGCACAATCAAGGCTACAGAAATGGCCATACACGCCAAAACCGCATGTTGCTTAAATAATGATTTTTTCATGTATAGACTGCTTTGGTGTTTTTTTTTTTGAATCGGTTTCATGCTTTGTCAAGACAAAAATGATTCGCCAAAACCTTAAGAATGAGGCAAATCCTGTAATGGCGGCACGCGTCATGCCTGCCACTACATTTATTTGAGTTGCAGTTTCTCAAGGCGATCGCCTATCGTGATTTGCTTCATTTCTTGCTCGAGGTTTTTAAATTCACTTTTTGGCACCGATTGGATTGGCAGTCCTTTTCTCAGGAGATGTATCTCGTCACAAGTGTCGCTAAGGGTCGAAAAGATATGTGATGAGATCAATACGATCTTGTCGAGCTCCTTTAGTTTCAAAATGATTTCGGTTAAAATGATATTGCTTTGGATGTCAAGACCATTGAAAGGTTCATCGAGTATGAAATAGCTGTTTTCCTGGAGCAGTATAGCCGTTATCGCCAATTTCTTTTTCATTCCGGTAGAGTACGTGGCAGCGTATTGGTGCAGCGGTAAGTCGAAAATGTTTTTGCTGTCAATTTCCAGATCGGTTTTGCCGCGCGCATTACAAAGCAGCCTGATGTACTCTTTTCCGGTAATCTTGGAGAAAAAGAAAGGATCGGTCATAAGAAAACCCAAATGATTTTTAAGCGGTGTAAGGTGCGCGGTTATGGTTCCCGAATAACTTTCTAAGCCGACAATACATCTAAAAAACGTGGTTTTTCCTGCTCCGTTTTCACCCACAATCCCATAGGCTTTTCTTGCAGAAAACTGCAAGGAAAGGTTGTTCAACACTTGGTTTTCGCCGTAGGATTTGCTTAACCCGTTAATTTTGATCATTGAGTATTATTTTAAGTTTTCTGATTGATTTGTTGTAAAAAAACGGGATGATCGCCAACAACAATGGCGGAAAGCACAGCGCCAATGCAATCAAGAATCCCTCCGATAGACCCATTTCTTTGGGATAGGCTGCATATTTGGCAAGAATGAAAGTCCAGATAAACAGCAATCCGAGGAAGAAAAAAGCCAAAATCACTTCAAAATCCTCCCAAAAAACAACCAAAAGACCCATTAGTATCGGGGCGGTCAAGAAAGTTACGTTCGTTAGGGCATGGCGTAACTTGTTTCTTAGAAAAATTTTGGGCGTTTCGGCATGAACCCAGACATAATACGCTTGTTCGGGCTTAGAAAAGTAGCTTAAGACAGTGAAGAAAACCAATGAGAGCGCAAAAATGCCCAAATTCATATTCTTTACAACGATGGCAACAACTGTCAAAGCGTACGCCAACAGCAAAATGAAATACGTCTTTCTGAAACCTGTTGAAAACTCAAACGGTCGCTTAGAAAATGGGGTAGGGATTGTCAGGTTAACGTTCAAATGAAACGAGTACAACGCCAAAATAATAGCAACTAAAAACAAAAATCCGCTTTCTGAAATGAAATTATGGTACACCAGTATTGAGATAAAAGGAATACTCACGATCAAATTTTCAACAATCCGCAGTTGCTTTTTTACTTTATCCCCAAAGGTCAATCGCAAGAACTCGGTTCTGTTGGTTGCCGAAAGCTTTAATTGAAAAATAAGACAACTTAAGATAACCAGGTATTTGGCATAGGCAGTCTTTTGAAATCCATAAGCAGACAACAGTAGCAATACTGTCAGGCCTAAAATATAACCAAAAATAGGCTCCAATCCTTCTTCTTTCATTTGTCGGTTGGTCATGGCCCATTGTAACTTGAAATAGTCTTTCATCGTTAGGAACGGTTTTGCGATTATCGTTAAATGCCCGCTGCATTGCGTGCAATAGCACTGTATCAGTCTATGCCCATTTTGTTTGCGGCGCCATCAATGTACAAACAATGGCCTAAAAATATTTTGTTGCCCAGCATTCCCGTCATTCCCGAGAATTTCATCATGGCATATTGCATCTGTGAAAATCCCGCTACATAGGTAACCTGGGCCAATTGTAGCGGTTTGTCGCCCAACAGTATGTTTTGGTTACAGTTTGCGGTGTAAGTGGTCAGGATTTTGTCCCAGGATTGTTCTGATTTTTCGACGGTAACCTCTGAATCGGGGCGTTTCAGTTTTTCCCAAATGGCTTTGTCGGTCAGCAGTTCATAAGCGCTGGTGCCCGAATCGAACAGAAATTTTTCGGGATTACCATTGAGCAATCCGGCAATGATGATTTTCCTTTTCTTGAATTGAAAATCAAACAAATGATCTTGAAATTGGGTGGGTGCCTTGGCGAGGTTCAACGCGATATGGTTTTGTGTGAAATCGATGACGGTCTTGCGATTTTCGAGCAGGTCGGCCCCGAGGGTACCGATGATCTTTAAGGTATCGTTTTTAGCCTCGGCACCGCCAATCTTTAAAACCTTAAACTTGTCGGATGCTATTTTGGTCTTGCCGATGTAAAAAGTAGCTTGGGCCCGCTGGTCATTGGTGCCGATTTGTTTCAGGCCATCGATTGCGCCCGAGTAAAGCACGGTCGATGCCGAACCCGTATCAAACTGCAAATAATAAGTGACCGTGTCATTGGCAAAATGAACCGGCAACAACAGCGCGGTTTTCTCGGGTCCAACCCAACTAAAGGGAACGTTGCCGCTTTCATAAGACACGGTGAGGTAATTTTTTTCGGGTGTGAATTTGCGGTCAAAATAAACATAGGCACCCAGCATACCCAAAACCAGGACTGCCAGGATAACCAAGACGATTTTCTTTACAATTTTCATGGGATTTTTTGCTGCAAAATTCGGATGTGTCTATTCATTTCTGGGCAAAAACAATACGCCAATTTTACGTCAATGTCATGACAGGGCTTACAAATAGTTCCATTTGAAGTACTTGTGCAAATCGCCGTTTTGGTTCAGGCTGATGCCATTGAGAATGACAATCCACAATTTCGCCAAAATAAACCCGAGCAGCACGACGAGGAACAGCGGATATTGCAGCGCCAGGAACTTTTGGGCAAACGGGCACGCAATGAGCAAACACGAAAGCAAGCCCCACAATACAATTTGCACGCTCACGATACTTTTGCCCAATGCCTTGTTTTTTTCATCACGGGTTTTGTAAGTCAAGATCAGCGGGAAGATCACACCGCCAAACGGGAATACCAATTCCATCAAGGCAGAAAGGTTAATCAACTTGGCGCGGTCTGTTTTTAAAGGTTCTTGGGCAGCGGTCAATTTTTCGGGTGCGATTTCTAGCGTTTTGGCCAGCGTCTTTAGTGTGAATCCCCTTGGGACATTTCCGGCTTCAATGCGTTGGATGGTACGCAGGGAAAGCCCGGTTTTTTCTGCGAGCTCGGTTTGGGTCAGGTTTTGTGCTTCGCGTAATTGCTGTACAATGTTCTTCATTGGGGTAGAATTGCAGTTTTTTTATGCGATTGGGAAGGTTTTACGTAAAAGCCTACAGCGGTAAAACGAGTCGTGCGGCCAGCGCTAAGATATAGTTTTTTTGGGGGAAATTGAGGATGCGGTACTGGCCGACTTATGCATTGCTGAGATTGGTGTCTGGTTTGTTTTTTATCGGAATCCATATTTCCTCGGCTCTGCAAAGTGTTCCTGTGAAAAGCTGCGCAAAGTCTCCCGACTTTGCGCAGCGGGAGTCAAAATTAGCATAAGCCAGTAAACGATGTGCAACTGGAGAAATCTGTGTCAATTTTTACGCGCACGAAAATTTTGCCACAAAATCTGTGTCAATTTTTAAAATACATAAAATTTTGCCACAACCTTCGAGTTGATGCCAAGCCTATGCCGGTAGCACCTTACGGCATACAAAGCGTTCCTATGAAAAGCTGCGCAAAGTCTCCCGACTTTGTGCAAAAGCGGGAGTGTAAATCGCGTATTGATGGTTTGCGTTTTGGCACCCACACCACACAAAAAAATAACCAAAGCCTAACACAAACATAATTTCTTAAAAATCAGCCCAGTAAACGCATATTCGCTGAAAAATCTTCAAGGAATGTCGATGAAAAGCGGTAAAAATTCGTTAAACCGCAGCGATTTTAAGAATCTTTAACGCGAATCCCTTTGCGAGGCACCGTTTTTTAAATTATTCGCAAATATCCCGATTTGGCTTGCCCAACGCACTAAATTGTTTAATTTTGCTAGTCCACGCTGCCTTAATGCAAACTGGATCAATGACCTACTATTGCTAGCTATTTAAACTATTATTTATGAAAACACTATTACAAAAAAAC
>ENA-UOWO01004407-UOWO01004407.1-activated-sludge-metagenome-genome-assembly--contig:-NODE-4407-length-15571-cov-9.621294_pt1 | contig 15571 bp, 15 predicted proteins | sample MGYA00238148_ERZ761564 | MGnify/ENA primary metagenome ERZ761564 (study PRJEB28885, sample SAMN05720194) | activated sludge metagenome | isolation source: Anaerobic digester | place: USA...
ATTGGTTGAAGTGTCCTGGTTTTTAATTTTATGAGATTTTCGGCGAATGCTTTGTGTGCGTTTATTATATTGTTCTTTACAGATTCCACGACGTGCGGATTCTCGTATGAGCCAGTGTCGAGTTTCCCCAAATACCCTTTAGTGTATTCGTCGAGGGTGGTGACTTCGGCTATGTTTTTGGCGGTGTCTGTGTAATTTTGTACCATGGCCATCCCGGTCGCGTTTTCGATTTCAAGTTTTCGGGATGCCGCGGCTCTGTCTATTCTATCCGTGGCATCTATGGGAAGTTCGTCCTTCCCGAAGTCACTTTCTATTACCGATTTGAACCGATTTATGGTTCTGTCAACATGCGATAGGGATGTCGCGCTGTTTAATTGGTTTACGTAATCTTCAAAATAAGATTCAAAGTCGTCCATTTTGAAATTTTTGAGTGTGGGCCTGTTTTCGGGGACAATCTTCTTTTTGTATATCTTCGCGAATTGTGAAAGAAGCCGATCCTGCTCTGACGGGTGATTTTGCAAAAAGGACCTGATTGTTTCTGCGTGTTCTCTATCGATTTCGTCGAGATAGAGGAAGTCCCTATCCGGGGGGGGCGGTTTGTTGTCGGAATCTTCGCTGCCTGTATCCTCGATATCGGATAATTCTATGTCTTCAGTGTCCATTTAATGTAGTCGAACGTAAAAAATGTGAAACTTTTAGGGCGTACTCCGCTCAGACGAATGGTAAACACGGACGAGTATTTTTTTACTCGCGGGTCCGATACCAAACCTTTTCTTTTTCTTTTTTTTTCTTTCGACTGAACTAGAAAATGGACGGTATTTTTTTATTTTTTGAATGTCGATCCGAGATTTGCCGATAGAGACGAAGATGCAAATTGCCAGGGCGCTGACCGGCGATACGGGGTACATCAACGTGGACATGGAAAAGAGCTTGATGCACGAAGTGTGCCGAAGACTGAGCAGCCTGATGGAAATAAAAGAGCTGAAGAAAGAGCAGATGCTGGAAATATTCGAAGATTGGAGTGCGCTGGTGGTGTTAAAATTTATCGAAAATGCTGTTTCTCGTGCAATAAAATCCATATCTTCTGAATAAAAAAGACTAAAAGTTGATTGTTGCCCTGTGGCGGTGTTGCCCTGTTGCCCTGTTGCCAAACCATTCGTCTGGGCGGGGGTGTCGCCCTAAAAGAACGCCTCCCACTTGCCGCCCCAATCAACCTTGCCGCCTGGTTTTATATTTTTTATTGCATGAGCGAATGGACGGAAATATACACGCAGTTCCAAATAAGAAGACCAATACCGCGCCGGGCGGCATTCCACCAGTGTTTGACGGAGAAAGAGAAGATTACAGGAAGATGTGCATACGTAACGATAAGAGAATTAATGTTATCGCAAAGGAGATCGCAATTATTAAAGAGGGATTCAACAACCTCATCGAAACAATAGAGACGATGAAAGAAGTATTAAAACACCAAAATAACATGAATAAGAAAATGAGGCTGTAAAATAAAAACTCTCAGTTTTTTATTAATGTTGAGTAAATTGACGACTAACGGGCTCCCGCTCTATGTGGCATTTTCCGAATACCAGGGTGTGAGAGAACCGATCCAGGCCAACATGAAGAACACGCTCATGCTCACGCCGCTCAACCAGCCACCCATTGAAAGCGTGGACGCCTCGTTATTGACCGGAACAATTCCAATTGAAAATTTGCCTGTGGACGAATTTGAAATCGTGGCCAACAAAACCCTTGTGGTGGACGCATCATCGACTGACGAAAAGTATCCATCCGCACTCGCAGTGAACAACGCGATACAGACAGAATCGATTCTAACCGAAAAATTGTCAAACAAAACAAATACAATTACGAGCCAGAGCACTATAAACCAATACCCAACAGCAAGTGCCGTCTATTCTCTTGTGTCTGGGATCACCGGGGGTACACCGGAAGGAGTAGAACTGTCATCAAACAAGACGACGACCGTAAGTGCGTTGTCCACGGATGTTGAGTATCCTTCTGCGAAGGCCGTGCACACCGCAGTGGCAACAGCGCAAACAGAAACGCTCGAAGACGTTGAAATGGCTTATGAAAAATTGGAGAACAAGGTTGTGGCGATGGTACCGGGTTTTACGGATGACCAGTACATGAGTGCAAAATTGGTACAGGATACCATAGGTGAGCTGGAAACAGACATAGATGCAAGCGAGAAAAAAAGCATGAAATCGACCGAGATAGTTTCGACTTTGACAGACGACGAATACCCGAGCACAAAGGCGGTATATACTGCATTAAGTCAGAGGGATGTAACATTGCAAGGAAAAGAAGACGTTTTAAATAAAAAGACGGCGTTAACAAGTGGAAGCACTGATGTTGAATATCCCTCCGCAAAAGCAGTATACACGTATTTGACAGAAAAGGAAAATGTGTCGAACAAGGTGAATGTGCTGGACTCGTCTGCCACGAATTATCCGACCTGCAACGCAGTTACAACTTCACTGGCGACAAAAGAATCGGTTTCAAATAAAACGGACACACTCGACACCTCCAGTACTAAATACCCGAGTTGTTTGGCAGTCAGCAACGCGATGACTATTTCGAGTGTACCGTATTATTTGCTGGGGCAGGGAAAGGTGACGAACGTCGAGCCATCCAAATTACTTCGTGTTCGGGCGAGTAGTGTAACGGGAACTTGGAATGGGACGGCGCTTTCTCATACCGGACAGTACAGATACCGGGCGACCTATAACGGTATTTTTTATGCTTCGAGTGATTACGGTGCGACTTGGAGTCAACAGTCGAAAGCCAGACAATACACGTCCGCCGCGTGTTCTGGCGACGGGCGATACGTGATTATGACCGGGACCACATATATAGAGATTTCTTCCGATTACGGTGCCACTCAAACAGATAAAAATAGCGGATATTGGACTTCTTGTTGTTGCTCGACGACCGGACAGTATATGTATGCTTGCACGACCCCGGGAACAATATGGGCCAGCAATGACTACGGGCAGTCATTTTCAATGAAGCACGTCTCGTATGGCAAAAATTACCACACGTTGGCGTGCTCCGGGGACGGAAATAAGATAATGGACGTCAATTTCGACGGGTATATATACGTTTCAACGGACGGAGGAATAACCATGACCCAAAGGGCGATCCAAAAAAAATGGAGCAGCTGTTGCTGTTCTACCGATTTTGCCAAATTGTACGCGGATTGTGAAGACGGAATATACAAATCCGTCGATCAAGGTGTGACATGGAATAAAGTTTTGGACAGAGTTGCAGATTTTAAACATATCGCGTGTTCGGATGATGGGACAAGAATCGTGTGTGGGGAGACGTCGGGTTATTTGAAGTATTCGATGGATAGTGGAACAACGTGGAAAGATTTCACTGCGTGTGGGAAAGGGGCATGGAGAGCGGCGGACGTGAGTGGAGACGGAAATTACGCCGGAACAACTTTCTATGGAGGAGCTGCCTTCGATTTAAAATTTTTGGCGATGGACGGTTCCCAGCCGCCGAATTTGACAATGACGGAAACGAACACAAGTCGGGGAATCAAAGTCGAAGTGGGGGACATAACATACACGCCAAACACTGTTTTGACGAGTGAATGGGAATTGCCATACACGGGTTTGAATATTTGGCAGAAATTGGGAACGCAGGAGGCGGTGGACAACTGGGCGACAAACGCTGTGACGTGGAGCATTCCTTCGGATGGATCGGCGATAAAAGTCGAGCTAGCGGCAGCGCCACTTGAAAACATTGTTGTGAAAGGGTTCTCATTTTACAGAAGATCTGATGTTTCGATAAATTGGGGATTTTTGGCTTCAACGAGAATGGTGTTATCAATAAGATCGTTGGGCGTCGAATTAACGAAATATTGGTGGTTGAATAATTGCTTCAATCAGCAGTTTGTGGAAGGGTCAGCGTATTATTTGAATGACGCGTCCAGTCGAGCCGAAACTACGTTGGGAACGTTGACGGACGCCGGATTGGTTGCATCGTCGAGGTTTTCATTAAACGGGACGATCGATTTAGATGTGAATAGTCTGGAAACTATTCCAAATATAGAAGGGACTGGGTGGTCGAATTTAAGCAACAGGATAATTTACAGACCAAGATTGGCAAAATTGGAATTGGTGTGTAATCCTATCAATTGTTATGAAAAACCGGGGTCTGACGCGACAATTGGATTCGCGGACACTGTGGTGATGAACCCGCAATTTGCAGGGGGCGCAAAGACGTTACAGATGTATTATTCGCATATCATGGTTGACCATGCAGATTCAGTTTACATTGATCTGAGTTATTTGCTGCGCCCTTGCTTATTCACGCAGATGACCATTTACGATTCTTCTAGAACGACCAAGACTTTGTTGGAAGGAAAATTGGACTTCGGAAAAAACATGACAGCATACAATGCAACCTGCAAAACAAAAACTCCCACGAAGTTTTACAATTGTGTCATGAGAAGTGCCGTCGATCCTTATGCGACTATTATGGCTTATGGGACGACTTATGGATTTTACACTATGAAAGCATTCTCGCAACACGCTTCGAGCGAGGCCCCTTCTTTTCAGTAAATGGATATTTTTTGTAAAAATGATAAAACACGTAAAAATAAAATTCTTTTTGTAAAAATAACAAAGCGCAATTCACAAAAACAAATATTCACAAAAACAAATAAAAATAAAATTCGATGCGCAATACGGAAAAAATGAAGTAGTCGTTATTTTGGACCTAGAGACTTCCTCTATTACCTTAGGAACATGGTCCAGTCCGTCCAAATTAATGACTAACCCATATTGCGCGATGACGATTCACAGTAGATAACACACAAGAAATTTGCCAAGGCGAGCGCAGCGAGTCTTTGCACTACTACCAGCGACCAGCGATCCAAAAAGAGCGGAGCGACTCACACTGTCAGAAAAAAACATGAAAAGAAAGTTGGAAGAGGAAATTATCGAATTGAGCGACGACGACGAGGATGAAGTTGTTGAATTGAGTGATGACGACGAGGAAGAAGAGGAAGCAGCTGCACGGCCGGCGCCAAAACTACCAGGAGTGGAAAGGCAGATAGAGAGGAGTTTTACACGAAAAACGTTCTGGGATGACGATGACGACGACCCTGTGCTGGACGACAAGCCGAGCGAGGAGCACAAGAAACGAATGAAGGAATTGGACGCGTTGGAGCAATTCAGAAGAGACGCACAAGAGGAGTATGATAAAAAATTCGGGACTGAAAAATGGGACATCTTCCAGGATTTCCGCGAATCGGGATATTTAAAGAGGGAAAGAGACAAGGCAAAGTTTTGGGCTGAAAAGAAAAAAGAAGAGAAAAGACGTTTTGGAGATTTAAGTTTAAAATAAATATTCGTTTTTGGCAATCAGAAAAATTATTTCGATGAAAAGGGCAAGAGACGAAGATCTTGTGGACTTGACGGGGGAAGAAGATGAAGACTTAATAGATCTAACAGTGCCCCAAGAGGAAATTGATTATAAAACCGCCAAACGAAATTACGAGATGAACATTGCCGAAGACATAGAACCGACGACAGAAACAATGAGGAGAAATTACTACAACTATATAATACCCTATTTCACTGGCATTCCAGAGGCAGAAGATCCTTCGATCCGGAAAGGAAAAATAAGCGAGTGGGTAGAAGGAAAAAATTTGTTCGAACAGATGTGGAAGAGAAGATACGGAAATTTAGGAAGAGGTGCCGAAGACATCCTTTTTGCACGCAATCGGTCAAGACCTGAAAACAAATGGACAAGGGAGGAAGTGTACCTGTACACCAACAAGGACCCCGAGCCGAATAATCCAAATATCAGTCACAAATTGTACAGCCCTGCCAATTATTTCGGCAGTAACAAAGATGCCGTAAAGATTATGATGTCCAGGGGAACGCCTGATTTTAAAATAACCTACGTGGACCAAAAAGAGCCATGGGAAAGAGACCCGAGGTGGGTAATGCAGCTGATACCAGACAAAAACGGGAAATACGTCGAAGGAGTCACTGAAGTGCTCAGGGCGCAAAAGGTTGACGGGCTGCCTCTCAGACACCATTTTAAAACCCGGGAAGGGTTTGAAAGATGGCGCGAGTTGTCCACTCTGTTAAATTACGATGGAGGACCCACGAGGTTGATAAATAGGTTTCTGGAGTCAAGGGGAATAACCAATGAAACGGGCATACCGGATAACACGACGCTGAACAATTTAGTGCAAGATTACGCGAATATCAGGGCGGCTGAATCTAGTTTGGTAGTCGACGGATCGAAGAAGATTAGAGAAGATCTAAATTAAATCAGTTACAAATAAAAAAATTACTTCATTTTTTTTCTATGCTTGACCTTGATACTCTGAGAGACGACGTTTCAGAGACAATAAAATACACAAAGAAGGCGAGGACAGTTACCTATGCAAAGGAGTTAAACGAGGTGTTGCGAAAATATGAATTGATCGACTCCATAGATCTGTTGTTGTTCGTCGTGTTCCGCGAAAAGATCTGCGAATATTACGACTTTTTCTGGGACCCGGCGCCATACAAAGAGGAGGAGGAGGATTTGAAATATCGCCAATTCTCTGAGGAGTTGGGAGATTTCATAAACATAACGGAAATGGAAAATGAGATGGAATACGGAAGAGACGACCGAGAAAGACTCGCCCGTTTCCTCAACACTTATTTTCATTTCAGAGTTTTAAAGATTGTCAAATAAATTTCATTTTTTTAAAAATATGGAAGAGCCATTGCCAACATATTTTGTTGAACAGGGTAGGCCTACAATGAGTGGCATTTATTTAGACGGGGATACATATGGAAAGTGGCACACTTTTTACAGAGTGGGGGCATCAGCAGTGATGCCAGAATCTATAAATGTGAAAATAAGCACAATGGTAACTTTACACGGGAGAAGAATGAAATACCATGTAAACAGCTTTAGGCCAAGGGGAACTTTCAATGCTGTAGCCCCAACATATTACAGGCCAAGAGAAGTGCCACCTGAAGGAAGTGGAATCATTTACGCCTCTGTCGACTCTACGTGCGCGCCTTTGGTGTTAACAAAAGGACCAAACGCTCTAGTGGGAAGCGCTTTCGTAGATTTCCGGTACGGAATTGTAATGCAGTTTCAAGAGGCACAAGCGGGCGATATGATAGGATTCGAGTTGGAATTCACAGAAAGCGAATGGCCGGAAGGAGCGCCAAATTAAGACTGAACACAAAAATGGACCATTTTTTGAATTTTAAATATACTGCCGATTTTTTAATTTTTAACGCGCCAATTTTTTAAAAAATGGAACGAGATATCCAAATTGTCCAGACTCAGTCACAGCAGATAAAATATATCCGTGATTTGCCGTTAGTTGAAATAAATCGAATGAGCATCGAACATCTTGAGCGCGTGATTGTGGCAATGGAGAACATGAAATTGGCCGAATGGGAATTCCCTGTAGAGGTGCTGTGTGTGGAAACCGAAGTTGCCAATACCCTGGCTTTCATGCGACTCCTACACAAGCAGGCAACAAATTTCAAGGAGAGGTTTACCAATTACGTGCTTCAAGGGGATTTGGAGGAGAGGAATCCATTTCAACGGGACGCAATAATACACTATATAAAAACTCACGTGAACGACTTCTCAACGGAGGTGCGAAAGAAGGTGACATTTTTTCTGATAGGACAAGAATTCGAAGAGGAGAGAATCAGAACAGAGAAAAAGGCGAGACGCGCCAAAAAAAATTCGAAATAGAACTTATTTTTTTTTTTTATTTGAAAAAATGGTCCAGATTTAAGCTCAGTTCAAAAAAAAACAACACGGGAGAATGGAGAATGCAAGGGCGATAATCGAATTTAGGAGGAGGCAGTTATTGGAATTAAGCACCGCGACAGAGAATATAAAATGGAAAGAGAGGTCCCCCCTCGGGTGGTGGAGAGAACACAATGAGAGGTTATACGGTTATTTGTGTGCTTTAGACATGTTAATAGAAAACAGTGAATAAAATTTATTTTTTAACTTGCGTTAATTCTTTGGGAGAAGTGGGCGGCAAAGTGTGGAAATATTTGTCGAGGGGGCCATTCTTGTCCGGTTGGCGAGCCGAGACGTATTGCTCTATGTATTTTTTAGTGGCGGGTGAAAAGGGCATTTTTTTTTGTTTTTTGATGCTTTCAGTGAACAATGTAGCGACTAATGTAGAGTTAGTCCCAAACAGAGAAGTGGAAATTGTGCCCGGGAATACTCTGCGACTGCATATGTTAAATCCTTCGGCCGACGCGGTGGTACAAACGGTGGAATACGACAAAGTTGAAGATTCCATATTTCCCGCCACTTATATGCCTCAAAAGTTGGTGGCGCTTTTAATAAGGAGACCGATAAGTAAAACAGTAGAGGAAGTGGCAATAGCAATAAAAGAACCGCACCCCTCTGTGCTGATGGGATGCAACGGGAGTTGTAAATACGTGTTACCGTCAGGAACACTCGGAGGAAAATACGGGAACGCGCCAGACGATTACAAGGCATTGCCAGTGGACGAGGAAATAGTATTATTAGGAAACGTGCAATTATCGGGAGAGGTGCACTTGGGGAATTTCGGAGACCTGCATTTCAGGATGACGAATTCGGGATTTAATGTAATTACACTGCCGTTGGAGGTGCCCATCCCAGTACCGGTACCGAGTGGTTATGGTAAATTAAGAATACCAAAATTGTCTAATATATATAACAAAGTTTAAAACAGCATTTATTCGACTAAATTAATTCTTTTGCGCTTGGAACCTGTCCTTGCGAAAGCATTGCCGAGACCGCCGGTGATCATACCAGTGAGACCCTGGTCCATATTTTCGACTGCTCCTTCTGCGAAACGTTTTGCATATGGGGCGATGGCAGAGAGAGCCTTTCCGAGCCATTCAAACCTGTTGACGGCTGAAGCATAGGCGTCGTCCTGTACAGCCTTTCTGAGGTTGATGAAATTTTGGAGTGCAAGTTGGTCTTGTGCCGGTGATTCTTTCCAAAGAGGTTTTAGTCTTGATGTATCCATGGGGCAAATTTCAATGCCGTGGTAAATATTGATATCGAGAGAAGCAGTCGAAGAGAGGCCAGTGAAGAAGGCAAATCCGCAATTGCTGCCAAATGGTTCGATCATGATGGTGTGGTTTTGAATGGCGATGTACTTTTTGGGGGATGCTGACCATCCTTGTTGGGGATTAATACCGGTGGGATATCTGGCAGTAGATTCGTCACTTGAAATGCAAATGGGGGTCTGGAGATTGATCCATCTACAGAGTTCATCCTCGCGGCCGGGTCTACGAAGAGGGATATAAGCACCCCCGACCGCCAATCCTGAATAATGTCTCGAATAATTAGTAACGCTATCCAATGTGAGGAAATCTTCACCGCCATACACATATCTGTTTACCCATCTACCGCTGACTGGATCTACTGCAGATTCGATTGCTGGTGATTGTTCGATCTGACCGGCCTTGACAAGTCCCTGATCATTCTGTGAGTTTGCATTCATTTGGACAGTGCAGCCTACATATAATCTTCTAGCCTTTTGAGCATCTTCTCTGAGAATGCGCAATTTCTTTTTATACCCAGCAGTTGTAAGCATGACTTTTCTTGGCCACGCGTGAGCAAGATCGTTTGCAGCTGGGAGAGCGTCTTTGATGTCGTTGTATTCTTGGTCGGCGACTAAGGGATCATCACTGATCACAAGGTCGGGAATGAGGGGATTGAGGTAAGTGTAAGAAAGGTGCAAACTGCCGGGATATCTGGCGTCCTCGATGATAACATCGGCGACGGCAATCGGGTCGTCGTTCAATACGATAGTAACGTTGTAGGTTGTTGCACCGTCTGCGGCAGGGGGCAAATTCAACACGTGCGAGTTTTTGTAATTAAAACCGAGTGTCTGTACACCGCATCCATCTGGGATGCCGTCGATATAGGGCTTATAACTGGGGTTCAAAGCTTTCATAACCCACTCCCTGCCCTTTTCGGTGTTTCCGAGGGCGGTATATCCGGGTAGATCTTCTGCGATACTTCTCTGGAGAGATTGAAACTGGTTGGGCAAAGTATAGGCCATGTTTTTTAAAAAAATGAAAGGTAAAAGTTTATTTGTCACTGGGAATGGGAAATGGCTCTTCGCTCTTTTTTTCTTTGTGTTTTCTGCCTGATTTTTCTTTTTTGCTCTTCTTGATTGCGCGATCTTTTGCTTTTTCTGCGGCTGACTTTTTTAAACTGAGTCCACAGAACCTGGCAACCGCTTTGTTGAGTTCCTTTTTAGTAGCCAATTTCATTTCTGATTTGTCGATCTCGTTTGAGAGGTAGAGCTTTTTCATATACTCGACTCCAAGTTGACTCATGAGATTTTCTCTAGAGTCACCCTTTCTTCTTTGAAGGTCTGATAAATTCTTCTCGATAGGGAATCTGCTTCGTACGACCTTGCCGCTCTTGTTGAACACGCGTTCGCCGTATTTGGCGAGGATAGCGAGGTTCTTTTTGTTTTTTTTGATGTCTATTGAGTTGGGGTCTTTGATTTTTGGCGCAACTGTGGGATAAATAACGCCATCCGGGCCGACAGAGCCGCTGGTTGCGGGGTTGGATAAGAGGTTTTTTTCCTCTTGAGGAGTGAGTCCGGTAACGTCGACTGCTTGCATACAAAGTATTAGAAAGTAGTAAAAATGACGTAATTTTATTCAGAGAAAAAATCGAAAAAAAGCGCCTCTTCGGGTGGTTCAATCGCCTCAAATTCGTCGTTTGGCGTACCCGGGAGAAGAAAAGAGCGCAAAATGTCGCAGCGTTCCTCTTCATCGTCGAAGTAAGGAAGACCAACTGTGTCCAGTGTGCAGGGAACATCGCTGCCAATGCCGCTCTCTGAAACGACGTCAATGAGAGTGTTAAAGAAGCTCAAATCGGGTGTCTTCAGAACGTAGTCGTTGTTTTGGTTCAATTCAGCGAGCCATTCTGTGTACTCTTTCGTCTCCGATGGGCACATATTTTCCGTGTCTGGCACCCATTCATACTGTGGCTCGCCTTCGTCGTTGATTAAAGGGACTGGGCGCTCATAGGGCTTGCCATCAACGTATGTTGTTTTGTATCCAGTGATGAGCATGGATATTTTAAAGCACAGGTCTATTCTTCTTAGTACTGTTGCGAGCTTGTCCTTGGTAATTCCAGGATACCAGGAAGAGGGGGCGAAGTTTGAGGTGATGATGATCTCCTTTGCGAGAAAACGGCGACTGCCGCCCTTGATGGGAACTTGCACGTTGAAGCGATCAGTGAGGCGAAGAAAGCGCTGCCTGCTAATCATTTCGGGGACGAAATCTTCTATGATGACGCACTCTTGCCCGTTGTAATTTTGCCACCATTCGACTTTATCGCTGCCGAGAGAATCGTACACGTAGATCTGGTCCTTGGGATATTTTTTGTACGCGTAGTTCATGGCGTACGTGGACTTGCCGCACCCTGTCATGCCATGGAGAACCAAAACATAGGGCTTCATATTCCTGCGCTCGCTGACGTTGTCGACAAGACGTTCTATGCCTTGATAATGCGTCATGTAGAGAGAGGGGAATTCGTCGATGACTTGCGATATAGTGGGCTTATTTTTTTTGATATAATTTGCGAGGTAGTCCATTTTTGACGGCGTCTTTATTTTGGTTCCTTAAGAAAAATAAAATGAGGAACGGCGTCGAAAGAGAGATACCGTTTTCCCTCGTTGGTTGCTGGGGGGGGATATCAGCGGGGCACTGGTAGATTTCCCATGGCCCTTCTACTCTCGTCTCTTCTTTCCTGCAATATGCCGTCGCTTCAGCCACTGTTCCGCGCCGAACCTCGAAGTGCCACTGTGGAAGTTTCTGTTTTATAGAAGAAAGTCTATGCCTTTTATCGAAAATAATAAAGCATTGATAGTGGAGTCTGCTTGTCGTAGGGCATCTTTCAAGCTGCCATAAGCAGTACCTCACTGGAATTCCTCTAGAAGAAAAAAAGGACAGGGAAGGAAGCTGGCTGAGATTAAAACAAGTGCCTTTTTAATAGAAAATAAAAGGGCAGTGCCTAATAATTATATACCTAAAAAATCGGTGACGCGAGGATTGTCTGAAAGATCGTGGGGCATATTTTTTTTTCTGTGCCTGATATTTGTTCAGTTGTGTCGTTTCGTTTTTTTTTTTGAATTTTGAATTTTCGCGCGGGGTTCAGTTTGGAATTTTTTTATTTTTTTTCTTCTTTTTCTATGATGCCAAGAATCGACGAAATGATGTTACCGATGAGTGTTGCCGAGGAACTTTACGGAAAGGGAGAATATCACGACTTGTGTGTTGCGCTTGATAAGATCGTGGCATCAGAGGACGCAAAATTTCTTCAATACGGTAATTTTGTGCGTTTCCTTGCAAAGAAATACGAAGGAGTCAAAATTCAAGGAGCTGGCCGCGATGAATGGGGAGATGGCTTTTATCCGCCATCTATGTACAAATGGGACGAAGAATTGCCCCCCTGCCTACCATTCAAAGATTTCGCAAAGAAGTTAAAAGAGTTCGCAAATAAGCTGGAAAAAAGAAACGGAATGATGTTTTTAGACGATGTGAAGATGTTTTTAAATTCTTATGATTTTTTCAATATACCGTAAACACTTTTTGGACCAATTTTTAAATTCCGACTGAGCAAAAAAATGGACCGATTTTTGAATTTTCGAAAAAAAACTACCGGCGAGTGATTTTTCCTTTTCATTTTTTTCTTTTTTTTACATGAGTTTGCATACTGATGTCCTCATCAATGTCGCAGGATTCGATTACAGTGCCCAAAGTTTCATCAGCCAAGTCAGTTGCCAAGCGACAGAGGGATTCTTCGACCGAACGTCCGGGATTTTCGGTTTCCCGGAGAGTGGTTCTGGACGAGACATCATCAGCATGTGGTGCTCAGTGTGCTCCGACTCAAATGTCGAGTGTGGAGTCAAAACAGCAATCGAAGGAGCGCTTGGACGAAATCGTGTGGAATGCTTTATTTTTTATATTTAAATCTTACTCTCAGAGTTCGCTACATTTGAAATCGACAGGGCGGCAGTCAGATACCGAAACGGAAAGCGAGTATCAATCGGAGATGCACCCATCTATGCCCGATACGTCGAGTTCTTCTGGTACTGGCTACAGTGCAGCCCCTACGAGCACCAAATTCTTCTCGCCTCCTATATTCCCAGCCTCATTCTTGCCAAACATGCAGCGAAACGTGTACAAGCCAGACGCAGGAAGGCAGTGCAGCGCGTGGCTCCAGATGCCGCTGATATACCTTCCAGTGGACTCGACGGTGAGGGAGTTGGATGCACCACCGACATATTATGCGCAGAAGGAGAAGGGCGTTGCACCGGGGGGGACAATAACAATAAACAAGACACAGAAGGTGCCATGGTATTACAAGACCAGCCAGGAGGCGTTCAACTTCACGCTGGAGAGGCTGAAGCAGGACCCGGAGTACGAGCAGTGGTGGTGGGACTTCGAACCAGTGATCAGCTGGAAGCCGATAAAGAAGTCGAGAAAAGTGACAAAGTTCCAGCCAAGAGAGCAAGATCCGAGTCAGATGAACAGCTACATCCAGCAGTATTAATAAAAGAGCAAGAAGAATCTGGTCATGGACATTTTTTTTCGGCATACGTCGACCAAATCCTCAAGAAGAAGCAGCAAGCTTTTGCCATGCTGAAAGAAGTGAAGAAAAAAGAGACAGAAGTAAAGAAAAGAGAAGCAGCGGCAAAGAAAAAGGGGGAGGCGAAAAAGGAAGTGGAACCCGGAGAAATAGTCGATTAATTTTTTCCAATACAAATAATACTTTCAGTGTAAAAACAAACAGTTTATTGAGTAAAATAGACAGTTAAAACGGGTGTAAGAACTGCGAGAATGGATGTTATAACAATGATTGCGATTTTCAAGTAATTGGGGTCTCCCTTGACGAGCTCCTCTGCGACGTCTTCCACTCTTTGAACTGGAGGTTTCTCCAGAGTGGCGGCAATGTCAGCGGGGTTTTGAATTATTTCAGACACCTCTTTTTGAAATTCGTGCGAATCATAAGTAGACATGGCAAATGAAATGAATAAAAAAATGAATAGTATTCACAAGATGTATAATATTTACAAAAAGAAAGGTTATTTTAAAATGGCCTTGAAGTAACGGTGGGGATTGTTCCTGCGGTTCTGGTGGTTGGGTAATCGGTACCGAAACGGCCAGCAATAAACTTGATGATTCTGTCGCGGGGATAGAGTGTCGGGTTTCTGTATTTTGCTTGGAGTGAAATAAGCTTGCGATTTGTGGAATCCACCATTGGGATAGCAAACCCGTGGCCTGAACCGCCGAGTTTGGGGTTAGTGACCTGAATTCCCTTTCTGTGTCCACCGCCGCGGATTACTCCCATTTCGACGTAATACGGCGCAATGGAGCCCCTATTAATACCGCCGACATAGGGAATATAAGGAAGATGGGACTCCTTTCGCACGGAGTTTGGATTACCGAAAAAGTCGATCCTCTTTTGGTCTTGGGCGACCCAGTTGGACCACTTTCTGGCGGCTTCCTGTGCGGAGGTTGAAAGGCCGGAATTGCTGGCCTTCCAACTTAAGAGTGCAGTTTTTACACCATCCTTTCCGAGTTTGTGTTTTGTCGAAAAGGCCGCCTTTACGTCTTTCATGATCTGTTCTGTGGCCTGTGAGCGGAATCTCTGCTTTCTTTTTTTCGTGCCGCGATTCAGAGCCGGGGAATTAATGAACTTTTCGTAGGATTTTTTAATGGTTTTGCCATCGCTTAGATACTGGTTAGATGCAATGGGGGAGAAGTTTTTTCCCTCTCGTTTTATGGCAACGGATGTGTGTAAAATGGCGGGCTTGGTTTCATTTGCTTCAATACGTTCCCTTTTAATGCCCTTGGAGGTGGATGTGCTTGTTTCCGAGACGTCCATGGGTGTGTTGCTCGTATTTTGTGAATTTATGAGATTCTGGGTGTGTTTTCCCAGAGAGGTTTTTATAACCTCGATTATGGTTCCCAAGACGTTTAGATCCTTGTATTTTTCAGACGTCTGGCTAACAAACTCTTGAGTGTATTTGTTGAGGTCGAAAAGGTTGGAGAAATTTTTGGCGTTATCGTTGTACTCTTTAAGCACAGCGTACATTATTGTATTTTCGATTGCCCTTATTCTGGCAGCGCCCGGCTTCTCTATCACATCCTCGTAATTCGAGGGAAGCTCGATATCCGGGTGTGATTGTAAGTATGCTCTGAACGCGGCGATGATATTTTCGACTTCGGGGATGGACTGTGTCGCCAACAAACTTGCTTTGTAATTAGAGACTTCGGATTCAAATGTTTGCATGATTAAATTTTTGAGGACGGGTTTATTTTGCGGAATGATCTTCTTTTTGTATATCTTCGCGAATTGTGAAAGAAGCTGATCCTGCTCCGACGGGTGATTTTGCAAAAAAGACCTGATTGTTTCTGCGTGTTCTCTGTCGATTTCGTCGAGATAGAGGAAGTCCCTATCTGGGGGAGTCGGTTTGTTGTCGGAATCTTCGCTGCCTGTATCCTCGATATCGGATAATTCTATG
>ENA-UOWO01004408-UOWO01004408.1-activated-sludge-metagenome-genome-assembly--contig:-NODE-4408-length-15571-cov-6.902810_pt1 | contig 15571 bp, 12 predicted proteins | sample MGYA00238148_ERZ761564 | MGnify/ENA primary metagenome ERZ761564 (study PRJEB28885, sample SAMN05720194) | activated sludge metagenome | isolation source: Anaerobic digester | place: USA...
ACCGGGGTTATCGATGTTCTGACTGCGCAGCAGACTGACGATCTGAGATCCGGTCAGGCCACTCGCCTGCAGGCGCTCACGATCAAGGTCAACAAGAATACCGCGTTTGTCTCCACCTCGTTTGATCGCGGTCGCAACACCCTGCACACGTTTCAGCGAATCGATAAGCTTGCGGTCGACGATGGTATCGAGCTTTTCCCAGCTCTCTTCTGCAGTCACGGCCAGCATGATGACCGGAATCATCGAAGTATTGAATTTAAAGATAAAAGGTTTTTCGGCATCTTCGGGCAAGCGCTTCGAAACCAGATCGAGCTTGTCACGAATATCGCTGGTAGCCTCGTTGAGATCGATACCCCATTCAAATTTTACGTTGACGATCGAAACGCCTTCCATTGACTGCGAAGTGATTTCGTCGACATTGGCAACCGTCGAAACGTTCTCTTCAATGACTTCAGTGAGCGTCGACTCGATTTCCTGCGGGCCGGCACCGGGGTAGGCAGTAATGATCGAAACCGACGGAATCTCGAAATCGGGCATCAGATCGACGCCAAGCTGGGTCCAGGAAAACAGGCCAAGGATGACCGTGGCCAGAAAAATCATTGTCGTTGTAACCGGCCATTTAACGCCAAAAACCGACAGATTCATCGTTTTTCCTCCGTGATCATCGGTTTAACTTTAGAGCCGGTCTTGACGAGCTCAGGAGCCTGGGAAACAACGAGATCGCCGGGTTGCAGACCTTCAAGAACCTGAGCGATCGAGCCTTGAATAATGCCGACTTTGACCGCGACCCGCTCGGCGGTGCCATCACTGCCGACACGAATTGCAAACATTTCGCCGGCATGACTGAGCAAAGCATCTTTGAAAATTCTGGTTACGTTCTTTTCAGTTTTGAGAGCAAGATTGATTGTGGCATACATGCCGGAACGCAGCAGATTTTCGGGGTTTTCGAGCACGATCTCAAACTGACCGGTGCGTGTTTTTGCGGCAATTGCCGGGTAAACTTTGTCAACGATACCTTTAAATTCCTGGTTTACAAGGTCTACTCTTACAGAAGCGGCGGTTTCACCGGCTTTTAGAGACATCAGATCTTTTTCGACGAGACTGCCGACAATCTTAACCGGATTCATCTGTTCGAGACGGAAGATTCTCTGGCCCTGATTGGCCATTGCACCCGGGTCAAAGTTGCGCGATGTAATGATACCGGTAAAAGGAGCTTTAACAAAGGCATTTTCGCGCTGCACTTCGGCGGCATTGAGGTTTGACTGGGCCTGAAGCAGCTGGGCATTGCGCATTTTGAGGTTGACCTGACCGCTCTGTATGCCGTCTTCAGCCTGTCTCACAGTTGATTCAGCCGCGATCAGCTGGGCCTGAATGGCATCATGCTGAGCGACGATGTCGTCGAGCTGCTGTTCAGAAACTGCACCTTCCTTGAAGAGATCGGCAAAACGCTTGCGGGTAGCCGAAAGATTGGTTGCCTGGGCTTTAACGGCGGCTACCTGAGCTTTGGCCGAAACGAGAGCAGATTCTGCCGACTTGAGTTGAACATTCTGGGCGTCGACATTGGATTTTGCCACCGAAACCGCAGCTTTAGCCTGTTCAAGCTGAGCATCGAGAATGCGATGGTCGATTTCGGCGAGAACATCGCCCTGTTTTACCTGTGAACCTTCGCTGACGTTGATTGCAACAATTTCGCCACCAATTTTCGGGTGAATGTCAGCCCCGAGATAGGGCAGCACATCGCCGGAGGTCTGCAGCATCTGGCTGATTTCGCCAGCTTCGACGCGCTGCACGATTACCGGTGGAGCTTTTTCGTCAATATTGGCTATCGCGACCGTCATGCGGGTTGTCGATGTTCCGGGCATGGTTGATGATGCCTGGGCATGCAGGGGCGAAACCGACGGGGTCGAGCACAGGGCGGCACAGAGCAGCAGTGCCGCTGATTTTATTTTCAGTTTGTGTGAGTTCATACTGTTATTGAACATTGTATTTTGGCTCCTTCGGTCAGTTTACGGCCCGTACCAGAATTTCGCGGCCAAGTTTGCCGGTTGCGAGGTGATATGAGGCAACCGCCTGATGGTAACTGTGGATTGCCTGCAGATACTGCAGACGTGTGAGCAGATAAGCGTTTTCGGCATCGAACAGTTCAACCTGCGTAAACAGGCCGTTTTTGTAACGAACACCGGCAAGTCGCAATGCTTCTTCGGCCTGTTTCAGAGCTTCGCGCTGAGAGGTAACAACTTCTTCGGCAGTTTCGATATTGAGCGATGCTTTTCTGATTTCAATTTTTGCCTGCTCGATGTTTTCCTGCAGAGCGTTCTGAGCAAGAGCCAGACGAGAATCAGCTTCTTTGATGCGACCTTTTCGCATACCGCCATCGCTCAGGGTAAAGTTCGCGACGATACCGGCGCGCCAGTAGCCTTTGCGTTCGTAGTTTCCCATCGATGATTTCGATGACGGGTCCTGAACCCCGGTCTGACCGAAAACACTTACCACCGGCTGGTTTTCGCTGCGGGCCGAGGCGATAGCTTCGCGGGCAATTTTAACTTCAAGCCTTTTCATGCGCAGGTCTTCGCGCAGCTCAATGGCTTCTGAAGCGTCTTTAACCGGATCGATGCTTGCCCGGATCATTTTCAGGCGTTCACCGGTAGTTACTTCGGTGTCTTCGGGCAGATCGAGAACACGCAGCAGATCGAGACAGGCGAGTTCACGCGTATTGGTCTGTTTGCGCAGGTCGCTGTGGGCCTGGGCCAGGCGCACTTCAGCTCTGAGAACCTCGAACTGTGAAACCTGCTTGTGTTGGAACCTTGCTTTGACAAGGTCATGGTGTGCCTGCGCCAGTTCGAGATTTTTTTCGCTGACCTTTTCGGCTTCGCCGGCAAAAAGCCAGGAGAGCCAGCGCAGAGTCGCTTCAAGCAGAATGCTCTGTCGGGTCAGCAGATCGCCGGAACCCGCAATCGAGCGGCCAAGTCGCGCTGAGTTCAGAGTTGATTGATCTTTGCCGCTGAGAAACAGCGGTTGGGTAACTTCGACATAGGCGGTCTGCGAATCTCTCTTGCCGAGATCGATCGTTTTGCCGCCAGAAGTGCTTTTGGCAACGTCGTCGACGCGGGTCTGCGAAAAATTGCCGGTCATGCGGGTTCCGAGCAGCGAGCGCGCCTGCAGAACCTGACCGTTGGCCTGGTCGATGCGCTGTGCGGCAGCAGCTACCTGGCGGTTGCGCAGCAGAGCGATCTTGAGAATATCGCCGATATGTATATCATGCAGCAGGATTCTGCCGTTTTCGTCGGTTTTGAGGACCGGCGGTTCTGAAAAATCTTTCCAGAGGTCGGCCGGGTCGAAATCCGGTATGATTTCGTCGGTCTCACTGGCGGTTGGTGATTTGATGTCGTCAGCCGCTGGTGCTGCCGCACTGCTGTCTAAGCTGGCGGTTTCAGAGGCAGAAACAGCTGCAGCGTCGACATTTTCTGCAGCCGAAATCTTACAGACTGCAGCCAGACAGAAAAGCAGCGTGAGCACGATTGTATGAAAAACAAGCGGGCTGACGTGCAAAAAAAACGACTCCGACGCCGCCGCTATGCCGCGGGCTGCCTTTGATTTCGGCGAACTTACGAAAACTTTTTCCCTGTGCATATCTGACTCCTTGAATAGGAAAAGGTCATGGAAATAAAAACAGGCCACAAAATAAAACTGACTGATCGGTCATTTTAGACTGACTGGTCGGTCAGTTTTACAATATTATCCGTATGATTGTCAAGACGACAGATTGTAAAGACTCTCTTTACATTTCATTTCAGAAACTCACACTACAGGTTCCAGTCTGCCCGTTTACAGGCGAAACTTGTGTTTTTATGGGGCTCAGATTAGAATCTGGCAGGATCGAATTTTCTTCACACGGAGATAGAGATTGATAGAATACGCTTTTGAGCTTGAGGGTGGAAAAAGGGTCGGGTTCAAGGTTTTATTCAATCGTGTGCATGCTGATGACGACAAGCCGGGTGCTTACCCGCAATGGACACTGCTGAACTTCAAAAGATGCAGTAACTGCACGCTTTCGCCGGAGCATCACATGTATTGCCCGACAGCTGTCGACATCAAGAATGTTGTCGCAGAGTTTGCCGAGATTTCGTCGATAAAGGAAATGAATGTTGTGGTGCGCATGCAGGATCGCACCATCAGAAAACAGTGCGATGCACAGACTGGTCTCAACTCTCTGCTCGGCCTTCTTATGGCGACAAGTGCCTGCCCGATTCTGTCAAAACTGAATTCACTGGCCCGTTTTCATCTGCCATTCGCCTCTTTCAACGAAACGCTTTATCGCACGGTTGGCGACTATCTTATTAAACAATATCTGATTAAAAACGAGGGCGGCCAGCCGGACTTCGAGCTCAAGGGTCTTGAAAAGCTGTATCGCGACCTCGCCGAGCTGAATGGCTGCTTTCTTGAGCGTCTGAAGGAAGTGGCAAAGCACGACTCTTCGATTAATGTAATCGCGAACCTGTCGAGTCTTTCAATGATAGTTCAGTTCTCGATTCACGACCGGCTGAAAGACTTTCGCAGTTTTATCTGATCTCGCACTGAAGCAGAAATCGCGCACTTTCAACAGTGCGCGATTTCTTTTAAAGCTGGTTTGTGAGCTTTCTGCCTCAGGTCTTGATATTTTTGCGGCCAGCGAGAATGTTGAGAGATTCTTTAAAGCGGTTATAAACGGCGCGTGAACGCTGATTATAAAATGCTGCCGGCCGGGCAAGGCTGAGCTTGTCGGTGCGCTTACTGAGACTCAGAGCCATGTTATTCATGGCTTCGAGCAGCACACCCAGTTTTTCATAAAGCATCGTTTTGAGACGCTTTTCTGAGTTTTCACAGAGCTGGCTGGTACTTTCTGAGCGCTCGACCATAGCCATCAGCATCTTCGTCATGATTTCGGGTTGCCGGGTGAAAAATTCTTCGACCTGATGCAGCTGAACGACAATCGCGGTCAGATCGGTGGCGCATACCACATCGGCAGTACGACGCATATCAGGAACAGGAGCGTCGAGGTTAAGAAAAACAGCTATTTCACCAATGATACTGCCGGGAGTGTCGATTCTGATGTTCGGGTTGGCACCGTCGGTAATGACTTCAGCCGCGCCTTCGGTAATAATGAAAAGCTTGTCGCCGATAGTACCTTCTTTGCACAGCAGGGTGCCAGCCTTGAATGTCTGCATTTTAACGTCTTTGCTGACATGGCCGACGACACCGCAGGCAACAGATGAGTTATTGGTCAGACCAGCATCTGACTGTTTGAGTATCTCGCGCGAGAGTTCGAAAGCCTTATGAGTTCGTGCCCGAATCAAGTCTGCATCATTTACGACAGGAACAAGCGCATTGGCCACTTCGTTGACACCGGCCATATAATCTCTAGCTGTCGCTCTGATAAAAGAATCGAGCTCGACTTCTTCTTTGGCAATCGCCGCAAAATGGGCAAAAAACTGCTTCATGTAACGGGCAAATGAAACGCAGGCACGGACACCAATTTTGGGATCGGTGGTGATAACCTCTTTGAGAGAAGAATGGTCATCGGCCGGAACAGAAACAACCGAAGATTCATCGAGAGCAAAAACCGAAAATAACTGCGGCTTGCCGGTCAGGGCTTCAATTTCGCCGAAGAGTTCCTGGTGTGAGACGATACCGATAAGGTCGGCCTCGTTCAACATATGTTTAACGCCAAGTTCCTGTACTGATTTTTTCGAGTACACCTTGGCAAAACGACCTGAGGTAACCTTGAAGAACGAAGGGATTACCTGACCCTGAAGAAAGACATGGTCGCCAGGGGAAAACGAACTGGACGTGGACTTTGGAACCATAAGAAACCCCACATAATGTACAACTCTGCAAATTTCAACTTATAGCATTGAGTAGACTGATTATACGACTTTTTTTGCAGAAAGTTTTACAATTGTAAAAAAGTTTTAGATTTTTTTACTTTTTTTCAGCGGACAATATTCCGTTACGTTCAAGCAGAGAACCATCAGCACGAAGAAGGTCTATAATTGATGCCGTGTAACCTACTGCGGCTCTCGCCTCTGCGATACGGGCGGCAGTCAGGTCTCTCTGGGCTTGAGCAACCTGAAAGGCAGTGGTTTTGCCAACGTTGAACTTTACCTCTTCGACGCGCAGCTTTTCGAGCTGTTTCTGGGAAGTGGCGGCGGTAGCTGTCAGCTGCTGCAAAGTTCGTTCTACTTCGAGATAAGCCTTGATAACATCTTCTTTAACCAGCTGTTCAAGGTTATTTAGAGCTTCGCGGCGCATTGCGGCGCTGGCCTTCGCACGGGTCGCTTCAGCTCTGGCTGCTCTCCGGCCGCGTGTAAGGTCGTAGGTGAAGCCGGCAGCAACGTCGTAAGAACCTTCTTCGCCCGGTCTGGGGTTTGAACCCGAAAATGATGTCGAATAACCGGTCTTGCCGAGAGTCATAAAAAAGTCGAGTTTCGGCAGCATGCCATTGCGACTGGCAACAATATCAAGTTCATCGCGCGAAAGCATCAGTCGCGCCTGCTGCAGTTCAGGTCGCATTTCGAGAGCAACGGCAATATGCTCTTCGAGCGAAAGTCGGTCGGGACGGGTCAGAATCGGTTCATCGAGAAGTTCTGGCCGGGTTTTCCAGAAGTTTTCTGCATCAGGGTTAACCGAGCGCAACAGCGAAATTGCCATTTCGACAGCAGAACTTTCGGCGTTGATGAGATCTTCGGCGCGCAGAGCCACTTCAGCGTCAGCGGCCGCCTCTTCTGATTCAGCGATACTGCCGGCTTCGATGCGTTTGCGGGTTTCATCACGCTGCTGCTTCGCAAGCTGCAGCGATTCTCTGACAATCTCAAGCTGACGCAGACTGAGGTAATATTCCCAGTATTGTTTTTCGACCTGGGCGACAAAATTGAGAATAAAACCTTTCAGCTCGTATTCTGACCATTCGAGGTCGAGCCCTGCCTTTTTAAATGAAACAAGATTAACCTCGCGCCCGGAACCGCGCCGCAGCGGATGAGTGAGTGTGATACCGAGTCTGGTCGAAAAAAGATTGTCAGAGCGGGCCGAGCGGCTACGGCCAAAGGTAACATCCAGGGCGCTGCGGGTACCTGAGGTCGACAGCTTTTCGAAGGCAATGCCGGCATCGGTGCGATTGGTAACGTTTTCGCCCATATTGCCCTGCTGAAAAATGGTTTTGCCGATACGTTCAGAACCAGAGAATTCGGCACTGACAGCCGTATCGAATTTTGCCCGTTCTTTTTCAACGACGGTGCGGGCAAGTTCTGGGCCAATTTTTTCAACTTTGAGAGTGATATTCTGGCTCAGAGCACTGCTTATTGCATGATCGAGAGACAGCGTCAGTGAAGCGCCTGAATTCTCGAAAATATTGAACACGCCAAAGTCTTGACAGGAAGCATCTTCAGACAACTCCACCCCTTCAGACGCAACAGGCATTGAGTTTTCAGTTGCAGCTGGAATTGCGCCGGCGTTATTCATGGTTGAAGTCGCCTCTTCGGCCAGAATCTGGCCGCCCAGGGCGAAAAGAAGAAGAATCGCTGTCATCAGTCTGTAACACAAATCAGATCTTTTCATTTTTTGCCTCATTTTCAGCAGCTTCAACCGGTTTTTTACGAAAAGCCAGATCGAATTCATAATAAATAGCGGGGATAATCAGAAGCGAGATGAAGGTCGCACAGACCAGCCCGCCAATTACGGCACGGGCCATCGGTGCCTGCACTTCGCCACCTTCGCCAAGGCCGATTGCCAGGGGCAACAGCCCGAGAATCGTCGTTAAAGCGGTCATCAGAATTGGCCGGCAGCGGTCGCGCGCGGCCTCGCTCACGGCTGCGAACAGATCGGTAGCCCCTTCCCGGCGCAGGTCATTGATGTGATCGACAAGCAGAATCGAGTTGTTGACGACGATACCGCCAAGCATGATACAGCCAATGAACGATTGAACGTTAAAAGTCGTGCCGGTGAAATAAAGCGCCGGAACAACACCGATGATCGACAGCGGTACAGTTATCATGACGATAACCGGATCGTAAAGAGACTCATACTGAACGGCCATTACCATATAGACAAGAACCAGTGCCAGTATGAAACTAAAGAGAAGTTCCTGAAACGATTTAACCTGCTCTTCATAATCACCGGCCATCAATATGCTGAAATTCGATGGCAGAGGTATTTCGCGCAGCTTCTGCTGAACTTCTTCAATGACGAAGCCAAGCGGGCGCCCGTCGACGTTGGCTGAAATGCTCAGAATTCTTTCCTGGTCTCGTCGTTCGATAAGAGTGGGGCCCATCTGGCTTTCGATATGAGCGACATTGCGCAGCATTACCGGCTGGCCGGCAGAATTGGTTATGCTCAGGTTGAGAAGGTCTTCAAGCTTCATGAATTCGGCATTTCGTGCCTTAACCAGAATGCGGTATTCGTCGCCGCCTTCGCGCAGGTTTCCGGCGCTGCTGCCAGCCATCATCGTTTCGAGAAACGAGGAAATCTTCGAAACCGTAAGCTTCAAATCGGCGGCACGGGCGCGGTCAATAATGACAATTCGCTCTGGCACACCCTTTTCGCGCGACAACTGCACATCAGTAACACCTTCAGTATTTTTGAGAAGCTTTTCGACCTCGGCGCCGAGCGCGTCTGCAGTCTTAAGATCGTAGCCACGCACCTGCACTTCGAGTTTGTCAGCGTCGGCGTTACCCATACGCAGCAGAAACATGCCCTGACCTTCGCGGGTACGCAGAATCACACCAGGAATTCCGGTCAGCATCTGGCGCAGCTCGGCGGCAATTTTTGCGCTGCTTTTCTTTCGGCTGGACTTGAGCGGAATGCGTATCTGCCCTGAATTGAGCGAACCACCGCCGCCGCCCATGCCACCACCGACATTGGTAAATACGGTTTCGGCTTCGGACAGATTTTTGATGATTATATCTTCGGCCATAAGAAAAATCTTTTCGACAAGGGTCAGACGAGTGCCTTCTTCGAGTTCGATACTGACCCTGACTTCACCTTCATCAGCTGATGGCATCAGTTCGGTGCCGATTCTGCGCGCCATGATAACAGATGTGGCTATAAGAATACCGATAACAAAAATGGCTTTTTTGCGGTTATTGAGAACCAGGCGAAGGCTGAAAGCATGCGCAGAAAGGATAAGCCCGATACCCCATTCCGAAATACGGCGGAAAATGCTGCGCCGGCTGCTGCCATTCATTTTAAGAAACCTTGAACTCAGCATCGGTACGATGGTGAGAGCGATAACCAGCGAACAGAACAGAGAGAAAGAAACGACGTAGGCCAGCTGTTTGAACATCAGGCCGGTCATACCCTCGACGAACAGAAGGGGCAGGAAGATTACGACAGTGGTGAGCGTACTGGCCAGAACCGGCATTGCCACTTCAGAGGCGCCTTCGACGGCAGCCTGCATCATCGACCGGCCCTTTTCGCGGTAACGGAAAATGTTTTCGAGAACGACAATCGAGTTGTCGACGAGCATACCGATGCCCAGGGCCACGCCGCCGAGAGACATGATGTTGAGTGTGAACTGGAAGTAATACATCAGAGCGAAGGTGGCGATAACCGAAACCGGAATCGCAACCGCAATAATTGCGGTACTGGCGGCATTGCCAAGGAAAAGCTGCAGAATGAGAATAGCGAGAAGACCGCCATACAGAGCCGAAGAGCTGACATTGTCGATCGACCGCTGAATGTATTTTGAGCTGTCTACTATGGCATTGAGACGCAGCTGCGGGATTTCTTCGTTGATCTTTGCGATTTCGGCCTTGACGGCGTTAGCGACTGCGACAGTGTTACTGCCCGACTGCTTGTTCACCATGACGCGCACACCGGGCTTGCCGTTGATTCTGACGATGCTGCGCTTCTTTTCCCAGAGGTCGAGCACCTCGGCAACGTCACGCAGACGAATCTGCTTACCGGCGGTTTCGCCGATAGTCAATGCTGCAATTTCATTTACATCTCTTAATTCGCCGGGAGTTCGCAGGCGGAGTTCATAGTTGCCAGACTCGATCATACCGGCCGGCAAATTGAGGTTTTCGGCACGCAGGCGCGAAATGATCTGGTCAGGCGCAATCTTCAGGGCTTTGATACGGTCGATATTCAGATTCACCTGAATTTCGCGCAGGCTGCCACCCATAACGTCGATCGCGGCAACCCCTGGAATACGCTCGATGCGGTATTTTACCTGATCTTCGATCAGATTGAGCATCTGCACCGGATCTAAATCGCTGGAAGCACCGATAATAAGAATCGGAAAAGCCGCCGCATCGAATTTGCGAATGCTCGGCCGCTCGACGTCGTCGGGCAGGCGGCTCAAAACACGGTCGAGACGGTCGCGCAGATCGTTGGTGGCCGCGTCGAGGTCGGTTCCCCAGGCGAATGCCACGCGCACGCGACTGCTGCCTTCGCGCGAGGTCGAGGTGATCTCTTCGACCCCTGGCACAGCCGAAATAGCCTGTTCGATCGGCCTGGTGACCAGAGTTTCGATTTCGGTAGGGCTGGCGTTACTGTAGCTTGCTGAAACGGTGATGGTCGGGTAGGTGATATCGGGCATCAGATCGACCGGTAGTCTGTAAAGCGATACGACACCAAAGATTACCACCATGCTCATGATCATGGTGACACCAATCGGTCGTTTTACCGAGAGATGGGCAAGTTTCATTGCTGCTGACCGCCTTTACCTTGCCCCTGACCGCGCCCTCTGCCCTTTTCGCCGGCAGGCACAGAGGCGGGCTGATCTTTTCCGGGGAGTCTTATACTGCTGCCGTCTTCGAGCAGATGGTGTCCAAGAACGACGACGGCACCAGAAATCGTCGGTGAAGCGATCTCGGCCCGGTCGCCTTCACGGAAACCGACTTCAACCGGTATAAACCGGGCAACACTCTTTTCGCTGTCGACGAGGAAAAGGCCTTCCTGGTCGTTGCGCCTGACAAGAGCCGATGCCGGAGCAATCGTTACCGAGTCGTGCCGGGCGTAGATCAGCCTGGCTTTAACAAACATACCCGGCTTAAGAGCATTGTCTGTGTTTGAAAGCTCGAGCTCGATTCTCGCCTGTCTCGACGCGCCGTCGAGCAATGGCGCAATGCGTGAAACCCGTGCCGTATAAATACAGTCAGGAATCGCCGCGGTTTCGATTTCGGCCGTCAGACCGGGTTTGATTTTAAAATATTCGCGTTCGACAACGTCGATTACCGCCGTCAGGGTTGCAATATCAATTACCGAGACAATCGGGGTGTTGGCATTGATCATGGCCCCTTCGTTGAGAAAGCGTTCGGCGATAAAACGCCGACCGAAACCGCCACTCCATGATGCGTCGACCCTTGCATACGCCAGTTTCAGTCTGGTGGTTTCGAGAGCCGCCTCTTTCTGACTGAGTAGAGCTTTGTTAACCTGATGTCTGGCCTGCCTGGTTTTGTGGGCTGCCTGAGCGTTCTCTACTTCCACTTCAGAAGAAACCTTCTGCTGCCGCATGGTTTTGACGCGATCGAGTTCGCGCTGCGATATTTCGAGCAGACCGGCGCTTTCATTAAGATTGGCCCGGGCGATTTCAAGATCGGCTTCGGCCTGTTTAACTGCGAGAAGCAGCTCTTCATCATCGAGAGCAGCTATTGTCGCGCCATTGGCAATCTCATCGCCAATGTCGACAAACAGTTTCTTGATACGGCCTGAAATTTTCGGGGCAACCATAAATTTTGACGTGGCCTCGATTGACCCGACAAAACGGCCCTCATCGACAAGACTGCCGATTTTCAGTGGTTCGGTTTCGACAGCAACCGCCATGGCGCCGCCGGGCCCGCGCCGCCCCCCGGCAGTATTGCTGGCAGACGGCTGAAAATGGCTCACAAGAAGCCAGGCAAGAATAATGCCGCTGATAAAAGTTAATGCGAATCTGTTCATATATCTCCCTTATGAAGCCTCTTTATTCTTCAGCTTCCACTTGTAAAGTGCGATATTCACGCCGGGCATTTTCGGCAACCCGGATCATCAGTGAAAAAATCATTTCCTTTTCAGCCGGGCTGAAACCTGCGGTCAGGCGCTTGTTCCAGTCTTTGAGGAATGCCTTGATCTCACCGGCGGCGGTTGCACCGCTGGCGGTGATTTTCACCTCATAGCGGCGATGGTCATCTTCGGCAACACGCCGTTCGACGAAACCAACCTCTTCGAGCTTTCTGATGGCACGGGCGGTGGTAGCCTTGTCAAACATCAGTGCCTGCGATATGGCTTCCTGTGATGATGGACCGCTGCGATTCAGGTAATTGAGAAAGGGAAACTGCCCATAGCCAATCTGCAGTTTTCTGAGCCTTTCGGCCATATATGCATGGGTTGCGCGATATGTCTGAGCAACCCAGCGGCCAAGAAATTGCTGTTCAACCATTAAATCATCTGCTTCATGTAAAAATTAGTTGCGTACGCAACTAATTTTTACCACAGACAGCAGCGCCCGGCAACCCCGGAATCTGATTTTGTCTACACACTTATAAACAGCCGCAGACAGCACCTTTATCTGCAGGGCAGGAAGGTGATATACTTCAAGAATGCAGATAATTCTCAATAAAAAAGGTGTAAGCAGTTACGAAATTATCGCTCTGATGCTGCTGCTTGCGGCGGCCTGGGCCGGTGACAGCATTGGTTCGCGCTTCGGCAATACCGCCGGCATAGTTGGTATGATCGCGTTTCCGCTCATACTGATAATTCTCATCGAAAAGCTTGCCTGGCTTGAGCGAGAGCTCATTCTTGGCCAGAAGCCATACCCGAAATGTATCTGCGGCAAGGCGACCATCGACAGTCTGCCCGAAGACCCAGGCACACCAACTGCCGGCAGCGGCGTTTTTCGCTGCAGCTGTGGTCGGGTCTACGATGCGGGCGGGCGCGGCACCATCGAACTTGTCGATAACGAAAACCGTCAGCCGTTTGCCCGCTGGAAAGCTTTTAAGGGCTGGATTTTATCAGATTAATTCACACCCTGGCCAGCTCGCACCTTTTCGAGATGTCTGGCGATCGACTCATACATCGGCCTGAAAAATGGCGCAGCATCGAGCTTGGGTTCGATTCTTTTCCAGACCGCATTGACCGGAAAAATGACACTGCCGGTGTTTTCGTCAATAAGGGCCGGTTCGGTGCCATACTGATCTTCAATCATCTGCCAGATAAAGCCAAAATCGACCCTTATCAATTCACCAAAAAGAGATCCAAGTCCGGAAGCGACTTCGGCAGCCGGAATGCGACTATTGGCTGGCTGTGAGGCCCATTTTTTAAATACCTGGTCGAGAAGTTCAGCAGAAGGCGGGCCTTTGTGATGCCCTGATAAGGTCATGCACAGCTCGCGGCCTGCCGCAAGGTCTCTTGCCAGGTTCGCCTGTTCCGTTTCGTTAAAACCAGAAATTTTTGGCTGCATAGATTCACTCGCTTTAATTTTTTGAGCATTAGTGATAAAAGATAATAATTGATTGCCGCTTCAACTACAACATGGCCTGACCGCCACGCTTTTGCTGGACCGCAGCAATTTCTGCGACGATTCTCGCCGCTTATAACTTGGCTTTAAGAATTTTTCTTGACACATTGCAGCATAAAAGTTATTTAAGAGAATGACAAAGGAATGCTAAGGAGGCCGAAAATGGTCGATTCTGAAGACACTGGAAAAGTCATACTGGTGCTTAACTGCGGCAGCTCATCGCTGAAATACGATCTGATACTTATGCCGCATCGCAAAAGTCTCGGAAAAGGCATTGTCGAAAGAATTGGCGAAGAAAAGGGCAGTCTTGAACAAAAGTCTGATGACAAAAAACTGGTAATCGAGCAGAAGATAAAAGATCATCGCGAAGCTCTCGAACTCGTGATGCGCGCCATCACCGACCGCGACGAGGGCATCATCAAAGACGTTTCAGAGATTGCCGGCATCGGCCACCGCGTCGTTCACGGCGGCGACAAGTATGCGTCATCTGTAATAATAGACGAAAGCGTTGTTGCCGCTATCGAAGAATTCATCGAACTGGCGCCGCTGCATAACCCACCCAACCTCACCGGCATTCAGGTTGCGCGCGAACTAATGCCAAATCTAAAACAGGTTGCGGTTTTTGACACAGCTTTTCATCAGACCATGCCTTCACATGCATATCTTTACGGTCTGCCCCGCAAGTTTTTTGAAGAATTTAAAATCAGGCGTTACGGTTTTCACGGGACCAGCCACCGCTATGTCTCGGCCCGCGCCGTCGAACTCTGCCGCCGCCACCCCAGCAACACCAACGTAATTTCGTGCCACCTCGGCAATGGCGGTTCGGTAACCGCGATTGCCAGAGGCAAGTCAATCGACACCTCGATGGGCTTCACCCCGCTCGAAGGCATGATCATGGGAACCAGATCCGGTGACCTCGACCCGGCAATTCTCGGCTTTCTCATGGACCGCGGCTATTCTTCGAAAGACCTGATCAAGATGCTGAACAAGGAAAGCGGTCTGCTTGGCCTGTCAGGCATTTCCAACGATATGCGCGACCTCGAAAAGGCGGCTGACGAAGGTAACCACCGCGCCAAAGAGGCTATCGACTGCTATGCCTACCGCGTCAGAAAATATATTGGCGCTTATGCCGCCAATCTCATCAAGGTAGATATTCTCGTATTCACCGGTGGTATCGGGCAGAACGGCTGGCGCATGCGCGAACGCATCTGCCGGCGCCTTGAGAATCTCGGCATCTTTCTCGATCACAAACTCAACAAAGAAATGGGTTCAAAAGAAGGTATTGTTTCCGAGGCTTATTCTCCGGTAACTGTCGCTGTTATACCGACCAACGAAGAGCTGCAGATTGCCATAGACGTCTACGAGCTCGCTTTTGGCGGTGAAACCGCTTTCAGACGCCGACAGACCGATTTTAACGTCGGAATGAAGCGTTCGTGACCGATCTCACCATCGACTACTACGAAAAGAACGCAAATGAGTTGAGCCGTCGTTACGAAACGACGGCTCTTGACTCTTTTCACCAGCTGCTCCAACAAAATTGCCAGCCCGGAGCCCGACTGCTCGAAATAGGCTGTGGTTCAGGTCGTGACGCGGCCAGAGCCGTTGCTGCCGGCTTCAAGATGACCGCTATCGACGGCGCAGAAAATCTGCTGAAAGAGGCGGCAAGGCTCCATCCAGAACTTACAGGTCATCTGCACCATCTTCTGCTGCCGGCAAAACTGCCGTTCGACGACGCAAGTTTCGATGGTTTTTTCAGTGTCGCCTGCCTGATGCATTTCAGAGACGACGAAATCAGAAAAATCTTTTCAGAAGCTGCAAGAGTTACTGTCGCATGCGGCAGTGGCCTGGTTTCAGTTCCGGCCGGCCGAAGCGATATAGATACCGATGGGCTGGACCAGCACGGGCGAATCTTCAACGTCATGCCGGCCGACAACTGGGTTCGCCTTTTCCGCCAGAATGGCTTCAGCGCCAAACCAGGCCCGGTAGAACCCGACAGCCTCGGCCGCCCCGGCATCAGCTGGATAACCTTCATCCTCAAAAAGGGCTGAAAAACAAAAACCCGCTTCATCAGCGGGTTTTCGATGCCGGAAGTCGGGGTCGAAC
>ENA-UOWO01004411-UOWO01004411.1-activated-sludge-metagenome-genome-assembly--contig:-NODE-4411-length-15561-cov-4.880627_pt1 | contig 15561 bp, 12 predicted proteins | sample MGYA00238148_ERZ761564 | MGnify/ENA primary metagenome ERZ761564 (study PRJEB28885, sample SAMN05720194) | activated sludge metagenome | isolation source: Anaerobic digester | place: USA...
ATTGACAGGTTGTACAAAAACAGCCACTATTAGTATATCTACAAATTCACTTCCTAATGTGGTAAGCTCAGTTTCTAATGCTACAATTTGTGAAGGAGCTAGTACAACTATCACTGGTAATGGAGCCAATACTTATACTTGGAATCCAGGTGGATTTACAACAACTGCAATCACTGTTTCACCGTTAACCACAACAATCTATACAATTACAGGAACCAATTCAACAACTGGTTGTTCAAAAACAAATACACGAACCATTTCAGTTAATCCGCTTCCTTCAGTAGGTATTAGTGCTACGCTTACAACTGTTTGTGCAGGATCACCCACCATCATTTCAGCAACAGGTGCCAATACCTATACTTGGATTCCTGGCGGATTAAGCGGATCTTCGATTACAGTTTCACCTTTCAGCACAACCACTTATTCAGTTACAGGTACGTCAACTTTAGGTTGCACGAAAGTAGCGTCAATTACAATTGTTGCAAATGGGTTATCTAATGTTAATACAAATGCGACTTCAACTTCAATTTGTCCAGGAAGCTCTACACAAATTGGGGCAACCGGTTCTTCATCTTATGTTTGGCAACCTGGTTCTTTAACGGGGTCGCTCATTACTGTGTCACCATTAGTAACAACTGTTTATACTGTTACAGGAACAAATACTTCGGGATGCACAAAAACAGCTACAAGAACAATTACCGTTTTATCATGTGGAAGTACTGTTAATTTAAAACTTTATATTGAAGGATATTATAGTGGACTTGGTTTGATGAGACCCACTTTACTTAACCAAGGTGTTATAAATTCAACCTCAACTATGACAGACAGTATTGAAGTTCAACTTAGAAATACAATTTCTCCATATAGCGTCGCTGCTTCAGTTAAGTCGATTTTAAACTCTGACGGGACTTCAGTTTGCACTTTTCCAATTACAGGCAATTATTATATTGCTGTGAAACATCGCAATGCCATTGAAACTTGGAGTGCCAATCCAATTACAATTTCATCAACAACCAATTATGATTTCACAAATGCAAGTACTAAAGCATATGGCTCAAACCAAATTGAAGTGGAAAGTGGTATATGGGCTTTTTATTCAGGCGATATTAATACGGATGAAAATATAGATCTAGTTGATTTAGCAAATCTAGATGTAGATATTAGTAATTTCCTATTTGGCTATACAAACTCTGATATTAATGGAGATGGTAATGTTGATATTTTAGATGCCTCATTTATTGAATCAAATACCAATGGTTTTATATTTTCAGCCCATCCTTAATATTCAAACTTAATTATATAAAAATGCCAGCATCACAAGTTGGCATTTTTAATTTATAACAATGGTATTTTAAGAATAAACTGACTGCCTTCATTAAGTTTACTTTTAATAATTAGTACAGTATTTATTTTACTCAATAATTCATTTACAAGAAATAAACCAAGTCCACTCCCCTTTTCACCTTGAGTGCCTAATGTAGATATATTTTCCTTCTTATAAATCTGTTGGATTTGATCTTCATTCATACCTATACCATGATCTTGAATAGTAAGATATAGATAATTGTTTTCAATCTTAGATTGAATATGGACTATTTGATTTTCGTGGCTAAACTTTATTGCGTTGGTTAATAAATTTCGAAGGGCAATACTTAAAATATGATAATCACTAGGAATCAAAATTTCATCAATAGTTGACACAAGAGAAATCTTCTTCTGATCAACCTGTATTTGCAAAACAGAAATAATATCCGAAACACAATCTTTTAAATTGATTGGCGTTATAGTTGTTTGGGTATTTTTTATTTGCATATTTGCCCAAATCAGAAAATTATCAAGCATTTCACCCGTTTGTGAAACTGCATATAAGGTTTGATTTTTATAGATAGCTTTTTGTTCAGTATTAAGATTTTCATTTTCAGTCAGTAGCAAATAAGAACGAATATTTAATAAGGGATTTCTTATATCATGACTGAGAATGCTAAACAACCGATCCTTTACAATATTTAAATTCTCTAATTCAGTTTTTTGTTTTTGGATTTGAGTATTTTTTTCTTCAAGCAATGCTTTCTTTTTTTGAATACGAACAAAAAAATAATACAATGTTGACAGTAAAATAAAAGTTGCTAAGGCAATGACAATAAATATATTTCGCTGATTTTTTTGAGCCTTGATATCAGCATCCTTTTTTACGATTTCTATATTCTTTTTACCTAATTGATAGTCTGCTTCTAACTGCGTCATTTGATTTCGAGAGTCAAGTGTAAACAAACTATCTTTTATCGTATAGTACTTTTTCAAAAATTCATTTTGAGATTTGTAATTCTCCATCCGCCCATACATATCCGACAAATTAAGATAGTTTTCCATCTCAACACTTTTATTTCCAATTTGCAAACTATACGCAATACTTTTATCAAACGATTCCTTTGCATCTTTATAATTTCCTATAGCTGAATAAATTGATCCTAAATTATTATACACAATTGGATAGTAATCGTTTGCATTTACTTTATTTAAAAGCGACAATGCATTTGAACAATATTCTAACGCTTCCCTATTTCGATTGAGCTTTTTATACATCAAACCCATATTTGAAAGAAGTGAAATAGTTTTTAGTGTGTCTCTTATTAGGTTAGATACTTTGTACTGCTCACTTAAATAAAATAATGCTGAATCATATTTCGATTGATTATAATAAAGTTGACTTTTTGAACTAAGTAAATTAATCAACTGATCACTATCTTTTCGTGCTAAAATTAAGCTATTGGCTTTGTCGTAATATTCATTCGCTTTTGCAATATTCGAATTACTTGTATACACATTAATAATTGACAAATACGCATTTGCCAGTCTCCTATCATCATTTAGCTTTTCATATAATCTAACTGATTGAAAATAATTATCCAATGAAAGATCATACTTCCCTTTTAATAAATTACAGAAGCCTATGCTATAATAATTACTTGCAATATCCAGTGTTCTATTTAATTTGATTGCGATAGATTTTGCATGCTCAAAGTATTCAATGGCCTTACTTGCATTATTATACATATAGTAATCACCTATCGCTCTATATGTTTGAAGTTGAATAGTGTCTGTATTCTTTTTATTTAGCAAATTAAGTAGACTATCTAATTCTCGGTTGGATTGCGATTTTGAAGTCAAAACACATGAAACGCATACAAGAAATAGAATATTACTTTTCATCTATTCTAAATATGCCTTTTAATGAATGATTTACCAATTACACTTTGCATCACATATTCAGAATATGTTTTACCAATTGGAAGTTGAATTTTATCAAGTTGAAGAATGGTTGATTCAACAGAAGTGATTTTAGATTTATTGACTATATGAGTTCGTGAAATTCGAACAAAATGTGAAGTTGGCAATTGCAATTCCAAATTTTTTAAGTTGACTAGAGCAATTTTTTTCATTCCGTTGAATAAAAAAATATGTACAAAATCGCCAAGTGATTCAATATATAAAATATCAGAATAGTTAATTTTTGTATATACATGTTTTTCCTTGATAAAAAATGAATCCTGATCCGATTGTTTGATCCCCTCATTTGGAGGTGTTGAATTTTTCAAATCTAATAAACTTCGAACTTTATCAATCGCTCTAAATAAGCGTTCAGGGCTTACTGGCTTCATTAAATAGTCTATGGCATCCACATCAAATGCATCAATCGCATAATGTGAATGAGAACTAATAAAAATTATAAGAGGTAAAACCTTAATACTTTTAGCAAATTGCAAACCAGTTAAACTTGGCATTTCAATATCTAAGATCAACAAATCTGGCGAAAACTCTTGCAAACACGCACTCGCTTCGATAGCATTATTACATTCAGCAATACATTCAAGATTTGGAATTAACTGCAATTGCTGCATGGTCAATGAACGATACATTATATCGTCATCAGCAATCAGATATTTAATTTTATGGGTTGACATAAGGAAAGTAAATCTAATAATATTTGTTTGATTTTTTAAATTTTCTACTTATAGCCTATTTTTAACCCTTGTCTGACTTAGGTTCATAGACTATTAGTGATCGTTCGTATACTTTATTGATAAGAATGAATGTTGTGATTTAATTTCACTTTCATAAAAGATATGCCCTCTTAACTTAAATAATTAATTTTTGAATTCCTAATCAATTCGAAGAACGAGCTTAGAGATAAGCTCGTTTTTTTTATAAGTCTGATTCATTAAACGTATATGCAAATACATTTATAATTCCATTCATTTCAAATTGAGATGATTGTAATTAAAAAGTAGAAAAGAATTACGAATACTTAAAAATAGATTTCACATTTCCATCATTAATTATTAAGTTGTGGTTCGAAGCTAAAAAATGAAAACAACTATTTCAATTGTAGAAGACGATGATTTTTTTATCGAAATCCTAAATGAATCTATTATTAAAGATTCTAAATTTTCTGTAGAAGCGATTTATAAAAACTATGAATCCGCAATGAAAGGATTTCCCTTGAACCCCACAGATATTATGTTGGTTGATGTGCAATTACCCGATGAGTTGGGTATTCATCTCATTTCAAGATTTAAATCAAAATTTCCTTTAGTACATTTTATTATTTGCACTTCATTTATTGATGCTGATTTTATTTTTAAAGGATTAAAAGCAGGAGCCATTGGATATATTCACAAATCAGAGGCCATGAATAGCATTACCGAAGCCATACATGAAGCAATAGATGGTGGTGCCCCAATGAGTGCAAATGTTGCCAGAAAGGTTGTTGACTTCTTTTACAAATCCGCCAAAAATGGGTTAGATATCTTAACCAGTAAAGAAAATGAAATTCTGAGTTTATTAGCTGAAGGATATTTATATAAAGAAATTGGTGGTAAACTTGGTATAAGTTTAGATACAGTAAAAAAGCATACCAGTAATATATATAGAAAGTTACATGTTCATAATCGAACTGAAGCTATTAATTTATACTTAGAAAGATAAATCGTTACAACCATTTGAGATTATTCTTCTCTGCTTAAAAATTTCACATTACAATTTTATTATATAAATATCACACAAAAGTGCTATTGTTTGCATTCATTGATTGCTTGATCTTTGCTTTACCAAACAACAAAAACAATAACTCGATCTACCGTGTACAATTCCTAACCTTGTGCCAAATGAAAGAGAAAAGGCTAAGCTTAATTGCTTGGCTTTTTTTTTGATAAAATTTAATAGAATCTATAAATAAGGATTCCAAATTTTAGTGGTTACTATCAGCACTAATTCTCCACCAATTTACGGAGTTTTGATTTGTAAGCTTCGTACTTGAATAAACTTTCGAGTGTTAATAAATTTGAAGGGTCTGAGGTAAGAGGCAGTACAAACTTCACCAAAGAATATCGACCATATTGTGTATCAAAAACTTCAGCCATTGAATAAACATGGGCTGAGGTAAAACATCCTGAAAGCACTTTCTTTTTTATAAAAAGAAGTTTGTCCTCATCATCGCCTTTTGTTTCAATTTTTTCGTTTATACTTTTTATTTCCAAATTAGACGCAATTTTTGCACAATTTGAATTTCTCTTGGTTGATGCTTTGGGTTGAGTTGAAACATTGCTTGTAATTTGATTCGCTGCTCTTTCTTTTGATGTTATTTCATCAACTACACCATATTTAACTGGTTTTTCAATTTGTTGTTCTTGACTATTTTTTTGTTTGGATAATGACTTTGCTTCCTCAATCTTTTTTTGTTCAATTTCATTCGCCAATGAAATTTTCTCTTTTTCTTTTTGTAATTCTCTAGCAATTTTGGCTTCATTTAAAAGACGCGCTTTTTCTTGCTTACGTTCTAATTTAGCTAAGGCTGCAGCTTCTTTAGCGGCTTGTTTTTCTTTCGCCAATTTCTCTTCCTCAAGTTTTGATATTCTTTGCTTCTCAAGTCTTTCTCGTTCCTCTAATTCAGTTGCTATTTTTTTCTGTTGCGCCAATTGTGCTTCACGTTCTTCTTCTTTTTTTCTCTCTTCTATCTTTGCTAAATCAGATGCTTGCTTGGCCAACATCTTCTCTTTGGCTAGTAGCGCTTTTTTTTCTTCCTCAGCCTTCAGTCTTTGTGATTTTTCTTGTGCTCTTAGTTCCTCTTTTTCCTTTTCCAATTCAGCTTGCTGACGTTTAGCTTCTTCCTTTGCTACTTTTTCTTCTGATAATTTTTTATTCTTTACTAGTTCACGAGTTTCTTTTTCTTCAACTTCATTTTGGTTTTGCAATTCAATTTCTTGTTCTTCTTTATCTTTTTTTACCATGTTAGGTACTTGATAAATATTAATAAGATTTTTATTAGTACTCAAAGCAAGATTTACAGCAGAGTTGGTTTCTATTATACTTCCTTCATTTACGATATCAATTAAATAAAATCGATTTTCTTCAGTCTTCCCTAATCGAAAGCCGTAAGAAGAATTAGGTTGAACATCGACTATAAATTTCTGAACTGAAAAATTTGAATTGGCAAAACTAATATCAATGCTTTTTTCGCCTGGCTCGGCAAAAGTAAGTATCGCATAAGCCTGTCCTAGTTTTTCAACTTCCTTATTTTCGCTTATTACATTGAAGGGAATGCCTTTAATACCTTCAATATAAATATATGAATTCTGTGCTTGCAATTTCGGACAAAGCATACAGCTTAAAAACAACAAATAAATAAAATGTCTCATAAGCTTATTCAAAAACCATTAATACTTGCCCCTTCTCAACCGTATTCTTTTCATCAATTAAAATATCTTTAATGGTAATATCAGCTGCCGCTTTAAATACATTTTCCATCTTCATAGCTTCTAAAACCAAAAGTGGTTCACCTGCTTTATAATGTTCACCAACCTTTGCTAAAACTTTTATTATCATTCCAGGCATTGGCGCTTTCAGATCATTCACCTTTTTTGAATTCCCTATTTTAATACCTAGCCGATCTAATAAAATATCAATAGGTTCTTTAATTTGAATTGAATATTTTTTTCCTTCGATACGCAAAACGACTTGCTTAAGATCCTTATCTAATTTTACAAGATCTGCCACTTTTGTTTTACCATCTATTTGAACGAGAAAACTCTTTTCAGTTTCCTTTGAAAAATTCACGTTTCTAGCAACCCCATTTACATGGGTATTTGATCCGGGTATGATTTCAAAATTAAATTCTCCAATCGAAGTTTTATACATGTTATTTTTTAAGGTTATTGACGTGGCACTTGCGCTGATAATTCCTGAAGGATAGGCATAATTCGATCATACACATCGTTTCGACCATTCATTTTTGCATTATTTACTATATTACCTATTACTGAAAGATCAAATTGCGCTGCTGCTGCACCCTCACTCTTATCAGAAAGACTGTTCATATAGGCGATATCTGCTCGTGCTTGTTTTACAAATTTGTCGAGCAAAATATTACTTTTAACAGTATCGCCTGCGGTTATATATGACATGCACATATAAATATTACCAATATTTTCATTGTCTTGTGAAATAATATAAGGTAAGGATTTTTCCGAAATGCTATTATATACCTTATCTAAAATTTTCAGGGCATCTTCCTTTTTATTATCTCTTACTAAAGCATCTGCAGTCATACTAGCAAATCTTCGATTTGTGCTTGCCATACGGCGGTTTGTTTGATCAAGATGAATACCATTTTCACAATTTCCAAATTGATACTTATTTAGATATAGATCAACACATTTACTTTGATTCACTCGTAATGGTTGAATAACTTTTGAACCTGGAGTACGCACTGGAATTAGTTTATAAGCAAAACCTTCTAATTGCAAATATTCTTCTAAACCTTCATAATGATCAGGATCAATTGAATTGGCAAAATAAATTGGACGTTTCCATGCATTGGCAGCTAAGATATTTAAGATGGCAAGATCATTTTTGTAAGCTACATTTTTTGGCATACTAAACTGAACTTGATCCACAATAACTGATGTATCGCCAGGAGCTAAGATATTATTCTTAGCAACTAGTTCTTTATCAACTGGGATGAAGAAATTTTTAATTGGGAAATAATTAGAAGCACCTCCATCCATAGTTGGCATCGTTGAATTAGCGCCATCATCACCAACAAATTTAAGCACCTCGGTTAGGTTTACATACTTATCTTGTGCAATTGATTTATTGTCAAGATACTGAATATAATCTCTTTTTTGACCACGATATTGTTCAGGCTTCCAAATTAATGGTACTGGTGCAGCTTTATTAATCGCTCGCGATAATTGATCAATATACCAATCAATACCCAACAAACTTATATTAATTATACGAACATCAGGTCTTAAACCTTCCACCTCTTGGGCATACCATAGAGGATAAGTATCATTATCTCCTTCTGTAAATAAAATTGCGTTTTGATCGCATGATTCAAGATAATTTATAGCTGTTGCTTTGGCTAATGTTTTTGCCGAACGATCATGGTCATCCCATTCTTTACTTGCCATTAATAACGGTACAGCAACTAAACATAAAGCGGTAGCTACCATTGGTGACATATTGCCTAGTTTGAATCGTTTCAATAAATCGCTTACCATCATAACACCTAATCCTATCCAAATGGCAAATGCATAAGTTGCACCTGCATAAGCATAATCACGCTCACGAGGTTGAAGAGGCGTATTGTTTAGATAAATCACAATCGCTAAACCAGTAAAGAAAAATAATAAACCGACAATGAAAGAATTTCTTTTATCATGTTGATAATGATAAACCAATCCAAGTAAACCTAATATAAATGGAAGGAAATATAATTCATTACGAGAACGATTATCCTTCATTCCTATTGGCATTTTATCTACATCACCATAAAACATTTGGTCGATAAATTTAATACCTGAAAGCCAGTTACCATTTTGTGGTTCACCTTGTATATTTTGTACATCATTTTGTCGACCAATATAATTCCAACAGAAATATCTCCACCACATTTGTTTGACTTGATAACCAAAAAAGAATTTCAAATTATCGGCACTACTTGCTTTTTCACCTTCTGCTAATCCTAAATAACTTTGGTAATACTTACCATGATTAGGATCGTTCCCATCCCAAATACGAGGAAATAATCTTGTGTCTTCAGCGTTATAAGTGTAGGCATCTTTTTTCTCCCCTAATTCTTCGTACTTCTTCTCTCCTTTCCAATATTGCATTTTACCATCTTTCATTCCAGTTGGTTTCGAATTAAAATCTGGACCAGTAACTAATGGTACTGAACCATATTGTTCACGTTGCAAATATTTGATCAATGAAATTGCATTATCCGGATTCGTCATATCTAGAGGCACATCTGCATTTGATCGAATTATTGTTTGAAAGAAAGCAGAATATCCAATCAAAATAAATAAGAAGCAAAGTGTTCCAAGATGAACAAAATAATGACCCGCCTTTTTTGCCCAAGTCAATAAAAAATAACAGCCAACACCTAAACCTATAATCGTAAATAATACACCACTATTAAAAGGCATTCCAAACGAGTTAACAAACATGATATCCATTTTTGTGGCAATAATTGGTATCGCTTGAATTACACCATATTGAACAACACCTGTAATCACACATCCTAATAAAAATGCCCAAACTGTACCCCATTTTGTTACTGGATAACGTTTGAAATAATACACCATCACTATCGCTGGAATAGTTAGCAAGTTTAATAGATGCACTCCGATTGAGAGTCCCATTAAATAAGCAATTAATATAATCCAACGATCTGCATGAGTATCATGATCATTTGTGATTCTGTCTTCCCATTTCAAAATAGCCCAAAAAACCAATGCTGTTAAAAATGATGACATCGCGTAAACCTCACCTTCAACAGCTGAAAACCAAAATGTATCTGAAAACGTATAGGCCAAAGCCCCTACAATACCAGCACCCATAATTTTTATTAAATTATTTGAAGAGATTTCTTCTCCTTGTTTAATTAAAATTCGTTTAGCGAAGTGAGTGATGGTCCAAAAAAGAAATAATATTGTAAAGCCACTACAAATTGCTGAAAGACTATTTACAGCAAATGCGGCATTTTTCATCCCAAAAATTGCAACAAATATTCGTCCTATCATCAAAAATAAGGGCGCACCTGGTGAATGCACAACCTCAAGTTTAGCAGCACCAGAAATAAATTCACCACAATCCCAAAAACTGACCGTTGCTTCTTTTGTGATCATATAAACGGTACATGCTACTAAACAGATGGCCCAACCGAGGATGTTATTGATTTTGTTGTAATTCATATAGAAAATTTATAGGAGGCAAATATAAAAAAAGGAATCTTAGTATTACTAATTGTTTTGCGTTAAATAAAATATAAGTTGGGAAGAAATTTTTCTTTGAAAATTATTCATCTTTCCCCAATAATTGATTAGCATCTCATTCTTGAAATTCGTTCTTATTCAAACTTCAATAATTGCACTATATATCAGTTGCTTCACCAAAAGCCATTGCAGTTGCTTCTTTTACGGCTTCACTCATAGTTGGATGTGGGTGAATCGAATTAAGAACCTCGTGATAAGTGGTTTCAAGTTTTCGACCTAATACAGTTTCTGCTATCATTTCGGTAACGTTCATACCGATCATGTGAGTGCCTAGCCATTCACCGTACTTGGCATCGTAAATCACTTTTACAAAACCTTCAGTGCTTCCGGCTGCTGTAGCTTTTCCACTAGCAACAAAAGGAAATTTACCAATTTTTAATTCATAGCCAGCCTCTTTAGCAGCCTTTTCGGTCATGCCAACGCTTGCAATTTCTGGTGAGCAGTAGGTACATCCAGGCACATTACCGTAGTCAATTGGTTGTGGCTGATGAGCATGTTTCTTTTCTAAAAACGCGATATTCTCAGCACAAACAATTCCTTCTTTACTCGCAACATGCGCTAGAGCTTGTCCAGGCGATACGTCTCCAATGGCGTAAATTCCTGGAATATTGGTATTACCAAAACCATCTACAACAATTTTACCTTTATCTGTTGCAATGCCAAGTGCTTCAAGTCCTAAATTTTCCATATTTGAAACAACACCAACAGCACTCAAAATAATATCTGCTTCTAAAATAACTTCGCCACTTGCTGTTTTAACTTTCGCTTTAACGCCTGCCCCACTTGTATCAACACTTTCGACAGAGGCATTGGTCATGATTTCCATTCCTTGCTTTTTAAAGCTCTTTTCTAATTCTTTTGAAATATCCTCATCTTCAACAGGCACAATACGCGGCATAAATTCAACGATTGTTACCTTGGTGCCAATACTATTGTAGAAATAAGCAAATTCAACTCCAATAGCACCGCTTCCGACTACTATCATAGTTTTAGGCTGAGTTGGAAGTACCATTGCATCTCGATATCCAACTACTTTTTTACCATCAATTGGTAAATTAGGAAGAGTTCTTGCTCTTCCTCCGGTTGCGATAATAATATGTTTGCAATCATAAGTTGTGGTTTTCCCTTCGGCATTGGTTACATCAACTTGACCTTTGGCTTTAATTTTACCATGGCCCATAATCACTTCAATTTTATTCTTCTTCATCAAAAATTGAACCCCTTTACTCATTTTATCGGCTACACCACGACTGCGTTTTATCATGCCATTAAAATCGGCGCTTGCTTTATCAATCACCACACCATAGTCGGCAGCATGCTTGGCATATTCAAATACTTGAGCAGATTTCAATAAGGCTTTTGTTGGAATACATCCCCAATTTAAACAAATACCTCCAAGGCTTTCCTTTTCGATAACTGCTACTTTAAAACCTAATTGAGAAGCGCGTATAGCTGCAACATATCCTCCTGGGCCTGCGCCAATAACAATGACATCGTAATTCATAATTTATTTTTTGATTTTAAAAAATTTGAAGCACAAAAGTAGTCAAAATGATGTAAAAAGTGAAATGAGAATTTATTCAGTAAAACTGCTATTCATGATCAATTTAAATGTTCGAGAATATGGCTGAATTTTATTGTCATTAGAGTAAGAAAAACAATTCAGACACTTATTGATCTATATAATATAAAATTGTTTGAGTTGAATATAAATCTATTCCTTCTGTAATCAATTAGTATTTATCAATTCTTGTAATCACTGTCATAACCTAAGAATGCTATTTGATTGATTCGAACTTGTTTATAAGATAAGATTGAAAAGAATAAAAATTGAATTCGAATTTGAAAATTAAAAATGAAAATTATTACTTTTGATTTCAACAAAATTAAAACAATGACCAACGCGATTAATTGGTTCGAAATCCCAGTAACAGATTTCGCTAGAGCAAAAAAATTCTATGAAACACTATTTGATGCTGAAATTATGGAAATGCAATTCCCAGATGGAAGATACGGCATGTTACCTTGCGATATGGAAAAAGGTGTTGGCGGAGGCATTGTGCAAGGTGAAGGATTTACACCATCCGATAAAGGTACTATTGTATATCTAAACGGAGGAGATGATTTAAATATTCCACTTTCACGAATTGAACATGCTGGTGCGACTATATTATTTCCTAAAACATCCATTGGTGAAAATGGATTTATGGCTCATTTTATCGATACAGAAGGTAATCGAGTAGCACTACATTCAATGAAATAAACAAAATGGCATATTCAGAAGATTTAGCAATCAGGATAAGGAATAGGCTGATTGATTTGCCAAATATTGTTGAAAAAAAAATGATGGGTGGATTAACTTTTATGTATAACGAAAAAATGTGTGTAGGAATCATAAAAGATGAATTGATGTGTCGTATAGATCCATTAATGCATGCTGCATGTATTGAAAAAAATGGTTGCAGAACAATGGACTTTACAAATCGTCCGATGATAGGATATGTTTTGATCAACAGTATTGGGATCAAATCTGAAGATGATTTTGACTATTGGATTAATCTTGCTCTTGAATTCAATAAGAAAGCAAAATCTTCGAAGAAAAAAACTAATTAGTTTCAGTTCATCAATTCGTGAGTACTTGTAGATTATTCAAGTTTTATTTAATTAAAGTTTTTAATTGCTCAATTTGACTAAAGTACAACGCTCAGAGGCTAAGACAAAAGAAAATATTTGACTTGATTAACGAGCCTTATTTAGTGTAAGAAGAAAACCTAGATCTTAGTTTCTCATTAAACTCTGTCGCTCCTACAAAAACCATTTTTTTAGCGCCAAACAATGGTCCCCTCGGTCTTAATGAAATATCTGTAAAACCCAATTTACCTTTAATCGGATTAAAATCCTCATCATATAAATTAACACCATAATTCATGGTGGCCACATGATCTTCTTCACCTCTATATTGATCCCTATTTCTACCAACAGTATCAATATCTAATTGCGATCCTGGCGAACGATAACCAATTTCAGCAAAATAATAATCACTAAAATGTTGGGTAGTTATTTTTTTCTTTACGTTAATTGATTCGTAATCATAAAAAGTAATATCCTCCCATTGCTTTGCCTTGGCTTTCTCGTAGCAAGTATCGTAAAAAAAATAGACTGGACAAAAAGTGAAGTTCTTTGAAAAATCACGCATAATTGAATTATTGATCTCTTCGTCAGATTGAATGACTTGCAAAATATCTTCCTCCATATTCCTTTTTTTTAAAGCTTCAATTTTATTAGTAGATAGATGAAGCATTACAAGTAATACTTTAGGTTTTGGAAATGTTCTATCATTTGTGGATTGAGCATTTACATTTTGATTAAATAAAATCAATACAAAACATTGCAAAAAGAAATTTTTCATTTTTAATAATTTAATTAAAGATATAAATTACAATCATAATCTAAAAATCAAATGAGATCAATCTCGATAACCAAATCTGATAATTCAAAAAATGTGATTAAATTTGCCCCTCAAAATAAAAAATATAATGGGAAGAATATTTGAAGTTAGAAAAGGAGCCATGTTTGCTCGATGGGACAAGATGGCGAAGGATTATGTGAGAATAGGTAAAGAAATTGCAATTGCTGTTAAAGCCGCGGGTCCAGATCCTGATAATAATCCAGCACTTCGAAGATGTTTTCTAAATGCGAAATCTGTGAATATGCCAAAAGATCGAGTTGAAGCAGCGATCAAAAGGGCAATGGGAAAAGATATGACCAATTATGAAGAGGTTTTATACGAAGGGTTTGGTCCTCATGGAGTAGCTATTCTTGTTGAAACAGCTACAGATAATGGTACACGCACAGTTGCCAATGTTCGAGCCGCATTTAATAAAGGTAATGGAGCTATGGGAAATAGTGGTTCAGTCGCGTTTTTATTTAATCGCATGGGTGAATTCAAATTAAAGAATGAAAATATAGATTTAGATGAATTAGAATTGGAAGGTATTGACTACGGTATGGAAGAAATAGGTGAAGATGCTGAAGGCAATATTATTATCCGATCTAGCTTTACAGAATTTGGCAAAATGAGTGAGTTTCTAGAGTCGAAAAACATTACCCCTATTTCTGTTGAACTTACTCGAATTCCTTTAAACACGGTTGAACTCAATGAAGAGCAATCAGAAGAGTTACTTAAATTAGTTGATCGATTGGAACAAGATGAAGATGTTCAGAAAGTTTATCATAATCTAAAATAAACTTGAACTCACGCTTTATTATTTGATTTTCGAAATTTGACTCATTTATCCCAAACCATCTCTCGAACTTATAAGATTGTTTTCTTTTTGTCATTGAAAGAAATTACTTTTAAAATCTAATTCTATTTTATCTATGAAGAAAAGATTACTTGTCTTATCAATTATTACTGCTATCGTAATTTCTGGTTTTTATCTTCAACAGAATCATATTATTATAGATTCAAATATTGAATATGAAAATTCGAATGAAGAGCATATTCAACGCGAGGCTTGGGAAAACGAAAAACTTGTTGATCCAATAACGCGTGAAATTCCTGCAGGCATTACATATAAAAATTATTCTTTTTTAAAAGAATTACAACATAAAGAATCTCTATCAAATGAACGAAAGACAAGAGGTGGAACTTGGGTAAATCGCGGACCATGGAATGTAGGTGGAAGAACTAGGGCGATGGCAATTGATATAATGGATGAAAATCATTTAGTTATTGGAGCAGTATCAGGTGGCATATGGCAAAGTTTTAATGGCGGATTAACATGGGCAAGGGTTAGTGATGTGAATGGACATCCGGGTGTGGTAAGTATTTCACAAGATACACGACCAGGCAAAACAAATATTTGGTATGCCTTATCGGGAGAATTGTATGGCACTTCAGCAAGTGGTGGCGAATCGTTTTATTTAGGAGATGGTGCGTTCAAATCAATAGACAATGGAACAACATGGACACCAATAGCTTCAACCGCTTCAGGCACACCTAATACTTTTAGTTCAAATTTTCAAGGAGGCTGGCGTATTGCGTCCATTCCAGTTGATACAGTAGATGCAGGAATTTATATGGCAACCTATGGCAGTATATATAGAAGTAAAGACACAGGAAAAACATGGAAAGCGGTATTGGGTAATGGCAATAATTCATATTTTACAGAAGTCAAAGTTTCATCAACAGGAATTGTTTATGCTGCATTAAGCACAAGTG
>ENA-UOWO01004414-UOWO01004414.1-activated-sludge-metagenome-genome-assembly--contig:-NODE-4414-length-15557-cov-7.447749_pt1 | contig 15557 bp, 12 predicted proteins | sample MGYA00238148_ERZ761564 | MGnify/ENA primary metagenome ERZ761564 (study PRJEB28885, sample SAMN05720194) | activated sludge metagenome | isolation source: Anaerobic digester | place: USA...
CGGCCAAGGCGCCGTTCGACCTGTGGAACCGCGACAAGCGCGGCGGCGTGAAGCTCTACGTGAAGCGCGTCTTCATCATGGACGACGCCGAGGCGCTGATGCCGGTCTACCTGCGCTTCGTCAAGGGCGTGATCGACAGCGCGGATCTGCCGCTGAACGTCAGTCGCGAACTGCTGCAGGAAAGCCGCGACGTGCGTGCGATCCGTGAAGGTTCGACCAAGCGCGTGCTGACCATGCTCGAAGCGCTGGCCAACAGCGAAGACGAGGCCGAGCGCGCCAGGTACGCCGCGTTCTGGAAGGATTTCGGTACGTTGCTGAAGGAGGGCGTCGGAGAGGACCACGTGAACGTCGAGCGGCTGGCCAAGCTGCTGCGCTTCGCATCGACGCAGGCCGACGAAGGCGTGTCGTTCGCAGACTATGTGAGCCGGATGAAGGAAGGTCAGGAGTCGATCTACTACATCACGGCCGACAGCCTGGCTGCCGCCAAGGGCAGTCCGCAGTTGGAGATCTACCGCAAGAAGGGCATCGAGGTTCTGTTGTTCACCGATCGCGTCGATGAGTGGATGCTCAGCCATCTGCACGAGTTCGACGGCAAGTCGCTGCAAAGCGTCGCCAAGGGCGCGGTCGACCTCGGCTCGCTGCAGGACGAGCAGGAGAAGAAGCAGGCCGAAGAAGCCTCGGCCTCGTTCAAACCCGTGCTCGATCGCCTCAAGGAGACACTCAGGGATCGCGCCAAGGATGTTCGGGTCACGACCCGGCTGGTCGAGTCTCCGGCCTGTCTGGTGGTCGAGGAGAGCGACATGAGCGGACACCTGGCTCGACTGCTGAAGCAGTCCGGCCAGACCGGGGTGCCTGCCTCCAAGCCGATACTCGAAGTGAATGCCCAGCATGCGCTGGTCAGCAGGCTCGACAAGGGCGAGCACTTCGACGATCTGGCCCACATCCTGTTCGATCAGGCTGTGCTGGCCGAGGGTGGCCAGCTTGAGGATCCGGCCGACTACGTGCGCCGGGTCAACAGCCTGCTGTTGGCCTAGCCTTGCTCGACCTGCTGCAGCAGTTGCTGTGCCGACTGCTGCCAGTAGGCGCCACTGGCGAACCAGGGGAAGCTCGGCGGAAACGCCGGGTCGGACCAGCGCTTGGCCAGCCAGGCGCTCTGGTGGACCATGCGCAGGGTGCGCAAGGGCTCGATCAGCGCGAGTTGTCGGTCGTCGAAGTCCATGAACTGCTCGTAGCCGGTGAGCAACGACCTCATCTGCACGCGGGCTGCAGTGGGGTCGCCGGAAAGCAGCATCCACAGGTCCTGCACGGCCGGCCCGGTGAGGCAATCGTCGAGATCGACGAAGTGCGGCCCGGCGTCGGTCCACAACACGTTGCCTGCGTGACAGTCGCCGTGCAACCTGATGTTCTGGATGTCTGGCAGCCGCTCGAAGCCTCGACTGGCCAACGTCAGCGCGGCGTCGACGGCCGCTTTCCATTGCGGCGCGATCTCCGGCGGAATGTTGCCGTGTTCTAGCAACCAGTCGCGGCATCCCCAGCCGAACTCATCGAGCGTCAGACTGCGCCGCACTGCGAAAGGCTTGCGAGCGCCTACAGCGTGCATCCGGCCGACGAATCGACCGATCCACTCCAGCGTGTCTGCGTGTTCCAGCTCAGGCGCCCGGCCGGCTTTGCGCTCGGTGACGCTGAACCGGTAGTCCCCGTCCGGAGTGTTGATCCTCGCCAGCGTGGCTGGAGCGCCGATCAGCGTGCACTGAATCGCCGAACCGGTGTCAGCTTCCAGCGCCCAGGGGGCAGCGATCGGGATCTCTTCGGCCGCCAGTTCTGCCGAGAACGAGTGCTCTTCGAGAATCTGTGCGTCCGTCCAGCGGTTGGGACGGTAGAACTTCGTCACCACCGCTCGGCCATCGCTCAGGAAGACCTGGAATACCCGGTTCTCGTAGGAATTGAGCTGGAAGATACGACCGTCTCCGGCCAGACCCACGCTGTCCAGGGCGTCAAGGACGACCGACGGGGTCAGTCCGGAAAAAGGAGTTTGCAGGGCGGGATCGGGTGAGGGGGACGAATGCACCCGTTGATCGTAAGCGCACGCTCAATGGCCCGCGGCGCTGCTGGGCGCCGTCGATTCCGATGCGCCATGCGGGAGATCGACATCGCCCCCGGGGTCCATCCGGCTGTCCGGAGAAAAGAAGGAGTCCATGAACACGCTCGAATCCTGCCAACGACCCGTGCCTTTGAGTGGCTGGCTGGATGAGGGCCTTGTGGATGCAAATGGCTCGTTGATCGACTCGCCGACGGGGCCTCTGGCGACGTCATCTCGCGTAACGGCCGAAGGTGCTTCGGATCCGGTGTGCGGAAGCAACAACTGCAGCGCCGCGACGGTGGGCATGCCGTTGGCTGCGATGCTGAAGTACTTGATCTGGCATGCCTTGAGCACGGCTTCTTTGATTTCGAGGTTTCGCTTGGAACGCGAGCGGCGGCTTTCGAGGTCGATGGCCAGCAACGCCTTGCCGCTCGAACTGCAGACGGTGAATGTCGCGTGCGTGGATCCGAGCAACCCGTACCAGTACTGGACCTGCTCCTGAACGTCTGGCTGACACAGACGTACCAAGGGCAGCTTGGGCATGACCACATGCTGGGGGAACGCTTCCCTGAGTTGACGGTAGAGCCGGCGCTCGTTGGCGTTGAAAACCGGCCGCGGGGAAATGGCCCACAGGTTGGGAAGCGGTTGGGCTCTGTCCCGGGGGGATAGCCATGCCCAGACCATCCATGCGCCCAGAATGGCGCCCGCAGCGCCGATGGCGATCATCTGGAAGAGTGGAGAAGCTGGATTCACGGTTCGGCGGGCTAGGGGTTGGCGCAGTCGCGTATCGCTCTGATGCAGCAGTTTCGGCAGATGCTAAAGCCGTGTTGACCGAAAAATGACCGGCCGTTCGTGCTTTCTGACCCGAGCTGGCGTTTCCGGCGAGCGTCGTCGGGCTGTTGCGAGCCTGTTGGGGGCTGCACACCGGCAACCCAGCCGTCTGCTACACTCGCGGGCTGACCTGAGTATCAAGCCTTCAGGTCGGCGTGCGTGATCCGGAGCGAGAGTTCCCGGCGCGGCACGAAAGAATCGCCCGAGAGGCCGCCATCACAAGAAGCGGTTCCAACGGCGATCCGGTTCAGCGAAGTTCCTCGCTGATCCACATTCGGCTCATTTCTCGTATTGGATAAACCATGAAGACCTTCAGTGCCAAGCCGGCCGAGGTGACGCATGAGTGGTTTGTGATTGACGCGACCGACAAGGTTCTCGGACGGGTGGCCAGTGAAGTCGCCCTCCGTTTGCGCGGAAAGCACAAGGCCATCTACACGCCTCACGTCGACACAGGCGATTTCATCGTCATCGTCAATGCAGACAAGCTCCGCGTCACCGGCAACAAGGCCAATGACAAGGTGTACTACCGTCACACCGGCTACCCCGGCGGCATCATCGCGACGAAGTTCAAGGACATGCAGGCCAAGCATCCCGGGCGGGCGCTCGAGAAGGCCGTCAAGGGCATGTTGCCCAAGGGTCCACTGGGCTATGCCATGGTCAAGAAGCTGAAGGTGTACGCGGGCGGTACGCATCCGCACGCCGCGCAGCAGCCCAAGCCGCTCGAAATCTAAGGGGACACTGATGATTGGTAACTGGAACTACGGAACAGGCCGTCGCAAGTCGTCCGTCGCGCGCGTCTTCATGAAGAAGGGCACGGGACAGATCCTCGTCAACGGCAAGACCGTCGACGAGTATTTCGGTCGGCAGACATCCATCATGATCGTCAAGCAGCCTCTGATGCTGACGGCAAACGACGCGGCTTTCGATGTCAAGGTGAATGTGCATGGCGGCGGCGAATCGGGTCAGGCCGGTGCGGTGCGTCATGGCATCACCCGCGCATTGATCGATTACGACGCGGCCCTGAAGCCGGAACTCAGCCGCGCTGGGTTCGTGACCCGTGACGCTCGGGAAGTCGAGCGGAAAAAGGTCGGTTTCCACGGTGCACGTCGACGCAAGCAGTTCAGCAAGCGCTGACCTCAATGCCCTGCATGCGAAAAGGCCGCTCACGAGCGGCTTTTTCGTTTTCCGGCTATCGCCGCCATAATTGGAATATCAGACGCTTCTACTCAGGATCCAGAAATGAATGCAGCCTCGGAACTCACTCACCTAGCAGCAACCCAGGACGAGCCTCCCGCGCCCCTGGTGTTCACTGACAGTGCCGCAGCCAAGGTGAAGGAACTCGTTGATGAAGAAGGCAACCCCGATCTGAAGTTGAGGGTTTTCGTTCAAGGTGGAGGTTGTTCCGGTTTTCAGTACGGGTTCACTTTCGACGAGGTTCTCAACGAGGACGACACCCGGATGGACAAGAATGGCGTCACCCTGCTGATCGATGCGATGAGCCTGCAGTACCTGGTGGGCGCGGAGATCGATTACAAGGACGACCTTCAGGGTGCGCAGTTCGTGATCAGGAATCCGAATGCGACGACGACCTGTGGCTGTGGGTCCAGCTTCTCGGTTTGATTCGGCGGGGTGACTCCCCCTACATTTCACACACTCGAAAAGCCGCCCTGGGGCGGCTTTTTTCTTGGTGCTTCTCTACTCTCCGGTCACTCCGCCGGGTATATCGCGCCGAGCACGCGGCTGCCAGCTGCACCGGTCGCGGCCGGTATGTTGCCCGGTCGGCGTTTTACGCAAGCCTGCGCAAGCCAGGCGAAGGCCACTGCCTCTACCTGATCCACCGGCAGCCCCCGCTCAGCAGTGGTCTGGACGTCGAGCCATGAAAGTCGGGCGGCCAGGCGGCGCATCAGATGGGTATTGCACGCGCCTCCGCCGCAGACCAGCAGTCGAGTCGCTTCGGGAGACTGAAGCAGCACCGACTGCTCGCAGCACCAGGCCGTCAGCTCCGCGAGGCTGGCTTGCACGTCCTGCGGAGCCAAGGCCGCGCTGCCTCCGTTTTGCTGGAGGCATCGATCAAGCCAGTCCGCATTGAATTGATCGCGGCCTGTGCTCTTGGGTGCGGGCCGGGCGAAGTAGGGGTCGCCTTGCATGGCCGTCAGCAGGGTTGGATTGACCGAACCGGAAGAGGCCCAATTGCCATCCCGGTCGTACGCTGTGCCGAGGTGGAGTGCACACCAGTGATCCATCAGCGCATTGCCGGGACCGCAGTCAAAGCCCAGGGTGGAGCCATCCGACGCCAGCACGGAAAGGTTGCTGATGCCGCCGATATTGAGCACCGTGAGGGTTTCGTGCGCTTTGCCGAAGGCCGCTCGGTGAAACGCTGGCACCAGGGGAGCCCCTTGACCGCCGGCAGCGACGTCGCGTGACCGGAAGTCTGCCGCCACGTCTATCCCCGTTCTTTCCGCCAGCAGGGCCGGGTTGTTGAGCTGGACTGTGTAGCCGATACCGTCGAACTCACCCGGACGATGTCGAACAGTCTGGCCATGTGCGCCGATGGCGGTCACTTCTGACGCTGCGATCGATGCCTTCTTTAGCAGGTCGTGCACCACGGCTGCATAGTGGCCGGCCAATGCGTTGCCCGCCAGTGCTGCACGATGCAACTCGTCTGCACCAGTTACGTTGAGCGAAAGCAGCTCGCGCGCGAACTCCAGCGGGAATGGGCGGTGCACGTGGGCTCGTACGGCGATCGAGAGAATCTCGTCATTACTGCCGAATTCGACCAATACGCCATCAACCCCATCCAGGGATGTACCCGACATCAACCCGATGAACAGATCAGCCACGGTGCGCTGCATTCAAACAAGAAAAAGCCCGCTGCTGCGGGCTCGTTCTGCATCAGCCGGAAAGCTGTCCAAGATGTCTCGTCACTCGAAGCTGATGCTTGCCTGCGCCATGGTCTCGGCCGCGCTCAACTGGGCTTTGGCAGATTGTGCCCACGTTGCGAACTGGGCCCGAGATGCTGGAGCGAGCGCGACCGTTTCCGAAAGACTCGCGATCGCCGCAGGATCTCGCTGTGCACCGCCCACCTTGAATTCGAAGTGCAGATGAGGTCCCGTCGCCCAACCAGTCGCACCCACCGCACCGAGGTACGTGCCCTGTTCCACGCGCTGACCCTTTCGGACATCGATCCGGCTCAGGTGCGCGTAAAGCGTGCTGCGATCGGCCGCGTGCTTCACGACCACCACGTTGCCATATCCGTTTTGCCAGCCGGCGAATTCGACAACGCCATCGCTGACAGTGCGGACCGGCGTACCGACGGGGGCGCCGTAATCGACCCCTGCGTGCTGACGCCAGTTCTGGAGGATCGGATGGAAGCGCATCGCAAAACCCGATGTGATGCGCGAAAACTGCATCGGGCTCGCGAGGAACGAGCGCTGCTTGCTTCGTCCTTCGAGATCGAAGTAGGCTCCGCGGCGCCCGGCCTCGGTGCTCTCGTACCAGATGGCAGAGTTGACTTTTCCCTTGTTCACGAACTCAGCTGCCAATACGCGGCCTGCAGAGTCGTTCCAGGTGATCGGCTCCCCGTCAGCCGTCAAGGCTTCGTACACCACCGAGAAAGTGTCGCCGCGTCGCAGATCGCGGTGAAAGTTGATGTCGGTAGCAAACACTTCCGCAAGCTGAGTTGCGACCGAGTCCGGGATGCCTGCTTCGTCGGTGGCGTTGAACAGTGAGTTTCGAACGACGCCGCTGCCCATTCGGGTCTGCGAGGCGAGGGGCACTGTTTCGAGTCGAGCCGCGAACTGCTCGCCTTCCCGGGTCACACGCAAACGTGTGAAATGGGTGTTCGACTGTGCGGAACTGGCTGCCGGGTAACGTGCGACCAGTTCGTCCAGTTCGCCTGAACCACTCGTGCGTACCTGCACCATCTTTCCACCACGACCTGACACCAGTTCGCGTGCAACACGATTGGCACGCAGAAAAACCAGGGCCTGGGCGTCATCGACGTTCAGTCGCCGCAGCAGACTGTCTGCCGTGTCACCGGGGCGAGTGACGTCGTTGCGGACAAGTGACAGATCCTGTTGGGACAGCGACAGGACTTGTCCTGCCAAATCGCTCGGGATGACCGATTCCGTCACCCAGCTCTGCGCGATGCCACTGTTGTCCGCACTGAGTGGAGCCACGCCGAAGGCCGTGGCGCCGAATCCGGCCAAGGCCAGAACGATCGCCGAATAAAGCTGTCGGGGGTGCTTGCGCAACAGATCCCCGGTGCGTTGCCCCAAATGAACAGCGATGCGATCGAGAAAATCAGATGAAGCCAAAATTCGGGGAGCCGTTCGCTCTGGTTATCTGTTGACGTCGTCCCGCGCGTGGCCGGACCGGAATCTCGCTCTGCGCTTGCCGTCCCTTAGACTTCGGGGCGATTCGGACAGGGGCCGTGGACTGCCTGCTTCGAGTTCTTCGTGTTGCTAGCCGGCTGCAACCGGATCGAGAAGTATACCGACGGGCTTTCGCGAATTTGTCATGAGAAACGAGCTTCTCATCCATCCAATGTTCAGTAGTTTCCCGACATGTCGCACACCGACCGCCTAGAACCCAGCGTCAGCGCCGCAACTTCCTACCCGGTCACGGATCGGGTTCGGGACGCATTTCGTGCGACCCGTCGAGGCTGCGACGAACTGTTACCGGAAGCCGACTGGCTGAGCAAGCTGGCCAGGGCGGAAGCAACTGGCGTGCCACTGCGTATCAAGCTGGGTCTGGACCCGACTGCGCCGGATATCCATATCGGTCACACCGTGGTGCTGAACAAGCTCAGGCAACTACAGGAGCTGGGCCACACGGTGATCTTCCTGATCGGCGATTTCACCTCGATGATCGGCGACCCGTCCGGCCGCAATGCCACCCGCCCGCCACTGACGCGCGAGCAGATCGAGCACAACGCGAAGACCTACTACCAGCAGGCCTCATTGGTGCTTGACCCCGAAAGGACCGAGGTCCGTTACAACTCAGAATGGTGCGATCCGCTGGGTGCTCGCGGGTTGATCCAACTGGCTTCCCGCTACACCGTGGCCCGCATGATGGAGCGCGATGACTTCACCAAGCGGTTCAAGGCGGGAACGCCGATCAGCGTGCATGAATTTCTTTATCCTCTGATGCAGGGCTATGACTCGGTCGCGCTGAAAAGCGATCTTGAGCTCGGTGGCACCGACCAGAAATTCAACCTGTTGGTTGGTCGGGCCCTGCAAAGCGAATACGGCCAGGATCCGCAGTGCATCCTGACGATGCCGCTTCTCGAAGGCCTGGACGGCGTCGAGAAGATGTCAAAGAGCAAGGGCAACACCATCGGCATCAGCGAAGCGCCGAATGACATGTTCGCCAAACTGCTGTCGATCAGCGACACGCTGATGTGGCGCTACTACACCCTGCTCAGTTTCAAGTCGGAAGAGGAGATTGCACGCCTCAGGAACGCAGTCGAGGGCGGTCGGAATCCGAAGGACGCCAAGGTGTTGCTGGCCAAGGAAATCACGGCCCGTTTCCACAGCGCTGCTGCGGCCGATGCGGCCGAGAACGACTTCAACCTCCGCGCGCGCGGAGGTATTCCCGATGTGATCCCTGAGTTGGCTGTCACGGGTGCCCCGCTCGGCATAGGGGCCCTGCTGCGCGAGTCCATGCTGGCGCCGTCGAGCAGCGAAGCGCTGCGCCTCGTTGATGGCGGCGGTGTTCGCGTCGACGGCAATGTGGTCAGCGATCGTGGCCTGAAGTTGTCCGCTGGCACTTACGTGTTGCAGGTCGGCAAGCGCAAGTTCGCGCGCGTGACGCTGAGCTGACCCAGCAGGCTTCAGCGGTTCAGAACCCCCGAGGCCACCAGACCTGCCGGCACGTGAGGTGCCGCGTTTTCTATGTGGCCTGTCTGGTCGTCGAAGAAGAAGTCGGGCTCGAACTCGCGCAGGAACTCGCCCTTGGCCAGGCCACCGAGAAACATGGCTTCGTCGATCTCGATGTCCCAGTCCATCAACGTGCGGATCGCGCGCTCATGGGCGGGGGCGCTGCGAGCGGTCACCAGTGCGGTGCGTATGCTCATCGATGGCGTTGCCGCCCGCTGCAGCCGCTGCAGCGCTTCGAGCAAGGGCTTGAAGGGTCCCGCGGCCAGTGGCTTCTCGGCACGGTCGCGTTCGTGTTCCTGAAACGCGTTCAGGCCTGCTCGCTGGAATACCTGCTCGGCTTCGTCCGAGAACAGCACCGCGTCGCCGTCGAAAGCGATACGCACTTCGTTCGGATGCGCTGCCGAGGCTCGCGCCGAATTCGGGAAGACGCGGGCCGCTGGCGTGCCCGCGTCCAGCGCCGAGCGCACATCGGCTTCGTTGGTCGACAGGAACAGGTTGGCGTTCAGCGGTTGCAGGTAGCGCCATGGCGGATGACCCCGCGTGAAGACGCCCCTCTGGATCGGCAATCCATGCTGTTTGGACGACCGGAATACACGCATGCCCGACACCGGGTCATTGCGCGACAGGATGACCACTTCGACTCGCTGCGTTGGCGACGCTTCTCCGGCTTCGGATGCCGGGGCGCGATTGAACGCCAGCAGCTTGTTGACCAGAGAGAATGCCACGCCGGGCTTGGCCGTTACATCGAGCCGCTCGAGTTGCAGCCGCATGTAGGCCCTGTCGTCCGACGCTTCGAAGACTTCGTTTTCTTCTTCGAAATCGAACAGCGCGCGGGACGAGATGGCGACGACCAGTTGGCCATCCAGTGAGACAGGCATGCGATCGATGATACGGGGGCAAGCCCACGCCGTCGCTGCGTTCCGGACGCTGCGACGGCTACTGCACGAAGCCCATGGGTGCGCGCCGCTGGTGAGCGTCCGGCAGGTCGGCCGTCGAGACTTGCGATCTGCGTTCCAGCTTGGCGTTGCCGAATGCGGTCATCCAGGCACGACGCATCTCGCGCGGAGCCATTTCACAGAGGCGGTCCAGAACGTCGCTGCTCGGCTGTTCGTCGAATCGGCTGCCCCAGTCGTGGCTGGCGCGTATCGATGAATACAGCTTGGCCGCGATGTGCCTCGCGGCCTCGCGATCGGGTGCCTGCACTTCGTAGACGTTCATCCTGTTCAGGATCGGATCGGGAATCCCCCGCGCATCGTTGGCTGTTGCCACCCAGATGACCTGACTTGCGTCGATCGGGACCTCGGCGAATTCGTCGATGAAGCTGCCTGCGGTGTCGTGCTCCAGCAAGCTGTAAAGCGCTCCCAGCGGATCGTAGGCGTGCTCCCCGCCGGCCTTGTCGATTTCGTCGACCACCATCACGGGATTGGCGTACTGACCATCCACCAAAGTCTCGAACACCTTGCCGGGGCGCGCGCCCTTCCATTGGCTGGACGCGCCTGACAGCACCCAGCCGGCGGTCATCGAGCTCATCGAGATGAAGCCCATGCCGGTGCCCAGCAGTTGCGACAGTTCGCGCGCGAAATGTGTCTTGCCGACACCCGGCGGGCCGAGCAACAGCAGCGGTGTGATCTCCAGCGCGTCGCGGCTGTCCTCGCACAGCGCAAGCTGGCGCTTCACGTCGTCGAGCACCTCGCAGAAGTTGGGCAGGTCGTCGTACAGGTGATCCATCACCGGCAGACCGGACGGCTTGACCTGAAAGCGTTCGGGTCCCAGTTCGATCATGCGTTCGTAGGTGGAGCGCAGGTTCTCGTGTTCCTTGTGTGGAAGCTTGTCGAGCTTGCGACCAACGTCGTCGACGCGGTAGAGGCTGCGCATTCGCGCAATCGGGATGCCGCCGCGAGTGGCAGACACATGAACCAGTTCATGGGAAGCAGACATCTCACCTCCGGATAGCAAAGCTCGCTGGGATCATTCAACCACGTGCAGTGCGCCACGCACTTCGGAGAAGCACCGCATTGACACGTCAATCGCCATGCATGCCGCAGGCCATCAGATCGAGAAAGCAAGCGAAGCGACGCGCCTGATCAAGCCACGCCAGCGGAACCGGCTTTGCCGGTCCGCAGGGCGGCGCCCCTTGGGGGCAGGAGCGAAGCGACTGGGGGGCTCTATTTCACCCAGGTGTTCAGCTGGATGATCGGCAGCAGGACGGCCAGTACGATCAGCATCACGACGCCCCCCATGGCGACGATCAGCAGCGGCTCGAGGATGGTCGCCATCTGCATCGCGCGCCTCTGGACTTCAGTGGCGAGCTGCTTGGCTGCCCGATCCAGCATCTGCGGCAGTTGGCCGGTCTGCTCGCCAAGGCGGGCGAACATCGCCAGCAGTCCCGGGAATCGCTTCTTTCCGGCCAGCGCCGAGGCCAGCGGTGCCCCCTCACGCACTCGCACCAGGGCGTCGAGCGCGTCGGCTCGCATTGCCTGGTTCGACAGCGTCTCCGCCGCAGCCTGCAGAGCCTTCAGGATCGGCACGCCGGCTCCTGCCAGCATGGCCAGCGTGCCGGCGAAACGGGCGGCGTTGTAGCCGCGTGCGAGGCGCCCGACCAGTGGCAGGTTGAGCCACGCGGCATCGAAGCGCTCCCGGAATGACGGATTTCGCAGCATCAGCATCAGCGTGGCGGTCCCGCCACCGATCGCCAGCAGCAGCAACCATCCATAGCTGCGCAGGAAGCCGCTGACCGCAAGCATCGCGACGGTCAGTCCGGGCAGCGCGCGCTTCGAACTGGTGAACACCGAGGCCACCTGCGGCACCACGTAGGTGACCAGGAAGATCACGATCACGACCGCGATCACCGAAACGATCGCGGGGTAGAGGGTGGCGCCGATCAGCTTGGCCTTGAGCGCCTGGCGTTCTTCCAGGTCGTCGGCCAGGCGTTCGAGCACCTGACCCAGCGCGCCACTTTGCTCTCCGGCTGCAACCACGCCCCGATAGACATCGTCGAATTCACGCTCGGCACTGGCCAGGGCGCGTGCGAACGGCGATCCGGCGTTGACCTCGGAACGCAGGTGCGCGACCAGTTCGCGCTGCGGTGCGTCTTCGGCCTCGTCGCTCAGCGCGGTCAGCGCCCGTTCCAGCGGCAGGCCACTACCGACCAGACCGGCCAGCTGGCGTGTCCAGACCGCCAATCCGGTGGTCGAGAAGACTCTTCGCCGGAAGCGCAGGCCCTGACCCTTGGCGTCGGCCGAGGCGACTTGCGTGACGTCCAGTGGCACCAGGGACTGCGCGCGCAATTGCGCGCGCGCCGCGCGCGCGTTGTCGGCTTCCACCAGCCCGGTGGTCGATTTTCCGGCCGCGGTCAGCGCTTCGAACTTGTACGCAGGCATGTCATTCGCGGGTCACGCGCAACACCTCTTCCAGCGAGGTGACACCTTCGATCACCAGGCGTTCGCCATCCTCTCGCATGGAACGCAGACCGGCATGCTCGGCAGCGACCAGCAACTGCGACTCGGCAGCCCGGCTGTGGATCAGGGATCGCACCGCGTCGTCGGCAACCATCATTTCGTACACGCCCGTTCGGCCCTTGTAGCCGGTCTGCCCGCAATCGGCGCAGCCGACCGGGTGGTAGCGCCCCTGCGCATCGACCTTCCTGCAGCTCACGCAGAGCTTGCGCACCAGCCGCTGGGCCAGCACGCCGAGCAGGCTGGAGCTGAGCAGAAACGGCTCGACGCCCATGTCGGTCAATCGGGTGACCGCGCTCGGTGCGTCGTTGGTGTGCAGGGTGGCCAGCACCAGGTGTCCGGTCAGCGAGGCCTGGATCGCGATCTGCGCGGTCTCGTAATCGCGGATCTCTCCGATCATGATCACGTCCGGGTCCTGGCGCAGGATCGCCCGCAGCGCTTTCGCGAACGTCAGGTCTATCTTCGGATTGACCTGCGTCTGGCCGATGCCGCCGAGTTCGTATTCGACCGGGTCCTCGACCGTCAGCACATTGGTCGTCGATGTGTCGATGCGGCCGAGCGACGCGTAGAGCGTCGTCGTCTTGCCGGAGCCGGTGGGCCCCGTCACCAGCACGATGCCGTGCGGCTGCTGTACCAGTCGGTCGAAGCTCGTCAACACATCGCCGCTCATGCCCAGGCTCTCGAGCGTGAACCTTGTTTCGCCCTTGTCCAGCAAGCGCAGCACTGCACGCTCGCCATGCGACGACGGCAACGTGCTGACCCGGACATCGACGGCGCGCCCGCCGATGCGCAGCGAGATGCGGCCGTCCTGCGGCAGACGCTTCTCGGAGATGTCGAGCTCGGCCATGATCTTCAGCCGCGAGATCAGCGCGGCGTGCAGTGCCTTGTTGGGCTGCACCACCTCGCGCAGCGTGCCGTCGACACGAAAGCGTACTGAACTGCTGCGTTCGTAGGGTTCGATGTGGATGTCACTCGCGCCGTCCTTCGCTGCCTGGGTCAGCAGTGCGTTCAGCATGCGGATGATCGGCGCGTCGTTCGATGCTTCGAGCAGGTCCTCGATGGCAGGCAGTTCCTGCATCATGCGGCTCAGGTCGACCGCGCTTTCGACCTCGCCGATCACCGTGGCTGCGCTCGATTCGCTTCCGGCATACGCCACTGCGATGCGGTTCGCCAGGGTCGACGACGATTCACGCTCCAGCGCATCGACGTCAAACCGTCGCAGCACCTCGCCGAGGGCCGTCAGCGATACGTTCTCGGGCGCCCACAGCACCAGCCGGTCACCGTCGTCTTCGAGCAGCACGGTGTTGGCCCGCGCGTAGGCATAAGGCAGCGGATGGCGGGTTCCCATGATCGAGCGCCGGCTTCAGTTGGCCGTCGCCGCGCCATCGGGCGTGGCCGTTGGAGGCACGAGGCCCGAGGGCGGCGGGCGGTTGGCGGGTGGCGTCAGCGGCTGTGACGGATCCTCGGTCGGCTTCAGCGGCGGAATCACCGGCACGCCACCGATCGGCATCATCGGGCTGGTCGGTAACTGGACGTCCTTCTGTTCACCGCGGATCAGGTCGTAGCGATCGACCGACAGCTTGTTCGACGACGACGCATCGCGCATCACGACCGGGCGCAGGAACACCATCTGGTTGGTGCGCTTCTTGGTTCGGGTCTCGCTGCGGAACAGGGCGCCGAAGTAGGGGATGTCGCCGAGGATCGGCACCTTGGACTTGTCCACCACGATCGAGTCCTCGATCAGGCCGCCCAGCACGATGATCTGCCCGTCGTCGACGACCACCGTGGATTCAATCGACTTCTTGTTCGTGGTCGGCCCCGCGCTCGACGTGCCCGGAGCCGTGCCGGCCGCCAGACTCGACGACTCCTGGAAGAGGGTCATGCGCACGGTGCCGTTCTCGCCAATCTGCGGGCGGATGCGCAGCGTGATTCCGACGTCCTTGCGCTCGATGGTCTGGAACGGGCTGTTGTTCGAATTGCCACCCGTGTTGGTGTACTGGCCGGTGATGAACGGCACGTTGCTGCCGACCACGATCTTGGCTTCCTCGTTGTCGAGCGTGATCAGGTTCGGCGTCGACACGATGTTGGTGTCTGCCCGCGATTGCAGGGCTCGTGCCACTGCCGACAGCCCGAAGGTGCCGCCGAAGTTGCGGACCACGCCGACATTGAACCCTTGCCCGAGGCCCTTCAGGGCACCGACCGCGGTCGTTGATCCCTGGTTCGTCAGTATGTTGGTGCCCCCGGTGCCGAAATTGGTGCCGATGCCACCGATGTACTTGTCGTTGCTGTTGCCGATGGATTGCCACTGGAACCCGAAATCGGCCGAGTCGTCACCGCTGACCTCGACGATCATGCTTTCGATGTACACCTGAGCACGGCGCGAGTCGAGCTGGTCGATCATCGACCGCAGTTGCCGATACATGGGCTCCGGTGCGGTGATGATCAAAGAGTTGGTCGCCGGATCGGCCTGAACAAAACCTCCGGTCGAGGGTCCGGCCGACTGCGTCACGGGTGCAGTGGCCTGCGCCGACGCGCTGGAAGTGCTCCCGCTGCTGGTGCTGGTGCTGGTGCCGAGGGTGTTGGGCGATGATTGCGGAGCCGCCGGCGTGCTCGAGCTGCCGCCTGACGAGGAGGTGCCGGAGCCCCCCGCATAGGCCGCTCGAAGCACCGCAGCAAGCTTCACTGCATCGGCGTTCTTCAGGTAAACCACCCAGATGTTCCCGGCCGCGTTTCCGCCCTTGATCGGCTGGTCGAGTTTGTCGACGAGCGCGCGGATGGCCGCGAGACGTGCCGGGTTCGGCGCGCGCACCAGCAGGGAATTGCTGCGCGCATCCACCAGGACCGAGGCGCTGGAAGCCACCGTTGCTCCCTGCACCGCGCCTGTCGCGGTGTCGGTCAGTCGCTGGACCAGCGCAGCGATATCGCTCGCCACGGCGTGCTGCAGCGTGATCACCTCGACGTCGCCAGCAGCCGGGGTGTCCATCGCCGCGATGATCTTGCCGATGCGCTGCAGGTTGTCGGCATAGTCGGTGACGACCAGCGTGTTGTTACCCGGGTTGGCGTTGATGGTGTTGTTGGGGCTGATCAGCGGCCGCAGCACCGCGACGAGGTTGTTTGCATTCTCGTGCGTCAGCCTATAGATCTGCGTGATCACCTGATCGCCTCGCCGACTGACCTCGCCCACCGAGACGGTGCCCGATTGCAGCTTGGCATCGGCCTCCGGAACGACCTTGAACAGGCCGCCCACTTCCACCACGGTGAAGCCCAGGCCGCGCAGCGCGGCCAGGTAGTTCAGGTAGGCCTCGCGCGGCG
>ENA-UOWO01004417-UOWO01004417.1-activated-sludge-metagenome-genome-assembly--contig:-NODE-4417-length-15549-cov-5.904673_pt1 | contig 15549 bp, 11 predicted proteins | sample MGYA00238148_ERZ761564 | MGnify/ENA primary metagenome ERZ761564 (study PRJEB28885, sample SAMN05720194) | activated sludge metagenome | isolation source: Anaerobic digester | place: USA...
CGTTTGATCCAATGAAATGATTTTACATGTTTCATCCTTTTCTTGGCGTTTTCCAGCTATTGGCTTTGCCTCTAATACATAGGTAGTAGAGGTGTAAGCGACGGATGAAGCTTGCACCAAATAGAAGCCTTCCACAGATTTGACGCCAGCAGATAACACTTCATCAGCAGCCTTACAGAGACCAGAAGCTGGCTCATAAGTGAAATACGTTGTAAAGCAACGCTGTAACCTTTGTGCTGTTTCATTCAAAGCTACTTTAGCATCGGAACGGTTACTTTTCTGCACCTGCTTATAATAACTGGTGTAAGCGATGCTAGCCAAAACACCCACAATAAGCACGGTGATAAGTGTCTCAATAAGCGTAAAGCCTTGATCTTTCTTAAACATAACCACCTCTTATTTTATTTGTCGCCAAGACATACGACCACGAGTACCGAGACCACTTACACCATCAATTTTTATTAGCGGTGGCTGTTGATCTTTTTTACCTAACCCACTCCCCAAGAGGATTAATTTATCCCCAGAGATAATAGGTGTTAAATCACCCATGATTACGTTATCAAGTATACGGTTTGCTTGAGTCTTCAACACGCTCTGACCAATAAATCTATCGCCCACACCCGTTAACTGCATTATCCAACCGCTACCGCCGTAGTCACACTGATTAACCGATGGAATGAAGGTGGTAATAATTACTTTGTCATAGAGTAATAAAGGCTTACTAACAACACGTTCACCGCTAAGTTTGGGAGTACCATCATTATTAGTCCCATACTGTAAATCAACGAACCACCCAGAATATGTAGCCCAATCTACAGAGCGTACATTGTTACTGTCAGTCGCATCTGGCGTTATTGTTCTCTGTTCAGAAGTTTGCGCAGAAATATCCTTCTCTTTCAAAGCAGTTGCTCTATTAGCAACTGTCAAACTAATAGCAGCCCCTGCATCTGCAATACCGTAAATGCTCTGAACTTGGGTAGATGTATTATCTCCCGCCTCATAATATTTGCCGGTACCAAAATAAACCATCACTGAGCTTTTACTGGACACCTTCTTAACATCGTTATAACCCAATGTAGGAGCGGCGGCTATAGGTTGTGAAGCTCCTAAAGAGTCTATAGCGCGTACTAATGGGAGCGGAGTCGAGCCACTGTTGTACGCCGAGTCCCAACTAGACTTGCTGGAACTGCTCAAGTCAAACTTCCACATGTTGCCGTCAATATCGCCTGCATATACATAACTGACAACACCAGTTCCATCTGGCAACACGGCCAAACCTCCCAAGCCATTCTCCGTTGTTGAGAGTATTTTTGCCTTAGTGTCTATAATTTTATATGTTGATGGCGCCGCAATATTAATAGCTATTAATTTTGAGTAGCCATTCACACTGTTATTGCCGTTGCCGAAGAGCGCCATCCAACTGCCATCTTGAGTGGGGAGCACAAACACCTTACCAGCAGCAAAACCTAGGTCGTCTTTATAGGGTACTAAAGTACTATTTTCGCCAGCACTTACGTCAAACAATACAATGGGGGCGCCGCTAGTGCTATCCAATACATTTGTAATATCAAGCGCATATACACCGCGACCACCTGCACCTAAAGAACCAGCCACGACTGTGCGCCATTCTTTGTCGCCATCACCGTCGTAGTCGTAATAAACATCGCCTGAATACATGGGGCCGTCAACCGAGTATTGATGACTATATGTTTTCTTGGATATTTCTGCCAATTTGGAGTAAACACCTCTTGGAATATAGGCAAAAAGTTCCGTTCCGGTATCTGCATCAAAAGCATGCATCATTCCATCGTTAGCGCCCACAAAAACAGCGGCCTTTCTAACATAGACACCACTTACTTTCTTTTGCTTCTCAGTAACATATGCAGCGTAAGTTGCTGAGCCGAATGAGGCAGGCAAATTCTCATAACGTTGTGAACCGCGCCCCGCAAATGCTGGGTCTGAGTTAACGATGTCCCCCAATACTTTTGTGCGCGTTCTTAAGCCGCTCGCGTCGCTCTCTTTAGCCGCGCTTCCAAAAATCCAAGCCAAACGCTCATTGGCTTTTGTGTTATCAGACTCACTCGACAATTTAAGTGCACTTAATAAGGTTGGTGCGGTAGATTCCCAACCCGTTAAGTTTAATTTAACCGTTGCTAATGTAGTAGCGCCGTCATAAGTGTAAATATTTCTGGTGGAAGATCTGGTTAAAGTATTATCACTGTCCCACTTAGGGTGAGCTATATCTGCAGACCCATCAGACGTCAGCGGGTAAGAAACTAAAGACCCGCTCCAATCTTTACTATTGAACTTCGCTTGATAAACCAAGGTTTCACCATCAAGGCGAGTAGAGTTTGCTGCAACTGTAGCAGCAGAACCCACTGCCTCTGCAATTTTCGCAAAAGCTTTATTAAGCCCGGCTTCAAGCTGACGAGGATCCGTTGCATAGAAATAATTGTCTACCGGCGCAGCCGCAATTTCTGCAGCAGTCGCATTGTCCTCTTTAAAGCCGCCCCATTTAGCTGCATAGTAAAGTGGTGGTAGCAGCGAAGAGGCCGTAGAGTCACCTATCGTATAAGTCTCCGTTGTTGCGGCATCACCATGCTGACAATTAGAGCACCCCACTAACTCGGTAGTGCTAGTCGCTCTATTAAAACCATGCATTCCTGAATGAGCATGGAAGCCATCGCGATCTGTTCCAGAAATAACATAACCAAAACCCATGGCATCACCAGAAGATTCCGCAACAACTTTTGTAGTTACTTTAACTTGCGTACTACTTACCTCGTAACTAATCATTCCCCACATATCTTGGTCGAAATCACCACCCTGTTCGCTGTCCTCCCAGTTGACATAGAGCTTCCCTTTAACTTTTCCATCCTCCACGTATTGCTTTACAACTTTGAAATCAACTATCGCGCAGTTAGCATCTGGGTTTGGGGTTAGGTTACGGCAAGCAGGTAAGATTGTTACCGTTTTGGAGGTTGAACTTGGAACTGCAATAGTCACCCTTGGTACTGCCGGAGCTAAGGCTACACCGAAGGTTTTGACTTTTTCACGACCAGTGGCAACCCCACTTTTACGAGCGAGATAAGCTAGGCCAGCGATTTTATAACCACCCTCTAATCTGGGTGATTCAGGGCAAATACCTTTTAAGTCTGCAAAGTTAATCACTGCCTTGGCGCCGCAAAGCTCATCATTATCCCCGGATCCACTCCCACCATTTCGGCCAATAAATACGCTTTTGCTGGCTATGCCTTCTGCTACGCCTATTGCATTGGTCTCTGCATCGTAGGTTGACATCTCAGTCCATGAAGATGCACCCGTTAAATTATCAGTATCGTAAGAGGTAGTTGATGCATTAAATTGCAAAACATTTAAAGGCGCACAGAAATTACCACTGGTAGATGTGGTCACTGGATCATCCCATGTGGCGACTCGATTTAAATTCGCGATTTTAGTGGAGTCATTAACATCAAAATTGGGCGACGCTTTACCGGCCAAATATCGTAAAGACTCTAAATAAATTTCTGCCTGAGGATTACCCCAGTTAGTACATTTACCATCAGTAAATGAACTCAATGCCCATATACAATCATCACTGCCTGTTTTTGAGTGATATGTGCCTTCATCAAATCTATAACCATAAACTCTTAATAAATTTAATGTGCCAATAATTGAGTTGCCACTGCTTGGTATTTTAAATGTTCCATCTGTACTATTAATTTCATCGGTAATACTGCCAATTTTTTTACGCAGCACACCACCGGATTTATTCTTTCCGTAAGAGCCAGTTAACAAGCCAAAGTGAATTAAATCTTTTTCCCCGTATGTATGTAAAAGCCCCGTAGGTTTATAAACGGTAGAACTTGAACCGTAGGCTTGGCATTTTTCATTGTCACCACTAGCTGCGATTAAACCAGAGGCGCACACCTGAACACGAGCAATATAATCACCAAAATTAGTCTCTGACGGATAAGATGGCGCAGATGAATATGCAGTAATCTCACTGAAGCTTACGCTATTGCCGTTACTGCCAGTACCCCAGCGGCACTGCCAACGCTCATTGCTTGCCCACAGGGAATAATTTCCTCTCGCAACACGAATAAGAGGAGCATCTGCGCCAATGGTTTCATGCGACATTTTTGAACGGTCACTAGGCTCCGAAGTGTTGCAGATAGTAATACCGCGCTTTTTAAGATCTGAGTCAGTTGTATTGGGTGTAATAGGCGATAACTTGCTTAAATCTGAACCCCCGTAATATTTCGCGAAGGAATGTGCATCGTTAGGTAAAAATGCACGCTCAAGCACCGTAATTGTAGCGGTATCATAATCTTTAGCGCGCAAGCCACCGTAGAGAATTTTACGAATCGCATCCATGCGCGTCATGCTAGACCAGTTTAAGAAATTACCACTCCATTGGTTAGTTGCTGTGCCCGCATTACAAAATTTATTGGTACGGAAAGCTACAGGATCAAAACGCTTGTCTGTAGAGCTATACACGTAGCACTTATCACTATCAAAATAGCCATAATAGTTATAATTATTGTTGTAGGTAGTATCTGCGGTACCATCTAATGCGTCACCTGCAGCATTTGTAATATCGGAATAGTCATCGTAGAGCTTAAAATAAAGCTGGTGCTCCTTAGACATATTCAGCATCATAATTGGCCGAACCGGTGCAGATAAAAACAAAGGGCTCTGTGCTGGGTCTGCGTATGCAGTTTGCAAAACCGCTAAAGAAGCTAGCCATACAATGGTACCCACTAGCATTTTTTTAACTATCAGCAAAAAATTTTTAAATAGATTCATAGCCATGACTCCAGCGAATATGTTCACTAGCGGTTGTAAGTTGATTGCAAAATAACTTCAGCGTTTTCAGTACCACCAAGCCCTCGGCTGGTTACCCGATAGTACTCCGACGCGCCTCCCATTTTGTCTAAGCTTTCTATGTCTGCACCACTACCAGGGTTAGCGGCTGCAGCTGAAACAGCCAATTTTTCAATTGTATATCTTGGTGGAGCAATTACACCTTTCAATGTATCAACAGGCAACACAACAGAATTAGCTGCCCACTGCGATACGGTCCAAAGACTTGGAATTGGAGTTGCCGAGTCAACTCTATTTAAGTCTTGATATAACCCAGACCCATTAAATGCAGGAAGAGTGGCTTGAGTTAAAAAGGTTTCCCCAGCTCTTACTCCGGCCTCAGCAGCCTGAAATGCAAGGTTTTTGTCTCTGGTATTACCTGCCATTCGCTCTTGCAACTCTGAACCTCGTATAGACGCTAACCCTATAATGGTAAGTAGTAACAGCATAATTAAGCCGACTATTAATACAGCGCCCTTCTGCCGATTAAATTCGGCCTGTAAATTTTGCATATCCCACCTCAATGACCTAAAACAGCTTTACAAACATTAAACACCGCGACTACGTATACCTATTGTTGTTGTAAAGACTTGCCTTAGTTTTTTATCAGTTGCTGTCACGTCAACATTTTGAAATTTATATTTCTGGGGCTCAGCAACCACCCTATCTTCAGCAGTAGCCACCAAAAGCTCAACTCTTACAGAAACAACTTTTGGCCATTCTGCGGAAGTAACACTACCAGCAGCTACATATTTACTCGGCACTGAAAAAATATCTGATGACGTATCAACGCCATATAAAATATTTAAATCCTCAACACCTTCTAATAGCTCTGCTTCAACTCCATTAACGCTCTGCCAAAGCCCAGGCTGATTAGTCGTTGCATTATTCGCAATAAAATAAATTTTGGTTGTTGCAGATAATATTTCTGCTCCAGATTGAAATGTTTCATTTTCTGGCGCAGCTGCTCCTCCCCAAGTAGGTGTCGCATTCCCTGGCGTACCTGTGTTTGCATGCGCAACATTAACCACAGCACCGGCTACTGTGAACGCAGTTGCTTGAAAAATTCTTGCTTTTGCGCAGTCCGTTACGGCTAAAATTTCACGTTCACAAATCCCGCTAACTCGGTTTCCTCCACCAGGGCAAACCCCCACTTCCAGATCGCCCACTTTTTCTGCAAATAAAAATTCATCGCTATTTGCACTTGCAATCTTAACCCCCGAACCAGTGGCACTGCGCACCACTAAAACATCCGTATTAGGTCTAACAGTCGCGGTAATGGCGCCAGCAGGCACATTAGACGCGGTATAACCCCGAATGGCGGCACTAAAGTCATATTGAAACTCAGTTGCGTCGTTTAATGTATTTGCTATAACCATATTAGCGGCACGTGTACTGCACCCCATATATCCCGCCATACGAATATCTTTTGCCAAAAAATCAATTGCAAGACGCCCAGCCTCCTGGACACGAGACATCGCTTGCTGAGATGTATAAACACTTTTGCTTGATAAAAATACTTGAACCACACCGGTCAATAAAAATAAGCCCAACGTAATTGAAATCATTAACTCAATTAAAGATAAGCCCAATTGGTTTTTTTTCATGCTTTTTCTCACATAACCGAGGTGTAAATTAGTTCTGTACAAGACTCAGATATAGCAACGCCACAGGCAGTCAGACTGCTGTTCCCCTTTGCAAACATCTGTTCCTCTGACCAACGAATTGAAATTTGGCAACTACTTGTTGCACTGTCGCATACAATCGCACCATCACCCTCTGGGAGATAACGCTTAATATTATCGCGCCAAGCAACTATATCTGTTGCTGCAACCGTTGAACCTGCAACTGCCGCACCGTACGCCACGTTATAACCCGCTAAATCCGCCTTGTTAAGACGAATGCGATCTAGAATATCGTATACATAAATATTTGCCTGTGATCTCATAAAGGCACTTTGATTAAACTGCAAAGAGCGCTTTTGCATGATGCCCATAGATAATAGGCAGGTCGAAAGCAAAAGAACTGTAATAATCACTTCAATCAGTGTTGCACCTGTTTGCTGATTTTTTTGTTTCATCATTCTGAACTCACAAAGGGCAAGCAATTTTTGAAGAACGGATCATGCCTGCAATACCTATATTGGTTACCGATTGATTCAAGCCTTTACATTTGGCAAGATAAGTATTGATTGTCCTTCCCGTTGCTACAGTCGATCCAAGGGCTCCAGAGCTGGTAAATCTTACAAAATCAACTGCTGTCGAACCTGCCATCACTGTAACTACCGCATCTTTATTTAGATCATTCCAATATCTCAACACAGTACCTACCACATAAGTGGTAACTGAATCAGAAGCAGCTGTGTCTAAAAACACTATCCACCCTTTATTCCAATCCGTTGCAGAAGCGCAACTTGCTCCATCGATCGAGGGACAAATAGAGATACGGGCAGATCGATGTATAGCTTCATCTCGCGCGAAATTCACTGCAACAAGCATTTCTGAAGATAGTGCGGAGGAACGATTACTGGCGATTTGACCGGTTAAATTAGGTAGACCGATCGTCAGAACTATGAAGAGTACCGTTATGGTTATCAGCAACTCAATCAAGGTAAATGCTTTTTGATTCTTTGACATGAATCCGCTCACTTAATTAAAAATCGTTCAATATCTAGACGAAACCCGATCTAGCGATTATATTGACCAAACCTTAACACAGGTAACTTTCGATCGCGCTTATCGCCTGATACGCGGTCATCAAGGATGAATGAGCGGCCATAGCTGGCACTTGGCTCAACATATACACATATTCCATGGAGGGAATACTATGCGCAACAATGGCTTTACTCTTATCGATTTAATAATCACCCTTTCTGTTATGTCAATCTTGCTGACGATAGGCTTACCAAGCGTATCTACTCAGATTCAAAATGCCAGAGTCAAAGCAGCAACTAATAGCTTGCTTGAGGCGATAAATCTAACCAGATCACAGGCAGTTTTTGCCAATAAGCGCGCTACCATTAGAAAGCAAAACGAATGGGAAGGCGGATGGGAAATATTTATTGATGGGGATAATGACGGCATACGTGATAACGATGAGGCCACAGTAAGGCGATATGAGCAACTAAAAGGCATTCGGATTGTCGCCAATAGACCTATCAAAAACTACGTTTCGTATATTGGAACAGGGGAAAGCAGAAACGCCAGCGGCACTAGCGGCGGAGGTTTTCAAGCAGGCACATTCACAATTTGCCCCGCAGCTACAGGCAAGGGATACGAATTGATTCTGGCGAGAGGTGGTAGAGTTCGGGTTGCAGAGATTAACGAAGAAAAATGTAATTCGGTTTAATTTGTCATTAAAAAAAATCAGCTGCAGTCAATGTGAATGCAGCTGACTATTTTTGACGAACAGCTTTGGGCAATTATTGACGAAAAACTTTGAGCAACTATTGACGCAAAGCCTTTGGCAAAGAAAAACTAATAGTTTCTGGTGTGCCATCCATTTCTTGCGGCATGGTTGCACCACAAGCTTGCAGCTTTTCGATAACTTGCTTAACTAGCACTTCAGGGGCAGACGCACCTGCAGTAATACCGATCGAGGTTTTTGATTTTATCCAATCAGGATTTATATCGTCTGGCCCATCAATAAGATAAGACTCTGTGCCGCAGCGCTCTGCTAATTCACGCAAACGATTTGAATTGGATGAATTAGGCGAACCCACCACTAAAACCAAATCACACTCAAGCGCGAGCTGACGCACGGCATCTTGGCGATTGGTGGTTGCGTAACAGATATCGTCTTTGCGCGGCCCTTGAATTTTGGGGAATTTTTTACGCAGGGCATCGATAACTTTTGCAGTGTCATCCATCGATAAGGTAGTTTGCGTTACGTAGGCCAACACATCTGGATTTTTCACGACTAAAGCTTCGACATCGGCCTCATCTTCCACCAAATAAATTTCACCACCCTTGGCATTGTTGTACTGCCCCATTGTGCCTTCTACTTCTGGGTGACCTTGATGACCAATTAAAATACATTCGCGGCCCTCACGACTGTAGCGCGTTACTTCAATATGAACTTTGGTTACGAGCGGACAGGTTGCATCAAAAATTTGTAAGCCGCGATGTTCAGCTTCTTTGCGAACTGCTTGGGACACACCGTGCGCACTGAAAATTAAAATTACATCATCAGGAACTTGATCGACTTCTTCGACAAAAATCGCGCCGCGCTCACGCAAAGAGTCCACCACAAATTTGTTATGCACCACTTCGTGACGCACGTAAATAGGTGCGCCAAAAACATCAAGCGCGCGATTAACAATATCAATCGCGCGATCAACTCCAGCACAAAATCCACGAGGATTGGCGAGTTTAATTTCTGTCATGCGTGTACCTATTGTTTAGCCCCTCCCTCCTTTTAAGGGAGAGGCTGGGCGGGGTGCCTTTAGTGAACCTGAGCCGGTTCGATTTTAAGAATCGCAACTTCAAATACGATGTCACGACCTGCTAGTGGATGATTAAAATCTACCGTAACGACATCATCATTAAAGCGCTTAACAACACCAGGCAATTCTGTTTTCTGTGCATCCGCAAAGGATAAAACTAAGCCCTCTTCCAACGCCAAGCCTGCATCAAATTGACCGCGAGGAATTTCTTGCACGTTATTGGGGTTGCGTTGACCAAAACCATGTTCAGGCTTGATCACAAGCGTTTTTCTATCACCTTCTTGCAAACCAAAAATAGCTTTCTCAAAACCTTGTAGCAAATTTCCATCGCCCACTGTAAAAGTAGCGGGGTCGCGCTCAAAGTTAGAGTCAATCAATTCGCCGTCCGGCAAGCGCAAGGCGAAATGCAATGTTACGCGAGTACCCTCACCTACAATTAAATCTTTCATGTTTAATATATACCTGAGCTGAAATTCTAAATCCCCCCAAGCCCCTCTTTTTCAAGGAGGGGGAGTAAACTCCTCCCTTTGACAAAGGGAGGCCGGGAGGGATTTTTTCTAAAAGAGATTTAACTACGCAAAACTTCTCGCTTCGCCTGCACCGTCCACGTTTTCTACGCAGCGCAAACAAATTTCTGGGTGAGCTGCATTTGCACCAACATCTGCACGGTGGTGCCAGCAACGCGCACACTTCGCGTGCTCAGATTTTTTCACCGCCACGAACAAACCAGTGACTTCGGTTGCCTCAGCGTTTTGTGCTTCGCTCAAGGCGCGAACTTCTGCGGTTGAGGTGATCAACACAAAACGTAATTCATTAGCGAGCTTTTGCAATTCGGTTTGTAGAGTCTCATCGCAATACAGAACCACTTCTGCACCCAATGATCCACCTACCTCGCCAGTGCCGCGTTTTGCTTCAAGTACTTTATTTACGGCATCTTTGACTTGAGCGATCAGTTCCCAGTAGCTATCGCTAAAAGTATCCGCTGGCACTTCCGGTAATTGATACCACTCAGCGACAAAGACTGATTGCGTGCGATCACCGGCAATTACCGGCCACATTTCATCGGCAGTGAAGCTCAGGATTGGCGCAATCCAACGCACCATAGCTTCAATAATATGCTGCATTGCCGTTTGCGCCGAGCGACGCGCAAGCGAATCACCTTTGGTGGTGTATTGGCGATCTTTAATAATATCGAGATAGAAACCACCCAACTCTACAACGCAGAAATTGTGCAACTTTTGATAAATCAAATGCAGATGATAACTATCGTAAGCGTCGATAATTTCTTTCTGCAACGCAGCTGTACGACCAACAATCCAGCGATCCAACTGCAGCATATTCTCCAAAGGAACCGCATCAGTCGCAGGATTAAATCCAGTAAGGTTCGACAAAATAAAACGCGCGGTGTTGCGAATACGGCGATAAGAATCGGCGGTGCGCTTTAAGATTTCATCGGACACGCTCATCTCGGTGCTGAAATCGGTTGCCGCAACCCACAAGCGCAACACATCTGCGCCCAAATCGTTCATGACTTTTTGTGGTGGGATTACGTTGCCGATGGACTTCGACATTTTCAGGCCTTTTGCATCCACAACGAAACCGTGAGTCAACACAGTTTTGTAGGGTGGAACGCCGTTCATCGCCATAGAGGTTTTGAGCGATGACTGGAACCAGCCGCGATGTTGATCTGAGCCTTCTAAATATAAATCTGCAGGGAAACGCAAGCCAGCGCGCTGCTCTAATACGGCATAATGCGTTACGCCTGAATCAAACCATACATCCAAAGTGTCAGTGACTTTGGTGTAGTTTTCTGCATCTGCGCCAAGCAATTCTTTTGAATCCAAATCGAACCAAGCATCCATTCCGCTTTGTTCGACTTTTTGTGCAACAGCTTCAATTAGTTTTGCGGTTTCTGGGTGCAACTCCTGGGTTTCTTTGTGTACAAATAACGCAATAGGCACACCCCAGGTACGTTGACGAGAAATACACCAGTCCGGCGATGTTGCTAGCATTGCATCAATACGCGCCTTGCCCCAATCCGGAACCCATTGCACGCCATCAACCGCCTTAGCCACTTGGTCGCGCAAATTGTTTTTGCTCATGCTCACAAACCATTGCGGCGTCGCACGGAAAATCAGCGGCGTTTTAGTTCTCCAGCAATGCGGGAAGCTGTGAGTAATTTTACCTTGAGCAAGCAACGCATCTTTTTCGATAAGTAAGTTGATAACTTTTTCATCAACTTTGTAAACGTGATCGCCCGCGAAAATTTCTACATTAGGACGATAGTAACCATTGTCGTCGATGTAATTGAGCGTACCAATTCCGTATTTCACGCCGACATTAAAGTCGTCTGCACCGTGATCGGGTGCTGTGTGAACGAAACCAGTACCGGCATCAGTAGTAACATGATCACCCAATAAAATAGGAACTTGGCGAGCGTAGAATGGATGCTGCAACAACAAGCTTTCAAGTGCTGCACCTTTTACACGACCAACAATTGCATACGATGACTTCTCTTCAATCAATTGATTTACTAGACCATATGCATCTGGTTCACTTAAGACTTCCGTTGGCACATTATAAGTGTAAGTTTCTGCCTTTATTCCAATATCACCTTGGCTTGATACTTCGTATTTTTCCGCACTAGTACGTTTAGAAAAGTTCGCATATAAAGCTTCAGCAACTAATAACCGCGTAGCGCCAACTTGTACCAACACATAATCCACGTCTGCATTGGCAGAAACGGCTTGGTTTGCAGGAAGAGTCCAAGGAGTTGTTGTCCAAATCACCAAAGCGATTTGACCATTGCCACTCAAATCTTCAACTTTGCTAGCAACAGCCGCCTGATCTACAAATGTAAATTTCACATCGATTGAAAAAGACGTTTTATCTTGGTATTCAACTTCGGCTTCAGCCAATGCAGAACCACCCACCACGCTCCAATACACAGGTTTAAAACCTTTGTGGAGATGACCGTTATCGACGATTTTACCGAGCGAACGAATAATGTCGGCTTCGAATTTAAAATCCATGGTGAGATAAGGTTTATCCCAATCACCTAAAACACCCAAGCGCACGAAATCAGCTTTTTGGCCATCAACTTGTTTAGCGGCGTACTCGCGGCATTTTTGGCGGAAAGTTTTTACATCCACTTTATCGCCAGCTTTGCCGAGTTTTTTCTCAACATTGTGTTCAATAGGCAAACCGTGGCAGTCCCAGCCTGGAACATAGGGTGCATCAAAACCGCTAAGCGTTTTGCTCTTGACGATAATATCTTTCAGAATTTTGTTAACTGCGTGGCCAATGTGAATATCACCATTCGCGTAAGGTGGGCCATCGTGCAAAATAAATTGCTCGCGACCTGCACGGGCAGTGCGAATTTTTTGGTAGAGATTATTCGCTTGCCATTGTTTGAGCATCTCCGGCTCGCGCTGAGCGAGGTTCGCTTTCATCGCAAAATCGGTATTGGGCAGATTCAGTGTGGCTTTATAATCAGTCATGGCTTCAACTTGTTAACAAAAAGAAATTTAAATTTTAAAAAAGGTTTTGGCATCCGCAATATCAGTTTGCAACTGCGCTTTTAATTCATCGAGCGAGGCAAACTTTTTCTCGTCACGCAATTTATCGTGAAACACAACATCAATCACGTCGCCATAAATCGTGCGCGTAAAATTAAACAAATGAACTTCTAACAGCGGCTTTTTAAGACCGTTTACCGTTGGGCGAACGCCAATGTTGGCAACACCTTGCACTTGCGCGCCATCGGCAAAAATCGCAGTCACTGCAAACACGCCGTGTAGCGGTGAGCGATAGCGGCGCAAATTCACGTTGGCGGTAGGCACACCCAATTGGCGACCGAGTTGTTTACCGTAAACCACACGACCATAAACACCATAAGGTTTACCCAGTAATTTTTCAGCCGCGACAAAATCGCCCGCTTCTAATAACTGACGAATGCGTGTGCTGCTAATCCGTTCGCCATCCATTTCTAACGTATGGGTATCTGTTACGGCAAAACCGCATTCTTTGCCTTTGGTTTGCAGCAAATTGTAATCGCCTTTGCGATCACAGCCGAAGCGAAAATCATCACCCACTACTAAATGCTTTATCGCCAAACCTTGCACTAACACGCGTTCAATAAATTGCTCGGCGGAGAGACTGCGCAAAGTTTGGTTGAAATTTAAGCACAGCACTTTATCGATACCCGCCTCCCAGAGCGCTTCCAATTTTTCACGCAGCCGCATCAAACGCGCTGGAGCTTTATCGCCCGCAAAAAATTCATGAGGTTGGGGCTCAAACACAATCGCAACAGCAGGTAAGCCTTGGGTGTGAGCCACCTGAATAAGCTGTTGCAGTATCGCTTGGTGACCTAAGTGGACACCATCGAAGGAACCAATAGTCGCCACGCAGCCTTTATGCTCGGGGCGAAGATTGTGTAATCCGCGGATAAATTCTCGTTGCGCTAGCTGCACGGGTTGCTGATACCTAGATTGCCTTTATAAAAAGTTGCCGTTCAAATAAGCGGCGCCTCAAAGGGCGGGAAGTATACAGGAGCGACCCGCTATGAGCCTATAATCGAACGTTTAACTTAATCAATAATCGGCTTTAAAGTCTTTGATTCGCACCCCTATGGCAAACAAAGCAACCAAATAGGCGATTAAGCCTGCCACGCAAACAACCGATAATCGTAGAATCCGCTCCAAAGTACCCCAATCTTGCCAACCAGCCCAAAAGTATAGAAAACCCAAGAGCACAGCAGCCATAACCGCATTGGCAAAACCGTACCGCAACCACAGACTCGGCCAGTTACTGGCTGGGTTGTAAATGCTCTGGCGACGCAGGCCGCGATACAGCAAATACGCATTCACGTAGGCTGCGATAGCCGTGGTTAACGCCAAACCTACATGCCCCAAGCCCCAAAAGATAAACATAGGAAGCACGACAATAGGTTTCATGGCGATATTCGCAAGCATAGAAATAATGCCGGTACGAACCGGAGACTTCATATCTTGGCGAGCGAAATATCCCGGCACCAACACCTTGATTAACATAAAGGCGAACAAGCCAAGGGCATAACCTTTTAGACTGTAAGAAGACATCAAAATATCGCTAACCTTCATTTCGCCGTGATGAAATAAAGTGAAAAGAATAGGCTCAGCCAACACAACCAACGCAACCGTTGCGGGTAAGGCGATCAAAACCACAAAACGAATAGCCCAATCCAGCGTTTGGCTAAATTTTTCAGCCGTTTGCGCAACGCTTTGACGCGACAAATTCGGCATAATCACAGTCGCAATCGCCACGCCAAAAACCCCCAAGGGCAACTCCACCAAGCGGTCGGAATAAAATAACCAACTCACGCTGGCATCGCCCAATTGCGTCGCAATTATGGTGTCTAACAAGAGGTTTATTTGACTCACGGAAACGCCGAAGAGCGCAGGCGCCATCAACACCAAAATACGCTTAACACCCGGATGGGACCACTGAATTTTTGGCGATGGCAGTAGATGAATTTGACGCAGAAAAGGCAATTGAAATAGCAGTGAAAACAGCCCCGCCACCACAATACTCCAGGCTAAGGCATGTGCAGGCGTTGCAAACCAAGCAGCACCAAACAAAGCGGCTGCAATCATAAAAATATTAAGAAAAACCGGCGTTATGGCAGGTATTGCAAAGCGGTCATAACTATTAAGAATCGCACCGGCAAAGCCCGTGAGTGAAATCAACATTAAATACGGGAAGGTAATACGAACTAAATCAGTAAGCAGGGCAAACTTAACAGGATCATCGTAATAGCCATTACCAAAAATATAGGCGACACCAGAAGCACCAAGCACACCAACAAGGGTTACCAGCAACAAGACTAAACCTAAACCACCCGCAACTTTATCGACCAAATCTTTAACAACCGCAAGTGAACCCTGCTCACGACCAAGCTCACGGTATTGCGATAAAACCGGAATAAACGCCTGAGAAAATGCACCTTCAGCAAATAGCCTACGAAAAAAATTGGGGATCTTTTGCGCAACGGCAAAAGCATCCATTGCCCCGCCCGCTCCCAACACATTCGCCAAGACAATATCGCGCACCAAACCTAACACGCGAGAGGTCATGGTCATTGAGCCGGTGAGTAAACTGGAACGCAATAAACTGCGAGATTTGGCCTTAAGAGGTGCGGAGTCAGACACAAAAAATCCTTTAAGCAATGAGCGAAAAGCGCGCATTATCCCCTCTCTTCC
>ENA-UOWO01004419-UOWO01004419.1-activated-sludge-metagenome-genome-assembly--contig:-NODE-4419-length-15546-cov-15.677296_pt1 | contig 15546 bp, 8 predicted proteins | sample MGYA00238148_ERZ761564 | MGnify/ENA primary metagenome ERZ761564 (study PRJEB28885, sample SAMN05720194) | activated sludge metagenome | isolation source: Anaerobic digester | place: USA...
TGATGATGGATGGAAATTTTGGCAGCGGTGGACTCAGGCAATTCGGAGAACAATCGTTGAAAACTTTTGAAAACGAACTGAAACAAGTCCTGATCCCCTTCATCGAAACCAATTTCCGTACAGAAACGGATGCCAGTAGCCGGGCATTAGCCGGACTGTCCATGGGCGGTTTACAAACTTTGTATGCCGGATTCAAAAACACCTCACAGTTTGCTTATCTCGGTATTTTCAGTTCCGGCTTTTGGGCCAATCAACCAGCCCTTTCTTCCCCGCTTTATGATTTTATGAAAGAGAACAGCAGCCAGATAAACAGCAACCTGAAAAGTTGCTGGATCTCGATGGGCGGTAAAGAAGATATCGCTTACAATAACTGCAAAATAATGATGAGCCGTTTTGATGAAATGGGTATAAAATATAGTTACAGTGAATACCCGGGTGGTCATACCTGGCCGGTCTGGAGGAATAATCTGTACCAGTTTGCACAAATTCTTTTTAGATAATTTCCTACATAGCAAATAGCGTTTGATGAAAAAAAATGTAGCCTATAACTTATTGATACTGCTGACCGGCCTGCTAATAAATGCTGGTATACGGGCACAACCATTTCCTTTTCAGAATCCGGCACTGACAGTGGAAGAAAGGGTTAAAGATTTAATGTCCCGGCTAACCCTCGAAGAAAAAGCTTCCCTGATGTTTGACCAGTCACCGGCCATTCCACGCCTCGGGATCAATAAATTCAACTGGTGGAGTGAAGCCTTGCATGGACTGGCCAATAATGACAGCGTGACTGTTTTCCCGGAACCGATTGGTATGGCCGCTTCTTTTAATGATGAGCTGGTTTACCGGGTATTCAATGCCACTTCCGATGAAGTTAGGGCTAAATATCACCAGGCCTTACGTGATGGAAAAGAAAACAGAAGATTCCTGAGTCTATCTGTCTGGACCCCCAATATCAATATCTTCCGTGACCCCCGTTGGGGAAGAGGCCAGGAAACCTATGGCGAAGACCCCTTTCTTACTTCCCGCATGGGGCTTTCCGTGGTCAAAGGACTTCAGGGACCAACTGAATCAAAATACCGTAAGCTTTTAGCTTGTGCCAAACACTTTGCGGTGCATTCGGGTCCGGAGTGGAGCCGGCATGTTTTGAATCTGAATAAAATTAATCCAAGGGATTTATGGGAAACTTATTTACCGGCATTTAAATCACTTGTTGTTGACGGTGAAGTGCGCCAGGTAATGTGCGCCTACCAGCGGCTGGATGATGAGCCTTGTTGTGGAAATACCCGGTTACTACAAACCATTCTGCGTGACACCTGGGGTTACAAGTATATAGTTGTATCTGATTGCGGCGCAATCACGGATTTTTATACCAGTCATAAAACCTCTTCTGATGCCGTGCATGCTTCCTCCAAAGCCGTATTGGCCGGCACAGACATTGAATGTGTCTGGCAGGGTTATGCCTATGCCAGTTTACCAGACGCTGTATTCAATGGACTCATTACTGAAAAGCAGATAGACGAACATCTTTTTAAAGTCCTGTCCGGACGATTTGAATTAGGGGATATGGATGCCGCAAAGGATGTACCCTGGGCGAATATTCCGTTCACGGTAGTCAACAATACCGAACATCAAAAACTGGCCCTGGATATGGCCCGGGAATCCATGACCCTGTTGCAAAATAAAAACAATATCCTCCCGCTGAATACCAGGCTGAAGAAGATAGCCGTCATTGGACCCAATGCGGCGAACGAACCCATGCTTTGGGGCAATTATAATGGAACCCCGGTGAGGACAATCAGCATACTAAATGGTCTCTATTCAAAACTTCCGGCCAATTCTGTTGTGTATGACAAAGCCTGTGATCTCGTGGAAAACAAAGTAACCCTCAGTTATTTTTCCAATACCGGTATCCATGGGCAAAAAGGATTTAAAGCCACTTATTGGAATAACCGGGAACGGTCCGGTGAACCTGTTACCATTGTACAGATGACAAATTCCTTTAAAATCACCACGGCTGGCGATCATGAATTTGCTTCCGGCGTGAAACTGGAAGGGTTTTCAGCCAAATATGAAACGGAATTTACGGCGCCGGCTACTGAAGAAATTGTGTTTAAATCCGGAGCAACCGGTTATTTCGAATTGCTGGTAAATGGCCAATCACTAAGCAGGTATAATAACTGGCGGACACTCCCATCCAGAATTGCCTACCCCGTAGAAAAGGGAAAAACCTATCAGATTGAGATCAGATATGCTCAGCTGAATAACTGGCAAGCCAACCTTGAATTTGATTTTGGCAAAGAAGTCGATATTGATTTCAACAACCTTATCCGGAAACTGAAAGGGATTGACATCGTGATTTTTGCCGGCGGGCTAAGCACACAACTGGAAGGAGAAGAAATGCCTGTCAATTATCCGGGCTTTAAAGGAGGCGACCGTACCGATATCCAATTACCGGAAGTACAACGCCAGTGCCTGCAGGCATTGAAAGCCGCAGGCAAAAAAGTGATATTTGTTAACTGTTCCGGTTCAGCCATTGGCCTTGTCCCGGAAACAGAAAGTTGTGAAGCCATCCTGCAGGCCTGGTATGGTGGCGAGTCGGGTGGCCAGGCGGTGGCCGATGTACTCTTTGGAGATTATAATCCTTCCGGCAAACTCCCGGTTACCTTTTATAAAGACACGACTCAACTGGCAGATTTTGAAGATTATTCCATGAAAGGCAGGACCTACCGGTACATGACCACCGATCCACTTTTCCAATTCGGATTTGGATTAAGCTATACCCGTTTTAAGATTGGGGAGGCCAGTCTGGATAAAACGAAAATAAAAGCAGGCGAAGAATTGAATCTTACCGCCCCGGTTACCAATACCGGCAACCGGAATGGTGTTGAAATAGTTCAGGTCTATATAAAAAAAGTGAATGATCCTGACGGGCCGGTGAAAACACTGAGGGGTTATAAACGAGCTGCTGTAGAACCCGGAAAAACGACAGTGGTAACTATTCCGCTGAATTCATCTGCATTTGAATTTTATGATGCCACCCAATTAAAAATGGCTGTAACACCGGGGGAATATGAAATATGGTATGGAAACAGTTCGGCCAATAAGGATTTAAAAATGAAAACCCTGGTTATCCAATAGCTATCGGCGATGGACGGAGTCTTAAACGATGAAAAAGTAAAAATTATGTCCTCAAAAAAATTCATACTTTTTTTATTTCCAGTCCTGTTCAGCTGGCAGACCGCAACAACCCAGAACCCCATCCTGTTTGCGGATGTGCCGGACCTCTCCATGGTACGGGTGGGCAAGACCTTTTACATGAGCAGCACCACCATGCACATGAGCCCGGGTGTGCCCATCATGAAATCCCGCGATCTTATCAACTGGAAGATCTACAGCTACGCCTATGATACGCTCGCCGATGTAGATGCCATGAACCTGAACAATGGTAAAAGTACCTATGGAAGAGGCTCCTGGGCCAGTTGTATCCGCTTCTATAAAGGCCGTTTTTATGTATCTACCTTTTCATCTACCACCAACAAAACGTACATCTATTCCACAAGGAATATGGAGAAAGGCCCCTGGAAACGAATCACCTTCTCCCCCGCCTATCATGATCATTCCCTTTTCTTTGATGAGGACGGAAAAGTATACCTGATTTATGGCAATGGAAAAATAAGCCTGGTACAACTGAAAGATGATCTCTCCGGTCTGTTGGAAGGTGGGATAAACCAGGTCGTGATTGAAAATGCCAGTTTACCAGCCGGTACGAATATCGGATTGGGAGCAGAAGGATCACAACTGATCAAAAAAGATGGAAAATATTACCTGTTCAATATTACCTGGCCCAGAGGCGGCATGCGTACGGTGGTTATTCACCGGGCCGATAAAATAACCGGGCCCTGGGAAGGCCGTATCGGCTTACAGGATCTCGGTGTTGCCCAGGGAGGATTAATCGATATGCCGGACGGTCGGTGGTTTTCCTATCTTTTTCGTGATTACGGCTCAGTAGGGCGTATCCCCTACCTCGTACCGGTAAAATGGGAAGATGGGTGGCCGCTATTGGGCGTAAATGGAAAAGTGCCGGAACAACTGGATCTCCCTGCCAGTAAGGGACTCATACCGGGTATTGTGGCTTCTGATGAATTTACCCGTAGAAAAAACGAAAGGGCCTTACCACTGGTTTGGCAATGGAACCATAATCCGGATAATAGTCTTTGGTCTGTAACTGCCCGTAAGGGATACCTGCGGCTTACAACGGGCCGCATTGATACCTCCTATGTTAAATCAAAAAATACACTGACACAACGGACTTTCGGTCCGGTCTGTTCCGGTATGATTAGTCTGGATGCCTCGGGAATGAAAGAAGGCGATTTCGCCGGTCTCTCCGCATTTCAGCGAAAATTCGGACAAGTAGGGGTGAAAGTGGTGAATGGTAAAAAATACCTGTTCATGATCAGTGCCGAATCCAACACCCCGGTTGAATTACAATGTATCCCACTGTCACAAAATCAGGTATACCTGAAAATTGATTGTGATTTTAAAAACAAGATGGATAAGGCCTCGTTCTTCTACAGCCCCGACGGAGAAAACTGGACAGCCATTGGAGGAACATTGAAAATGGAATATACCCTGATGGAACATTTCATGGGTTACCGGTTTGGGCTGTTTAATTATGCAACTCAATCAGCCGGTGGTTATGCCGACTTCGATTTCTTCCGGATTTCAGATAAAATCACCCAGCATGAATAACAGGATACATTTCCATAAAAAAACGGTGTCTTTTCAGCACGCCCTATTATTACTGTTATCCCTGTGGCTAATACTGACCGGGAATGCACAAAACCCGTTGATCCGTACACAATTCACGGCTGACCCTTCCGCAAGAGTATTTGGCAACCGGGTGTATATTTTCCCATCACATGATATATTAGCCACGGAAGGGAAAGGCAGAAAGGGTTGGTTCTGCATGGAAGACTATCATGTTTATTCATCTGAAAACCTGACCGAATGGACAGACCATGGTATGATCATCACACAAAACAATGTTCCCTGGGTCCGTCCGGACAGTTATAGCATGTGGGCTCCGGATTGCATTGAACGAAATGGCAAATATTATTTCTATTTTCCTTCCGCACCGGCTGATACCTTGGCCTACGGAAAAGGTTTTACCATTGGAGTGGCTGTAGCCGATAAACCGGAAGGTCCCTATACAGCAGAAATAACACCGATCAACGGTGTCCGTGGCATTGACCCCAACGTATTTATCGATAAAGACGGACAGGCCTATCTCTATTGGTCGGCTGGTAATATTTACGGGGCCCGGTTAAAAGAAAACATGAAAGAACTGGACTCGGAAGTAAAGATACTTGGTGACCTGCCCAACAAAGGATTAAAAGAAGGTCCATTCCTGTTTGAGCGGGAGGGAGTATACTACCTCACCTACCCTCATGTGGCCAATAAAACAGAACAACTGGAGTATGCCATGGCAGACAGTCCGCTGGGGCCATTCAAAGTAACCGGTGTGATCATGGATGAATCCCCGACCGGATGCTGGACCAATCATCAATCCATCATCCAGTTTAACAACCAATGGTACCTGTTTTATCATCATAACGACTACTCCCCTTCCTTTGACAAAGCCCGATCCATACGGGCCGACAGTTTATTCTTCAATGAAGATAAAACCATCCGGAAAGTGATCCCCACGTTAAGGGGCATCGGTATAACAAAGGCAACAGAAAAAATCCAGCTTGACCGGTATTCAGCCATTAGCCCGCAAGGCACTGCCATTGAATACCTGGATACCAATAACCGCTTTGCCGGATGGAAAACCGTTCTTTCCAATCCGGGGGCCTGGATACAGTACAATAGTGTTGAGTTTAAAAATAATAAAACGGCAACTCTCCACATGAACGGCGAAGAGAATGGATTTATAGAAATCAGAACCGGAAAGCCAGACGGGCCATTGATCGCAAAAATGCTCGTGGTGAAGGGAAGTTCAATGAATACCATTAACGCCGCGCTGCGAAAACGCATTTCTGGTCAACACAACCTGTTTGTCGTATCCAAATGCAACAAACCTGTATATATCGACTGGCTGAGCTTTCAATAACTTTTAAACGGATCATGTATGAGAAAAAATAAACCGAACCGGACCCGTATCAGTAAATGCCTGCTGATGATCTGTTGTTGCACCTGCTGGATCTTCAGCAGCCATGCACAACTGGTTTCAACCGGCAAGACCGGGTTTGATCTTACCGGGGCGTTGATCTATACGGATCCTGCTGAAGATATCCTGGTAAAGAAATCCGCAGAATTCCTGCAACAGGATATTGAACGGGTTACCGGCAGGAAACCTGCAATCGTCAGCCAATATGAAAAAACGAAAGCCCTGTATATCATTATTGGTACCACAGGAAAATCAGGGTTAATACACCAACTTTCCGTTTCCGGCAAGATCGGGCTGAAGGAGATTACTGGCAAATGGGAGGCTTATAAAATACAAACGATTACAGGTATCCCTGGTCAACCCGCAGCCAAAGCACTGGTGATCGCTGGCAGTGACCGCCGGGGAGTCAGCTATGGAGTATTGGAACTCTCCCGGCAAATGGGTGTATCGCCCTGGTATTGGTGGGCTGATGTACCTGTTCAGAAAAAGCCGGCGATCTATATAAATACTTCCGTCATTATCAATGATGCGCCAAAAGTAAAATACCGGGGCATATTTATTAATGATGAGGCCCCCTGCCTGAGTACCTGGAGCAAAGAAAAATTCGGAGGATTCAATCATGTATTCTATGAACATGTTTTTGAACTCATCCTGCGTCTGAAGGGCAATTACCTCTGGCCGGCCATGTGGGGAAACGCCTTTTATGACGATGACTCGCTGAACAGAAAATCAGCGGACGAGTATGGAATTGTAATCGGCACCTCCCATCATGAACCCCTGATGCGGGCCCATGATGAATGGAGACGATATGGAAAAGGCAAATGGAATTATGACAGTAATGAAGTCCGGCTGAAAGAATTCTGGAAATCAGGTATGCAACGCGCCTGGAACGAGAAAATAGTTTCGGTGGGTATGCGTGGAGATGGGGATGAACCGATGAGTCGCGAAACCGCCACGGCCCTGCTTGAACGCATTGTGAAAGACCAGCGGGAAATCATAGCGGAAGTAACCGGCAAACCCGCCGGTGAAACGCCTCAGCTTTGGGCCCTGTATAAAGAAGTACAGGATTACTATGACAAAGGCATGCGGGTACCCGATGACATTACGCTATTATTATGCGATGATAACTGGGGCAATATCCGCAAATTGCCTCAACACGGAGAAAAGCCCCGGGAAGGTGGCTATGGTTTGTATTACCATTTTGACTATGTAGGCGGCCCCCGCAATTACAAATGGATCAACACCAACCCCATTCCCCGGATCCGGGAACAACTGCACCTGGCCTGGTCGTATAATGTAAAACAGATATGGATCGTAAACGTGGGCGATATCAAACCCATGGAGTTTCCCATTTCTTTTTTTCTTGATTATGCCTGGAATCCGGAAAAGATTGGCCCTGCAGATGTGAAAAAATATACAGAACAGTGGGCCGCTGCCCAGTTCGGCAAAAAACAGGCCCCGGTAATTGGCGAACTCTTGTCCGGCTATGCCAAATTCAACAGCCGGAGAAAACCGGAAATGCTCAGCGATAATACGTATAGTTTTAATTATGGAGAATGGCCAAGGGTGGTAAGAGAATATACGGCATTAGCTGAAAAAGCTGAAAAGATCGGTCAACGATTACCATCGGACTACCAGGATGCCTATTTTCAGCTGGTATTGCATCCGGTCAAAGCAAGTGCCAATCTTTACCAACTTTATTACAACGTGGCCTTAAACAAACAGGCTTATGCCAATAAATGGTTATCCGCCAACCACTATGCCGATAAAGTAAAAGAGTTTTATGCCAATGATTCCCTGATCACGTTAGCTTACCACCAGTTAAACAACGGAAAGTGGAATCATATGATGAGCCAGACCCATATTGGCTACACCAGCTGGCAACAACCGATCCGTCAGAAAATGCCAATGGTAAATTATGTCAATGAATCAGCTGCTGCTGCTGAAACTGATACCACTTCAATATCCCGAAAAGCAAAATTTCCGGCCAATACCCCTTATCCTGTTTTTTATGAACAGAGTCAGTATGTCTCCATCGGGGCAGATCATTATACAAAAGCGGTCAACAGCAACGGAATCAAATGGACTGTATTACCGGATCTGGGCCGCACCGGTTCTGCAATCACCACTTACCCGGTAACGGCTCCACCGCAGCAACCCGGTGGAAATGCCCCGCATACCGAATATGAATTCTACACATACAGCAGTGGTGATTTCAGGATAAGTGCCTTCTTTTCGCCCACACTCAACTTTCATAATACTGCATCAGGTCTGCAATATGCCATTTCCGTAGATGGAGAAGCACCCCGGATCATCAGCATCAATAATGATGAAAGAACTACAGAAGGCGGGATCAATTATAAATGGGTGGGTGATAATATCATTATTAAAACATCTTCCCACCAAATTAAGCAGGCTGGAAAACACACCCTGAAATACTGGTTGGTGAACAGTGGTTTGGTGCTGCAAAAGCTGGTGCTGGATTTTGGAGGACTATTACCCAGTTATCTAGGACCGGAAGAAACAATCAATAAAATTGTAAATAAATAACCATGAAACCAATTACATTAGTCCTGTTGATAGTTGTCTCAGGTATTATTACAACCGGTTGTGCATCCGGTAAAAAGACAACGAATGTTTCCGATAGTATTACATTGAAGGATGCATTTAAGAATGATTTCGTGATTGGTGCGGCTGTAAATACCGGCCAGATCAATGAACGGGATTCCGGCTCTGCAGCACTTCTCCGCACCCATTTTAACGGGCTCACACCCGAGAATATTATGAAATGTGAGATTATACACCCGGAATGGGACCGTTATGATTTTACACTGGCCGACAAACTGGTGGAGCTTGGCAAGAAATACAACAGCCCTGTATATGGACATACCCTGATCTGGCACAGCCAATTGTCGCCCTTTATTCAGAAAATTCAGCGTGTGGATTCATTCCGGACTTTCTTTACCAATCATATTACCACCATTGCTTCCCGGTACGATGGAAAATTGAAATCCTGGGATGTGGTAAATGAGGCACTCAACGAAGACGGCACGTTGCGCAAATCCGTCTTCCTGAACAAACTGGGTGAGGATTATATAGTTGAAGCATTCCGGCTGGCACAGAAAGCGGCCCCGAATACGGAATTGTATTATAATGATTATAATATTGAGCAGCCAAAGAAAAGAGCCGGAGCCATTGCCATCATTAAAAAAATTCAGGCGGCCGGGGTTCGGATCGACGGAGTTGGTATACAGGGACACTGGCGCTCTTATAATGTGCCCATGAAAGAAATCGAAGAGAGTATAAAGGAGTTTGCTGCACTGGGGATTAAAGTGCACTTTACAGAGCTGGACCTCGGGGTGTTACCGAATCCATGGGACAATGATGCTGCCGATGTGAATATGAAAGCTGAATATTCTGCTAAAATGAATCCGTACGCAGCCGGATTACCGGATTCAGTAAGTGCAAAGCAGGCACAAAGTTATGCTGACCTGTTCCGCCTTTTCCTGAAATACCGGAAAGACATTGCCCGAATCACTTTCTGGGGCGTAAATGACGGGCAATCCTGGCTGAACGGATGGCCGATCCGTGGACGGACCAATTACCCGCTGTTGTTTGACCGAAATAATAAACCCAAAGATGCTTTTTATAAAGTAATTGAGACCAAAGCCAACCCAGTAAAAGATAAAAAATCATTCTAACGAAACCGCTGCCAACATCATGTCAACTACATCACAAAAATTATCGGTCCGCGAAAAAATCGGTTACAGTTTAGGCGACCTCGCCGCCAACCTTGTTTTCCAGACCCTGATGACCTACCTGGCCTATTACTATACGGATATCTGTAAATTGGATACCACGGATGCTTCCGCGATTATGCTGACTGTCGGATTGATTGCCGCATTCGGGTTCAATCCGATTATCGGGGCACTGGCAGACAGAACTGTTTCCCGCTGGGGTAAATTCAGACCCTGGATTCTCTGGACTGCTGTACCATTGGGCGTGGTCGCCTTCCTGGCTTTCTCACAACCCGATTATGAGAAATATCAATCCAAAGTGATTTATGCAGTGATCACGTATACCTTGTTACTTTTATTATATGCAGCGAATAACCTCCCCTACTCCGCCCTCAGCGGCGTGATCACCGGGGATATGAAAGAACGCAACAGTATGTCGGCCTACCGTTTCGTGGCTGTGATGTTCGCCCAGTTTTTTGTACAGGTATTCATGTTGCCTATCATTGAACATGTGGGTCATGGCAGTAAAGCCGCAGGAATGAAAGAAGTAATGACCTGGCTGGCTATCATTGGAACAATTATGCTTGTGATCACGTTCCTGTCCACAAAAGAACGCATCGTTCCAAAACCGGAACAGAAATCCAGTCTGAAAGAAGACCTTGGCGACCTGGTGAAAAACAAACCTTGGGTGATTATGCTACTGCTTACCACGTTGGTGTTTATCACCCTGGCAATGAAGGGAGGTTCTTATGTTTACTATTTTAAAAATTATGTGGATAAGGATAGCCTGACACAGTTCATTCAGCCAATAACATCTTTCCTGTCTGACATTGGGATGAACTTCTTCGGGGAAGACCCGGTATCCGCCGGATTCGGACTATTTAATGCCGGGGGTATTATTTTTATGATTGTGGGGATTACGCTCTCAAAGGGATTGGCTGACAAATACGGGAAACGAGATGTATTTGGTGTAGCCCTTTTCATTTCCACCCTGTTCATACTCTTTTTCTTTTTCTTCCCCCCAAAATCAGTCGCACTGATGTTCACCTCCCAGATTCTGCATGGCTTTTTTTATGGCATCACCATTCCCCTACTCTGGGCTATGATTGCCGATGTGGCGGATTACAGTGAGTGGAAAAATAACCGTCGGGCCACTGCTATTATCTTTTCGGCCATGATGGTGGGCCTGAAAGTCGGGTTGAGTGTCGGTGCCGCCCTGTTGACACGCATCCTTGGGTTCTATGATTACGTGGCCAACAGTGATGCTTCACAAACACCCCAGGCGGTCAATGGCACCAAAATGCTGGTGAGTGTCTTTCCTGCTATCCCCTTCCTGATCGGGGTAGCCCTGCTTTTCTTTTATGCGATCAATAAAAAAATGGAAGTCCGGATTGAAGGGGACCTGCTCGACAGGAGAAAATAATTCTGCTTATTCAAACAGTTTTTTATGCCAGAAGACAGTATCGATCATATCAATTTTGAAGAATTAAACCGCCGTGCTATTTCTCAGCCACTGGTCAGTCATATTTATACTGCGGATCCTTCCGCGCATGTATTCAATGGCAAAATTTATATCTACCCGTCACATGACATAGATGCGGGCGACGCTTTTGATGACCTCGGCAGTCATTTTGCCATGGAGGATTATCATGTTTTATCCATGGAATCACCGGAAGACAAATCCGCAACGGATCATGGAACAGCCCTTCATGTCAAGGATATTGCATGGGCCGAAAAACAACTGTGGGCTCCGGATGCCGCGGAGAAAGACGGAAAATATTATCTCTTCTTTCCTGCAAAAGGATATGACGGTATCTTTCGTATCGGGATAGCAGTCAGCGACTCACCCACCGGTCCGTTTATACCTCAACCGGAACCTATCAAAAACAGCTTTTCCATTGACCCTGCCGTATTTAAAGATGACGACGGGACTTACTATATGTATTTCGGGGGTATCTGGGGTGGACAGTTGCAACGGTGGAGAAACGGCATTTTCAACGGAGAACAACCGGAAAGCCCGTTTGCCTTTTTACCGGAAGCAGATGAACCGGCTCTATGCGCCAAAGTGGCAAAACTATCCGACGATTTACTTGAATTTGCTGAACCTACAAAAGATCTTGTCATTGTGGACAATGCAGGCAACCCGCTTTTGCAGGGTGATACTAACCGGCGCTTTTTTGAAGCCAGCTGGATGCACAAACACGATGGGAAATATTATTTCTCCTGGTCCACCGGGGATACCCATTATCTCTGTTATGCCACCGGGGATTCCCCCTATGGTCCGTTTACCTATCAGGGCCGCATCCTGGAACCGGTGCTGGGTTGGACCTCACACCATTCCATCTGTGCCTGGAAAGATCAATGGTACCTTTTTTATCATGACTCCAGCTTGTCAAAAGGAGTCACTCATTTACGTTCGGTAAAAATGACCGCTATCCAGTATGATAAAGACGGCAGGATTATCCCCATTCGTCCTTATCTGTAAACAAGTATAAAATCAGGGACGCTTCCGGTAAAATATCCGGATATTTATGAATAGAAACTGAAACAACATTCATCAATATAAACATATGAAAAAACTATTCCTCGTTTTGGCCATCCACCTGGGTACAACCCTCCTTGCCCAGGACTATAAGACTTTCCCGATGTGGAACCCGGCCCTGCCGGCTGAGCAACGGGCCAAAGACGTGATCAGCCGGCTGACGCTGGAAGAGAAAATAGCCCAGATGCTGAATGCCACGCCAGCCGTATCACGGTTAGGCATACCCGCATATGACTGGTGGAATGAAGTATTACACGGCGTGGCCCGTACCCCGTATAAAGTGACGGCCTATCCGCAGGCCATCGGCATGGCCGCTACCTGGGACAGTAATTCATTAAAACGGATGGCTGATTTCTCTGCGTTGGAAGGACGAGCGATTCATAATAAATCCATTGAACTGAATAAAACCGGCGACCGGTATGTGGGACTTACCTACTGGACCCCCAATATCAATATCTTCCGCGATCCCCGTTGGGGCCGTGGACAAGAAACCTATGGCGAGGATCCTTTTCTGACCGCCATGATGGGAAAGGCCTTTGTAAATGGATTACAGGGCAATGATTCACGCTATCTGAAAGCCGCTGCCTGCGCCAAACACTTTGCGGTACACAGCGGACCGGAACCCTCCCGTCACTCTGATAATTTTAATCCCAGCGCCTACGATCTCTGGGATACCTATCTGCCCGCTTTCCGGGAACTGGTAACAAAGGCTCATGTAGCGGGTGTAATGTGTGCGTATAATGCAGTAGATAAACAACCCTGCTGCGCCAATGACCAGATGATGAATGATATCCTTCGTAAACAATGGAAATTCACCGGCTACGTAACCAGCGACTGTTGGGCGGTGGATGATTTTTTCCGGTATCATAAAACCCATAAGGACGCCACCAGCTCAGCCATTGACGCGGTGATTCATGGAACCGACCTGGAATGTGGTAATTCAGTATACCGTACCCTGATTGATGCCGTAAAAAGCGGACAAATCAAAGAATCCTATATTGATCTTTCTCTGGAACGTTTATTTATCATTCGTTTCCGGCTGGGTATGTTTGACCCGGTATCGATGGTGAAATATGCGCAAACCCCGGCTTCCGTATTGGAAGCCCCTGCTCATAAAGCGCATGCCTTAAAAATGGCGCAACAATCCATTGTCTTACTGAAGAATGAAAACAATACCCTGCCACTGAGTAAAAAACTGAAAAAAGTTGTAATCCTTGGCCCCAATGCAGACAATAAAATTGCTTTACTCGGTAATTACAACGGCACCCCTTCTCATGTGACCACCATACTGGAAGGAATAAAAGCAAAACTGGGCAAGGATGTTGAAGTGGTATATGAAAAAGCGATCAATTTTACTAATGATACCTTGTTTGTAAAAAACACCGGTAAAAATGCATTTTTCCATGAAGGTAAACCGGGAGTAAAGGCAGACTATTTCCTGAATGAAAAACTGGAAGGCGCTCCGGCGCTTACCCGGATGGAAGATGATATCAATAATTTCTGGACAGAAGGTGAACCCTTTGCACCCGGCATGCCCTGGACCCATTATTCAGCCCGTTATACTACAAGTATAACCGCCGAAAAAGACGAGGTACTCAATTTTGAATCTGAAGGAAATGACGGTTACCGTATTAAAATCAATGACAGTACTGTAGTTGATGTATGGGAAAGAAACCGCTGGGGTAATAAACAATTCAGTTTCCCGGTTAAAAAAGGTCAGACCTATACCATTGAAATGACGTTCCGCCAGAGTGAAGGTGACGCCATTGTCAAACTCCGCGCAGGCCATTATGAAAAAACAGATTTTACAGAACTTGCCCGCAGATACAGTGATGCCGACATCATTCTCTTTGCCGGTGGTATTTCCCCGCAACTTGAAGGAGAAGAAATGCCGGTTACCGTTCCAGGCTTTAAAGGAGGGGACCGCACCAGTATCCAGTTACCAACTGTTCAGACTGAATTAATGAAAGCCCTTAAAGCCACAGGTAAACCAGTGGTGTTTGTCATGCTAACCGGCAGTGCTATCGCCATACCCTGGGAAAATGACAATATCCCGGCCATTATCAATGCCTGGTATGGCGGTCAAAGCGGGGGTACCGCGGTGGCGGATGTACTTTTTGGGGATTACAATCCTGCCGGCAGATTACCGGTTACATTTTATAAGTCGGACAGCGACCTGCCAGGTTTCAGCGATTATTCCATGAAAGGAAGAACCTATCGCTACTTTAACGGGGAAGCCCTCTACCCTTTTGGTTATGGATTGAGTTATACCCGTTTTAAATACAATGTAACTCAAGTACCAGCTGTGCTGACAAAAGGAAAACCCGTTACCGTGGCTTTCACGCTGACTAATACCGGTAAAAAAGACGGGGAGGAAGTGGCCCAGTTATATATCACCCATCAAAGCACAGGTCTCAAACCTATCCGGGCATTGAAAGGTTTTCAACGGGTATTCCTGAAAGCCGGTGAAACCAAAAAACTGATGTTTACGCTTACATCCGATCAACTTTCCCTGGTAAATGAAACAGGCGCCCTGTATCAACCCACCGGAAAAATAAGTATCAGTGTCGGTGGAGGTCAACCCGGTGTATCGAATAAAACCAGCAGTAATATCGTAACAAAAGATATTACTGTACAATAATTTGAGCATGAAAAAAAGTCTGCTGCTACTTTCGGTTTTAGTTTTTCTGAACGAAAGTAATGCCCAGGTTCGTTTGCCCCGGCTGATCCGTGACAGTATGATCTTACAGCGGGACAGTAAAGTAACTATATGGGGTTGGGCTTCCGCCAATGAAAAAATAGCGGTAAAGCTCAATAACAAAACTTATAAAACCAAAGCGGATGCTGCTGGTAACTGGAACCTGATCCTTTCTCCCATGAAAGCCGGAGGTCCTTACACCATGGACATCACCGGTAAAAACAAGATCAGCCTGAAAGAAATTCTGTTCGGGGATGTTTGGTTTTGCAGCGGCCAAAGCAATATGGTACATCAACTGAATATCCATGATGTTACTTATGCCAATGAAATTGCCAATGCCAATTTTCCGCAGATCCGCCAGTTCTGGATTCCCACCCTGACCAACCTGCAGGGGCCACAA
>ENA-UOWO01004422-UOWO01004422.1-activated-sludge-metagenome-genome-assembly--contig:-NODE-4422-length-15536-cov-5.532782_pt1 | contig 15536 bp, 14 predicted proteins | sample MGYA00238148_ERZ761564 | MGnify/ENA primary metagenome ERZ761564 (study PRJEB28885, sample SAMN05720194) | activated sludge metagenome | isolation source: Anaerobic digester | place: USA...
AAAGTCAATCAATCGGGCTATGCTTGGTTAGGCGAAGAAGCCAGCGGTATTCAGCCATTGCCATTGTCACAAGAAGAGTTTGTAGAAACAGTCCCATTAGAGATCACGAATCCCAAAATTATTGAAAAGACACCCAAGCCTCGCGCTGAAAAATCACCCCAAACTGCTCCTAAACCGCGCAAACCACGCGCCGGATCTAAGAAAAAGCTTGAAGAAAAAAACAGCAGCACGCAATCTGACACGGTTGTAAACGACTTAAAAGATTTCGGTTCTGGCGCTATTGAGAACACCCCACTCAATCAACCCAGCACACCCATGGTTCCGCCTCGCGCAGAACCAATCGATGTCGATCTACTTTTTAAGAAATCGCCGCTTCACAACCCAAAAGCCGAAAAACAAGCGGATATTTTGTTGAAAGAGGCTGAAGCGCAAGTGAGTGATACTTTTGCGAAGCCAGCGTTGGCCTCGTCAAAAAAAGACAATCTCATCGATTTCGAATCGTTTACCTTGCCACCCACACGCAAAAAGACTTAGTTTATTCGTTTGCAACTAAGCAAACACACCCGCTGTTTCTTGCATGTTGTTGGATACCAGTGCCAGATGGTGCAAGGTGTCGCCAAATGTCATTTCCAGCTGGGTTAAATGCTTAAAGTAGTGACTGCCTGCATATTCATCCGTCACCCCAATACCGCCATGCAATTGCACGGTTTGCTGCCCTACAAATCGCATGGACAAACCCAATTGGTATTTGGCTCTTGCCATCGCCGCACGTCGTTCAGCAGCAGGTGCATTCACTTTCAAAGTGGCGTAGTAGCTCATTGATCTGGCCAGTTCTAACTGCATTTTGATATCCGCCATGCGATGCCTTAGCGCCTGGAAACTGCTGATGTTGACACCGAACTGCTTGCGTGTGTTCATGTATTCAACTGTGAGCGCCACCAACTTATCCATCGCACCCACAGCTTCAGCACAAGTTGCCGCTATACCGATGTCAACACCCCATTCAAGCGCTGACAATCCGTCTTTGGTTAACAAAACGGCCGGCGTGTTGGTCATGCTCAACTCGGCAGCACGGCCGCCATTTTGTGTGCCATAGGCAACTGCTTTGGCGCCCTCTGCATCTCTTTCCACCAAAAACAATGCCATGCGTCCATCTAACATCGCTGGCACAATCCAAGCACTGGTATGGTCACCGGCTGGAACCATGCTTTTTATAGCATTTAAGGCATACGAATCGCCAGATGCAGTCGATTTTGATGCTTGCGCCGCACATTGTTCGAGACGATAACGCGCAGATCGCTCTTGATAGGCCAGCACCACAAAAGCTTCCGAGCTGGCTATCTTGGGCAGCCATTCTTTTTTGATGTCGTCAGACGCATAATTCGTCAGGATGCCGCTGGCAATCAAGGTTTGCGTATAGGGTTCTAACACAATGCCTCGCCCCAACTCTTCCATGACAACCATCGCTTCAACTGGCCCCATACCCAGACCATCAAAGGCTTCATCAATGATGAGGCCGCCCAAGCCCAAGGCGTTCAATTCATCAAAGGCCTCTTTTGAAAACCCACCTGTGGCCTCAATACTACGTCGTCTATCAAACGTGTAACTTTTATCGACCCATTTGCGCACAGCATCTCGCAACTGTTCTTGTTCATCTGTGAAATCAAAATTCATTTACTTTGACCTTTTTAAAATTGTTTTGGCGGATTAGCCACTTATTAACAGTTTGAAGACCGCTCTTAACCCAGCACAGTTTGCGCAATGATGTTGCGCTGCACTTCGTTCGAGCCGCCATATATGGTTGTTTTGCGCAGGTTGAAGTACGTGCTGGCAAGTGGCGCACAGTGCGCTGCGCCGCCTGGAAAGCCAGCGTTGCCGGTAAACATTTGATCGCCTTGCCAACCCGCTTCCATCGCTTCACGAATCAGTGGAACAGCAAACGGACCTGCGGCCAACATCATCAGTTCGGCATAGCGCTGTTGAATTTCGCTGCCACGAATTTTCAATAGGCCCGCCACATCCAGCGAGTTTTTCCCCGACTTTTCGGCACTAAGTACACGCAGAACCATCATCTCCAGCGCAATCACGTCGACTTCCAATTTGGCAATTTCGTCTCTGAAACGGTTGTCTTCCCAAATGCCCTCGGCCTTGGCAATGCGTTTGAGTCTTTCCAATTCGCGCTTGGAACGATTCACATCAGCAATATTGGTCCGCTCATGGCTTAACAAGTGCTTGGCATAAGTCCAGCCTTTGTTTTCTTCACCAATTAAGTTTTCTACTGGGACTTCCACATTGTCAAACCACACTTCATTGACTTCACACTCGCCATCCAATAGTTTGATGGGGCGAACACTCACACCTTTGCTCTTCATGTCAATCAACAAAAAGCTGATGCCGGTTTGTGGTTTGCCTTCGTTGCTTGTGCGCACCAAACAAAAAATCCATTCGCCATATTGACCCAGCGTGGTCCACGTTTTTTGACCATTCACAAGGTAGTGATTGCCTACACGCTCGGCTTTGCATTTCACAGATGCCAAGTCCGAACCCGATCCTGGCTCGCTGTACCCTTGGCTCCACCACACTTCGCCACTGGCAATGCCTGGTAAATACTTTTGTTGTTGTTCGGCACTGCCAAACGACATGATGACTGGTGCGACCATCACAGGTCCAAATGGTACGATTCGCGGTGCACATGCCAATGCACACTCCTCTTCAAACAAATGTTTTTGAATCGCATTCCAACCGGGGCCACCAAATTGCTTAGGCCATGCGTGACCCAGCCAACCTTTTTTACCCAGAATCTTGGCCCAGTTTTGCATGTCATCGCGCGTCAAGGTCAGCGAATTTCTGACTTTATGCGCAATATCTGCTGGCAAATGGGCGCGCACCCATGTGCGAACGTCTTCTCTAAATTGTTGTTCTTCTGGTGTAAAAGCTAAATCCATCGCGTGTTCTCCAATTTCACATCCATTGTCACCGTCATTGATTGGCATGGCAAGCCAGAAATTGACAATCTTTTCATTTTGCCGTCAATCCGAGGTCTTTGCATAAATCAAGAACGGTTTGACGCAGGCTGGCAACTTCATCTTCCAAAGCGCTAATGCGTTGGTGTATTTTTGAACCCTCAGTACTCGCCAAATCAGACGCTTCGTACACCGTCTCCAATTCAGTGACATCAATTTCACCACACAGCAAATGCGCCCAACGTTGCTCTCGCGCGCCTGGCGCACGCGGCAATTTTTGCACCAAAGCTCCGCCCTTTTCACTTGGGCGATTTTGCATCTCTTCTAAAAACGCTTCTACTGAAGAAATGTCGGCAAACTTGTACCAGCGATCTGAATTGATACGCAATTCCCCCGCTGTTTGCGGCCCGCGCAACATCAGAATCCCCAGAATCACAGCTGACTGCTCAGGCACCCCCAAACAGCGCTGAAAGTTGTGCTCATAGCGCTGGCTTCGGCTGCCACTGACTTCGCGCACCAGTATTTGTCCAGCTTGAACCGACATAGCCTTAAGCGCTAGCAGTGCGGTTTGCGCTTCATTTTCAGTGATTTCCATATAGGGATTGCGACTGCTCTTCTGGTTGCAACCCGTCACCACGGCGTTCAAGGTTAAGGGGTAACTGTCTGGCACGGTGCGTGCTTTTTCCATCAAAGTACCCAACACGCGCGCCTGTGTTGCACTCAGTACGGGTAACTTGTTGCTGCTTAAATGATCGTAAGCAGTTGTGGCTGAATCGGTTGTGGTTTCCAATGTGATAATCCGTTAAATGAAAAATATCGTGATCTTGATTTCTGGTGGTGGCTCGAATATGGCAGCCATTGTAAAAGCTGCGCAAACGCAAAATTGGAAGAGTCAGTTTAGCGCGCAAATTGCCGCCGTCATCAGCAACAAAGCTGATGCAGCAGGCCTTGCTTATGCGAAGGAACAAAGCATCCCTAGCTTGTTCATCGATCACAAAGCTTATGCATCACGTGAAGCTTTTGAAGCCGATTTGATGCAACAAATCGACACGTACCAGCCTGCACTGCTTGTACTGGCAGGCTTCATGCGCATCTTGACACCTGCTTTTGTGTCGCATTATGAAGGGCGCATTTTGAACATTCACCCCTCTTTGTTACCCGCCTTCACAGGTTTACATACCCACCAACGTGCGATTGACGCAGCCTGCAAATTTGCGGGGGCAACCGTACACCGCGTGAGTTCCGAATTAGATGCTGGAACGATACTGGCGCAAGCTGTCGTGCCCATATTGCCGGATGACACAGAGCAAACACTGGCTGCCCGCGTCTTGACGCAAGAGCATCTGATTTACCCCAAAGTGATCGCTTCGCTTTTGGCGACCAAGGCGACCATGGCGACCAGCGTCAAGTAAACTCGGGCGTATGGCTACCACTCTCCAAGGGCAACTGGTTGTTGCCATTTCATCGCGAGCTCTCTTTGACTTTGAATCAGAAAACGAAGTTTTTGAGCAAGGTGATGACCGCGCCTACATGGATTTGCAATTGTCCAAATTGGACGAACCTGCCAAACCCGGTGTGGCCTTTTCGCTGGTTAAAAAATTATTGGCGTTCAATACCGATAACGTGAAGCGCGTCGAGGTGGTGATTTTGTCGCGTAACGACCCCGTTTCTGGCATGCGTGTTTTCAGATCTGCACAGCACTATGGTTTGGATATTTTGCGCGGCAGCTTTACCCGCGGACAATCACCCTGGCGCTACCTCAAACCGCTGCATGCCAATTTGTTTTTATCCACGCATTTAAGCGATGTGCGTGCTGCGCTAGACGCTGGCGTGCCGGCAGCGCAGGTCTACCCATTGTCCACTCATGCCAGTACCGAACACCCCAACGAAGTGCGCATTGCCTTCGACGGCGATGCCGTGCTTTTCAGTGACGAGGCTGAACAGGTTTATCAAAAAGAAGGTTTGTCTGCCTTTCAAAAACACGAGAAAGACAAAGCGAATTTACCGCTCAGCGGCGGTCCATTCAAACCTTTGTTAGAAGCCATGCACCGCTTGCAAAAAGAGGGCACGCCACACATGCGTTTGCGCACTGCACTGGTGACAGCACGCAGCGCACCTGCGCATGAACGCGCCATTCGCACCCTGATGAATTGGAACATTGAAGTCGACGAAGCCATGTTTTTGGGCGGCCTTGCGAAGGGTGAATTTTTGCGCGAATTCGAACCTGATTTCTTCTTTGATGACCAAACCGGTCATGTGAATTCAGCAGCAGTACACGTGCCATCGGGCCACGTCGTCAGTGGCATATCGAATCAAGAAATAAATCAACGCTAGCTTTCATTTGCAATGCATCGCTAGCAATAAGCTATCATTATAATAGCAAACTAGGCAATCAACACGAAGGCTAGAGGCCAAAAACGTTCTAAACTTTTTTAGAAGAGCGCCAACGCGCAAACCCTTTGGCTCGCAAATCACAAGCTGGGCATTCACCACAACCATAGCCCCAATCATGTCGGTGCGTTCTGTCACCAAGGTAACAGGTGTGCGTATGCTCAATGATCAAATCGACCAATTTTTCACCGCCAATGGATTGCGCCAACTCCCACGTTTCGGCCTTGTCAATCCACATCAATGGCGTTTCAATCAGGAAGCGTTTGTCCATGCCCAAGGACAATGCCAACTGCATGGCTTTCATGGTGTCGTCACGGCAATCGGGGTAACCTGAAAAATCTGTTTCACAAACGCCTGTCACCATCACTTGCAAATCGCGTCGATAAGCCAATGCCGCTGCCAATGTGAGGAACAACAAATTGCGCCCCGGCACAAAGGTGTTGGGCAAGCCAGAGCTTTCCATTTTGAATGCAACATCGCGCGTCAAAGACGTTTCACTCACTTGCCCCAAAACGGCCAAATCCAGTAAATGGTCTTCGCCCAGTTTGTGTGCCCATTGTGGAAACTGCTGTTTGATTTGTTCTAAGACGCGCAAACGTGCTTCCAGCTCCACGCTGTGGCGCTGGCGGTAGTCAAACGCAATCGTCTCGACGCGTTCGTATTTGCTCAATGCCAGAGCCAAGCAGGTTGTGGAATCTTGACCACCCGAAAATAAAACGAGCGCGGATGTGTGTAATGCCATAGATTTATTCTACCGTCACACTCTTTGCCAAATTGCGCGGCTTGTCGACATCTGTCCCTTTAGCCAAAGCGGTGTGGTAGGCCAAGAGTTGCAGCGGGACAACGTGCAATAGCGGACTCAAAGCACCGTAGTTTTCAGGCATGTGAATCACATTGATGCCTTCACCGCTTTCAATTTTGGTGTTGGCATCTGCCAGCACATACAACACCCCACCGCGCGCGCGCACTTCGTGCATATTGCTTTTGAGTTTTTCTAACAATGCATCATTGGGTGCGACAGTGACCACTGGCATGTCGCTGGTGACCAAGGCCAGTGGGCCGTGTTTCAGTTCGCCTGCGGGATAGGCTTCGGCGTGGATGTAGCTGATTTCTTTGAGTTTCAGCGCACCTTCTAAGGCAATTGGGTAATGCATGCCTCGACCCAAAAACAAGGCGTTATCGTGTTTGGCGAAGTCTTCTGCCCAGCTGATGAGTTGCGGCTCTAAGGCCAGCACCGCTTGTAACGCGGCGGGTAAATGGCGCATTGCTGTGAGATGTGTGCGTTCTTGTTCTGCACTTAAACGGCCTTTGTTTTGTGCGATGGCCAGGGTCAACAAAAATAAACCCGCCAATTGTGTAGTGAACGCTTTGGTAGAAGCCACGCCAATTTCGACCCCTGCACGCGTGATGTAGGCGAGCAGACACTCACGCACCATGGCACTGGTGCTCACATTGCATATTGTCAACGTGTGCTTCATGCCCAAAGACTGGGCGTGCCGCAGTGCCGCCAAAGTGTCAGCCGTTTCGCCTGATTGCGAAATGGTGACGACCAAGGTATTCGCATCAGGCACGGAATCGCGGTAGCGGTATTCGCTGGCTACTTCGACTTGCGTTGGAATTTGTGCAATGCTCTCCAGCCAATACTTGGCAGTGCAGCCGCTGTAGTAACTGGTGCCACAAGCCAGGATCAGCACTTTGTCAATTTGCTTGAATGTGGCGTGCGCATTCGCACCTGCTGCGTACGGTGCAATGGGATCAAAGAGTTCGGGCATGATGGCTTCAACGCCTTCCAGCGTATCGGCAATGGCTCGGGGTTGTTCAAAAATTTCTTTTTGCATGTAGTGGCGATAAGGCCCTAACTCTGCTGCGCCGCTGTGTGCCAACACGGCTTTAACGGGTCGCTGTGCACTTGATAAAGGTTTGAAAGCTTTGTCTAACAACCAATATTTGCCCAACTGCAAATCCACCACATCGCCTTCTTCCAGGTACACGATTTGGTCCGTCACACCTGCCAGTGCCATTGCATCGCTGGCCAAATAATTGGCGCTGTCCGATTTGCCGACGCCCAAAATCAAAGGTGAACCTGCACGTGCACCAATGATGCGGTGCGGCTCATCTTTACAAAACACCGCAATGGCATATGCACCGTGTAATTGTGGCAAAACCGTTTTGACGGCTTCCAGCAAATCGCCGTTGTAGACGCTGTCAATCAAATGCGCGATGACTTCGGTATCGGTTTGGCTGACAAACACATAGCCTTTGGCACGCAAAGCTGCGCGCAGTTCATCGTGGTTTTCAATGATGCCGTTATGCACCAAAGCGACTTTGCCAGCTTTTCCCGTTGCATCACCTGGTCCAAAACTGAAATGCGGGTGTGCATTGCTCTCGCTGGGTACACCATGCGTGGCCCAACGTGTGTGAGCGATACCGGTATGCCCTTCGAATTTTTCGTCTTTGATTTGCGCTTCAAGCTCCGCCACACGTGAAGTACTGCGCGCTCGCTTGACACCATTGGCATGAACCGCTACACCACAAGAGTCATAGCCCCGGTACTCCAGGCGCGATAAACCTTGGAGCAAAACTGGAACAATATTTTGACTGGATACCGCAGCAACAATTCCACACATGGTTCACCTCATTTGTACGAATGTGAGAATGGTACGGCTTTTGTTATTCACATAAAGTGCAATTTATATCTATTTATGAAATAATATTCCATGTATTTATATTATCGAAATTTATATCAAATATTTAATAAATTATGAAACAAATGGTCATAGATAAAACCGATGCTAAGTTGCTCGATGCGCTTCAAACCGATGCCAGCTTGAGCAACCAAGACCTGGCTGAGCGTTTGCACATTTCACCCCCCACATGTTTGCGGCGGGTTAAAGCGCTGAAAGATTGTGGTTTGATTGAACGACAAGTTGCCCTGTTGAACCCCGATGCGCTGGCGAAAGTTCAGGGTCATGGTTTGACAGCGATCGTCGAAATCACTTTGGACAAGCAAGGTGAAGAGCATATGAGCGCATTTGAACAGCGCATCACACAAGACCCCGCAGTTCAGCAGTGCTACCGCGTCTCACCCGGCCCCGACTTTTGCTTGATTGTGTACGCGCACGATATGCCCGCCTATTTGACACTCTCACAGCGCCTCTTCACGCAAGATGCCAATGTGAGAAACGTCAAGACATACTTCAGCACCAAACGTACAAAATTTATGCCAAATATGCCTGTAGACCGCATAGATATTGCCTAGATTGCTATATATAACATAGCATTATGGGTGTTTCAATTATTTTTGAACCCAAGTCATATATTAAGGACTACAATCATTGCAGGGGTTCACAGACACCCTTGCTAAATTGCCTTTCCATCATATTCACCTTCACATTCATTTAGGAGCACGCCATATGATTTCATTGACAACAAAAACCAGTTTACTGGCCGCCTTGATTGGCACCACATTTATTCTAGGCGGTTGCGCCAGCAAGGGCGAACAACCAGCGGCAGGTACAACGACAACAGCAGCTGCACCCGCACAGCCTGATCCAAAAGCGGCCGAAAGAGAACGCAAAGAGCAAGAGAAAGCGGCTGAAAAAGCACGCGATGCAGAACGCAAAGCCAATACCCGCGAAGTGGTTGGCATCAATGGACAAAAAGGCGAAGTAATAGGCTCACCTGCACCCGGCAGCCGCTTCACCAAAGTGCAAATTGGCATGTCCATGCGACAAGTTGTCGATACCATTGGCAACCCCAATGACGAAGGTTCGTACATCACGGGCAAAGCTTGGATCCCTTACTACTACGGCAATGACCGTTATCGCACTGAATTTGCCTACAAAGGTGCTGGCCGTTTGATATTTGCTGAAAACTCTTCTTGGTACCGCGGTCGCTACGGCAGTGGTCGATTGGTCAAAATCATTCACGACGCCAAAGACAGCGGTTACCGCTAAGCAACTGAGTTTTGTATTCAAAAAAAAGCGACCATATGGTCGCTTTTTTTTTGGCCGCTCCTTTTTTTGGCCACTCTTTTTTTCGCCCTTAAAATACAAGACTTAAACAAACCGATTCTTAACAGTCTTTTAACAGTCCTGAACCAGCAACCTCATCGTTGCTAATCTGAGGCTCAACACACCAGCAGTTCCATCATGTCCGATAACCACACACACGCCTTTGACGAAAATCAACTGATTCTTGAGCGCCGCGAAAAACTCAAGACCATTCGAAAAGCGCAATTGGATGGCAAAGGCGTGGCTTTTCCAAACGATTTCAAACCCAAAGACCGCGCTGTTAATTTGACTGCCGCTTACGACGGCGAAGCCAAAGATGAACTGGACCCCAAGAAGATTGTTGCCAGCGTGGCAGGCCGCATGATGCTCAAGCGCGTGATGGGCAAAGCCAGTTTTGCTACCTTGCAAGACAGCACAGGTCAAATTCAAATCTATGTGACCAACGACGGTGTTGGCGAAGATATTCATGCCAGTTTCAAGCATTGGGACCTGGGTGACATCGTGGCCTGTGTGGGTACTTTGTTCAAAACCAAAACGGGTGAGTTGTCTATACACGCGACCGAAGTGCGCTTGTTGACCAAAAGCTTGCGCCCGCTGCCCGACAAGTTTCACGGCATGGCCGACCAAGAAACCAAATACCGCCAACGCTATGTGGACTTGATCACCGACGAACATGCCCGCAACCGTTTCAAAGCGCGCAGCAAAGCAGTGAGCGCGATACGTGAATTCATGGTTGACAACGACTTTTTAGAAGTTGAAACTCCCATGTTGCACCCCATTCCGGGCGGCGCGAATGCCAAACCCTTCCAAACGCACCACAACGCGTTGGACCAAGAAATGTATTTGCGCATTGCACCCGAGTTGTATTTGAAGCGCTTGATTGTGGGTGGCTTTGAACGCGTGTTCGAGATCAACCGCAGTTACCGCAACGAAGGCATCAGCGTGCGCCACAACCCCGAATTCACCATGATGGAGTTTTACGCTGCGTACTGGGATTACAACGATTTGATGAGCTACACCGAAGCCATCATTCGCAATGCAGCCATGAAAGCGACTGGCTCACAGATGTTGACCTATGGCGGTGTACCCGTTGATTTGAGCGAACCTTTTGAACGCTTGACGATACGTGAAGCCATCATTAAACACACCGAAGCTGCACAGGCCATGGACGATGGCTCTGGTCTGCGAGTGGATGATGCACTGTGGTTAACCAATGCGCTGAAAAAAATCGGCATGACAGAAGCCAAGCACAAGCTGTCTACCCGCTCGTTGGCCAGCTTGCAAGTGTTGTATTTTGAAGAAACCGTCGAAGAAAAACTCTGGCAACCGACCTTCATCATGGAGCACCCCACAGAAATTTCACCATTGGCACGTGCCAATGACGAACGCCCCGAAGTGACAGAACGTTTTGAGCTCTACATCACAGGCCGCGAATTTGGCAATGGTTTTAGCGAGCTGAACGATGCCGAAGACCAAGCGGCGCGTTTTCATGCCCAAGTGGCCGCCAAAGATGACGGTGACGACGAAGCCATGTTTTATGACCACGACTTTGTGCGTGCCTTGGAATATGGCATGCCCCCTACGGGTGGTTGCGGCATTGGTATTGACCGCTTGATGATGTTGCTCACCGACAGTCCCAGCATCAGGGATGTGATTTTGTTCCCAGCACTAAGACGCGAAGTTTAAGCAAAACACAAAAAGGCGCGTTAAAAAGCGCTCTATCTGCCACTCTTCTTCGCACCTTGTGTGTTGCTTATTATTTTTGCAGCATCAACTCAACAATGTGCTTCACCTGTGTGGCTATCGGCTCTGGCACTGGCTTGATGCCTTTCAATACGTCATGCATATAGCCAGCGGTGCTGATAGCTGAAATATCTGTTGGTAAATCCGGCAACACCGCCAAGCTGCCACCTTGCGCCTCTTGCACGCAAGACGTGGCGCCATTTTTGAACACATTCATCTCAGGCGTACGGCGCGCATCGGCAACGGGTTCACCCTCGGTGCCGCGCATCAACATCGCGGTAGTGCCCATGTATTTGAATGTCTCGGTCATGGAATGCAAATACTCAGGGTGTGTGTAGCTGGTGATGACACATGCGGGTTGCGAAGCGTCAACCGGGTTCATCAGTTTCACGATGCTGTGCGCGGGGTTGCGCAAGCCGATGGTGCGGCGTACATCCAGTAATTTTTTCAAGCCCATGGACAAAGTTTCTGTAGCTACAAATGCCATTTGCCCTTGGCTGATGGGCACATTGCGCTCGTCAATGAACACCAATGATTCGCTGCCAGGTATTGATTGAAAGGCTTGCAAAATGTCCAAACTGCTGATGCGTGTATCGTCAGACATGGTGCCGTGCAAGAGCACTGCAAAACCATGCTTTGCCCCTTCGCGTGCCAACAACACGGCCAACAACGGCGTGAGTGCGGGCAACTTTCGTGCGCCGTTGTAGGTGGGAATCACGACCACTGGGCATGTGCTTTTTACTTTGGTCAAACGCTGATCCAACGCGTCTAAAAACCCGGCATTTTCCAGCTCGGTTTCGCCCTTGATGCGCATCGCAATACAAAAGCCGCCCACTTCCAAATCAGACACTTTGCCGTCAATCACCTGCCCCATTAAATCAGCTGCTTCTTCGCGATTAACTGGCCGTGCGCCGTCTTTACCGCGGCCAATGACTTTGATGTATTTTGCAATGCTCATGGAGTTATAACCTCAAGAAACTGTTATTCAAATTCATAGATGAGCATACCTACAAATTTGAATACTAGAAATACTCTTTAAGGCTTATTGGTTTGCCACTTTCGCTGGCTTTCTAACAATTTCAAGCTAGAACGGCACAAAGTCTGTTGGGTATTTCCAAAAATCTTTCAGTAAGTGGCTGGCTGGCATATTCAGCGACCGATTGTTAGGTGGGATGGGTTTGGAAAACCATTTGGCATAAATGGTGTTTATTTCACCGCTTTGGATTAATCGGCGCATTTCGTTATCGACAACTTTTTTAAACTCAGGGTCATTTTTTGGCAGCATGATGGCCAATGGTTCTGTCGTAATAAATTTGCCCACAACTTTCAAAGCATCGGGGTTGACGCGGTTACTGGCAATCCCATACAAGAGCACATCGTCCATGACAAAGGCTTGCACCACACCCGTTTCAACCATCTCGACAGCCTTGGCATGATCTGGGGCTTCAACTATCTTCACGCCCAAGAGTCTTTCACGATTCGCTTGTTCCACCGCTTTCAATGGCGTAGTATTTTTAGTGGAAACCAAGGTCTTGCCAAACATGTCTTCGATGCGTTCAATTTTGCTGTTTGACAGTACCAATAAACGCGCACCTGTGATGAAGTGCGGTATTGTGAATGCTACTTTTTCTCTGCGCTCAGCATTGTTCGTGGTTGAGCCGCACTCCAAATCCGCCTTGCCCGCTTCAATCATGGGTATGCGGTTGGCAGGTGTCACCTGCAAAAACTCAATCGGCATTTTTTTCAATGCCAGTTTCTTTTGCACAGCTTCTGCGATTTTTAAACACAGATCAAGCGCATAACCCACGGGCTTTTTGTTGCTGTCCAAATATGAAAACGGTATCGATGATTCACGATGGGCAATCACCAAACTACCGCCATTGCTCAAACGCTGCAAGACAGGTTCTGCGAAAACGTTTGCCACGCAGAACAAACTGAATAAGCTTGAAATGAAGAATCTAAAGAAACGATTGAGCACTTTAACCTCCGTTCGTACTGAAAGTAGTACAGACCGCAAAATCATACTTGCTAGTCAGTGCAACCATCCAATGCTTTTAACGCATGCGATGATGCTTGGACATGTAAACCGCAACAGACATAAAAAAACCCCACAAACCTGAGTCTGTGAGGTTATATCTACAAGCGTCAACCATTCAGATCGACGCCGCATGAAACCAAATTACATGCCCATGCCACCCATGCCGCCCATACCACCCATGTCACCACCGCCCATAGGCGCTGCTGCATCGTCTTTTGGTGCTTCGGCAATCATGCACTCGGTAGTCAACATCAAAGATGCCACTGAGGCTGCGTTTTGCAGTGCGGTGCGGGTTACTTTGGTTGGGTCCAAGATGCCCATGTCGATCATGTCGCCATAGGTGTCGTTAGCCGCATTGAAACCATAGTTGCCTTTGCCGGCCAAAACTGCATTCACCACCACAGAGGCTTCGCCGCCTGCGTTGTAAACGATTTCGCGCAATGGGGCTTCGATGGCTTTGAACACCAATGCGATGCCGTGGTTTTGGTCTTCGTTGTCACCTTTCAAGGTGCCAACTGCTTGACGTGCGCGCAACAAGGCCACACCGCCGCCAGACACAATGCCTTCTTCCACCGCAGCGCGGGTTGCATGCAATGCATCCTCCACGCGGGCTTTTTTCTCTTTCATTTCAACTTCGGTAGCAGCACCAACTTTGATCACCGCAACGCCGCCAGCCAATTTGGCAACGCGCTCTTGCAGTTTTTCTTTGTCGTAGTCAGAAGTGGCTTCTTCGATTTGCACACGCACTTGTTTCACGCGGGCTTCGATGTCAGCAGCAGCACCTGCACCGTCAATGATGATGGTGTTTTCTTTGCCGATTTCTGCGCGCTTGGCGGTGCCGAGGTCTGCCAAGGTGACTTTCTCGAGTGACATGCCAACTTCTTCAGCGATCACTTTACCGCCAGTCAAGATAGCGATGTCTTCCAACATGGCTTTGCGACGATCGCCAAAGCCTGGGGCTTTCACAGCAACCACTTTCAAAATACCGCGCAAGGTGTTCACCACCAAAGTTGCCAAGGCTTCGCCATCGACATCTTCTGCAATGATCAACAATGGGCGGCCAGCCTTAGCGACTTGTTCCAATGTTGGGAGCAAATCACGGATGTTGCTGATCTTTTTGTCGTACAGCAACACAAATGGGTTGTCCAACAAAGCAGCTTGCTTTTCTGGGTTGTTGATGAAGTAAGGTGACAGGTAGCCACGGTCAAACTGCATGCCTTCGACGACGTCGAGTTCGCTGTCCAAAGACTTGCCGTCTTCTACAGTAATGACGCCTTCTTTGCCCACTTTGTCCATCGCGTCGGCGATGATTTTGCCAATGGTTTCGTCAGAGTTGGCAGAGATAGAACCAACTTGGGCGATTTCTTTGGATGTGGTGGTCGCTTTTGAAGCCTTTTTCAATTCAGCCACCAAAGCAGCAACTGCTTTGTCGATACCACGCTTCAAATCCATTGGGTTGCCACCGGCTACCACGTATTTCATGCCTTCGCGCACGATGGCTTGTGCCAACACGGTCGCTGTGGTGGTACCGTCACCGGCGATGTCAGAAGTCTTAGAAGCAACTTCTTTCACCATCTGCGCGCCCATGTTTTGCAACTTGTCTTTGAGTTCGATTTCTTTGGCGACGGACACACCGTCTTTGGTCACGGTTGGCGCGCCAAATGAACGCTCCAAAACCACATTGCGACCTTTAGGTCCCAAAGTTACTTTAACGGCGTTAGCGAGGATGTTCACACCCTCAACCATGCGTGCGCGGGCTTCGCCGCCAAAAATTACGTCTTTTGCTGCCATGTTAGGCTCCTAAAAATGTGTTAATGATAAAAATATATGAAAAATCGGGCTGTAGCCGGCATAATTATTGCCTAGTATGCTATTAAATATATAGCATCACTATTTAGCTACAGCGCTGCGAATTACTTCTCGACAACAGCGAACAGGTCTTCCTCTTTCATGACCAACAACTCGTCGCCGTCAACTTTGACGGTTTGGCCGCTGTATTTGCCGAACAAAACGCGGTCGCCCACTTTCACGTTCAAAGCAATCAATGCGCCCTTGTCATCCTTCTTGCCAGGACCCACAGCCAAGATTTCGCCTTGGTCTGGTTTTTCAGCAGCGCTGTCTGGAATGACAATGCCGGAAGCTGTTTTGGTTTCGTTTTCAACGCGTTTCACAATCACGCGGTCGTGCAATGGACGAAGTTTCATGGTTTTTCCTTAATTAAAACAATGGGTTAGAAAAAATCTACCTGCGTTGTCGAACCGATTCGATGACAACGCATGTCTATACGAGCCTTCTGGGTGATCTTGTTAGCACTCAGATGCTGCGAGTGCTAATGATAAGGGTTTTTGTGGCTTTTTCAAGCCCAATTGGTAATTCGACTGAATTTTT
>ENA-UOWO01004426-UOWO01004426.1-activated-sludge-metagenome-genome-assembly--contig:-NODE-4426-length-15526-cov-6.340637_pt1 | contig 15526 bp, 11 predicted proteins | sample MGYA00238148_ERZ761564 | MGnify/ENA primary metagenome ERZ761564 (study PRJEB28885, sample SAMN05720194) | activated sludge metagenome | isolation source: Anaerobic digester | place: USA...
TAAAGCGGTACGCGAGCTGGGTTCAGAACGTCGTGAGACAGTTCGGTCTCCTATCCACTGTAGGCGCGGATATTTGAAGGGTCCCATCCCTAGTACGAGAGGACCGGGATGGACGTACCACTGGTGTACCAGTTGTTCTACCAAGAGCATTGCTGGGTAGCTATGTGCGGTTAAGATAAGCGCTGAAAGCATCTAAGCGCGAAACTGTCCCTAAGATTAGATATCATAGACTCCTTGTAGACTACGAGGTTGATAGGTAGCAGGTGTAAGTGCGGTAACGCATTCAGCCGAGCTATACTAATAAGTCATATTATTACACTTTAAAAATCGTTAAAATGATTCAATGCAGATGATGTCGTATTAAATAGTCATGAATTTGATTATTGTAAATTGATAGTAACTTGAAAGAGAACAGTATTTTGGTGGCACTTGCGATGGGGAAACGCCTGATCCCATCCCGAACTCAGAAGCTAAGCCCATCAGCGCCGATGATACTCCTAGTGGGGAAAGTAGGTCGCCGCCAGAATATTGTTCTTTTTTGTTTCATGAACCAAACCAAAAAGGAGGTTTGCCCATGAGGAATCAAGCGTTGTTAGAGCCACTAGATCTTGGTGAATTGAAAAGTGGAGAATCAGTAGTGGATCTCCATGAACATCATTTGTTGCTTGGGGAAAATGTCCTGCGTTTTCTTTTGAAGGGAATTAATTTTCCCCAGGGAACAGAGTTTTTTCAAAAAACCCTCGTTCTGCCCGATGTTGTTGGCCACGCCCATGTGATTTCTACCAGGGGAATGTCACACCCTAGGATTTGTTACGCACAGCGTTATGGTCAACATCATCATAGTAGGTTCGTGATGGATGTCTTTCCACCGTCTCTGAATACCGTAGTGATTCAACTACGGCGAATCAAGAAAATGAGTGACGGTGAATGTTATTTGGATGGCGTTTTCATTGCCAAAGAGCTGCATCCGGATTGTCTTGATCCGGCGGCCGGTACCGATGCTTATCGGTTTTGGCAAAATCACGCCTTCGTTTTTGGTGAGGTGCCGGTGGATTTGACCACTGTCACCTCTAAACCGCATTATTTGCCATTTTGATTGATCTCAGGCTTCTCGTTAATCGGGAAGTTTTTTTGTAAAAAGTAGCGAAACCCCAAAAAGTGTGATATTATATTAATAATCAAAAAAATTAAGAGCTAATTTTTTATTATATGGCTTTTGTGATTTCGGTTGTTAATCAAAAAGGCGGGGTTGGTAAAACCACCACCTCGGTTAATGTTGCCGCTTATTTGGCCAAGGCTGGCTATAAAGTTTTATTGATTGATTTGGATCCGCAGGGGAACGCCAGTACCAGTTTGGCAGTGGATGTTTACGATAACGAAGCACGCAGTGTTTACAATCTTTTGGTGGAAAATTTACGAGCCGTAGATGTGATTTTTCCTAGTAATCAGGAAAATTTGTTTGTTATTCCTAGCAATATTAATTTGTCAGGGGCGTCGATTGAATTGGTAAATTTACCAGATCGTGAGTTTCGTTTGACGCAAAAATTAAAAAACGTGGAGGCCAATTTTGATTATATTATTATTGATTGTCCACCGTCTCTTGGTTTGTTGACGATTAATGCCTTGGTAGCCAGTAAGTATGTGTTGATTCCGGTGCAAGCCGAGTATTATGCTTTGGAAGGTTTGGGGCAGTTGGTGCAAACCATTGAATTGGTGAAATCCTATTTGCGTGCTGATTTGGAAATTTTAGGGGCGGTTTTGACCATGTATGACAAGCGTAATCGTTTATCACGAGAAATTCGTTATGATTTGGAAAGAAATTTTCCGCATCGTGTGATGGAAACCATTATTCCGCGGAATGTTCGTTTGAGTGAAGCACCCAGTTATTCACAAACTATTGCTGATTATGATGCCGGTTCCCCGGGGGCACGCGCTTATTCGTGGTTGGCGGGGGAAATTATTAGTACCTTGAGTAATCAGCCAATTAATGTGCCGGCTTTGGAAAACCAATTAGACTTGGAAGAGAGTGGTGAAGGTGTGGAAAATGACGAAATTGGATAAGATCCTGAAACCAGCCGTCGCTTCACTATGGTTGGCACAGCAAGTTCAGGATGACATAAAAAATTTTATAATAAACAATTAAAACTAAAAATTATGAACGCCAGTTTGAAAAATAAGGGCTTGGGAAAAGGTTTGAGTGCGATTTTTTCATCCACCAGCCGCGTTACTGCGCCTTTGCAACGTTCGGTCGCGGAAATTGAGGAGAGCGTGGCGCGGGAAGAGGTGCGTCATGTGCCGGTTGGCAAAATCAAACCGAATCGTTACCAACCGCGTCGCGAGTTTCGTTCCGCCGAATTGGAAGAATTGGCTGATTCCATTAAAAAACATGGAATTTTGCAACCGTTGTTGTTGACCCAGGAAACGGCAGATACTTATGAGTTGATTGCCGGCGAACGTCGCTGGCGGGCGGCCCAATTGGCGGGATTGACAGAAGTTCCGGCGATTATCAAGACGGCCAGTGATTTGGAAAAACTGGAATTAGCGTTGATTGAAAATATTCAACGTCAAGATTTAAATCCGATTGAAAAAGCGATGTCATATAAACAATTGATTGATAGTTTTGCTTTGACTCAGGAAGAAGCATCTAAACGTTTGGGTTTGAGTCGCAGCGCTTTGGCCAATACTTTACGCTTATTAAATTTGCCTGATCAGATGCAAAAGGCGATTGGTGATGGTGAATTGAACGAAGGACAGGCACGGGCTTTGTTGGCCTTGGAATCGTTGCCGGAGCAACGTCAAGCCTTGTTTGAACAATTGATTCAATATAAATTACCGGTGCGCCAAGCGGAAGAAGCGGTTAAAAAAATAAAGGCCGGTAAGCCTCTTAAAATGTTGCCTGATTTTAACGTGCAAGCGCGCGTCGATGAATTACAACAGCTTTTGCAAACCAAGGTTGATGTGCAGTGGAACGGTAAGAAAGGAAAAATTACGATTGATATTTTTGAATTGGACGAGGTGGATGGGTTGATTAAAAAGCTACGATAGAGAAAAAATATTTTTTTAAGGAAATAATTTTTGAGATATTGTTTGTTTTGCTGCCCATTGGTCCGTGGAGGTAAAAATTTGTGAGCGAATTGGAGTGTTCCGTAGGACACGAGCCGACGAGCCACGGAGTGGCTTATGGAGGCGAGTGAACGAACAATGAGCCACAAATTTTCCGTTCGGACCAGGAGGGCAGCGTTTTTTGGTGCCACCTTTTGTACACACAAAAGGTGGCAAAATATATTATTTATCCTCTTTTTTTGGAGATTTTTTAAACAAATTGAACGATAAGAAACTGGATTTTTTGTCCGCTTGCTTGATTTGTGCACGGGCAATTTTTGTTTTAACAAATTTTAACCATCCCTGATTTGGTCCTTTGCGATTTTTATTGATAACAATTTCTACGATGTCACCATTTTTTAGTTTGGTATCTAAGGGAACATATTTACCATTAACATAAGCTCCATCACATTTGTTGCCGATATCAGTATGAATGTTGTACGCAAAATCTACGGGAGTTGATTCTTCCGGCAATTCAATAACATCGCCACGTGGAGTAAAAACAAAACAGCGATTACTGAACATTTCCAGTTTCATATTCTTAATAGTCTCCGGATCATTTTGAATATCTTGTTGCCATTTTTTTAATTCTTGTAACCAAGTGTTTTGTGAATTTTTCAATTCTACTTTTTTGTTAGGATCTTTTCCTTCGTTGTAAATCCAGTGTGCCGCCACCCCGAGCTCGGCATTTTCATGCATTTCCGGCGTGCGAATTTGAATTTCCGTAATCATGCCGTTGTTATCAAAAACAGTGGTGTGTAAAGATTGATAGCCGTTAACTTTTGGTTGTGCAATATAATCTTTAACGCGGCCGGTGAGCGGTTTCCATAATTGATGCACCAAGCCCATTGCCATATAACAGTCGGCGATGGTGGGAACAATCACTCTCATGGCAATTAAATCGTAAATCCGATTGATATCGCGATAGTTTTTTAATAATTTACGATACAAACTGTAAGGATGTTTACTTCGTCCGTAAACTTCTAAATATTTTAAGCCGTTTTTCTTGAAATTTTCTTTGATCAATTCAATGTCCGCTTCCATTTGTTCCTGTTTCTTTTCTGTATCTTTATCTTGGTAGATTGACATTACCCATTTGTAATCTTCCGGATAAACATATTTAAATGACAATAATTCCAATTGCGCCTGAAATTTGATGATACCGAGACGGTTGGCAATTGGTGCGAAAATTTCCAGACTTTCTTTGGCAATGCGTTGTTGTTTGTCTGGTGGTAAAAAATCCAGAGTGGTCAAATTATGTATTCGGTCAGCACATTTGATAATAATAACGCGAACATCCTTGGCCATGGCGATAATCATTTTACGGAGATTTTCTACATAACGTTCAAATCCCCGGTATTTGATTTTTCCTAATTTGGTAATTCCTTCTACTAAATTTTTAACATCTTCGCCAAACAATTTTTCCATTTCACCTAAATCATGCTCTGTGTCTTCCGGAACATCATGAACTAAGCCGGCGATAATCACTTCTTCCGGCATATTGATTTCCGCTAAGTTTTTTGCGGTCATTAAAGGGTGGAGGATATAGGGATCACCGGAAGCACGTAATTGCCCGCGGTGAGCATTTTTGGCAAATTCATAAGCCTCTTTTATTTTAGCTAAATTGGCTTCCTTATTATTTTTTTTTATCAACTTTAAAAGATCTTCAATTGTAAATTCAGCATTGTCTTTAGCCAGAAGTTTATCAATCATATTTAATCAGTGTTAGCTTTTTCTAAAAGTAATGGTTCAATTTCTTCGGTGTTTTCACCACCTAATTTGATTAAATCATTATTTAATTTACGATAATCTTGGCGGGACAGATTGTAAGTATTGATGGCGGTATTGAAATTATTTCCCAGTTTATCCAAATTTTTATTGAATTCCAAAGCGTGTTTTTGCAGTTTTTGGACATGCTTGCCGATTTCTTTGGCTGATTCTTCAATTTGCATGGCGCGTAAGCCCTGTAATACCGTCTGTAAATAGGCTAGGAAGGTGGTTGGGGAAACAATAATAACTTTTTTGTCACGGGCGGCATATTCAATCAAATCACCGGTGTTCCCACTGACGCCCACCGTATTGATTAATAAATCATAATAAATCGCTTCGGCCGGGATAAACATAAAGGCAAAATCCATGGTTCCCAAATCCGGACGAATGTATTTGGCGGTTTCGTTGATGCGATTTTTCAAATCTTGTTTGAATTTCTGTTCAAGAGCCGGCCGACTTTCGTGGTTGGCGGGTAAATCAATTAATTTCTGGTAGTTTTCCAAAGAGAATTTGGCGTCCACCGGAATGGTTTGGCCTTTAATGAAAATCGCCGCATCCACAATTAAATCTTGACCCTCATTATTTTTCCCGATGGTGTGTTGCATTTTGTAAGAGCCTGGTGGCAGTACATTTTCTAAAGTTAAATTTAAATAATATTCGCCTAAAATACCGCGTTGTTTGGGGCTTTTTAAAATGTTTTGCAGATCCTGCAGTTGTTTGGAAAAATCCACGATTTGATTGCTCGATGATTCCAACTTGGCCAATTTTTCAGTAATATCTTTATAAATTTGAGTATTGGAAATGGATTGTTTTTGTAAACTTTGCTGATTGTTTTGCAGGTTTTGATTAACATTTTGATTTAGAAATTGCAATTGCTGTTGTAATTCTTGGCGAATTTGATTGAATTCGGTTTGCAAATGTTTATTATTTTCGCCGATTTGGTTTTGTAATAATAATAAAGACTGCTCGGATTGGGGATTTTCCGGCTTTTTGGCAAAGAGTTTCCAGAGTATAATGCCCAGGATAATCGCCACTGCCACGTTTAAAATCAATAAAAAATATTCCATAAAGTTTTGTTTAATGATGTTTTCATTTTAACAAATGCTTTCGGTTTGGGCAATGAGGGAAAATTTGTTGTTTGTTTGTCTTAATTGGTGAAAATATGGTAAAATAGCAACATGAAATAAATAGGATTTAAAAATAATTCACTCATATGTCACAAGAGCAACAAAGATACGGAGCGTTAGGAGGCGGAGACCGACCGTTGGTTGGTGACACGGTTCTTGGAAAAGATGAAATGGAAGAAGCCGAAATTCAAGAAGGGCCAGTAATAGTGGAAACGGAAACAAGTGTGAGATATTTGGGAGTAAAATTGGAAAAAGCGGCCAAGCGAGATGGTGTATTTGTCCCGAAACGAGAACAATACGTGGATTATATCAATGATAAGGAGTTATCATTACCGATGCAACGAGATATAGCAGTGGCGTTTTCCGGTGGAGATCCAATAATCATGGAAGGAGGGACGAGCTTGGGAAAGACAACCACAGTGAGAAAAATGGCTGCGGAATTGGGTTGGGAAGTTCATTATGTAAACTTGAACGGAGCGACGGACGTGGAAGATTTAATGGGAAGATATATACCAAACCCACATAGAAAAATCATGGAAGAATCGGAATATATATTTGCGGATGGGAAGGTGACGAGTGGTTTAAGACAAGAAGAAGGGAAGATCAAAATAATCATCTTGGATGAATTAAACGCGGCTAATCCGAATATATTAATCAGATTACATGAAGTGTTGGATGCGTTGGAACGAGGAGGGGAAGTGGTCTTGTCCGAAGACGCTTCAGAGGTGGTATCGGTAAATAAGGGAAGAACAAAAGTGATAGGCTTGATGAATCCCCCCGGGAAGGGATATATAGGGCGAGAAGCTTTGGATCCGGCACAGTTGAGACGTTGGAATTACCAAAAGTTACCGACGGAATTACCTAAAGGGACATTTACGCATGCTACCCAGTCATTGTTTTTTAAAAAACAGACGGAGGTGGCAAATTTAACAAAGGATAAATATATATTGAGTCGTGAACAGGTATTGGGGGAAGAACAATTGGAAGAAATTCCAGGGATGGTGGAAATAGTGAAGAAATATGAAGAATTTCATTTGGGGGCAAAAGCCTTGTTGAAGAATAGAAGTATCGCGACCGATCAGCCGCAACCGTTTATGTATGATGATAGAATGGAACCGCGACGGGTGCGGGATTTTATTTTGAGGTTTTATAACGGGGATATAACGGAAACAATGCAACAAGCCTTGCGGTATTATTATGTGAATAAATTGGAGAATGAGGTGGATAAGAAAAAACTGGAAGAGCTGGTGAGATTAGTGGAATATACGGGACCGAAGGGGGAAACAAAACGAAAAGGGTTAGAGGAAGAAGGCACAACCATTACTTCAAAGAAACCGGCCGGAGTGGAAAAGAGAAAAAGCGAGAAAAGTAAGCTTGAACAAGCAAAAGAAATAATGGGTGATCAATTTTATGGTCCGGAAGAGATAGCCAACGCTTTTGGATTTGTCGTGGAAAAAGATAAAATTCCTGCGATTCCATACAGCCGGGCGGAATTGAAAAAAGCAAAAGAGTTGGGTGAACGCTTGGTTTTGCGAATAAGCAAAGATAATGATGGAAAGGCCATGACGATGGAACATCTCGGGAAACTGGCTCAAGTGAGAATGTCTGAAGATGAAGGCAAATTATTATATGGTGATTGGTCTGAAGCCGAAGAATTTTTCACCAAGCATTCATTGGAAACGGAATGGAAATTGGTAGGGGGAAACTTGCTTAAAAATTCAACGAGTAAAACTTATGTGGAACAAACCAAGGTTTTGCGAGATTATTTAAAGGGAATTAAGGCATTAACAGAAGAAGAAGAGGCAGAGTGTAGTGATGAGAATTTGGCAAGAATAGCTGATGATGCTAAAAAGTTAGCAGGATTAGAGATAAACCAAAAGCATCGTCGCAGTCCGGGTGAAGTTTTATATGATTGGTTTTTACATTTTAAGAAGTTTAAAGATCGAGATTATTTGGAAAAAAATTATGATTGGACAAATATTGTTTCTTCCGGCGGTGGTCTTGTTGATCTTGGTGCGCTTGATTCTTTTGGGGCGCGTGTTAGTGGGTATTATCCTGGTCTTCACGCTGCGAATCTTGGGGTTGTTTCCGTCCGCTAGTTATTTTTCTGTTTTTTGTTTTCTTTGGCCTTTGGCCTTTGATTCTTTGGTGGGGTGTGGTAGGTAGATAATAATTTTAAAATGAAAAAATAATATAATAATTATGAAAAATGAGTTGTTTCCGGTTTTGGGAACGCAAATTGAAACAGTAAAACAAATTGATTCTTTAAAAATCAATCAAGATCAGGAAATTTTGAAAGATTTTTCATTGGAAGAACAATTGGACATAAAACGAAAGCAGCAAATACTTTCATCGATAGCTCATTTTATAGGGAAAGATTTTAAAATTCCGGTTGAACTTAATGAACCAGGAAAAGGGTGGCATTGGGATTTTCAGGCAAATATAATTAGAATAGATCCGATAGATCTTTTGGAAAAACCAATTGATTATTTAAGATTTGTTATTTCCCATGAGGGCGGACACCGACGAATCAGCAGAACGGATTTTATTCCTTTGGATGTTTGGAAGCAGCCGGGATTTTCTTTTATGATGAATGCCATAGAAGATCCTCGGGATAATAATTTTGTAGCGGAGGTTTATCCTAAATTTCAAGAACAGATGAATCTGGCGTATGAATATGATTTGGATTTAGAAGTAAAAAGTAAGGCGGAGGCTGGTAAAAAATTAGGGTATCAGCCGCGCTTTATGCAGGCTGGTTTTGAATATATAAAACAATGGTTTCGGGAAATAAAAAATCAAGAACTTGAAATCACGGAAGATTTACCGGAGGAAGTAAAATTGGTAGTATCGTCAACAATAGAGGCGGCTAGGGATTCTTGGTGGCGTTATCCTTCTCGGGAAGAAGCTGACAAAAGTGAGGATTTAATTAAACAATATGCTCAAGTTTCTTATAAAATTAATTTGGAAAAAATTTGGCCGGAATTTAAAAAGTTGATTGAGGATGATATGGAAGATCAAAAAATGCAGGAGTTCCTTAAAGAAATACAAGAAGAACAACGTGGCGGCTCGGAAGAACAAACAGGAGGACAAAAGGAATTGGAAGAAGAAATCAAAAAGGCGATTGAAGAAATGAAAAAACAAGCAGGTAAAGATGGTGAAAAAAGTGATGATAAGAAAGAAGGGAAAGGAGAAGGAGAAGGAGAAGGAGAAGGGGATCCTTCTATTGGAAATCCAAAACAAGAAGGAAAAACTAAACCTGTTAATTTGGATTCATTGTCCAAAGAGTTAAAAGAGAAGATAAAAAAACATTTGGATTCGTTGTCGGAGGAACAGAAAAAATCTTTGCAAGCAAAAGCGGAAAAATCTTTGGCTGATTTTGAAAAAGATTTAAATGAAGATTTGGGAGGAAAATTGGTGGAAGACCCGGAAGAGAAGGCAGATAGGGAGGCGGTTGAGACACAAGCGAAAGCGGAAAAAGAACAGGCTGCTGAAGCACAAGGTAAAGAAGAAAAAGAGAACGAGGAAAAGAAAATGCAAGATGAGAAAAATGATATTAAGAAATCTTTGCCAATAGCGGATGAAAAGGAATTAAAAAAATATCGTGATTTTATTGCCAAGGAGTTGAAAAAAGATGAGAATGTTTATGAAAAAACCAGACGGGAGGTTTTGCCTTTGATTGATAAATTGGAAAATTCTTTGCGTGAAATATTTATTGCTCGAAAAATGAATCTGTGGGAAAGTGGATTTCGTACGGGAAAACGGATTGATATTAAAAAAAGAATTCAGGAAAAAGTTAAATCCGTTCCGGCGATGGAAAGTAAGGCTTGGCAAAAAAGAGAATTGCCGAAGGAAAAAGATTACGCATTTGAAGTTTTAGTGGATTTGTCCGCGTCAATGCAAGGCAAAAAAATAGCAGAGACTTTTAAGGCAGTAATTGTTTTGGCTGAAGTATTGAATCGCTTGTCTATAAATCTTGAAATTATAGGATTTAATGATCGTCTTTATGAATATCAAAATTTTAAGGAATTGATGTCAAAAGATATTAGAGAAAAAATGGGTGGAATGTTGGATGAGGTAAGTGATGGTGGAGAATATGAAGATGAAAAAGCCAAATGGAATGATGATGGCTGGGCTTTGAAAACCGTAGCGGAAAGGTTAAATAAACAAAAGGCTTCACACAAATTTTTGTTGGTTTTATCCGATGGTGAACCTATTCCGTCTCCGGCCCATGATGATGATTGTTTTAAATTGGAAACAGTAATAGAAAAAATCATTAAGGAAACGGACATAAAATTATTGGGATTGGGTGTTGGTTATGGAACTCAACATGTTGAACATTATTATCCTAACAGTTTGGCAAATATCAGCGTGGAAGAATTATCCGAGAAATTAGCAGATATTATTCAAGAATTAATTGTTAATTATGATAATTTTTAGTATAATTTAAAAATTAGATAATAAAATAAAAAAATATGATTAGTATAATTACTGATTCATTTGTTCAGGATTTTTTAACTAAAACCAAAGGATCAAAAGAAGTAAGTTTGGTGATTGCGAAAGATGAGCATGAGCTTTTATCTTTTAAAAAAAATATAGAGGAGCAGGGGTTTAATAAGTCGGAAAGCATTAGGGGTTTGATGGTTGCAAAACAATCATATTTTGTAATCGATGTTCATTTGGGAAAAAAAGTTTATGATTTTATGGTACAGTATCCTACCGGCCAAGTGGAAATTTTTAGTAAGAAGTTGATGAAATCTGAAATAATATCACCTGATTATGAAAATTCCAGCATCGTCTTTTTGATTGATAAGAATGTTTTGCAAAAATTTCAGCAAGCGGGGATAGATTTATTATCGGTTGTCGGTTTGACTTATCAATCATAAAATTTCACTCATATGTCACAAGAGCAACAAAGATACGGAGCGTTAGGAGGCGGAGACCGACCGTTGGTTGGTGACACGGTTCTTGGAAAAGATGAAATGGAAGAAGCCGAAATTCAAGAAGGGCCAGTAATAGTGGAAACGGAAACAAGTGTGAGATATTTGGGAGTAAAATTGGAAAAAGCGGCCAAGCGAGATGGTGTATTTGTCCCGAAACGAGAACAATACGTGGATTATATCAATGATAAGGAGTTATCATTACCGATGCAACGAGATATAGCAGTGGCGTTTTCCGGTGGAGATCCAATAATCATGGAAGGAGGGACGAGCTTGGGAAAGACAACCACAGTGAGAAAAATGGCTGCGGAATTGGGTTGGGAAGTTCATTATGTAAACTTGAACGGAGCGACGGACGTGGAAGATTTAATGGGAAGATATATACCAAACCCACATAGAAAAATCATGGAAGAATCGGAATATATATTTGCGGATGGGAAGGTGACGAGTGGTTTAAGACAAGAAGAAGGGAAGATCAAAATAATCATCTTGGATGAATTAAACGCGGCTAATCCGAATATATTAATCAGATTACATGAAGTGTTGGATGCGTTGGAACGAGGAGGGGAAGTGGTCTTGTCCGAAGACGCTTCAGAGGTGGTATCGGTAAATAAGGGAAGAACAAAAGTGATAGGCTTGATGAATCCCCCCGGGAAGGGATATATAGGGCGAGAAGCTTTGGATCCGGCACAGTTGAGACGTTGGAATTACCAAAAGTTACCGACGGAATTACCTAAAGGGACATTTACGCATGCTACCCAGTCATTGTTTTTTAAAAAACAGACGGAGGTGGCAAATTTAACAAAGGATAAATATATATTGAGTCGTGAACAGGTATTGGGGGAAGAACAATTGGAAGAAATTCCAGGGATGGTGGAAATAGTGAAGAAATATGAAGAATTTCATTTGGGGGCAAAAGCCTTGTTGAAGAATAGAAGTATCGCGACCGATCAGCCGCAACCGTTTATGTATGATGATAGAATGGAACCGCGACGGGTGCGGGATTTTATTTTGAGGTTTTATAACGGGGATATAACGGAAACAATGCAACAAGCCTTGCGGTATTATTATGTGAATAAATTGGAGAATGAGGTGGATAAGAAAAAACTGGAAGAGCTGGTGAGATTAGTGGAATATACGGGACCGAAGGGGGAAACAAAACGAAAAGGGTTAGAGGAAGAAGGCACAACCATTACTTCAAAGAAACCGGCCGGAGTGGAAAAGAGAAAAAGCGAGAAAAGTAAGCTTGAACAAGCAAAAGAAATAATGGGTGATCAATTTTATGGTCCGGAAGAGATAGCCAACGCTTTTGGATTTGTCGTGGAAAAAGATAAAATTCCTGCGATTCCATACAGCCGGGCGGAATTGAAAAAAGCAAAAGAGTTGGGTGAACGCTTGGTTTTGCGAATAAGCGAAGATGATGATGGAAAGGCCATGACGCTGGAACATCTTGCTAATCTTGCTCAAGCGAGAATGACTACAGATGAAGGAAATTTGTTGGGTAATACAGATTGTTATCATGTGGAAGAGTTTTACACCAAGCGTTCATTGAAAACAGAATGGAAATTGGTGGGGGGAGGTCTCCTTAAAGGTTCAACGGGTAAAACATATGTGGAACAAACTAAGGTTTTGAGGGATTACTTAAAAAGTATTGGTTGCTTAGCAGCAACGGAAGAGGCTGAGTGTAGTGATGGGAATTTAGCTAAGATAGCAGGTGACCCAAGGAAGTTAGCGGGCTTGGAAATAAATCAAAAACATCGTCGCAATCCCTGGGAGGTTTTGTATGATTGGTTTTTATATTTTAAGAAGTTTAAAGACCGAGATTATTTGAAAGGAAAACATGACTGGACAAATATTGTTTCTTCCAATGGTAGTCTTGTTGATGTCGTTCTTGGTTCTTCTGATGAGGCGTGTATGCTTGGGTACGATCCTGATGATCACGATGATGATCTTGGTGTTGTTTCTGTCCGCTAGTTATTTTTCTGTTTTTCGGTTTGGGCAACCACGAAAAAACTGCTTGACAGGGCTTAAAAAATGCTTTGCTTAATGGGGAAAATAATTTGAATTTTCTTGAGTTTTGCATTATAATTGTTTCATAAAACATAAGACTTACAATATGAATCTTTCCTGGTACGGTCATTCTTGTTTTCAATGCCAATTCAGCATGAACGGTGAAAACGTCAGTGTGGTTATTGACCCATATAGCGCTAATATTGGCTTAAAATTGCCCAATTTAACGGCCGATTTTGCTTTGGTGACACATCAACATGAGGATCATAATAATATTGAAGCTTTGCGATTTACCAATGGTACCATGGTTATTGATTCTCCGGGGGAATATGAAATTAAAAATGTTTTTGTGCAGGGTATGGCCAGTTTTCATGATGAAAGTAAGGGCGAGGAGCGTGGTCAGAACGTCATCTATAAAATTAAAGCTGAGGAAGTGACCATCGCACATTTGGGCGACTTGGGTTGTGACTTGACCAGTGAACAATTGGAAACTTTGGAAAATGTGGATATTTTATTGATTCCGGTCGGTGGTAAATATACTTTGGATGCTAAGAAAGCCGCTCATTTGATAAAACAGATTGATCCGAAGATTGTTATTCCGATGCATTATAAGACCGCCGGTTCCAATATGGATATTGATGATTTACAACAGTTTGCCAAAGAAATGGGCTTGGGTGAGTACACGACGGAAAATTCTTTAAAAATTAATGCTAGTCAATTGACTAATGAAAACGTGATTGTCAAAATTTTAAAACCATTAGCATAAAATTATGAGTGATGGAAACAAAAAACAAAGACACCAATTCTTGGATTACTTGGAAGATTATAAGGGAATAAAGGAAGAAAAAAAACTTGAAGAGCAGGAAGAGAGTAATTGGAAAGCGGAGGCCAATGTTAAGCAAGAACAACAAAATCGATTCTTGGTTTGGGTTTATGTTTTATCCGGGGTATTTGTTTTATTGATTGTGGTTTTTTGGTGGAACATTAGTCGTGCTAATTTTTATAAAGCTTTATCTAATCCGGTGCAGGATGAGGTGTTTCAGGAATTTCTAAATTTGATTGATAATGCTAAAGAGAGTGGTCCAGAAGCCATGGATTGGCGAGCGGAATTACAAAACATGGAGACGGAAAATTTGAGCACGGAAGAGCAAGAAACTTTAAAAATTTTACAAGATAAAGTTGATTCCGGGGCGGAATTAAGTGAAATCATTAATGAATTAAAATAATTAATAAATAGAGAATAGCGTTTATGGATGAAATTCAAAAATATTTAGGCAAAGTTCAGGAAACTTCGTTGGTTGATGAAATGAAGCAATCCTATTTGTCTTACGCGATGTCAGTAATCGTCTCTCGTGCTTTACCAGATGTGAGAGATGGAATGAAGCCGGTGCATCGTCGTATTTTATATGCGATGTGGTCGATTGGTTTGCGTGCTTCGGCCAAGTTTAGAAAATCAGCTCACGTTGTTGGTGAGGTGATGGCCAAATACCATCCTCATGGTGATGCTTCTATTTATGATGCGATGGTGCGTATGGCCCAGGATTTTTCTATGCGTTATCCCTTGGTTCATGGGCAAGGAAACTTCGGTTCGATTGATGGTGATAATCAAGCGGCCATGCGTTATACCGAAGCCAAGTTGCGGGGAATTGCTGAAGAAATGATGTATGATATTGATAAAGACACGGTTGATTTTTTGCCAAACTATGATGGATCAGTCAAAGAACCGATTGTGTTACCGGCCAAATTACCGAATTTATTATTGAACGGTGCTATGGGTATTGCTGTCGGTATGGCCACTAAGATTCCGCCACATAATTTAAGTGAATTGGTGGAAGGGATTGTTCATTTGATTGAAAATCCTGATGCTACCGTTGAAGATTTGATGCAATTTGTGAAAGGCCCGGATTTTCCAACCGGTGGTATCATTTATAATATTAAAGAAATTCGCGAGGCTTATACACATGGTCGGGGAAGAATTGTGATGCGTGGCCGAGCGGAAATTGAAGAAGTTAAAGGTAAATTTAGAATTTTAATTACGGAAATTCCTTATCAGGTTAATAAGTCAGTTTTGATTGAAAAAATTGCTGATTTAGTAAAAGATAAAAAGATTGATGGTATTCGTGATTTGCGTGATGAATCTGATCGTGATGGTATGCGTATCGTAATTGAGTTGAAAAAAGAAGCACATGCTCAAAAGGTGTTGAATTTGTTGTATAAACATACGCCTTTGCAAGATGTGTTTTATGTGAATATGTTGGCCTTGGTCAATGGTTTGCAACCTCAAGTTTTGAATTTAAAAAGTATATTGGAAGAATACATTAAACATCGTCAGGTGGTGGTGCGTCGTCGTACTGAATATGAATTGGCTAAAGCCAAGGAACGCGCTCATATTTTGGAAGGCTTAAAAATCGCTTTGGATAATATTGATGAAGTGATTGCTTTGATTAAAAAGTCCAAAGATAAAGAAGCGGCCAAGGATGGTTTGATGAAGAAATTCAAATTGAGTGAACGTCAGGCAGTGGCGATTTTGGAAATGAAATTGCAAAATTTAGCTAATCTGGAAAGACAAAAAATTGAAGA
>ENA-UOWO01004428-UOWO01004428.1-activated-sludge-metagenome-genome-assembly--contig:-NODE-4428-length-15518-cov-4.829076_pt1 | contig 15518 bp, 25 predicted proteins | sample MGYA00238148_ERZ761564 | MGnify/ENA primary metagenome ERZ761564 (study PRJEB28885, sample SAMN05720194) | activated sludge metagenome | isolation source: Anaerobic digester | place: USA...
CTTAATTTTTAAATCACTGCTCGTGCTCAACTGCTTGCAAATATCCAATAAATTTTCCGGTAAATTAATTTTACCCCGCTCACCCACGTTCGCGGCACATTCCGTGCACTGAATTTCTCCCCGATCAAACACAAACCGAGCATCACCGCTAATCTCTTTTTGACAATGCTGACAAGTTCCTTCAAACGACTGATAACCCAACAAATACAGCAAACGGTAAATCATCAAAGCGGTAAAAAAACGACTTTCCAATTCATCTTTAATGGCTTCACCATTTAAAGTTTCCAAAAAATATCTTAATAAATGATACAACTGGGTATCCGGATAATCATTTTTCACCAACTGATTAAAAACCTCAAAAAAATACAAACAAGACGCCAACTTATAATAATTTTCCCAAATATTTTCATAACGTTTAATCTGTTTGGCGCCAATCAAACGTTTGATTTTTTTACCTTGCACATACAAAACTTCTGACACGCTCCCCGGCTCCACATGGGCTGTCAATTTACTAGTAATTTTTCTGCCAGACTGCAAAAGAACTCCGACCTTGCCGTATTTTTCCGTAAACAAAATCGCCATCTGATTATCTTTATTGGCCGGACGTTTTAATAACGGTACGGCCGCGCTCAAAAATTCTAATTGCAACATAGTTCATCTAAATAAGCTTGCAAAATCAACATCGCCGCCACGTCATCCTGGCGACTGCCACCACGCTTTTTCTGCTCAACCAACAACTGATCGGCCATCTTACTGGTCAATGATTCATCCGCCAACTTGATATTTTCAACTGGAAAAATCGTCGCCAAGGAATTTTTGAAAAGCTCCACTTGTTTTGCCTGCTGATCATTATGCCACTGTGGCCAACCCAAAACGATCTCGTTGATTTGATAATCCTTAAGCACTTTCACCAATTTTTTAAGCAATTCATCCATACCCGGATTTTCCATCAACGCCAAAGGAACGGCCAATTTCAAATCACTATTGGCCAGTGCCAAACCCACGAATTTATCGCCGTAATCTATTCCCAAATAATTCATAATTTATTCTTCAGTAATGATAATAATACCTTCTTCAGTCACCGCCACGGTGTGTTCCCAATGAGCAGACAAAGAATTGTCGCGCGTGGCAATCGCCCAACCGTCCGCTAAAGTGACGGTTTCGTAATCGCCCACGGTCAACATCGGTTCAATAGCAATCACCAAACCCGGTTCCAACTTCACACGCTGTGCTGACACCGTAAAATAATTTGGCACTTGCGGTGCTTCGTGAACGTCATAACCGACACCATGCCCCACCAAATCCCGCACCACGCCATAACCATGCTTCTCGGCGTGTTTCTGGACAGCGCTGCCAATATCGGCCAAAGTTCCACCAACTTTCATGGCATCAATTCCTAAATATAATGACTCTTTAGTAACTTTAATCAATTTTTTCACTTCCGGCGAAACTTTCCCGACAGCCACGGTCATGGACATATCAGTGTATAATTTTTTGTATTCCATTCCAATATCCAAACTGATAATATCGCCCTCTTTTAAAATCACTTTATCCGAAGGAATGCCGTGAACAATTACATTATTCAAAGAAGTGCAAAGACCGGCCGGATACGGAAAAAGCCCTGGGATTTTATAGTTTTTAAAAGCTGGACGACCGTTAATTTTAGCGATCTCGCCTTCAGCATAACGATTCAACTCCGCCGTGCTGACACCCGGATGCACCAACGCTGCCGTGCGCTTCAAAATACCCGCCAAGAGCTTACCGCCTTCACGTAAAATCTCAATTTCTTGTTTTGACTTCAACTTAATCATTTAATTTAGCCATTATATTCTTAAAAATTTCATCGATTGTTTGTTCACCATCAATATTAAAAATTTTAACATTGTCTAAGTTTTGATAATAATCCAAAACCGGAACAGTTTGTTGATTAAAAATCTCATAACGATTCTTAATAATTTCCGGTTGATCATCAGCTCGCTTTTCCAAAACGCCGGCACAGCTGTCACAAACACCTTCAACTTTTGGTGGATACAAATAAATATTATAGGTTTGGCCACAATCGCTACAAACGAATCTACCGGAAACTCGCTGGACGATACTCTCAAAAGGAATTAACAAATTAACTACCGATAATTCATAACTACCAAAATAATCGCCCAAAAACTTCTCCATTGCTTTGATTTGTGACAAATTCCGTGGATAACCATCTAAGATAAAACCTTTTTGACAATCCGCTTCTTGCAAACGGTCAAACAAAACTTCATAAATATATTGATCCGGCACCAAATCACCACGCAACACAAAACTATTGAATTTTTCTCTAAAATCAAGATCTTTTTCCATTTTTACACGCAACAAACGTCCCGTAGAAATATGTGGTATTCCCAAGGATTTTTCCAACATCATTCCCTGAGTACCCTTTCCACTGGATTGCGGCCCAAATAATAAAACCACTCGTACTTTATCCATAAATCCGGTTAATTTTTAATATCTAAATTGTATAATGAAATCGACTGAATGGCAAGATACAAAAAAAAATCGTCCCATTATCGGGACGATTTTTTATATATCAAGAATTCAATTATACTTGATCATAATCACGCATTACCAACTGTGCTTGGATTTGCTTGATGATTTCAATCACCACGCTCACCACGATCAACAAGCTGGTACCGCCTAAACTGACATTGCCCATACTGAAGAAAACCTGAATCAAGAATGGCAAAACCGCGATTAAGCCCAAAAACACCGCGCCAAGCAACAAAATACGATTACTTACATAATGCAAATAATTGGCAGTTTCACGTCCCGGACGAATCCCCGGAATAAAGCCTCCTTGTTTTTGCAAATTATCGGAAATTTTATCAGGATGAAAAATAACCGAAGTATAAAAGTAAGTAAAAGCAATAACCAAGATAAAATACATTGCGGTATAGAAAATCTGATTAGACCACAAATTATTAACACTGGTCGCGAAACTGGCAATCCAAGCGGTTTTAGCGTTGATAAACAATGACGCAATCATCGGCGGAAACATCATCATGGCAATCGCGAAGATAATCGGAATCACACCTGCTTGGTTAACACGCAAAGGCAAATGAGTATTAACGCCACCATACACTTTACTGCCACTCATGTGACGAGTATAACTGATTGGAATATTGCGTTGTCCTTGAGTAATAAAAACCACACCCACGACCGTCGCAATTGCGATAATTCCGAACAAAACCAAGTTCAAAATTTGCGATTTATCAAAGTTAATAATCAACGATTGAATAGTTCCCGGCAAAGCGGAAACGATACCCACGAAAATCAACAAGGAAATACCATTGCCAATCTTCTTTTCACTGATCAATTCTCCCAACCACATCAAGAAGACTGTCCCGGAAGTGATGGCAATCACCGCCAAAAACATTGACCAAGAACTCATATTATCAATTACTTGATAAGGGGAATTTCTTAAGACAGAAATCATACTGAAAGTTTGTACCACTGCCAAAGGAATGGTTAACCAACGAGTATAAGAATTGATTTTTTTACGTCCATATTCACCTTCTTTAGACAACGCTTCCAACTTCGGAACAATCATTGTTAACAACTGCACGATAATCGAAGCTGTAATGTAAGGGGCAACGCCCAACATCATAATGGAAAAATTGCGAATACCACCACCGGAAAACAAATCCAAAAAACCTAAAGCTTGATTGGAATTCAACAAACTGTTTAAGTTTTCAAAATTAATACCGGGGATCGGAATATGAGCGGCAAAACGATAAACGACCAACATTCCCAAGACAAACAAAATACTATTTCGTAAATCTTTCAACTTCCAAATTCTTTTTAATTTGTCCCACATATTTTTCTATTTATTCTTTAATCTCCCCACCCACTCCTTCGATTTTAGCACGAGCAGATTTGGAAAACAAACAACCTTCGAAACTCAATTTTTTAGTCAATTCACCAGTGCTTAAAATCTTAACCGGTTTTTGAGCATCTAAAATCAATTTTTTAGATTTCAAAGAAATTGGATTAACCAATTCTCCGGCCTTATAAGATTTTTCCAAATCACTTAACTTCACAACCTGATTTTGTGGATAAATACTGGTAAATCCCGGTAATTTTGGCGTGCTTAACATCAAATCACGCATACCCATTAATTTTAAGCCACCACGTCCACCAGTACGAGCTTTTTGCCCTTTCACACCACGAGCCGCGGTTGTTCCTTTGCCAGAAGCATTACCACGACCAAGGCGTTTGCTGGTTTTTTTGGAGCCAATTCCAGGGTACAAGTTATGTAAACCCAAGGTCATAAACTTATATTATTTAATAATTAAAACTATTCGTTATCCTTATTTTCAACTGATTTATCAACGATTTTTTTCGCTTTGGCGATTTTCGCGATATCATCAGTGGCCTTAACCTTAATTGATTCTTCATCAATCACCGCTTGTTTGGTCGGCACGACCTTAAAGCTAGTCAAAGCTTCCATCACTGATCGTGAAATATTAATTTTATTATTAGAACCTAAAATTTTACCAACGATGTTTGGCACGCCGGCTAAATCAATAATCATACGAGCAACCCCACCAACTTTAATACCAGTACCAACTGGAGCTGGTTTTAACAAAATTTTAGAGGCTTTATATTTGATGGTAACTTGATTAGGAATAGTACCGTTAACAATCGGCACGATAATCAAAGCTTTTTTCGCTTGAGACACCGCTTTATTGATAGCGATAGTCACATCAGCACCTTTAGCAGTTCCTAAACCAACAGTACCATTACGATCACCGATCGCGACAGTCGCACGGAAACGCATACGTTTACCACCGGCCATCACACGGGTCACGCGAGCCAAATCAATGATTTTTTGCTCAAATTCTTTCTCCGCTTTGGCAGCACCACGAGACGGACCACGACCGCCACGGCGACCGAATCCCTTTCCTCTCTCTTTATTCTCTTGGTTACCTTTCTTAGTTTCTTCCATATTAACTTAATTAAGATTAAAATTTTAATCCGCCTTCGCGGGCACCATCAGCTAATGCTTTGACTCGACCATGATATAAATAACCACCGCGATCAAAAACCACCGCTTCAATTTTCAAAGCTTTAGCCTTTTCCGCGATTAATTTACCTAAAGCCATCGCTTCTTCAGTTTTTGTTCCTTTGAAATCTTTTAATTCCTTGCTGTAAGCGCTAGCCAAGGTCACTCCCTTGGAATCATCAATCAACTGCGCATACACTGTGCGCAAACCACGAAACACACACAAACGAGGAGCGCTCACCGTCCCACTGACGCGGGCACGGACACGACGATGGCGTCGCGCGCGCAAGGCTTGTTTCTGTTTATTAATATTCATAAACCCTTACTTATTAATTATATAAATTATTTAGCGCTCGCTTTACCAGCCTTACGACGAATCACTTCATCAGAATACTTCAAACCTTTTCCTTTGTATGGTTCTGGTTTTTTCAAAGCACGAATATTCGCCGCTACTTGTCCGACCTGATGTTTATCAACTCCCATGATTTTAATCACGTTGTTGTTAACTTCTGCTTTAATGCCTTCTGGCAAAGGAAATTCAACTGGATGAGAAAACCCTAAAGCAAAAACTAATTTTGTTCCTTGCAAATTGACACGATAACCGACGCCGCTCAATTCCAAAGTTTTTTCAAAATATTTGGAAACCCCCATCACCATGTTACGAATCAAGCGAGCGAACAATCCCCATAACGCTTTGTCGCCAACATCATTGGCATCTTTCACAAAAACGCTAAAAGTACTATTATCTTTGTCTACAGTCACGGACACTCGTTCGTGCAAAACTTGTTTCAATTCTCCCAACGGACCTTTAACGGTCACCGTATTTCCATCTACTCGGACTTCAACACCGGCAGGGATGGCCAACGGCTTTTTCGCGATTCTGGACATATATCTTATACTTAGTTATTAAATTCCCTGGTTTATTCAACTTCGCACAAAATTTCACCGCCGATCTTCATCTGTCGAGCTTTCTTATTGGTGAAAATTCCCTTGGAAGTGGAAACAATCGCAATTCCCAAACGATTCAACACGACTGGTAAATCTTTATGGTTGCGATACACACGACGACCTGGTTTGCTTACGCGTGTAATTTTGCTAATCGCAGATTTCTTATTAGCATACTTCAACGTAATTTTAATCATCGGAAAAATATCTTGCACTTTTTCCACGTCAGAAATATATCCCTCATCTTTTAAGATGCGGGCGATTTCCCATTTCAACTTGGAAAACGGCACCAAGACATCTGCCTTCTGTGCTGCACCAGCATTACGCACTCTGGTAAGCATGTCGGCAATTGGATCAGTTATCATAATTTTATTGTCTTATTATTAGTTAAGAGTAAGCTTTACCAGCTAGACTTAGTAACACCGGGCATTTCGCCTCGATTGGCCAACTCACGGAAACAAATACGGCAAACGCCATACTCACGTAAATATCCATGACGACGACCACAACGCCAGCAACGATTAACTTTTCTAGTTGAAAATTTTGGCTGATGCTTAAACGTTTTAGCAATTTGAGCTTTAGTTGCCATAATATTAATTAATTTTATTAATCTTTAAATGGAAAACCCAACAAACGGAACAAGGTTTCCCCCACTTCTTTATTGCCGGCATTAGTTTGCACGGTCACTTCAATACCATGCATGAATTCCACTTCATCAGCACCAATTTCCGGAAAAGCAATAAATTCCTTAAACCCATAATTCAAATTGCCTTGTTTATCAATAATTCTTTTGCTAATACCACGAAAATCGCGAACCCGCGGAAAAGTGATATTTAACAATTTATCCAAAAAATCATACATTCTTTTGCCACGTAAAGTCACCATCATACCAACGACCATTCCTTCTCTTACTTTAAAGTTAGAAATGGATTTGCGTGCTCTGGTTTTAACCGGCTTTTGCCCGCTGATGCGAGTCAAAACGCTTTCCGTCACATCCAAAAATTTGGCGTCACGTTTGGCAGAATTGATACCGACATTCAAAACCACTTTTTTAATTTTAGGAACAGCATTAAGATTTGTATATCCAAACTTTTCCTTTAATGCCGGAACGATTTCCTTATTATATTTTTCCATTAAACGCATAAGCTTCTTGCTTTAAAGTTATTATTAATCAATCGCTGTCTGACATTTTTTACAAATTCTCACGCGTTTCTTGTCATCAGTCAATTGAATGCCTACTCGACTATTTTTTTTGCATTTAGGACATAACAATTGAACATTGGAAATATCAATGGGCGCGAAAAATTGAATCTTTTGACCACCTTGCCCGCTTTGTTTAGCACGCAAATGTTTGAAAGAAATGTTGACACCTTCCACCACGATACGATTTTCCTTAGCTAAGATTTGGGTCACTTTTCCTTCTTTACCCTTATCTTTGCCGGCAAGCACCGCGACGGTATCACCTTTCTTAATTTTAAATTTCATATTCTTGATCTCTTATTATAAATTATTTATAGAACTTCAGGAGCCAAGGAAATAATTTTGTTAAAACCTTTGCTTCTTAATTCTCTGGCGACTGGACCAAAAACACGAGTTCCTTTCATTTCTTTGCTGGTTTTATCAACAATCACGGCAGCATTATCATCAAAACGAACAACCGTACCGTCAACTCGTTTAATATCTTTTTTGGTGCGCACAATCACCGCGTGAACCACATCGCCCTTTTTTACCATACTATGTGGTTGCGCTTCCTTAATTGAACAGGTAATGATATCACCGACATGGGCATAACGACGCTTGTTGCCTCCCAACACCTTGATACATTGCAATTGTTTCGCGCCGGTATTGTCCGCCACCTGCAACCAGGATTGAACTTGAATCATATATTTATACTTAATTATTTATCTAACGATTTCTACCAATCGCCATCGTTTATCCTTACTCAAAGGACGACACTCCACGAAACGAACGACGTTGCCCACTTTCGCTTCGTTATTCTCACTGTGAACTTTATAGCGCTTACTCACTTTCACGCGCTTTTTGTAAATCGGATGCATTTTAAAGGTTTCCACTAAGACGACCACGGTTTTATCCATCTTGTCGCTCACCACTAAACCCTCAAAACTTCTATCCTTTTTGACAATTTTAGCTTCTGTCATATGGAATTATTTAATATTATTTAATTCTTTATCTCTTAAAATAGTTTTGATACGGGCAATTGTCCGACGAGCTACCGTGAACTCATGCATGGTATTCAATTGATGAACGCCTGCTTTAAATTGCAACTGATTTAATTTCAATTCTTGGCTGGCTAAAATTTCTTTTAGCTCATCAATGGTTTTATCTTTTAATTCGTCCATTTTCATAATAATTGAAATTAATGTTTAGAGACTAATTTCGCTCGCAATGGTAATTTGTGAGCGGCCAAACGCAAAGCTTCTTTGGCATCGCTTTCCGGAACACCACCAATTTCAAACATCACTGTTCCCGGCTTCACTACCACCACGTAAAATTCCAAACTACCTTTACCAGAACCCATTACAGATTGTTCACCCTTACGAGTTACTGGCTTATCAGGAAAAATTCTAATCCAAATTTGACCACTGCGCTTCACAAAACGAGACATCGCGCGACGGGCTGCTTCAATTTGGCGAGAATTAACCCAAACATGGTCTAATGACTTTAAACCATAATCGCCAAAGCTTACTTCCAAGGAACGACTCGCTACTCCCTTATTGCGAGAACGACCCTTTTGCCATTTGCGATGTTTTACCTTATTTGGGATCAACATATTATTTATCTCTTATTTATTTAATTAAAATTATTCCGCTTTGACATTACGTCGAGGACGAAACGCTCGTTTTTTGGTATCACCACGACCTTCTTTTTCAGACACATTTTGAACTACGCCAGAGAAAATATCTCCTTTATAAATCCAAACTTTGATACCAATTGCCCCGTAAATGGTATTAGCCACGCCCTGTGCATAATCAATATTAGCACGCAAAGTCTGTAAAGGAATTTTACCAGCACTCAAAACTTCGCGGCGAGCAATTTCCGCACCATTCAAACGTCCGGACACAGAAACTTTAACCCCCTTACCACCGGCACGTTCCACTTTACCAATGGCTTGTTTCATCACTTTTCGGAAAGGAACACGTTTTTCAATTTCTGCTGCCACACCCTGTAAAACTAATTCAGCATTCAAGGCTGGCTTGGAAACTTCCAAAATATTAACTTCCAAATTAACTTTTTCACTGGCGAAAAAATTATATTTGATTTTCTTTTTCAAATCTTCAATTCCAGCACCACCCTTACCGATCAATACCCCCGGCTTGGCAGTATAAATATTGACCACCAAAGAATTGGCGGTTTTTTCCATACCAATTTTGGAAATGGAAAAATTCTTTAATTCTTTTCTTAAAAAATCCTTAATCTTAATATCTAAAGATAAAGCCTTTTTATAATCACTTTTTCGAGCAAACCATTTGGAGTCCCAGGTGAAAATGGAGCTAAGACGATATCCCTTTGGATTGACTTTTTTACCCATATTATTTCAATTATTTATTACTATCTTCAGCTTTTTTAGTGCGAGTAGTTTTGGCACCGGCGGTCTTTTTGACAGTGGCTTTTTTCACAGCCGCTCCGGTAGCCTTACGACCACGCTTCACTTCTTTTTTCACCTCGACTTTTTCTTCTGATTTGACTTCTTCACTCACTTGAGCAGTTTTGTTGCTCACCGGTTCCAAGCCAACAACAATATTGCTGCCTCGTTTACGAACTGGAGTGGCCCGGCCCATCGCCTTAGGCATCCAACGCTTATAAGTCAAACCTTCGTTTACAAAAATTTCACGAACTACAAAATCCTTATCATCCAAATTATAATTATGCTTAGCATCAGCCATCGCAGTTTTGATTAATTTGGAAATCGGCAAAGCCGCTTGCTTGTTAGCAAATTGCAAAATTGCCAAAGCATCGCTGGTCTTTTTTCCACGCACCAAATTCGCGACCAAGCGAACTTTACGTGAAGCAATGCGACAATTGTTTAAGGTTGCTTTAATCATCATATGTCAACAATTAATAATTTGATTATTTTTTCTCAGGAGCTTTGGCAGCTGCTTTCCCGCCATGGCTCACGAATTTACGAGTGGGAGAAAATTCACCCAACTTGTGTCCGACCATATCTTCAGTGACCAAAACTGGTAAATGTTCTTTGCCATTATGAACACCAAAAGTGTAAGCAACCATCTCCGGGGTGATAGTACAATCACGAGACCAAGTCTTGATGATACCATCATTCGGTTTTCGTTTAGAGACCTTTTGTAAGATCTTTGGATCAACGTAAGGACCTTTCTTTAATGATCTAGTCATATTATTATATTATCTTAATTATTTACCTCGACGACGCTTAACAATCATTTGATTGCTCTTACTCTTTGGCAAACGAGTCTTAACACCCATCGCCTTCTTACCCCACTTGGTTTTCGGAGCACGCAAACCGATTGGATTATGACCTTCACCACCACCATGTGGATGATCAACCGGGTTCATCGCTTTACCAGTAACAGACGGGCGAATCCCCATATGTCGTTTGCGACCAGCTTTACCCAAACGAATATGCATATAATCTAAATTACCAACTTGACCGATAGAGGCCATGCTGGTTTTAGGAACCAAACGCATTTCACCGGAAGGCAATTTCAATTGAGCGGTATTTCCTTCCATCGCCATAAATTGAACCATCGCACCGGCACTACGAGCAATCTTAGCACCACGACCAGGAATCAATTCCACACCATAAACCATTGTACCCATTGGCAACTTTTCCAATGGTAAACGGTTACCAATTTCAATCGGTGCATTTTTCTTAGAACTCAACACGGTTTGACCGACTTTCATACCAACCGGAGCAATGATATAACGCTTCTCACCATCACGATATGCCAACAAAGCAATTCGAGAATTGCGATTTGGATCATACTCAATGGTCTTTACCACCGCTGGAATATCATATTTATCTTGTTTAAAATCAACTTCACGATAAAATTTCTTAACGCCACCACCTTGATGACGAACAGTAATTTTACCTTGTGCATTACGTCCACTCTTTTTCTTCAAAGCAGACACCAAGCTTTTTTCCGGCTTGCGACTGGTGACGTCATCACAGGCATCAACGCTGGCAAAGCGTCGACCGGCCGTAGTTGGTTTGTACTTCTTAATAGACATATATCTGTGATTAAACTTTTATTAAATTATTGCATTAAATCAATCTTGTCCTCTTTTCGCAAAGTGACAATCGCTTTACGAAAATCTTGTTTGCGACCACGGACTTTGCCACGACGAACGGTCTTACCTTTCACGGAAACAATGTTCACGCTCAACGGTTCAACCTTGTACAAATTCAAAATCGCTTTCTTGATTTCCGGCTTATTAGCCTTAGCAGTGACCAAAAAAACATACTTGTTGTCACCGGCCAAATAACTACTCTTTTCAGTAATAAATGGAGCGACAATAATATCTTTGACATTGATATCGTATTGTTTCTTGGTATCGATATTCTTAGCCATAACTTTATCTACTTAAAATAATTATAATTTGTAAGTCTTTTCAATGACTTCCACCGCGGCTTCCAAGACCAAAACCGTGTTGTAATTCAAAATATCCACACAGTTTAAAGAATCCGCCAAAATGACCTTAACATTTGGCAAGTTATCACAAGCCTTAACGATTTTTTGATCTTGTTTTGGCAAAACCAATAAAACCTTTTTTTGAACTGGTAAGTTTTTCAAAGCTTGTAACATTTCTTTAGTCTTGATCGCTGATAATTCCAATTGATCCAATAACAAGAAATTCTTATCATTGATTTTATCAGCCAAACACATATATAAAGCGCGAACCTTCATCTTTTTATTGATCTTTTTGGTCAAATTTTCTTCATTACGTGGACCAAAAGTGGTACCACCACCCACCCATAACGGAGAGCGCGTGGAACCGGCACGAGCACGGCCAGTGCCTTTTTGTTTCCATGGCTTTTTACCACCACCGGACACTTCGCCACGGGTCTTGGTATGAGCAAATGGATAACGAGAATTGGCTAATTGCGCTTCCACCACCTGGTGAACTAAAGCCACACTGGGCACCATGCCAAAAGATTTGTCATTTAATTCTTTTTCTCTCACGACTTCACCTTTGACATTGTAAACATTTACTTTAAGCATATATTTCTCATCTATCATTTATTTAAATTAAGCGGCAATAATTTTCACCAAGGTATTTCTGGAACCTGGAATACTACCTTTGATATATAATAAATTTTTCTCTGGATCGACTTTTACAATTGATAAATTACTGATGGTAATTTGATCGCCACCCATGCGACCACCCATACGAGTCCCTTTAAATACATGGGCGATTCCTTTGGCACCGACAGAACCAGAATGTCTTTCTTGGTCCTTGTTACCATGACTAGCACGACCACCGGCAAATTTATGGCGTTTCACCACCCCTTGAAAACCTTTTCCTTTGGAGGTTCCCACCACTTTAATTTTTTCTCCGGCATTAAAAATATCTGCTTTAATTTCATTACCAACTGTTAAAGCTTCGCCGTTTGCATTTTTTAAAACAAATTCTCGTAAATAGCGGTAAACTTTTTCACCCGCTTTCTTCATGTGACCGGCTTCCGGTCGGGTAACCTTTCGTTTCTCAATAAAGGCAATTTGAACTGCATCATAAGAATCGGTTTGCTTGTTTTTGATTTGTGTAACAACACAAGGACCGGCTTGTACGACGGTCACTGGAACTTGCTGCCCCGCTTCATTGTAAAGATGCGACATTTCTAATTTTTTGCCCAGGATAAACTTCATAATCGTTTTCTTTAATAAATAAAATAATCGAGGATACATAGCCCCGATCATAAACTAAAAATAATCAACACTTACTCAAAACACTTAACGAATTGTAATTTTTCTTAGCTTAAATTGTTGGGGGTATATCCTTTTTTATCAAAAAACTCGCTGGCATTACCATTTCTGGATTACCAATGTTTTTCTTGATAAAACTAATTAATTAAAATAACTACTACTTAATTAAATTTACAACTTGATTTCCACATCAACGCCGGCCGGTAAACTCAAGTTCATCAATGCATCAACGGTGTTAGCGGAAGGATTGATAATATCAATCAATCTTTTGTGCGTGCGAGATTCAAATTGATCTCTGGCATTTTTATGCACAAAAGTAGAACTATTCACGGTGACAATTTTCTTGTCAGTTGGCAACGGAATAGGCCCTTGCACCACAGCACCGGTTCGCGCGGCTGTTTCAATGATAGTCATTGAAGCCTGATCGATAACCTTGTTGTCATACGCCCGAATCTTGATACGGATTCGTTGTTTCGTTTCTTTCTTAGACATTTGTTAAATTACTTAAAAATTTGAATTAATCTTAATTGAAAACTTCAAAAATTGCAAGTGGTCTTTAAAACCACTATACCCTTGCCATCATTAGACAGCAAGGGCATTAGTGATATCAAAAACTATTTAATAATCTTGGTCACCGCACCCGCGCCGATGGTACGACCACCTTCACGAATAGCGAAACGCATCTTTTCTTCCATAGCAACCGGAGCCATCAATTTAACCTTTAAGTTAACAGTGTCACCAGGCATCACCATTTCAGTGCCTTCTGGTAAAGTCACATCACCGGTAACATCGGCGGTACGCACAAAGAATTGTGGTTTGTATCCGCTGAAGAACGGTTTATGACGACCACCTTCCGCTTGGGTCAAAATATAAGTTTCCGCTTCAAATTCAGTATGAGGAGTGATTGAACCTGGTTTAGCTAACACTTGACCACGTTCAATATCATCTTTCTTGGTACCACGCAACAAAATACCAGCATTATCACCGGCTTCACCGTGATCCAAGCTCTTGTTAAACATTTCAATACCGGTAACAGTGGTTTTGCTGACAGCTTCAGCCAAACCGACGATTTCAATTTCATCGCCGACTTTGATTTGACCACGTTCGATACGACCGGTCACCACAGTACCACGACCTTCAATGGAGAAAATATCTTCCACCGGCATCAAGAACGGTTTTTCAACGTCACGTTGTGGGGTTGGAATATATTCATCCAAGGATTTCAACAAATCCCAAATTGGTTTGGCTGCCGCTTCGTCAGTTGGATTTTCCAAAGCTTTCAAAGCAGAACCACGAATAATTGGAGTGGTATCGCCAGGGAACTTGTAAGAACTTAACAAGTCACGAATTTCCGCTTCCACCAAGTCCACCAATTCCGGATCATCCACCATATCAACCTTGTTCATGAAAACAATGATATAAGGGACGCCGACTTGTCGAGCCAACAAAATGTGCTCGCGAGTTTGAGGCATTGGACCATCAGTGGCGGCCACGACCAAAATCGCGCCATCCATTTGAGCAGCACCAGTGATCATGTTTTTCACATAGTCAGCATGGCCTGGACAGTCAATGTGGGCATAGTGACGAGTTTCACTACGATATTCCACATGAGCGGTATTAATGGTAATACCACGAGCTTTTTCTTCTGGAGCGGAGTCAATTTCACCCACGCTCTTCATTTTAGGAGCAAATCCTTTAGTAGATAACACCTGCAAAATAGCAGCTGTTAAGGTTGTTTTACCATGGTCAACGTGACCAATAGTACCCACATTCACGTGTGGTAAAGAACGATCAAATTGTTCTGCCATATTTATTTCTTCTAGTTAGTTAAACGTTTTAACGTTTAATATTTTAATTAATTAACTTAGAACAAAAAAAACAAAAAACATTTTTTTGTTACCCTTGCAAAATTCTTTCCCATTATAACACATCAATTTTTTTTTGCAAGAGAGAAAAACCCTTGTCTTTATTGGTTTTTCTTAATAATTTCTTCAGCGATATTACGTGGAACTTCAATATAATGATCAAATTCCATGTTATAGCTAGCACGTCCTTGAGATTTGGAACGTAAATCAGTGGCATAACCAAACATTGAAGCCAACGGCACCATCGCGTGAACCACGCGAGCAGTTCCCCGTTGTGTCATTTCAGTAATCTGACCACGACGACTGTTCATATCACCGATAATATCCCCCATGTATTCTTCCGGAGTAACGATTTCCACCTTCATAATCGGTTCCATTAAGACGATACCGGCCTTCATACAAGCTTCCTTGAAAGCCATCGAACCGGCAATTTTAAAGGCCGCTTCAGAAGAGTCAACATCATGGTAAGAACCATCGAAAACGTCAACTTCCACATCCACCACCGGATAACCGGCTAAAATACCTTTATCCAAGGACTCCTTAATGCCTTTTTCAATCGGGTTGATAAATTCTCGAGGAATAACACCACCCTTAACTTCATCGTTAAAGCGGAAATGGACACCGTCTTCCTTTAACGGACGAACCTTCAACCAACAATGACCGTATTGACCACGACCACCGGATTGACGAATGTATTTGCCTTCTGCTTCAGCTTCTTTGGTAATAGTTTCACGATAAGACACT
>ENA-UOWO01004431-UOWO01004431.1-activated-sludge-metagenome-genome-assembly--contig:-NODE-4431-length-15514-cov-5.327059_pt1 | contig 15514 bp, 17 predicted proteins | sample MGYA00238148_ERZ761564 | MGnify/ENA primary metagenome ERZ761564 (study PRJEB28885, sample SAMN05720194) | activated sludge metagenome | isolation source: Anaerobic digester | place: USA...
AACTTTCTGGCATATCTTTCGCCTCCAATCGCTAATCGGCTAAACTTTTGCGCAAAATAAAAAATCTCGCCGTCCAAATATAAAACCGCGCCCAATCCTCCGCACGTCCGACACTCGTTACCGGCCACCTCGCCCGCACCTTTACATTCCTGGCAAATATAAATCGGTCTATTTTTATTTTCCTCTGGCATGTAAAAATCAACAATTTAACAATAAAACAATTATTGGAAAACCTAATTTACTTAAAAAAGCACCTTGATATGCTCCATGATCATCCACACTGTATAAATCGGCGCCACCACCCAAATTATCGCTAAACCTATAATAATTAATAGCCAAATAAACATCCAAGCCAGCCGCCAAGTCAAAATTACCAAGCGCGCTACAAAACTGATCGCCCGGCCCAAGAAACTCCGATCGCCATACATTGGCGTCAACATGTTCTTCAGCCAAATACCCAAAGCCAAAGACCGCCAAGCTTCTCTTATCTGCCGGCCGCAAAAAATTAATGCGTCTTTAAATCCCGTCGTGTACCACCAAATAGGCCAATAGAAAAAATCTAAGATAATATCCACGACGATTAATTTCAAACCCCAAAACCATGAGTTATTCATGTTTTAATTATAACACAAAAACAGAAAATTGATGAAAAACGTCTTTGTAAATGTGTTGGCTCCAAGTTTAACTTGGAGCCCGATGGTCTACCCGCCATTGGTAAAATTTATATTGATAGCCGCGCCAGCGTTCCTTCTACCCGGCTTTCAGCCTGGGTCTTGCGACTCTGTTGGTTCAATTGTCCTTCGATTGAACCTTTTTTTGTCGAATATTACTTATGTCTCAAAACAACCCCCCTTCTCGTTAAAGGCGACATTCCGGAATGTCGCCTTTCAAAATTACGATAAAAACAAAAAAGGTCCGACGAATTTCCGCCAGACCTTTCGGAGCCGAAGCCCCAAGTTTCAATTCAAAATTACGAGAAAACACAAATCCTCGTTCGCCTGAAAAATCCCACGCACCGTATCGCTTTTTGACTGCGCCTGGTGCTGGAATACCGCCTCCACGTCAACCGATTTCAATACCGATTCCACCTCCACCAATGGAATGTTATTTCCGTTCAAGCGATAATAAACGTATGGCTTTAAAAAATGCTTTGCCCACCCTCCTCGCGCCTGGGTCGCAATCCCAAGTTTTTTCTGCAAATAATTGGCGATTGTGACATCACGACCTTTCCGTCTCGACCACGAATCCACAACCCAAATCATTTTCTGCCCGAAGGTGAGTTGCCGGTAGCGCCGTTTCGCCACCTCCCCCACCGTTTGCTTAATGGCTGTATCCGGTGCTACCACCATCAGTTCGGACGGCATCAATCCCTCAAAGGCTAAGATTGCGCTTTCCGTGCTGTCACGCCGAGACAAAAGCTCGGCGTTGTAGAGCGCAATCGCCGGCCAATAGACGGTAGTGCTGTCCAAACCAGCCTTGAGCCCATAATCAACAAACCGACTAACCTCCTTCCATTTCCCCTGAACAACAGCACAGCGGATTCCGACAAACAACAACTTGCCCTGCGCCTCCTTATCTGCCACAATCGCCTCCTTATCTGTCACCGAAAATCTCTCAATGTTAACAGGGAGACTTTCGGCTCTATCCCTGCTCAATATGGGAGAATTGGCTAACCCCAAGACCGCGTCCACCCATTTTAGGGGATTAGACTTAACCGTCTCGCCCTTGAACAGCGCGGAGAACTCGTCGTCAGAAGGGTGATTGAAAATTCCCCAACCGCGCATAATAACGGCGATCCACAAAATACAAATCAGGATCACAACATACCACCACCTACTCATCTTATTCATGATGCACCGTCCTTTTTTTAAATGAACACTTTACAAGGTGAATTGTGTTTTTCTTTGCCCCTACCTTACAACAAAAACCCCAAAATGTCAAAACAAAAAAAGAACGGCTTTTCACCGTTCTTTTTTATATTAATCCTACTCACCTACCACCCTACTTCCCTACCCGCCTATATCCCAAACACCACCATCTGTTTCACTTCCAACTTTTCACCCAATTTCGCTGTTGCTTCGTTGATCAAATCCTTTATCTTCTTACTATCATCTTTTATATACGGTTGATCCAAAAGACAAATCTGCTCATAATACTTTTCCAGTTTTCCATCGGCTATCTTGTTCCACATTGCCTCCGGCTTACCTTCAGCCTTTAATTGTTCTTTATAAATCTCTTTTTCTTTTTCTATCAAATCGCTTGGAACATTTCCGCGATCAATATATTCCGGCTTCATGGCCGCCACCTGCATCGCGATATCCTTGGCCAAAGTCTGAAACTCTTCATTCTTAGCCACGAAATCTGTCTCGCAGGCCAAAAGAATCATGGAGCCAATCCGGCCGCCAGCGTGGATATAAGCTTCCACCAAACCGCTCTTGGCCACCCTTTCCGCTTGTTTCTTGGCCGCGATTTTTTGCCCGCGCTTGCGCAAAAGTTCCAGAGCCAGCTTCTCGTCGTCCTTGGCTTCTACTAGAGCTTGCTTGATATCCATTATTCCCGCTCCGGTCTCATTGCGCATTTTTTGAATTAATTCCATGTTTGCCATATTTTTAAAAAATCAAAAATAAAAAATCAAAATTTAAAATTTTTGTATCCCCCTTCAAAAAATGAACAAGCTTATCATGAATTCCTCTTTTTACTAGTTACTAGTTACTAAATTATTCCTCTTTCTTCAATGCCTTCACCGGCTGTGCTTCCGCCACTGCCTTCGCCGCTTCTTCCTTTCCTTCTTTAACTGCTTCAGCCACCAAGCGAGTAATCAACTCAATGCTTTTGACTGCATCATCGTTGGCATAAATCTGATAATCGACATCGTCAGGATCAGTATTGGTATCCACAATACCCAATGTTTTTACTTTTTTTACTTTAGCCTCTTGGGTTGCGTTTTTTTCCTCTTTCACCCCCACTATAAAAACCAAATCCGGTACTTTTTTTATCATTCTAATGCCACCAATCATCTTCAAAAGTCTCTCTCTTTCTTCCGCAAAAAGCGCTCTTTCTTTCTTGGTATACTTCTTTTCATAATCGTTCTGCAGAGCCATCTCCTCCAAACTATCCAATTTTTTTATCAATTTATAAATCTCTTGAAAATTGGTTATTGTCCCCCCAATCCAACGCTCCACCACATAGGGCATCCCGCTTTCGGTTGCATATTTTTCAATAATATTTCGAGCTTGTTTCTTAGTGCCAAGAAACATCATCGTTCCGCCCTTTGCAACTATAGCTTTGACTAATTCTAATGATTTCGTCAAACTTTCAACAGTTTTATCCAAATCAAAAATATGCACGCCATTTTTAACCCCAAAAATAAAGGGTTTCATTTTCGGATCCCACTTTGGCGTCCGGTGCCCAAAATGCAACCCGGCTCGGAGCAATTCTTTGCCCTCAGGTATCTTGACCATATTTATTTTCCTTTATCCTCTACTCTTCTAATCCTGTCGCTCGTGAGCGACGGGACAGGAAAATTTTTGTTAGAGTATGAGAATTTAGTTATTAATAGTGTTTTTAGTCTACCAAAAGACCCCTCTCTTGTCAAATAAAACGGTCTGTGTTAATATGTCTACAACTCAATCATTTTGTCTATTAACCACTATTTTATGAAAAAGACTATCCATCCTAAATATAATAAAAATTGCCAGGTCAAATGCGCCTGCGGCAATTCTTTTGTCACTGGCTCAACCAAAGATGAAATTTATGTAGAAATCTGTAGCGCCTGCCACCCCTTCTTTACTGGCAAACAAAAATTAGTTGACACTGCCAGACGTGTGGAAAAATTCCAAGCCAAAACCGCCAAGTCCAAAGCCTTGTCCGACACCAAGCCGGCTGGCAAGAAAAAAATCAGACGCGCAGTCAAAAAAGCGTCCAAAACAGAAAAATAACTTTTTTATTCCTCAAAATCCTGCTATGATTACCTCAAGGCGGGATTTTTAATTGCCTTGCTGTGGTTTATCCTGAACGAAAGAAGGATCCCAACTATATTCTCGCTAACATAATTAGCGCAACGACGTTTTGACGCGGGATCCCTCACCCCGCAAACTCAAGGCGGGATTTGGGATAAATTTAAAAAATATGGATTATTCGCAAAAGCTTCCTGAGCTCAAAACTAAACGAGAAGAACTTCAAGCCAACTTGCAAAACGAGGCCCTTTTAAATGACCCCAAAAAATTAGGCGCCGCCAATAAAGAATTTTATGAACTCAACTCCATTATTGAAAAAATCTCCCAATTGGAAGAAGTGGAAAAAAATATTCAAGAAAATGAACTGATTATCAGCGGCGATGACACTGACGAGCTTGTTTCTTTAGCCGTCTCTGACAACCAAAATTTACTCGAAAACCGGCAAAAACTTATTCTGGAAATCGACAACTATTTCTCACCCAAAAATCCTTTGGACAAAAAAAATACCATTATGGAAATACGCGCCGGCACCGGTGGCGAAGAATCCGCTCTTTTCGTCGCCGAGCTTTTCCGTTTATACTCCCGCTTTGCGGAAAGTATGGGTTGGAAAATAAAAATTGCCGACTCCAACCGCACCGGCATTGGCGGTTTCAAGGAAATTGTTTTTGAAGTCAATGGCCCGGGCAGTTATGGCTGGCTGAAATATGAGAGCGGCACCCATCGCGTCCAAAGAGTCCCGGAAACCGAAAAAGCGGGCCGTGTGCACACTTCAGCTGTAACCGTGGCCGTTTTACCGGAAGCCGAGGATGAAGAAGTCGAAATTCGCCCCGAAGATCTGCGCATCGATACCTTTTGCGCTGGCGGTCATGGCGGTCAGTCAGTCAATACGACTTATTCCGCCGTTCGCATCACTCATTTACCCACCAACACGGTCGTCACCTGCCAGGACGAACGCTCGCAGTTGCAAAACAGAGAGAAAGCCATGCTCGTTCTCAAGTCACGCATCCTGGCCAACATTGAAGCTGAGCGCCACCGAAAGCTCTCGGCCGAACGCAAATCACAAATTGGCACCGGCGACCGCTCGGAAAAAATTAGAACTTACAATTTTCCTCAAGACCGCCTGACCGACCACCGCATCAAGCAAAACTGGCACAATCTCTCCGTGATCATGGAAGGCGATATCAAAGATGTTATCATTGCCTTGAAAAAGGCTGATCAATAAAAACCGGGTATTTCACCCGGCTTTTTTACTTTTAATTATTTGCGGTCTTTACTCCCTTTATCTTCTGCAAGTTCTTGAAAATTAAATAACTATATATTGTCCCCACCGGCGCGATCAAATAACTAGCTACATTTACAATCATTCCCCAAATCTCTGCCAGTAAAGAATTTTCATCCACAACCCAAAGTGGAATTGACAAGATTATTATCACCAACCACATAACCAATCCGATAAAAATCGTCCTCCCAGCCACCGACCACCAATAACCCTTTACCAACTCTTTACTGCGCTTCAGAGCTTTACCGGCGCGATAGCCCTCGTAAATCAAACACAATACGGCAAAAGAATAATAAACTGACATGATTATCCCCGGCACAATCAAAAGCAACATCCAAAGAAAAGTAAAAATGCCCACCACGAAAGACACCACCAAATATTTCCCTGCCAAATTCCGGCCCCTTTTAAATAATTCCATAATTTTCTCGCTCTCTGGCGATTCTGGTGCCAAATAAATCCCCACCTGGGCCGCCAAACTGCAAAATATTGCCCAGATTATTGCCGCCAGACCAGCCAATCCTAAAATTACCTGCAATATTGCCTTGACTGTAATATCCATGCCAACCCCTTTATTTATAAACCAGTATAGCCCAAAGACCGCCGCCAGTGGTAAAAAAGATAGAATAGTAATACCATACAACGCCATTATTTTTAAAAACTTCTGCCGATAAATATTCACCGCCGCCGTTAATAAATCGGATGGACCTTGTAATCTCTCGATCCACTTTTCTTTGGGTTTTTCTTCCCTCGCTTGTATAGCCTCTTGGTTCTCCATATCGCAAATATATTTAATTGCTAATACCCTATAATTATACTATAATCACCACCAAATAACTAGATCCCGGTCTTATGACTATAAACCAAGCTCGCGCCCAATCTCTGGCTAAACTAGAGAATATGACTCCTTCCCCGCTCCTTGACGCGGAAATTTTATTATCTTTTATTTTGGATAAACCCAAAGAATTTCTTTACACCCACCCCGAATACACCCTAAGCTCAGAACAAATTAAAAAATTCCGCGGCCTCATCGCTCGTCGAGTCACTGGCCTACCTATCGCCTATCTTATCGGCTACAAAGAATTTTACGGCCTTAATTTTATCATTGACAAAAATGTCCTTATCCCCCGCCCCGATACAGAGCTGATGGTTGAGGAAGCGCTAAAAAAAATCAAAGATTTACCCATTACTCGTCGCTCATTACCCATTACTTTTATTGATGTCGGTACCGGCTCGGGCTGTATCTCGATTGCCGTCACAAAAAACCAACCGCCCAAGACCAATATCTCTTGCTTTGCTCTCGATATTTCTCCCGCCGCTCTAAAAATCGCCCGCCATAACGCCAGACTCCACAATGTTTCCAAAGATATCAAATTCTTTAGCGGTCACCTGCTCCAACCTCTGCTCAAAAAATATGTTAAAATGTTTAAATGTTTAAATGCCCCCATGGTTATCACCGCCAATCTACCCTACCTCACCCCTGCCCAATATCGCGCCAATCCGGATCTAAAATATGAACCCAAAAACGCTCTGGTTGCCGGCTCTGATGGCCTCAAGTACTACCGCACTCTGCTCCAACAAATTAAAACCCTAGCCGCCCATATCAATTCGACGATTTTATTCTTAGAAATCGATCCTAGCCAAACTACTCCTATCAAAAAAGTTATCCACCACTACCTGCCAAAAGCTGTAATCTCAGTCAAAAAAGATCTCGCTAGACGAAATCGTTTAATCATCATACAATTAAATTATAAATAGCAAAAAGCCATTTCCACCCAACCACCCGAAAGGAGGTGAACCAAAATGGCTAAGCCTAAAAAAGCCACCGGCCCGCCGGATATCCCTATTCTAAAAGATCAAAAAGAACTGACGAACTTCCATTCCCCCCTAGAACAATTTTTTCTGATCGGCGAAGACGGCAAAAAAATACTGATGATCTTGGTGAAAGGGTGCAAAAATGTCTACAGAGCTGTGGTCTGACAAAAAGCCCTTCTTTGTTCAGAAATCTTAAACATTCCAGAAGGGCTTTTTATTTGCTAATTTTCATCACAAAGTCTAAAATAAATATAGCCCCAATAATAAACAAATTTATGTCAGCAATTATTTTTGATCTAGATGGCGTTCTCGTGACTAGTATGAAATACCATGTTCTTGCCTGGCAATATGCCTTCAAGCAATTCGGCATTACTATCAGCCGTAAAAAATTATATCTTTATGAAGGCATGACCGGGTGGCAAACCATCGACGCTATCGCAAAAAGCTCCCATAAATCCTTGACCGCCATCGAAAAGGAAAAAATTTACGCGACCAAGCAGAAAAAAATGGCTGAAATTTTTAAGATAGAAACTTACCCGGGCGTTCTTGATTTATTGAAGTATCTCAAAAGACCCGACCTCCAATTAGCTGTAGTCACCGGGGCAAATAAAAAATTTACCGCTTCCATAATCAACAAAAAATTTAAAAATATTTTTGATTTTTTGATAGTCGGAGAAGACACCACTATTGGCAAACCCTCGCCCAAACCATATTTAAAAGCGCTCTCGTTATTGGGAACTGGGCCCAAAAATACACTCGTGATAGAAAACGCGCCCCTAGGCATAAAAAGCGCTAAAGACGCTCATTTGCGAGTTATAGCGTTAGCCACCACACTACCACCGAATAATCTGGCTTCAGCTGATCTAATATTCCCGAATCATAAAAAATTATTAACATATTTCAAAAATACTCCCCTCTCCAAAATTTTCAAAAAACAGCAAATAACATAGCCTCTCTCACCCACTACCCATAAATAAAAACCCTCTTCAACGGGCTTTTATATTTTTTGATTTTTTGATTTCTTGCGCTACTCACTAAACAGTCGATTTAGATCTATCCCAATCATCGTCTCCGGCTTGGGTAAACCCAACATAGAGAGTATTGTCGGGGCTATATCCACTAGAGCGCCCCTGATTTTCAAATTATAAAGTTCCCTGTTGTCTCTCTCGGAAAACCTACCACGATATTGCTGACTAGCCAAAATAACTGGCACGGGGAAATTGCTATGCTCCTTATCTATACGTTTTGTCTCTAAATTTATAATCTCTTCTATATTGCCATGGTCAGCGGTAATAACCACTTGGCCGCCGCGCCCGACAACTTCTTCCACTATCTCTGCCAAACACTTGTCTACCGCCTTAACTGCCAATTTACTAGCATCCAAATTACCGGTATGACCGACCATATCGGGACTGGCAAAATTGACCACCATAAAATCATACTGATCACTACGAATACCATTGGTGACTTCGTCTCTGATTAAATACGACGACATTTCTGGCTGTTGATCATAGCTCGTCACATCTGGCGAAGACACCAAAATTCTATCCTCTCCAATAAACGGTTCTTCGCGCAAACCGTTCAGAAAAAAAGTAACGTGGGCATATTTTTCCGTCTCAGCCACATGTAATTGTTTTTTACCGTTATCGCTGATAATTCTCGCCAACGGCCAGTCAATCACTGGCTTAGGAAAAGCCACTTCTATTGGCAATCCCTTTTCATATTCTGAAAAACCCACAAATAATAAGTTGTTTATTTTCTTTCTCTCAAAACCCTGAAAATCATCGGCCATAAAAGCTTGGGTCAATTGTCTGGCCCGGTCAGCGCGAAAATTAAAAAATATAATCGCGTCATTGTCTTGCACTTCGGTCACCATCTTTCCATCGCGTGTCACGGTTATTGGCTCAAATTCCTCATCGAAAATCCCTTGCGCGTATGACTCTTTCAAGACCGCTACTGAATCTTCGTTGGTCTTTTTTCCTGCTCCAACAATTGCCAAATAAGCTTTTTCTGTACGCTCCCAATTCTTATTTCTGTCCATTCCATAATAACGCCCGCCCACGCTGGCCACTTGCCCGCAACTAATCTTTTTAATTGTTCCTATAATTTCTTCTAAAAAAGCTAACCCGCTATCCTTGGCTGTATCTCGCCCGTCGAGAAACAGGTGTAAATATGTTTTAGCCTGCAAATTATTTTTAGCGGCCAACTCCAAAAGCGCCAATAGATGACCCTGGTGTGCGTGCACTCCGCCATCACCGATTAAACCCACCAAATGCAAATTAGAATCATTATTTTTAACATGATTGATTGCCTTGGCAAAAGCTTGATTATCAAAAAAATCACCCGTGGATATTTCCCGGTTAATCTTTTCCAAACTCTGTAAAAATATCTGTCCGGCACCGATTGTCAAATGTCCGACTTCCGAATTTCCCATTTTGCCCCATGGCAAACCGACTGCTTCGCCTGATGCTTGCAGTAATGTCGAAGGATAAGTTTTTAAAAGATAATCCCAATACTCGGGACGCGCTTCAGTCACGGCATTGCCAACGGTTGGCGCGGCTACGCCCCAACCATCCAAGATTATCAAAACTACTGGTTTAGAATTCATAATAATGCGTCTCTTCTCCTTTTAGCACTTGGCTGATTTCCCGCCTGATTATTTGATCATATTCCTCAATGGAGCGCAAAAATTGGCCTCTCTTTATTTCATCATTTTCCTTTTCAGCCTTCACTGCATTCTGATTGCGCTGATAAACAATATGGGTAATAGCCAGAATTATTTTCTCTTTTTGGCTCTCGTCCAGAGCCAAACCATCCAGATACTGATCAATTGTTTTTTGGTTTGGATTATTCATATAAAATTTATTAATACTCGCAACAATTATATTATAATCTTTAGACGGTATAAGAGCAAATCAACCCAAAACGGACTGACTCAAAATCGTTTTTTATCCTTAAATCCAAGACTTTTAATTTATCTTATAATCTTGTGCTTCCTCTGTACTATTTCTTTCCAATTATTATATTTTTCTACCTCCTTTAACTTCAAAAATGGCAATTTGTAAACAATTTTTGGTAACCACCTGCTAATTATTCCTTTCTTGGTGCTAGCTCTAAATAAAACCTCTGGCACATAAACCCCGTCTTTGCCCTGATCCAAAAGCGTCAGCCACAAATCCCAATCCTGAAACTTTTCCAAGTTCTCGTCAAACCGAGGAAAATCATCCCGCCGCAAAAGCGAGCAAGTATTAACGTAATTATTTTCCCGAAGTTTATTTGCATCAAACGGCCAAAACTTAAATTTTTTCCAACCATACTGAAAATCAGCATAAGTATATGATTTATCTGGATTATCCGCCAATGCTTTAACCATCCTTTGCAGGCAATCACTTCTTAGCTCCATATCAGCATCGCAAAATAACACCAGCTCGCCCTTCGATTGATCAAATCCAAAATTTCTCGCCTTCGGCGCTCCTCCATGTTCAATTCTGTAAAAATTAATATTAAATCTATAATTTTGTCTTTTGTTTTTTGTCTTTTCTCTTTGCTCCCCCCCATCATCCACCACCACCGCCTCAAAATCTGTAAAAGTCTGTTTGGCCAAACTGGCCAAACATTTTTCCACGCCTTCCCAATTGTTGTATACCGGAATTATTACTGAGATCATATAAATTAAGCCCCAATTTCCAAATCCCAATTTCCAAATAAATTCCAAATCTCAAATTTCAAATATTTGTATATTGGTGCTTGAAAATTATTTTGTGCTTTGTGCTTGTAATTTGAAAATTATTTAACTCAATATTTCTTCCATTTTCTTACCCGAGATGCCCCAATTGAAATATTTCTCCGCTCTCCCTCTCCCATTCTCTCCCATTTCCTTTCTCAGTTCTCCGTCTTTTAATAATTTTATTACCGCGCCAGCCACTTCTTCCGTTCTTTCTGGGTCTATCAATATTCCTGTTTGCCCGTCCACCACCGCTTCACTCGCTCCGCCGCTTTTGCCAGCCACTACTGGTTTGTCCGCCATTCCCGCCTCTAAATAAACGATGCCAAAGCCTTCCACATCATCTCTGCTTTCCCTTGCTGGCATAATAAAAACATCGCACAACTCCAACCAAGTCAATTTCTCATCCTCACTCACTTCTCCGGTAAAAATAATTTTTGGGTTATTATTTTCTCGATCCTTTATTTTTATATTTTTGTGATTTTGTGATTTTGTGATTTTTTGTCCCAACCTTTGCCTATCCGGCCCCTCTCCCACTATTACATAAACTAAATTTTCCACCGCACCAGCGATTTCTGGCAAGGCCTCGATTACTTTATCAAAACCTTTTCTTTCCACCAATCTCCCAACTGATAACAAAATATTCTTGCCGGCTAGACCATATTTTTCTATAATTATTTTTTTATATTCTCCTACCCGCAACGCCTCGCTGGCCTCGGCTTGCCTGACGGGCGGGTGTATTCCTGTATTCCCTGCCTCGCCAGCAGGCAGGTTGTATTTTTGTATATCCACCCCCGGATAAATCACTTTTATTTTTTCTTGAGCCACTCCAAAACTCTCCACAATCCGCCCTGTGCTCTGGCTGTTTACGGTTATAGCTACTGCTTGCTTCAAAATAGTCCTTGCTAATAATCCTTTTACTTTACTTCTTTTGACCAATAACAAATCCTTGCCGTGCGCCGAAATAATATAAGGCTTATTCGAAAAAATTGAAACCAAATATACCGCCAAACCTGTCGGCCAGATATCTCCGACCCACAGTCTCTCTATTCTTTCTTTTCCAATAGCCTGCCAAATTTTAAACACCATCAGCCACCATCCAGGCCAACACCACCTCGTCAACAACTTCTCCCTGATAATTTTAAAATTAAATATACTCTCCTTGTTTTCTTGCGTTCTTGTATTTTTATCTCCCTGTTCCTCGGTCAATACTGCTATCTTATCCTGGGGCAAATTCTGGCACAAATTAAAATAATAATTAGCCACTCCGCCAATTTTCGGATAAAAGTCTAGAGTCACCAATAAAGTTTTTTTCATAATTCAGCCCTTAGTCACTGATCCCCAGACATCAAAAAAATCCTGCTTTCTCACTCCGCCCAAAACAAACAACACGCAAAAATAAACCACTCCACCGATCGGTATTAATAACAAAAAATTTATCACCGGCAACAAAAAATAAATCGTACCGCCCATTACCGCCGCCGCCAAAAATGCTTTTAGAAAATTACCAATCAAATACCACGGGTTATAGCTTATAATTTTTGGCACCCAATACAATCCCAGAGCGAATAGGATCGCCGTACTAACAAGTGAGCTGATCGCCGCGCCCAGATACCCGTATTTAGGAATCAAAATAATATTTAGAATCACATTAGCCAAAACGGCCACACCCGTATTAATCGTATTAGTCACCTGTTTATTACCAGCATTTAGCAAATATCCCACCGGGTAATTGATAAATAAAAAGAACAAACCCACCATCAAAATTTTCAAAGGCAAAATAGAATTGGCGTAAGCGTCAGTATACAATTTTAAGACTACCGGTTCGGCCAAGACGACTACCCCGGCCGCCAAGGGCAAACTGATAATTATTAAATAACGCATGGCTTTTTCAAAAGTCTTCTTCAATTTTTCTCTGTCCGCCACAAAATATTCGCTCATCGCGGGGAAAAGAGCCGCCATAAAAGCCATGGGCAAAAATTGCAAAGCCGAAGTTACTTTTGTTGGAATACTATACCAGCCCACATCCGCGTCTCCTTTTAAAACTGAGAGTAAAACAGTATCGAGAGAACCATTAATTCGACTGAAAATACCCGCCAAAGCAAACGGTATGCCAATCGCGAATAACGCTTTTAAAACTCTTGGTTCGTAATGAGGAACTATTCTTATCTTTAAATACTGGTTTATTTTTATAATAGCAAAAACCAAATTGAACAAACTCCCAGCCATTAAAGCAACCATCAACAATGGCAAACCAAAATGAAAATGCAAAACCAGCCCGCCAAATGTCACCACGATCAACTGCAAACCAATCACGCCAATGCTTTCATATTTCAATTTCTGGTGACCGCGTAAAACCGCCCAGAAAGTTGTTGAGAATGAATCCAAAAACATAATCACGCCCGATAGATAAACCAAACTTTTTGTCAACGTCGGATAACCCAAAATATTTATCATTATCACGACTGCTATATAAGTCACCACTGTCAAAGGTATTTTCAAAGCGATAATATTGGACAAATATTCTTGGGTCTTCTCTTTGTGTTTGGCTATTTCCCTAGTCAAGACTGGCGCCAATCCCAAATCAATAAAAATCGCGAACAGCGTGGTAAAAGACAAAGCAAACACGTATTTGCCAGTGTCTTCGGTCCCCAAAAATCTGGCAATCAAAGAAAAATAAACAAAGGCCAGCACCTTCTGACCGATTAAAGCCGCTGTATAATAAGTCGTATTTCTGGCGATTGAATCTTGTTTTTTTGATTCTGATTTCATAAATCAATTAAGTTATCGAGTCAGCGTTAAATGCGAGCATCTGGAGCGAGAAAGAGAAAATCTAGCCGGAGTGAGGCTTAGAAAATTGTAGGGAGCGGAACGTTTGTGAGCTAGGATGCCCTACAATTTTCAAGCGAACGGAGGTAAAAATTTTCCTTTGAGCTCCATGCGAGCTAGTTTTCTTTGGTTACTTTCTTTTGTTAAAAGAAAGTAACAGATAAAACCAAAATGTTTAAATCAGTAGAAATGTTCCAGAGCAGGAACCAGGAACTGGTAAGGAACCACGGATATTTGCATTGATAACCAACCACCCCTTTATCCCCTCCTTGAAGAGAAGGGGAAAACGCAATTATCTCCACCACCATTCATTCTCCTGATACCATTCCACTGTTTTTTGCAAATACTCATCCAGGCTAAATTCCGGTTCATAACCCAATTCTCTTTTTGCCTTGGTCCAATCAATCGCATAGCGTCTATCATGCCCCGGCCGATCTTTCACAAATTCTATCATCTCTTCGCCTTTATTCATAATCTTCAAAATCTTTCTGACTACTTCTAGATTACTGATATCATCATTCATCCCACCAATACAATAAGTCTCGCCGACTTTACCTTTTGTCAGAATCAAATCAATCGCTCGGCAATGATCTTCCACATATACCCAGTCACGTACGTTCAAGCCGTCGCCATAAACCGGCACTTTTTTGCCCTGTAGTAAATTGATGATGATCTTGGGGATCAATTTTTCTTGATGCTGATACGGTCCGTAATTATTAGAACAATTGGTGATCGTCACCGGCAAACCAAATGTCCGATAATACGCTCTAACCAAGTGGTCGGAACCAGCCTTGGAAGATGAATAAGGCGAGCTCGGGTCATAAAGCGTTTGCTCGTTAAATTTATGATTACTGCCCAATTCCAAACTCCCGAAAACTTCGTCTGTAGAAATATGGTGGAATCTTTTTACTCCGTGTTTGACCGCCGCCTCCAACAAAACATAAGTACCCACCAAATTAGTCATAATAAAAGGCGCCGCGTCTTTGATAGAATTGTCCACATGACTCTCCGCCGCGAAATGCGCCACTATATCAACGTCCGCCATCGCCTTGTCCACCAATTCTTTGTCACAGATATCACCTTTGATAAAATGGTAATTCGGGTCATTTTCAACATCCTTCAAATTTTCCAGCCTACCAGCATAGGTCAATTTATCCAGATTAAAAATCTCATCATCTGGATGATTCCTGAGCCAATAATGTATAAAATTTGAACCAATGAAGCCACAGCCACCAGTCACTAATATCTTCATAAACATTTATCTTAAATTTTAACTATAAATTATGGAATAATTTTCAAAAAACAAGACGCAATTTCCGAATAAACTTCAAATTCCAAACCCCAGGCGCCTATTCTCTTTTGAAATTTGAATATTGAGATTTGGTATTTATTTGGAAATTGTAAATTTGAATTTGGAAATTTAAACTAAAATAAATATCCTTTTACCATAAAAAATGCCTAACCAACATTCATCTCACTACAGGTGAAACTACAATCACATATTCACCTTTTAACGGATCTGCTTTTACTTTCTCCAACACATCTTGAATATTCCCCCGATAAATACTTTCAAATTTTTTGGTCAATTCTCGTCCGACCATCAGCTCTTTCGTCGTGCCATTTTCTGATAATGTTTTCATTTCCTCCAAACACTTTATAATCCGGTGGCACGATTCATAAAAAACCACCGTTCTTTTCTCCGCCAAAACTTCTTTTAAAAAAGTCTGCCTGCCTTTCTTATGCGGAATAAAACCCTTAAATAAAAATTCGTCTGTTGGAAAACCGCTCACGCTCAAAGCCGTTACCGCCGCCGACGCTCCCGGTATCGGCACAATTTCTAAATCCTCCCCCCCCTTGTTCTTTTTTCCTTGTATTTTTATATTCTCCTGCCCGCCATCGCTAGCCACGAGGTGT
>ENA-UOWO01004432-UOWO01004432.1-activated-sludge-metagenome-genome-assembly--contig:-NODE-4432-length-15512-cov-7.483729_pt1 | contig 15512 bp, 10 predicted proteins | sample MGYA00238148_ERZ761564 | MGnify/ENA primary metagenome ERZ761564 (study PRJEB28885, sample SAMN05720194) | activated sludge metagenome | isolation source: Anaerobic digester | place: USA...
GCAGCCTGGAGAAGATGCGGCAGATGATGCTGCAGCTGCGCGAAGGCGCCAAGCCCACCGGCGTGGCCTCGGGTGTGGACCTGGTGCCGCTGTTGCAGCGCATCGAGACCGCCGCGCGCCAGCGCGGGCGACAGCTTGAAGTCGAGGTGGACGACCGCCTGGCCACCCGTGGCCACGAAGAGCGGCTGGAGCGGGTCATCGGCCATGTTGTGCAGAATGCCCTGGACGCCACGCCTCACTCGGGTAGGGTGTGGGTGCGGCTGGCCCAGGCAGCGGGCCGCGCACGCCTGGAGGTGGGTGACACCGGTGCCGGGATGAGCGCAGAGTTCATCCAGCACCGCCTGTTTCGCCCCTTCAGCTCGACCAAGACCAGCGGCATGGGCATCGGTTCGTATGAGAGTTTCCAGTACGTCAAGGAACTGGGCGGGAGCATCGACGTGAAGAGTGAACTGGGGCAGGGCACGCTGGTGACCCTGCTGTTGCCACTGTTCGACCTGCGCACCGGCACCGACCTGCGCGCCCCGGGGCTGGCGCGATGAACAACGCCGTGACGCCGTCGTCCCCGCTGCTGATCGTCGAGGACGATCTGGCGCTGCAGAAGCAGATCAAGTGGAGCCTGGACCGGTTTGACTGCGTGACGGCGAGTGACCGGGAGTCGGCGCTGGTGGCGTTCCGGCGGCATCAGCCGGCCGTGGTGACGATGGACTTGGGGCTACCGCCGGATCCGGACTCGACCAGTGAAGGGTTCAAGCTGCTGGAGCAGTTGCTGAATGCCGACCCGAATGTGAAGGTGATCGTGCTGACGGGGCAGAACGACCAGGCCAACGCGCTGCGGGCGGTGGCGATGGGGGCGTATGACTTCTTTGCCAAGCCGTTTGAGCCGGAGTTGCTGGGGCTGACGATTGATCGGGCGTTTCGTTTGGCGGAGTTGCAGGCGGAAAATCGGCGGTTGCAGGCGATCAGCCAGCCCGATGCGCTGTCCGGCCTGATCACTCGCGACGCCGAAATGCTGCATCTGAGCCGCATGGTGGAGCGGGTTGCCAGCAGCAGCGCCACCGTGATGCTGCTGGGCGAAAGTGGCACTGGCAAGGAGGTGCTGGCCCAGGCCCTGCATCAGGCCAGCAAGCGCAGCGGTAAGTTCGTCGCCATCAACTGCGCGGCCATCCCCGAAGCGCTATTGGAGAGCGAGCTCTTCGGCTACGAGCGCGGGGCGTTCACAGGTGCCACCAAGACAACCGTTGGCAAGATTGAAACGGCAAGCGGCGGCACGTTGTTCCTCGACGAGATCGGCGACCTGCCGCACCCACTTCAGGCCAAGCTTTTGCGCTTTCTGCAGGAGCGCAAGATCGAGCGGATCGGCGGCCGCCAAGAGATCGCGGTGGACGTGCGCGTGGCGTGTGCGACTCACCAGAACCTGAGGTCTCAGATCAGCGAACAGCGCTTCCGCGAAGACCTGTTTTATCGCCTGGCCGAGATCGTGGTCGAAATCCCGCCGCTGCGCGCGCGCCAGGGCGATGCAGTGCTGATGGCCCATGCCTTCTTGCGCCGCTTCGCCGAAGAGCACAAGCGCGGGTCGATGGCCTTCAGCGAGGAGGCCTTGCGGGCGATTGAGCTGCACGGCTGGCCGGGCAACGTGCGCGAGCTGCTCAGCGCGGTGCGCCGCGCGGTGATCATGGCCGACGGCCAGCGCGTCACCCACGAGGACCTGGGTCTGCCCAAGCCCCCGCAGGCCGGCGGCGAGGCCGAGGGCGGCGGTGACGTGCCGCCCAGCGACCTTGAGCTGCGCGCCGTGCGCGAGGTGGCCGAGCGCGGTGCGGTGGTGACGGCGCTGGCCCGCACCAATGGCAACATCGCCAAGGCGGCGGATTTGCTGGGGGTGAGCCGGCCCACGCTGTATGACCTGATGCGCCGACTGGCCATCCAATGACCGATGGCCGAACCTGCAGGTGATTCCTTGAATTCAAGCAATATCAGATTCGCTTCGGTCTTCGTCAGTTGCACGCTGGTGCTGGGACTGCTGGCAGGGTGCGGAGGCAAGTCCAGCGCGGACAGGCTGGAGGCTGCGCGTGCCAGTGTCGAAAAGCGGGATGACAACACTGCCCTGATCCAGCTGAAGGACTTGTTGCAGACCGAGCCCGGCTCGGTGGATGGCCGCCTGCTGCTGGGCACGGTCCTGCTCAGGCGAGGCGATGCAAATGGTGCGGTCGTCGAGCTTCGCCGGGTGGTGGATGCCAAGCCGCAGGGCTCCGAAGCGGTGCTGCTGCTGGCTGAGGCCCTGCTCGCCGCGCGACAACTGAAAAAGGTCGTGGAATTGGAGGCAGTCTCCCAGCTGCCCGATGCGGCTTCAGGGGCCGAACTGAAGGTGCGGGCCGCCATGGCACAGGCGCTGCTGGGTGACAAGGAGGCTTCCAGCCGTGCTGTCAAGGCTGCCCTGGTCCTGGACCCGAAGTCTGCCAGCGGTCGACTGATGCAGGCCCGGCTGGAGGGCGAACAGGGGCGCATCAACGAGGCCCTGGCCGTGACCCAGGCGGTGGTCACCGAGTTCCCGCGCCGTTCCGATGCGCTGCAGTTGAAGGGCGACCTGATCTGGCGCGGCCAGCTCGACCCTGAGGCCGCCAAGCCGGTGTTCAAGGAGGTGCTCAAGCTGGATCCCGCCCATGCGGCGGCCCACTCGGCGCTGTTGAACATCGCACTGCAGCAGTCGGACATCCCGGGCTTTCGCGAGGCCCTGGCTGTCCTTAAGAAAGTCAATCCGGGTCACCCGGAAATGCCGGTCTTCGATGTGCAGCTGGCCATGTTGGACGGCAAGCTGGTCAGGGCGCGTGAAGGGGTGCAGAAGCTGCTGCGCGTGGCGCCGGACAGTGCCGTGATACTGCAGTTGGCCGGTAGCATTGAGTATCAGGCAGGTTTCTTGCGTCAAGCCGAAGTGCACCTGACCCAGGCGCTGAAGCTGGTGCCCAAGTTGCAACTGGCATCCAGGCTGCTGGCTGAAATCCACCTCAGGGCCGGTCAACCCGACAGGGCCTTGGCGCTGCTCAAGCCGGTGATCGGCTCACCCGCTGCGGGGCCGCTTGAAATGTCGCTGGCCGCCCAGGCCTACCTGCAGGCCGGTGACATGGCCAAGGCCGAGGCCTTGTTTACCCAGGCGGCCAAAGCCGATCCCAAGGACCCGCGGCACGGCGTCGCCGTAGCCCTGGCCCAGATCGGCAAGGGCGACCAGGAGGGCGGTTTCAAACAGCTTGAACAACTTGCCGCCGCCGAGAAGACGACATATGCCGACTTGGCGCTGATCAGTGCCCGCCTTCAGCAAAAGGAGTTGGACCGCGCCTTGATGGATGTGGATCGCCTGGAGGCCAAGGAGCCGGGCAAGCCTCTGCCGCACCTCATTCGGGGCCGAATCGCCCTGCTGCACCGTGACAAGGCCACTGCGCGAGGCCACTTCGAGAAGGCCCTGGAGGCAGATCCGGTGTATTTCCCGGCAATCGAAGACCTGGCTTCCATTGACCTGGTCGAGAAGAAACTGGCCGAAGCGCAAAAGCGGTATGAGGCCTTGTTGGCGCGCCAGCCCGGCAACCCGCGCGCCATGCTGGCGGTGGCCCAACTCAGACGCGCAGCCGGCGAGAGCCCGGAAAAGGTCGACGCGCTGCTGGTGGAGGCCGTCAAGCAAAACCGCAATGAACTGATGACGCACCTGCGGCTGGTCGAGTTCAGGCTTTCGCGCCGTCAGGGCAAGGCGGCGGCAGAGGCTGCGACGGACGGGCTGTCTGTGTATCCGGACAATCCAGCGCTGCTTGACCTGCTGGGGCAGGCGCACATGGAAGTGGGCAATGTGCAGCAGGCCGTGGCCGCTTTTGACAAGGCGGTGAAACTGCAGCCGGAGTCCACAGCGCCACTGATCCGGCTGGCCAATGGTTACCTCACGCGGCAGGAATACTCATTGGCCGCGCAGACCTTCAAGCGCGCTCTCGCCATTTCACCCGGTCTGGTGGTGGCGCACCGAGGGCTGGTCTTGGTCGCGTTGGCGACCAAGAAGCCTGACGAGGCGCTTTCGGTGGCCCGCGCTCTGCAGAAACAGCGGCCCAACGACGCTGCGGGCTTCCTGATGGAGTCCGAGGTGTACATGGGCCAAGGTAAGTGGGATGCCGCAGTCTTGGCCATGCGGTCCGCTCTGCAGAGGGACAAGCAGATCCAGATCGCCAAGCGGCTGCACGCCCTGTACCTGAAAGCTGGCCAGACGGCCGAAGCCGACCGCTTTGCTGACGCGTGGATGCGCGAGCGACCGAAGGACGGTGAGTTCCTGTTCCATCTGGCTGCACTGGCGATGGAGAGAAAAGACTATCCGAAGGCTGAAGCCCTGAGCCGGCAGGTTCTGGCCGTCGTTCCGGAATTGCCGGTCGCACTCAACAACCTGGCCTGGCTGTTGGTGCAGCAGGGCAAGGTCGGCGCCGTGGCCTTCGCCGAGAAGGCCAACACGCTGGTGCCCGACCAGCCAATGTTCCTGGACACGCTGGCGTCGGCGTTGGCCGCCGACAAGCAGTTCGACAAAGCGCTGGATGCGCAGCAGAAGGCCATGAAGCTGGCGGGTGACGCACCTCAGTACCGTTTGGCGCTGGCCAAGCTGCTGTTGGCAGCTGGTGAAAAAACGAAGGCCAAGGTAGAGCTTGAGAAGCTGGCTGGTATGGGCGCCAAGTTCGGTGCACAGGCCGAGGTCGCGGCCCTGCAAAAGGGCCTTTGAGCTGTTCCAGGGTCGGGCCAAGGGCCCGACTGGAGGACCGGTCAACGGAAGTGGTAAGACACCAGCAATTGGGTGACCGTCTTCTCGGGCGAGAAGCCGTACTGGCTGAAGCTCTTGCCGGCGGCCTGCTGCCATTGCAGGGCGACATCGATGCTGGACCAGTGGTGCCTGAGTTCCAGCCAGCTCAGGCGGCTGTGGTCGAAGGCATTGATGCGCACGAAGCCGGAAAGGTCGAGACCCCGCAGCAGGAAGTCCTTCTGGCTGACGTGCACCAGATAGGCACGCCGGCTCGCCAAGTCCTGCATCTGCTCGGCCAGCAGCAGGTAGGCGCCCAAGGCGCGTGGGTCGGCAACCACGCGCGTCCACTCGTTGTCACCCAGTGCGAACTGGCTGGCTTGGACCTCACTCGTCAGCGACAGCTTGCCTGGGGTGGTATAAGTGAATCCTGCCACAAACCGGCTGCCGCGCCGCTGCTCGTTGGTTAGGCCTGCGGAGGAGGCCAGCGTGGGGGCGTTGGCCAGCGACCACTCGCCGAAGGCAACCAAGGAATCGCTGATCAGCGCGCTAGCGCTGGCGCCGAACTGGGCTGAGCGTTTCGGCTCCTTATAGAGGGAGAGTTGTGCACTCACTCGGTCACTGAACCGATGGTTGAGCGTGGCCATGACCCGGTTGCGGTAGTTGGTGGCGCCCAGGGCCAGGCTGGTGCCCGAATTGCTGGTCGAGTCGCTCAGCTTGGGTGCCAGGGACAGCGACAGTGAGCCATCCTCCCAAGAGCGCTGCAGGCGCAGCATCACCGTGCCGAGCCGGTTCTCGCGCAAGGCCGAGGGATTGACGCTGACCACACTGCGCAGCGCGTGATCGCGGAAGAAGTCGGTGGGGTTGTAGCCATAACCCTGACCCTGTCGCAGGTTGATGCGGCCGAACTCGACCACCGACTGCTGCTGAGGCAGATCCCAACTGATGTAGGCCTCGCGCAGGCTGTTCAGGGTGTCTGGCGCCCCGGGTGTCGCCGACGAGTCTGGCCGGAGATGGTCGGTGCGGTTGGAAATCACCGCCCGCACATTCGTCCCCAGCCGAAAGGCCTGGAACAGGTCAAGCGAAACCCGGCGCACTGAGGCAGAGCCCAGCCCGTAGCGGCGCGCCATGGTGCCTGCCGCGACCTCGACCGAGTGCCGCCCGTCGGCGTTGGCTTGTGTGGCTGCAGGTTCCGGCTCGCTCTTCAATTCAAGCGCGTCCATCTCGGCGCTGGGCGCGGGCGGCGCCGCCTGTGCTGGCACTTGCCAAGCCGCTGCCACGGCGATGCTCACGCAGACAAATTGCTTGTAGGGACTCATCGCTTGTTCATTCGGGTTGGAACCGCGGCAATTGGTCGCGCTGAAACCAGGAGGACGGCATGTTGGGTGTGGCGAAGTCGGAATAGCGCATCAAGGTGACCGAGGAAGGGTTCAGGCCGTCGATGATCACGGTTTCGGTCGGGCGTTCCTTGCCCAGTTGCTGAGCGTATTTGCGGTAGTACACCGTCTTCATCAGGCGGCCAGATTCGGCGAAGAATTTGCCCTTGATGGGCCGGTAGCCTTCCTCGTCCACCCAGAACTCCACCTTGGCGTAGGTGGCGGCGGCATTGGCGGCCGTGAGGCCGAGCTTGAAGGCGCGGCGATTGCGCCGCTCGCCATCCTGGGTCTCCTCTTCAGCCAGCAGGACGGCGGTGTAGTCCTTGGCCAGGTTGACGGTGACCACGTCACCGTTGGAGGCTTGTCCCATCAGGCGTTGCTGCGGCGACAGGCGCACACTGGCCTTGGTGTTGGGGTCGAAGAACCACAGTTCCTCGCCATTGCGCAGGATCAGCTTGCCGGCATCGCGCGCTGGCAGTACGAAGCGGACCAGGCTCGCGAACTGGCCGTTGTCGGTTTGGGGCCGGGAGTAGGTGGCCAGGGTGCTGGTGTCCACCTGCTTGCCCTTCTCGAACTCCGTGAGTGTCACCTTCACGCTGAAAGGCCGACCCGGATTGCGGATGGCATCGCTGGCGCTCAGGAGCTCTTGCGCATCCGGAGCACACATAGCCACTGCCGGCCATGCCATGGCCATCAGCGCGGTCAGAGCAAACGTCAATGGAGTCATGGCCAATCCTCAGGCGTGGCGGAGCGCTTCGACCACGTTCAGCCGGGCGGCACGGTAGGCCGGCCACCAAGCCGACATGCTGGCGGCAGCGATGAGAAACAGGGTGGTGAGCGACATCAACCCAAATTCGCCCCACAGGCTGAGAGCCAACGGCACCGGCGTGGCGCTGCCCGGTGGCAACCAGTGCAAGTCCAGCCTGTTGATGAAGGCCGCGGCAAGCAGAGAGACGACCAGGCCCAATACGGCGCCAGCCACTCCCAGCATGAAGCCCTCGGTGATGAACATGCGGCGCACGCCTGCCTGGCGCAAGCCGATAGCTCGCAAGGTGCCGACCTCCACCGTGCGCTCGATGACGGTGGTGTTCATCGTGTTGCTGACGGTGAACATCACGATGCCACCGATAAGCATGAACATGAACCCGAAGATCGTGTTGAACATGTTCACCGACTGCACGTAGAAGGGATTGAGTTTGCCGAAGTCGTGGACCACCAGGGTGTGATCCTCACCCGCCCATTCTGGCAGTTTGGATTCGATGTACGTCTTCATCGCACCCACCTGACCGCTGTCCTTCAGCTGAATGAGCAGCGAGGTGGCCTTGGGTGCCGTCGCGCCATAAATCAGCCGCTGGGCCTGATCGAGGTGCAGCAGCACATACACCTCGTCAAACTCCTTGAAGCCCTGGCTTTCGGCCGCAATCACATGCAGTGCAACGACATTGGGCGCACCCCGCGGATTGCTGGCCAGCAACTCGATCCGAGAGGCGCCCACCGGTTTGTCCGTGGTCTGGGTGCGCGATTCCATAGCGGTCAGGGCCGCCAGGTCGCCTGGCATGTCACCTGCGGGTGCCGCGGTTGCGCCGGCGGTCGCTGCGACGCCGCGTCGGCAGTCCTTGGCTTCGACCACGCTGCACAATTGCAGAACCCGGGCCAGCCCAGAGCCGGTGATGGCGGAATCGGCTTCTGACTTGTTCAGTTGGAACGGTGGCAGGTGCAGGTCGAGCTTGTATGCGTTCCATTCGCGCATCGCCGCATGGTCGGCCGCCACGATGCCGCTGCCGATGATGGTGCGTGACACCCCTGCCGCATAGTTGCCCGCGATGCCGCCGAACTGCAGCGTGGGCGTTGCCACGGTCACCTGGTCGCGCAGCACAGGGTCGCTCTGGATGCTGGCCAGGATGCGCTTGTAATTTGCAATGCCGTAGCCGGTTGGATTGCCGCTGCCGTAGAGAAAGTAGTCCTCGTGCTGGATTTGGAGGTGTCCGCCTAGCCTGACGTAGGCGGTTTCCATCGCGTAGCCGATGTTCGCCTTGTAGGCTCCAAACAGCAGTACGGCGATCGATCCGATGGCGATGCCCAGCAGGGTCGACAGCGACCTGCGCATGTTGCGCACCAAGTTGCGGCCCGCGATGGCCAGATGCTGCATGGATGGGTGTGACTCGGAGGTTGGCTGGTGGGTTGAACTGGTCTGCGACGGCGCTGCATTCGGTTGGCGTGATGCGGTGCCTGTGTCGAATCGGATCACCCGCACGTAGCCCACGCCCGCCTGCCTGCCTGCCTGCCTGCCTGCCGCGATACTGTGGCACGCCTGCCTACCGTGAGAACAAAAAAAATAGGGCCCGAAGGCCCTATTCTTGAGGTGCGGACGCAGTGGAGTGTCAGCGGTCAGGCAGATCAGGCCTTGCGGCGGCGGGTAGCCACACCCACGCCCGCCAGGGCCAGACCCACGAGGGCCAGGGTGGCGGGTTCCGGCACCTCGGCGGCAGCGGTCAAGTCGATGTTGGCGTCAGCGCGCTCGGTCAGCTCCTTGATGACCGCAACCGACGACCAGCCATTAGCGTTGTCGAAGAAGTTCGACACTTGGTAGCCATCGGTGTTGTCGCCGTACTGCAGCGTGGTGGTCGATTCGAAGCCACCCGGGACAGGGATGAAGCCCACGGTGTTGGTGCCGGCGTCGCCCACAGCGACCGAGCTGAAATTCCCCGCGATGTTCGAACTGCCGCTCGCTTGGAGATTCACGCCTGCTCCAGCTAGGGTGTCCTGCACAGTGACTGTTCCCAGCAGGGAGAGGAATTGGTTAACCGTGCCATCGGCAATCAGCAGGCCGTCGGTGTAGCCCGTGCCGGTACCGGCGGCAACGTCGGCCTGGGTGATGAGCGTACCGCCATCTCCGCGTCCGGCTTGGTCGTAGAACAAGCTAACCCGGCTGTTGGCTGAGAGTGGTGCCAGCGAGGCCTGGGCGACAGGATTGGGCCCACCCAAAGCAAAGCCGGTCACCACTGTTTCGTAAAACGAAGCTGCAACCGTCAACTGGTATCCGCCAACAGGCTCGGAGCCGGGGCTGAACAGCAGCGGCGTAGACAGTCCCGGATTGAACGTGGCCACCACGCCCTGGTACACCGAACGAATCAAATCGCCCGGCTTCAGCGGCGTGAGCGCAACGGGGTTCAATTGAGCGCCGGAGGCAATGACGTTACCGACGCCGCAGCCGCCAGCAGAGGCACAGAAGAAAGCTGTGGCGCCGTTCGAGAACACGTCAAACCCGGTCAGGCCGGAGATGGTGCCGTCGGCGGTGCCCGTGAAGAAACCGCCGTTATAGGGCGCGGCGTGCGCACCGGTCGCGGCCAGGCCGGCGATGGCAACAGCCAAAAGAGACTTGATCAGTTTCATGGTGAAACCCCTGTGAGGATTGGTTGATTGCACTTGCTCGGGAGGAGCACGCACTCAACGTGAGCAAGCTATGTGCCAGCTTCCGACGGTGGGATGCAAGTGGTTGATTCGAAATAACTTCTTCCCTTCGAGAGGACCGTCGGTGCGAGTCGGAGGCATTGGTGCGGGCCCAGTTGTAAAGTCTTTCGACAGCGGGTGCTTCTGGTGGATCACTTGGCTGCCGGTTCCACGCGCTCGGCCCGGCGCCGTAGTGCAGCGTTCATGTCGACGAACCCCGCCAAGACGTTGTTCTGCAACCACGGTGCGAACACGGGCACCAGCAAGCCGGAGAAGCGCTCCGATTGCGTGACGCGAACAGGCCCCTCGGCCGGACCAGTCAAGGTGAAGCGATGGTCACCGTCCATCAGGCCCCGGATGCCGAATTGCCCCAGCCACCGGAGTTCCTGGCCAGGCGCCACCGTCAACAGGTTCAGCTTGTACGGACTGCGCTTCAAGCCCGGCCATGCGATCTCGACGTCCAGCACGCCGCCTTCCACCAGCGCGCCTCGGGCCACGGGGATGGCGTTGTTCCACTGGCCATACGCCGAGAGGTCGGTCAACACGTCCCAGATCCGTTGACGCGAAGCGGCGACCTCAACGTCGCTGCTCAATTCCAGCCCCAACAGGCCGGTGCGGCGGATGGAAGCGGTGACGCCGCTGGTGGTGCTGGGCCTGAAGTACAACTTCGTCATCCTGCCTCTTGCCGGCTCGAGGAGCCGAGGATGTGGTCGGCCACGCGCAATGCGTTTGCCGCGACTGTGAGCGCGGGGTTGGTGCCGCCGCTGCTCGGGAACCACGATGCGTCGACCACGTAGAGGTTGTCGAGTTCGTGGCTGCGGTTGTGCCGGTTGAGCACGCTGTTCGTTGGGTCGTCCCCAAACCGACAGGTGCCGCAGACGTGGGCCAGCATGGCATTCTTCTCTGCCTGCTGCAGCCGGAGGAAGCGATAGGGGCGCAAGGCCTGTCCCACCTTTTCCCTGAACAGCCTGAGCCGTTGCAGGTCGCCATCCGCTGGCTGGTACCGCACCTGCAGGGGCGAGCCTGGCACCACGTGGTTGTCTGGTGAGGGGCTGTCCTCCATGATGGCTGCCAGCAGCATGCCGCGTTGGAACAGCTGCTCCATGGCGGCTGTCAGCAGGGGCTTCATGGTGCGGACGATGCCTGTGGCCCACGGCGCAACCTGTGCGACGTCGTCTCTCAGGGTGTCGGCCAACATGCTCGCCGGAGGCAATTGGCCGAATGACTGGATGGTCCCCATGCGGCCGAACTCGGTGTCATAGAAATCCGTGAGCCCGATCTCCTTCATGGGGTGGCTGCCGCCGACGCGGGTGAAGACGAGGTAGAGATCGACAAAGTGTCGCATCAGGTTCCGGCCCACCAAGCCTGATCGGTTTGACAGTCCTTCGGGCCAGCGCTCAGACGCTGAGCGCAGCAAGATGGAAGGTGTATGGAGTGCGCCGGCCGCCAGCACAACCTGCTGCGCATCCAGTTCAAACTGATGCTGTCCGGTGCGGCACACCACGCCCGTCACGCGCCGCGTGTCGGCGTTCAAGCGCAAGACTTCGCACTCGTCGATCAAGGCTGTCGATGCCTGCTCCAGTGCAGGTTCCAGGCAGATCCGGCTCGCGTCGTTCTTGCAATCGCGTGGGCAGAGGTAACCCTGGCAGCAGGTGCAGCCGGGCACGCGCTCGCATGCCAATGGCAGTGCGTACGGGTGGAGTCCTTGGTGGGCAAAATGCTGCTGCAGTTCGGCGGCTTGGCGGCTGGGCGGTGGCGCGGGGGGCAAGGGCGCCGCTGGTGGCCGCACCGGGTCACGGCCGCCGCGCACACGGTATAGAGACTCAGCCTTGGCGTACCAGGGTTCCAATTCGGCATAGCCGATTGGCCAGGATTGGCGGTGACTGTCAGCCTGATGCGGTGGCGAAAAATCAGACGGCAGGAACCGTTCCATGGCCATGCCGTACAGCGCACTGGAGCCACCACTTCCCGTACCGATCATCGGTATGAACCGGTGCTTGTCATCCAGCAGGCTGTCGGGAAACCGGCCTGCGCACAAGAGGTCGCTGCTGCTGCATCCGGGGTTCGTGGAGGTGCCGGACCAAGCCATCTCGGGGTAGGTGCCCCGCAGCGTGTCCGCGTGCCGGAAATGGGCACGGCCGCGCTCCACGAACAACACCTTGCGGCCTGCAAGCGCCAACGAATGGCCCAGGGTGGCGCCACCCATGCCCGTACCCACCACCACGCAGTCCCAGCGTGTGTTCACCAAGTGGTCAAGCTTGTTCACTGGGCAGGAGGGCGTCGAGTACGGCAAGCAGGGCCTTGGCTGGGTCGTGCTTGCGCAGTTGGTGACCCAGCGCCATGGCACGCGCTTGAAGATCGCGGTCGGCCAGCACGCGTGTCACCGCTGTCCGCACTTGGCCGGCATCCAGTTGGTCGGAACGCAGCAGCAGGCCGACACCCGCTTTCTCAACCTGCGCCATGCTCAGCAACTGATCCATGTGGGATGCGATGCCAATGATGGGTTTGCCCACCGCGAGGGCTTGGTAAACCGTCAAGCTGCCACCATTGTTGATCATGAGTGAGGCACGCGCCGCCAGCATGTCCCCGGGTGCGAAATCAACCTGGTAGGCGTTTGGCGGTGTCTTCAGGCCAGTGTGCCCGGCCGTGGTGGTGATCACGGTCACCGGGAGGTCGGCCAGTGCGTCCATTACCAAGCCGGCCACCGCCGGGTTGCCGGAGCTGCCCATGGTGACGTAGACCACGGGGCGCGTGGTGGGGAGTGTGTCCCACCAAGGTGGCAGGGGGACATCGGGCACCCACGGTACTGGACCCAGGAAGGTGTGCACACCCACCGTCGTGCGGGCAGGCACCAGTTCCGGCGCATCTGCAAACAGCGTGTGGTCGCCATCGCTGTACACCCGGAACCAGTCATGGCCAAGGCTGGGCAGGCCATGCTCGCGGCGCACAGTGTTGACCGGTGCGCAGTGCCAAGCCGAGGCCAGCGGCCACGCCATGCGGAAGAGCGCCTGAGCGAGTGGCACACCGAGCAGACGGGTCATCGGCATGTCGGGCACCGGAAGTGAGCGCAGCGCGGCGTGGGGGCTCCAGTAGGCATTGATGATGTTGAGGTACGGAACGCCTGCCACGCGCGCGCTGACGGATAGCGACAGGCGATGATCGCCGACCACCGCGTCAGGTTGGACCTTCCGAATCAAGTCCAGGTCGTCAAGCACATACCGCCGCAGCGTACTGGCGTCATACAGTGGCTGGCCACGGTCGACCGATCGCAGGAACTGCGCGCTGGGCATCGTCTCCAGCGGCACGGTCTCGATGTTCAGGCCCCTCAGGAAGTTGGCATAGCGATGGTCATATGCCAGCACTGCGCGATAGTGCCCGTTCAGGCCCCGGGCCAGTGCGCTCGGACGGGCCAAATGGGCGAGCGTCACGGCATCGGCGAAAAACAGAACGGTCCGGCGCTGGATGCCTGTGTCAGCGGTGCGCCTAGGCGGGGCTTCAGCCGATGCCATAGCGGCCCGGCGCCAGGATGGATGCCGGATCCAGCGCCTCCTTGATGCGTTGGTTCAAGCGGTGCACATCGGGCGCGTCGGCTTGCATGTGCGGCCAGGCCAGCAGGCAGGCACGGTATTGCTGGTAGCCGCCTGCCCGCATGTCGTCCAGCAGGCGGTGGTACAGGGCCAGCGCACGTTGCGATTCTGCCGGGTCGTCCTTGTCGTACAGGATGTTCATCAGGCAGGTGACGGACCTTGGGTTCATCAACAAGACCGCGACCCAGAAGTCGAGGCCCGCCTCCTGGAAGCGTTGGCGGGCCAGCGCCAGAAAGGGCAACATGTCCTGGCTGGTGAAGGGGAGGATGGGCGCGAACCAGATGACGCCGCAGCCATCTCTGGCCGGGTTGATGGCCTGGTCCGGGCGCTTGCGTTGGCTGCGGTAGTAAGCGTGCTTGACGAAGTAGTCCGTGGGGATACCCTGCAGAATGCGGTGCACGTGCGGAGAAGAATCCAGTACCTGCAGGGATGCGCCTGCTGCCCTTTCCACCACGGCCTTGACCCAGGGATGGCGCCAAGCCATGGAAAGCACCTGTTCCAGCAGCGCCAGCAGACGATCGGAGATGAATAGCAGGCGACCATGGGGCGCCAGTGCCTTCTTTAGGATCTTGCGCTGCAACTTGACCTGCGCCTTGGTGCCATAGATGCCGCCGGCGCACGTCATTGGCGAGATCCCGAATTGTCTGCGCAATGCAGCCACGTCCTCTTCGGACAGGCAACTGCCGCCCCGGTGTGCCTGCTCCATTCGCTGTGTGACCACGGTGAGTGACACCATGTCATTGATCATGTGCAGCTTGGTGGTGACAATGCCCTGGAGTGCCAGATCACGAAAGATGTCTATCACCGCTGGCAGGTGGCTTTCTTCCTTGACCTCGAACACGTAGGAGTTGTAAGCCTCCGGCTCCGGCATCAACCAGATGCCGGCTTTGGTGACTACGCCAAAGTTGGACTGCGTGAACATGCCTTCGAGGTACGGGCCGACCCCCCACTTGTGGAGGTGCCAGGTCTTGGGGCCGTTTGCTGCGCCTCCGGTGCGAACCAGCTGGCCGTCCGGAAGCACCACTTCCATGCCGCAAAGATTGCCAAAGTGGTCACCGTACGGCGTCTCGCCAACGCCGCGGTCAAGCGCATTTCCGATCACCGTGCCTTGCGCCGTGCCGTCAATGCAATCCACCCACAGCTTATGGCCATGCGATTTCAGGTATGCATTCAACTGCTCATAGGTCACCCCGGGTTCGAGCACGGCATACGCCAATTGGTCGCTGACATGCAGGATGCGGTTCATCCGATGCAGCAACATCACCACAGCACCGTCTTCGGGCGCTAGCGTGGTGCCATAGCCCCAGTTTCTTCCGCCGCTGTAAGGCCAGACCTTCAGCGCATGTACGCTAGCAATCTTCAGAACCGCCGCTACCTCGGCCGCGCTGCCTGGCATGACCACGGCCATACAGTTGCTCTGCCAAGGGATGGTGCATCGCGAGTAGGCGTCCAGTTCGGCGGCGGAGATCAACACATGTTGATCTCCGATCGCTTGCCGCAGCGCTTGTGCTGCGGCGTCAGGCAGGCTGGTCGGCGCGGCGGTTTGGGGGAGCATGGCTCTGTCCTGCTGCAGGAATGAGGGGTGGTGGGGCTGGACTGCTTGCGATCAATGATCAGGCGTTCAAGCCTGCCAATCGTCTTGTGCTTCGGTCTGGGTGTCGCTGAAGGCGTCGTCTTCGGCCAGTTCCTCGCCAGAGCCACTCTTGCGTCGGATCGACTGAATGACGCCGTCGCGCATGGTGATGATGTCGTCGGCTGCATTGCGCAGACTGCGGTCGTGCGAGGAGAACAAGAAGGACATCTTGTAGCGTTCCTGCATCCTCCGCATCAGGCGGATGATCGCTTCGCCGGTCTTGCTGTCGAGGTTGGCTGTCGGTTCGTCGGCGATCACCAATTTAGGCTTTCGCGCCAGCGCGCGGGCAATCGCGACACGTTGCCGTTGCCCGCCAGACAACTGGCCCGGCAGGTTGTCTGCCCGCTCCGACAGCCCAACCGCGGCTAGCAGCCGTTCCACCCGTTGACGCCGACGGTCTGCGTGCATGCCCGCCAGCACCAGTGGGTACTCGATGTTCTCGTAGGCGCTCAGCACGGGGATCAGATTGAAGCTCTGGAATATGAAGCCGATGTTTGCTGCACGGAAATCGGCCAGTTCGTCATCAGACATGTCTGCTACATCCTGGCCCGCTACGACAACCTTGCCCATGTCGGCGCGGTCAATACAACCGATCAGGTTCAGCAATGTGGTCTTGCCGCTGCCAGACGGGCCCAGCAGGACGGTGAAATGGCCGGGTCGGATCAGCAGGTTGATGCCTTGCAGCACTGGAACCTCGACCGTGTCGAGCCTGTATG
>ENA-UOWO01004434-UOWO01004434.1-activated-sludge-metagenome-genome-assembly--contig:-NODE-4434-length-15508-cov-51.699735_pt1 | contig 15508 bp, 18 predicted proteins | sample MGYA00238148_ERZ761564 | MGnify/ENA primary metagenome ERZ761564 (study PRJEB28885, sample SAMN05720194) | activated sludge metagenome | isolation source: Anaerobic digester | place: USA...
GAATTACTTTATATAGCTACTATACATATATACTATAATCTGACGATAATTATAATATCGCAATCTTATTATAGACTATTTATCTAAGTGTATATTATATAATATAACTTATATCTAAATATAAGGATTTTATGATATAATAAGTGTAATATTATAGAGGAGGAAAATATGCCCAATACAATTCATCTCAATTTTCCGCTGACGATAGAACAGGTAGAAAAGCTATCGAAGGTGGTTGCAATTACCACAGCCAGCCGTGGAAAACACGAAGAAAACGAAAGGATCACGAAGGCCAGTTTTGTGCGGGTACTCATCGACTTAGCCCCCTTGGATACAGTGGATTATGGGGATATTCGAACGGAAGAGGATTTGAAGGAACGCTTGTCCTCCGCTTTGGAAGCGCCTTCTCCGTCTAAACCGCAAAAAATAAAGCCTTCCGAACTCGCCGAAGTGTATAATAAATTCGCCAGCGACGATAATCGCAAGTGGGTCGCGGGGGATTTCATCAACAATTTATTCGAGCGTGGGTGGATCGAAGCGGGATCTTCAGAGGAAATGTGGGCCTTTATCCTTAAAAATGCCCATTGACGCAACAAAATGTAATCTTTTGTTGCGTCAATTTTGGCCCAAAAACGCGAGATAATAGACCGATCCAGGCAAAAGGCACCTGTCCTGCAAAACGACTCCTTTTCATACCTTTGCGTTGCCTAAGACACGGCAGGGTTTAGCGGATCGGCGTATTCTATTCGCGTTATTTCCATAAGAGTCAAGAATGATACCGAAAAGAGGGAACGTCATCCCTCTTTTTTTATTACCTCCCACTCGGGGATAAGTAAAGTATTTGCGTCTTAATACCGGGAGAAAGAAAGATCAGTTCAAGCGGCAAATAGAATAATCGTATAATCGTATATACTATGATTTATATAATATCCGATATATAATAAACAAGTAAACTGACATTATAACACATAATAATCGTAAATTATAATATAAGAAAAATATATAAAATTATAATTATTATAATTATTAATAAATAAAAATATTATGAGAGGACATTTCTTCTTGTAGAGAAAAAGGGAGGTCATATGATAAAAGTCTTGGTCGTAGAAGACAATCTGGACCTGAAGCGTTTATTGGAGTTGGAACTGACTCATGCCGGTTATGAGGTATTCGGAGTCGATAACGGAAATGAAAGTATTGATCTGTTTTTTGAAGAAGAACCAGATATTGTACTTCTGGATATCATGCTTCCCGATATCGATGGCTTTGAAGTGGCGCAAATGATCCGGAAGGAAAACAAGAGTGTTGGGATCATTCTTCTCACCGCTTTGGATCAAAAAAAAGACAAGTTAAAAGGTTTCGGGAGCGGCGTCGATGACTATATGACGAAACCCTTTGAGATAGAAGAATTGAAAGCGAGGATCGAATCCCTTTTACGGCGAATGGGGAGACAGTCCCAAGAATCGCTGATATACGAAGGACTGAAGATTGATACCGATTCCAAAAGCGTGACCTATGAAGGGAAAGCAATTCTTCTTTCGAAAAGAGAGTATGAGCTGTTGTATCTGTTTATCAAAAATCCGGGTAAAGTATTGTCTAAGGAAGAGATCATAGAAACCATCTGGGGGTACGACTACGAGGGAAATCAAAATATCGTAGAAGTCTACGTTAATTTTCTACGCAACAAACTCGGTGAACCCGGTCAATGGATTCATACGGCACGCGGATGGGGTTATCGCCTGGATAAGGGATCGCGATGACCTTAGCCCGGAAAGTGTTTTTGCTTTCTACCGTTCTCTTCTTAGGGATGGGCGTTTTGCTGATATGGATTGCTTTCTTGAATACGCAGAGCACGTTGATGGGAGCCGAACGCCAAGCTCTCATGGCTTTACCCGTTTCCGGAAACCGACAAGATAGCGCTGGGCGGGGTCAGGGAGGCTTGCAATTTCTCCGGGATCAACTTTTATCTTCCGTGTACATCGCCGCGCTAAACGAACTCGGAAAACCGGAAACCATCTTGCAGGATCCCTTCGGGTTAAACCAGGAAGCGAAAGAAGGCCCCTTCGAAGCGCTTGAGATACATTTTTTAGGTGTTATCCGCGAACACTACGGGCAAAGGGTTCTTATGGTTAAAGAGATCGAGAGTACCCACGGAGCGTTGAGCCGTCTTGGCCAGGTGTCCCTATTCTTGACCCTTCTTTTCTCTCTCATTGCCGGCGCTTTATCTTACCTAATCGCCCGTTACGCCACTTCCCCGATTCTAAAAATCGCCAAAAAAGCCGAGGAGTTGAATACGGATAATCTCGCCTACCGATTTGAGATCGCGAAAGGCGCTAAAGATGAGATGACCCAGTTGAAACGCTCACTCAACACGATGCTCGAAAAATTGGATCTCGGATTCCGTATTCAAGAGCGTCTAACCGCTGACGCCTCTCACGAACTGAGAACCCCGATCGCGACGCTTCTGGGATACGCGAAGATGCTTCTGGATTGGGGTCACGAAAAACCGGAAATCGTAAAAGAATCCGCTCAAAAAATCTATCGGACGGCTACAGAAATGCGAGGTCTGATAGAAAGCTTGCTCTTGATGGGAAAGGTTACGAACGAAGAACCAGAATTCGAGACCTGCGAGGGCCCCGCCCTGATTGCGGAGTTGGAAAAACGGCTCCACGACATTTATCCCGAGCGGTTGATACGTTTGATCGACGCGGGATTTCCCGAACGGTTTTCCACATCCCGGGAATACCTGATTCTGTTAATGAAAATATTCGTCGAAAACGCGATCAAGTATTCGGAACCACCAACTCCGATCGAGGTCTATTTCGAATCGGATCGGATACGTATTGTTGACCAAGGGATCGGGATTTCCGAAGGCGACTTGCCCCATATCTTCGATCGGTTTTACCAGGGATCGAACAGGTATGCGCTGCCTTCGTATAAGAAGGGGGTTGGAATCGGTTTATCCATCGCGAAAGAGGTCGCCGAGAGGCTTCGATTGAAAATTGGTGTCGAGAGTAAAACCGGAGCGGGTACTTCTGTCACGATGCGCTGGAATTAGAGGGTAGGGGGTTCGATTGTCTGGCAGGCCTGAACGAAAGCCTGCAATTCATTATTTAATGGTAGCGAGAAACGAACCGCCTCGCCAGTAATCGGATGCGGAAACAGCAAGTCATGGCTCTGCAGAAATAAGCGTTTTAAGCCGTTCCCGCGGGCCCATCGGTTAAGCTCTGGGTTCCCATACACCGTATCCCCAAGAACGGGATGCTCGCGAAGGGATAGATGCCGTCGTATTTGATGTTTTCTCCCCGTGAAAATCTCCACATCCAACAACGTGAGAGAGCGGTCCTCCCGCTTATAAACGGAGAGAGGGGCAAGTTGGGTACGGGCTTCTTTTCCGTCTAAAGGGTCATCGATCGTTTCTTCGCGGGAAACGGTTCCCCCCACGAGGGCAAAGTATCGTTTTTCAGTATTCCGGTTTCGAAAGCTTTCGCCCAAAATCCTCGCGGCATCGATCGACTTCGCGATTACCAGCAGCCCGGAGGTGTCTTTGTCGAGCCGATGGACTAAATAGGGTTCATACCCTTTCTCTTTCGCCTCGAAAAGCAACCCTTCGATGATGGTCGTTTTTTGATGAACGCCTTCCCCGGGGTGGATCGCGAGACCGGAAGGTTTATCAAGAACGATGATCGCCTCATCTTCGTAGATACGCGGCAGGTTTATACTCCTCGGGATCAATTTCCGTTTATCGCTTAAGTCCCGGGTGATTCTTTCTTTTCCGTCTTCTCTGTCGGGAAGGTAGACTTCGACAATATCCCCGATTTGCAGGAGATAGTCCGGTTTTTTCACGCGCTTCGTGTTAACTTTGACCTCGCCTTTTCTGATGAGGGAATAGATCGCGGTGAGCTTGATCTCATCCATCCCTTTGCGAAGAAACTTGTCAAGCCGGGCGTACCAATTTTTTTCGTGGACTGGTATCGTTTTGATCATCACTAAGCCTTTGCGACTTGTATACCGTCTCTGATGACTTTTGAAACGGCGAAAATGATGACGACAAACTCGAGACGTCCGAAAAACATCGCAATAATCTGATTCCATAAGTAAATCGGAGAAGCTTGAGCGTTCGTGGCTCCGAGGGACATACCCACGTTGTTGAGCGCCGAGGCGAGTTCGAAACAAGCGGTGGTTAAGTCATATCCGAGGAAAAGAAAAACGGAAACCCCAATGAAGAAATGAGTAAAAAAGAGGGTAAAGAAAACGGCGGTGTTTTTGATCACCCGTTCATCCAATTGCATCCTCGAGTTGCCTTTCCAAATCGTGTATTTTCGAACCGAACCGATCGGTAAATAGAAATGCGCGATTTCGATGGCCACCGCTTTAAAGAGGATATAGAGACGTAGCTGTTTTACGCCTCCGGAGGTCGAATCCATCATGCCCCCGAAGATCATCAGAATAATGAGTAGAAAAAGCGCGCTCTGGGGCCAGCCCGCAAAATCGGTCGTTTGGAAACCTGTGCCGCTTATTGCCGAAACAACCTGAAAAACAGAATGGCGGATCGTTTCAGGAAGGTTCGGGTAGACGATTCCGGTTATCGCTAAAACGACCAGTATCGTGAAGAGCGCGAGTAAAAACACGAATAGCTTCGGTTCCACGTTTTTTCGGATCGTTTGGAAACTTCGTTGCCATAAAAGGAAATGGATGCCGAAACTGGTCGCTCCTAAAATCATGAGTACGATCAGGATGATTTCGGTAGAGAGGCGGTTGATCTCTCCGACGCTGCCGGGGCGGTTAGAAAAACCCCCGGTAGCCAAGCCGGTCAACGTATGGTGGAAAGCGTCCGCGGGGTTTGTCCCCGTTACGATCAAGGCGATAATGCCGAAAATGGCGTACGTAAAGTAAATAACGAGTATCGATTTGGCTGTTTTCTTTATATTCGGCAAAAGATTGTCCGTTCTTCCTTCGGCACGATAAACGCCGGCGCTGACGCCGCCCGCGATCGAAGAGAGCATAATCACCGCAAATCCAGCCCCTCCAACGAATTGGATAATAGACCGCCAAAACAAGAATATTTGGGGAGTATTCGCGACATCCATAACGGACAAGCCGGTAGTCGTCCATCCGCTGGTGCTTTCAAAGATCGCTTGGGTCAAGTTGCCCAAACGCGCGAAGAGGAAAGGCAGAGCGGAAAAAAAGACGATAAGCGCCCAGATCGATACAACGATAATGGCTCCGGATTGGTAAGTAATTTCGTTATTTCGGCTGCCTTTTCGAAACAGAAAATTCAACACAAGACCGAATGAGGCGGAAATCAATCCCGACTCCAAAAAAAACACGGCGTAACGGGCTTCTTCCGGATACAAAAGCAAAGCGATTAAGGGAGTTAAAAAAAGAAAGCTGGAGGCTGTGCACAACCATCCAATATTTTTCAGAATGGTTCGATACTGAATCGTCAAGTCAGAACGGATATTCATCGCAGAGAACTCAATCCCATCCGGTGATCGCTTGCATGGTATGCGTCTGGTCTGCCGGGAGGCAGATCACCAGCAACCGGTCTCCGACTTCGAAGACGGTATCGCCGTGCGGGATAAAGACATTTCCTCCTCTGTTGACCGTTCCGATCAGCGCGCCTTCCGCGAAGGGCAAATCTTTCACCATCTTTCCCACAATCGGGAACCCTTCCTCTACCTCGATCTGTATCACGAGGGCTTTGCCTTCCTCGAAAGGCATGAGGTTGATAATCGGATAGGAAGACAGGCGTTGCTCAATGACACTGGAAAATATTTCACTCATATTGATAATATTCGTGATACCTAATTTTCTAAATACTTGTTCGTTCTCCGAGTCATTGATCAGAGAAAAGACCTTACCGACTTTCAAGACTTTGGAAGCCAATTCGCAAATGATGAGGTTATCCTGATCTCTGGTCGTCAACGCAACGATGATATCATTATCGAAGATCTCCGCTTTCTTCAGAATCAACAGATTGGAAGCGTCTCCGTGGATGATCAAAGCTTTGAGGGTTTTCGCCATTTCCTCGCAAAAGGCTTTGTCTTTGTTGATGATCGTAATGGCCATTCCCTTCGAAATCAGGTTTTTCGCCAAATAGTAGGTGATCTTCTTCCCACCGGCTAAAACGATCTTCATTTATCTTCCTCCGCGATTTTTTCCAGCATTTTATTCGCCGTGCTTAAAGCCAGCAAAACCGGTGTGATGGTCTCAATCTTGAATTCATGGAACAACGGCAGATTTGCCGGATCGTAAACCCGGGAGATGACGTGGGGAACGTGAAAAATATCTTTGGCTACCTGTGAAACGAAGAAGTTCGTATTATCATCGTCTGTCAGCGCTAAAAAAAGGTCAGCCTTATGCGCTTTCGCCAGTTTCAGCACTTCGACATCCGTTGCGTCGCCTTGGATCGTAAAACCGGTGTATTCGGGCGGAAGGTTATCAAAATTGGTTTCGTTTGTGTCGATCACCACAACACTATGATCTTCATAGGAAAGTTTGCCCGCCAACCTTGCGCCAAAACGTCCGGAACCGATCACGATCACATACCAGCTCTTTCGCTTACTCATCTTTTCCCTCTTTAAGATGTTTTGGGCGATATTCCTCATGCTTTTTTATCGAAGGTTCATATCCCTTATCCAGAGCCATCGAGGCCGAGAAATGCCGAAAGGCTTCGTCGAAATCGCCCTGAGCTTCCCTCAGTAACCCATAGAGGTAATGAGGGATCGGAGAAGAAGGGAAATGGCTAAAGAGCGGCAAGAGATACTTCAACGCGCCTGGGAAAGCTTTTTGCTCGATCAACCCTTTGACCGTATTGGAAGAGGCTTTCAGATCGATTACTTGATTCAGCATGGTCTTGATCGCGTCGCGGATTTCTTCGGGCGAAAAAGGTTTCGAAATATAGTCCAGCGCGCCTTTTTTAAACGCTTCCGTTAAAGCTTCCACATTTCCAAAGGCGGAAATGATAACGAGGGGAATACGGATTTGTTCTTCATGCAAAGCGCGGATTAAAGATAAGCCATCCATTCCGGGCATGCGCAAATCCGTAAAAACACCGTCGTAACGGTTCCCGCCGTATATCTTACGGAGGACTTCTTCACCGTTGGAAACGCACTCCGCATCGTGTCCGCATTCGTTGACGTACTTTCTAATCAGATCGCGAACTTTGTATTCGTCATCCGCAATCAAAAACTGCGCTTTTCGTTCGTCCATTCTCTAGTGGTCTTCTTTTATGGTTGAATACGGTACAGCGTTCTCGCGAACGGGATCGCTTCGCGGATATGATGGATACCGCAGATCCAGCACACAGTACGTTCGATGCCCATACCGAAACCGCTATGTGGAACAGATCCGTATTTGCGCAAATCAAGGTACCAATCGTAACTGTCCAGAGGTAGTTTGTTTTCTTCGATCCGTTTGATCAATAGAGCATAATCGTGGATTCTTTCGGAGGCGCCGATGATCTCGCCGTAGCCTTCGGGGGCCAACATATCATCGCACAAGACCACTTCGGGTCTTTCCGGGTCCGGTTGCATATAGAACGCTTTCACTTGAGTCGGGTATTTGTAAACCATGACGGGTTTGTCGTACTGGTTCGAGATCACCGTTTCGTCCTCGGCCCCCAGATCATCTCCCCATTGAATGGCATGTCCTTTTTCCTGGAGCAACTTCACGGCGTCATCGTAACTGACTCGTGGGAAGGGAGGCTTGATCCCGGACAATTTCGTCGTGTCACGCTCGAGGACTGCCAAACTTTCCGCGCAACGATCCAGGACATTCTGCACGATATAGGTGATGAGCTCTTCCTGTAAGCGCATATTATCCTGATAATCGTAGTAAGCGACTTCCGCCTCATTCATCCAGAACTCCGTCAAATGCCTGCGGGTTTTCGATTTTTCCGCACGAAAGGTAGGACCAAGGTTGTAGACTTTTCCGAAAGACATGCAAGCCGCTTCCAGATAGAGCTGCCCGGTTTGAGTGAGATAAGCTTTTCCGTAATCGAAATAATCCAGTTGGAAGAGGTTCCCGGCCCCTTCTCCGATCGCCCCGGTAAAGATGGGCGTATCGATCAGGGTAAACCCCTGATTATCGTAGAACGCGCGCGTCGCGCGTATAATTTCGTTTCTTACTTTCATGATATGGTATTGTTTACTCGAGCGAAGCCACAGGTGTCGTTGCTCCATTAAAAACTCGGTACCGTGATCTTTTTTGGCGATCGGATATTCTTCCGAAGGGATCTGAAGAATCTTCAACCCGGTCACTTCCAACTCGTATCCGCCTTTTGAGCGGGAATCCTCTCGAACGATGCCTTCCACTTCGACGCTGCTTTCGATGCGAAGTTCTTTGGCTTTTTCAAAAACGGATTCTTCGACCTTGACCTTCTCCAAAATGCCCTGTGTCGTGCCGGTTCCATCTCTGAGCTGCAGGAAATGAATCTTCCCGCTGGAACGCTTATTGAATACCCATCCCTTAAGAGTGACCGTTTCACCGATATGATTCTTGAAATCTTCGATATAGACCCACATATTGACCTCCATGACCGAAAATCATCAGCAATTATATCACAACAAGACGGGCTTTGACCGCCGCGAAAAAGAAATGAGTGCCGGGTCCGCCGCTTCGTCCGTCATCATCAAGAGGGGGGATCCGGCGGAACGCGTCGAAAACGGAGGAAAATCCGGACCGGATGTGACGCATAAAGTCTATCAACAGCAGTTGATAAAATCTCCTCCGCCACACTCGCAACATACATCCAGGCACCATGCCGCCGCGCATGCCTGGCAGCATACCTGGCTGGTATCATAGCGGTTATAGGGATTCGCGTTTTGGGAAAAGATCGTGCCTGAGAAGATTTGCTGATACGCCTGACGATACTCTTGATTCCCGGGATCCATCATCACGGCCTGATTGATATAATACTTCCCTTGATCGTAGTTACCGTAGTTTACTTCGACGATACCCATCAGAAAGAACCATTCCGCATCTCTCTGGGTTAAGGATTGAAGAATCTCTCTGGCTTTACTGAAGTTCCGGCTGTTGATATGCATTCTTGCGTCTCGCAATGAGCCGAATGATTCCGAGCGCCTTGATTGGTCGGCCGTTTGCCGGGAGGTATCTTCTCTCCACGAATAACTGGAATAACCGTTCCCTTTTTGTATGGCGTCATAGGCTTCATTGATCTCTTTCATTTTTTGCTCTGCCAGTTCCTTCATGTAATCTTCTTTATACCTATCGGGATGGTACTTTTTCACCATATCGGTATAAGCTTTTTTGATCGCTTCGGGAGTGGCGTTCTCTTCAACTCCTAATACTTTATAAGGGTTTTGACTCATTTCTTCTCCTTTTCCATATTTTTTCGCGCAATTCTAGCGGAAGCATAGGGGATCGAACGAAATATTATATCATCGATCTCCACTGAGTACAGGCCCAACTGCCTTCTAAAGAGCCGATATTCACTCATCATATGTTCTGAAAGCAAACGCAATCGAACCGTTTCTTGAGAAATAATCGACTTAAATGCTTCTTCAACAGGATAGGACGTAAAAAACGCGTCTTTGTAACGATAAATTAGCGGATTGTATCGCTTTCTTTGAAAATCCTTTTGAAGATCATCCACCGCGTCAATGCAGTAGATCCACCGCCCCAAAAGCTGACTGAAATGGATCAAAGAAGCGGGGGGATCCAGCCGGCTCTCGCGACACACCTCTTGAAAAAGCAAGGCCAGAAGCTCTCCAAAAAGCGCGGCTAAGGCGTCTACGTCCTCGCTTTTTTGCCTTTCAAGACATCGAATCGATTCATAGGCTCGTCCTACGAATTGAAAATATCCTTTATATACGGGGCCGCTTCGCTTCTCCAAAGAATGCAAAGCTGTTTTTCGGAACAACCGATACGGTTCTTCGTCCGCGATGTCATCGGTTAATTTCCCCGCGATCAGCGCCATGTTCAAGTGCGCGCACCGGTTCATCGCCGGGTTGCCCTCGAAAACCGCTTGCTCTCGAAAAGGATGAACCGGACAGCGTTCACGCCGAATCGTCACTTTAACCTTTTGAAGGGCATTGAGAAAAAGAGCGAAAAACACGATCTCGTAAGATAACCCGACACGAAACAACAGACCGTATTCCGATTGGATCGTTTTGCATAATGAACAATAATGCGCGCGAAAGAGCGTGAAATCTTGATCGGGGCTCTTCAACGGGCGTAGGTACCCGTACATCAGGAAAGGTCGAGCTTCGCCAATAGACCGTCGATCATACGCTCGTCGGTTATCGCCAGGGCGCTGACTTCCGTTTTGCCGATCAACTGCGCCAGGCGCATTTTCGGTGTGTGGCATAGGTAAAGGATCGTAGCGCCGGCGTAATAGCCTCGATGTATCCAGTCTTTTTTCTGGCCTTCGCTGATGTCAGACGCTAAGATCAAGAGCTTTTTCGTGATTTTTTGTGTTTTTAGGTAACTCTTGATATGGTCTTTGCCGATGATGATTTTCCTGGTTTTGGCGGCGATACCTAAAAAACCGATTAGCGCTTGATCTTTCTGTATTTCGTAATAACGTTCAATTTCCATCATTATCTCCTTAAAGTCGCTGATCTTTGGGAATCTTACCACAAATACGACGATTTCTATCGTTTTTTGGTATAATCTTCATCATACGTCATCGGCCAGGGGATGAAAATATGGAAACGTTACGCATCGCCTACCCGGAAACGGAAAAGGCGTTTTTGGAGTCTCTCAACGAAGAAGCGGCAATTCTGAACGGCGGGACCGACATTCATGTAAAGATCCGGGCAGGAAAATGGCCTTATACCCGCTTAATCAGCCTGGAACGGATAGAAAGCCTGAAGGGGATTTCAGAAGAAGGCAAGTACGTTCGCATCCGCTGCCGGACGACCTTTTCAGAACTACTGGCCCATCCGCTGATTCAAGAGCATTTTCCGCTTTTGTGGCGAGCGTCCTATGAGGTGGGTTCCAATCAGATACGGAACCGCGGAACCTTAGTTGGCAACGTGGTCAACGCATCTCCCGCAGGGGACGGAATCCTTGCGCTCTCGGTCTACGACGCATGGCTTGAAATTTGGTCGCGGAAAGGGCAAAAACGTGTCGCCCAGATCCACGAATTTATACTCTCACCCGGCAAAACGGTGCTGAAAGCTGATGAATTCGTCCACTCCGTCATTTTGCAGAAGTCGAACAAACCGGTTCGAGCGCTCTTTTACAAAGTCGGTCAGAGAAAAGCGATGGCCATTGCGATCGCCAGCATGGGCGTTGTGTTGGAGACAAAGAACGACCGTATCAAAGATATCCGGATCGCTTTCGGTTCCGTCGCGCCAACCGTGGTGCGAATCCCCGAAATCGAAGAACGCGCTTTCGACAAAACATTGAACGAAACGACGGTCGAAAGCTGGATGCCCCTTTTGGAAAAACGCGTCGTCCCGATAAACGATATCCGCTCGACCGCCAAATATCGAAAAGAGGTTTGTCAACGCTTACTATATAAAATCCTGGCACTGTAAATGTCCCTTGGAAGGATAATACATTATTTGAATAGTTGAAATATTGTACTAATATGGTATAATCCCTCTATCTTAACGATTGGAGGGATTTTTTATGGTTTTAGTTACCGGAGCGACCGGGCACATCGGGAATGTGCTGGTGAAGTATTTAGTGGAATCCGGGGAGACGGTGCGCGCCTTATACGCCCCCGGCGACAATCCCTCCTCGCTCGCGGGGTTGTCGATCGATCGCCGAGAAGTCGACATCTTAGACGCCGAAGCCGTCCGTTCCGCGATCGAAGGTGTCGATACTGTCTACCATCTTGCGGGCTTGATCTCGATCCTCCCGTTTTACCAAAAGCGGGTTTATGAGATCAATGTCGGAGGGACCGAGAATATTATCCGAGCTTGTCAGGAAAAACACGTCCGCCGTCTTGTTTACGTCAGCTCCATTCACGCCTTCGAAGACAAAAAGAGAACCGAAAAGATGGATGAGCGGTGCGCCATCGATCCCGCCAAAACTTCCGGATCGTACGGCAAGTCGAAGGCGATGGCGACGCTAAAAGTGGAAGAAGCTATTCGGCAGGGGCTGAATGCGATCATCGTCTGCCCAACCGGCGTGATCGGCCCCTATGACTACAAACTTTCGGAGTTGGGACGTTTGTTTATCGATGTGGCGAAAGGCTCGATGCCGTTTTGCGTTCACGGCACTTTCGACTTCGTCGATGTTCAGGATGTGGCAAAAGGAATCATGCTCGCCGCGCAAAAGGGAAGAACCGGTGAACGGTACATCCTTGGGGGAACGCAGATTGAGATCAACGATTTGATCGCGCTTATCGAAGAGGCGGCTGGTACGCGTCAGAAACGGATCTTTATCCCGATCAGCATCGCCTACTTCGCCTCTTTTTTCACGAGCATTCACGCGCTTCTTTGGAAAACCAAACCTCGGTTCACGACTTATTCGATCGAAACGGTCAACATGTGGAACACATACTCTCACGAAAAAGCGAGCCGAGAAATCGGTTATTATCCCAGACCGATCGAAAAAACGGTGGAAGAAACACTCGACTGGTTACGCCAAGAAGGGTATCTTCCCGCACGGAAACCCGCTACGCCCGATGTCGCATCATACGATAAAGGATAAAAGAGCAGATAAAAGTACACGCGAAATAAAAGAAGATCGAGAGGAATCCGACGCGAATCCCGAATTTTTCGCTGGTGGTGCCCACCAGGTACCCGGAAGCGAAACCGCCCAAAGAACCCATTGACGCGAAAACACCCAACGCATATCCTTTACCGGTATTGATGTGTTGTACCAAGAGCGCTTGAAAAGTGGGGTAGATCGAAGAGTGAACAAGCCCGGCAAGGAATGTCAACCCATAAAAATAGAAAGCCTGTTGCGCAGGGTTCTGGTTCAAGAAAACGATCGGCAATCCGACCAGCGTAACCAGCAGCAACCACCGGTAGGGACTAAATTTTTCCACCAAAGCGGCCGAGACGAGTCGGCCGATGAAGAGGCCAATCCAAAAAAACGTCGGCAAGAAAGCGGCCGTTCCGGCCGCGTACCCGAAGATATCCACCGCGTAGGTGGGCGCCCATGAGCTGATCGCCAACTCAGAGGCGACGTAGAAGGCGACGCCGATTCCGATGATCCAGAAAAACGGAGAAGCTAAAAACCGGAAACTTTTTTTCGATTCGATCTTCGAAGGCCGGAATTCGCCTTCGATTTTGAGCGTCAAAATCAAATAAAGGTCCAAGAAAAAGACGACGATCATACCGCCAAACAGATAGCGCCAGCTCAATCCGACGAACACCAAGATAGAGAAGACGACAGGTGAGACAAGCGCCCCGAGCGAGAAGAAAGAGTGAAGCAAGTTGAGCACCCGTGCCGTCTTTTTAGAGAAAAACGTTGCGAGCGGCGGAATACCCGTTTCTAAAAAGGAGCAGCCGAACCCGACGAGGAAGTTGCCGAATCCTAAAAGTATAACTGTCGGCGAGGCGATTAACAACAGCAAACCAACCGGAGCGAGAATGAGTCCCAACGCGTTGGTGATCCTCAAAGACAACTTCTCTACACTGATACCCCCGCACAAGGAACCCAGCAGAAATCCGATAGAGTTCATCGTGAGAACGATCCCGATTGCCTCATAGTTGAGTTGGAATTCCGCGCGGATGATCGGAATCGCCACGGAAAACCCGGTGGAAAACAATCCTAATAGAAGATAAGAGAAGAAACCGTGAAGCATAAACTTTCGGGTATTTGTCACTTTTCACCATCCGCGAACGGTCTGAAGAAGGATTATTGCGTGCGATTCACGCTCTCTTCGACGGACAACTTCCGGCTTAGAGCCAGATGCTTTTCTTTTATTCTTCGGTAAATCCAGAAGGAGAGGATACCTAAAGCCGTGATTTCAAAATAATAGGTACAAAATCGCCATAAGACCAGCCCGGCGGATATCTTTTCGATAGGCCCGAACTGTCCCAGGAACAACATAAAAATATACTCGATTCCTCCGGAAGTGCCTGGGGTGGGGACGACCGACGCGGTGATCTCCATATTCGAAAGTTGAAAAAACAGCGGAAAAGACAAGTGGATCCCGAAACCCTCGAGGATAACGGCCGCGCTGAGAATATGCAGGAAGAATTGGGCGATAGAGCTCAACGTAAGGAGCATAATATGGATCGGGTGCCTCTTGTATTCTGAAAAAGTATCATTGAACTGATGGACTTTCTCGAGTACTTTGCCTCTCCACTTTTCTCGGTTTTTCACGATACGAACCTTGCATAACAGCAAGAGAATGCTATCTACCGTCCATAAAGCCAACTTTCGATTCACTCCAAACAGAAAGATGACAAAGAATAACGAACCGTTGAGGAAAGACCCCAACAACAAGGCGGAGAGGGTGATACTGGTTAAGTAAGCGCGGCAGGTGATGGCGCCGAAGATCCCCAGACCCGTCAATACAGCCTGAAAGACCAACGATTTCATCAGAATGGCGGCTGTCGATACCCCCGCTTCGATATTATGTTTCGAGAGATAGTAGATTGCAAAGGGCTGCCCGCCGCTATAAAACGGTGTGAGCAAGTTGAAAAAGTGCGTTACGATGGACGTTTTGACAGCTAACCAGAGAGATATTTTGTGGCGCGACAACAGGGAGACGATCAGCGCGAAGGCTTCGAATAACCATCGGGAAAAGGCGACGAAGATGGCGCTCAGGATGTACGGAATCGGATATCTGACAATATGCGCTTTAACGACGTCGAACCCGTTGGCATTCATAATCAGTCCGAGCACCACTAATCCAAGGATTGTCGAGAGAATAAACCCTTGGACGATTCGTTGCGTTTTTTTCACAGCGCGCCCTCCGGCATACATAGAATCTCCCTAATGCGTGTTTGGAAAAAACGGTCGCTGTGAACTGATTTGATCACCATCGCCGTGTCTAAACCCCGCCCGGTGCCTCCCGCTGCGACGACCCACCGGTTTGGCGCAACAAGACCCGCGTCGGTTACCATCACGGTATCTTCAAATAGCACCTTTGTCCCTTGAGAAAAAATTCGGAGCGTGTCAGCGATCAAACGATGGGGATAGGCTCCACCGTAAGCATTCGAAAAGGCCTTTTCCAAACCGGTGAACAGATGCGTGCCGAAAAACAGCGCGTACCCTCGGTTCCGTACCTTTTGCTGTACCTCGTCCGGTATCTCGTTCTTTCCGGCTTCTTTGAAGCCGTAACGATGGCCGACGACGATGAGGAATATTTCTGGGTGATCGGACAACAACTCCAAAGCCAACAGCGCCGATTGCCCGGTCGTCGTGGGGATGATCAGGGTAGGGGACTCTTGTTCGTCGCTCGCAAGATCCCATTTCAAGAGTCTTTGGATGCATCGGCCCAACGTCTCGCGTGTGTTGTCAGCGCCGGGGTTTTCGTAATAAGCGGTTGTTCGTTCATTCATCATGCGGGTTTTCCTCCTTAAGTCCCCCTATTATATACCACAACTGGGCCGACGGGGCAATTTCG